>Ga0307373_10016087_pt1 | contig 10082 bp, 8 predicted proteins | sample OX2MG_FD_202534 | JGI IMG/M metagenome (GOLD analysis project Ga0307373, IMG submission 202534) | Soil microbial communities from Risofladan, Vaasa, Finland - OX-2 | ecosystem: Environmental > Terrestrial > Soil > Coastal area > Acid sulfate soil | place: Finland: Risofladan, Vaasa | collected...
GCCTATCGGGCAGTCAAGAAGGTGACCAAGGCAAAACACCCCAGCTTCTGGCTATCGACACACTCCACGCACGGGTATCTGAGGAGTTGTTTTCCCAGGCGAATGGGGCCTTGCCGGCCAAACGGGAGATTCTTCAGAGGCTTTCGGATGGATACGGAGCCGTGCTGGCCGGGTTGACAATGCGTGACCCATTCTTCAGGCAGGTAGTCGATAATTCGCCGCACCTCGCATCGCTTGACCCGGGAGTTGCGACAAGCCCGGCCACACCTACAAGTCCGGTCCCAACCGCTCGGCGGACACCCCAACGTACTGGCGCGAGGCAGCAATTACTCCCGGCAGCTAGCTTCAGGTTTTGGGTGGCCACTTTGTTTCTTATCGGAATCTTCGGAGGAACGATCTGGCTCTTCGCGACGGGAAACAACTGCACCGACGGGCCAGTCGACCCAAGCGGCCACTATTTACGGACCTGCTCGGGTCCCGATTTTGGGAATGATCCGAACCAACGGCCGTAGCTAATTGCTATCACGCAAGCGGACGAGGACGGATTAGTTGGCTAGCCGATCGCCTCTAACCACGCGAGCTTGGCGACTTCAAGCTTGAGATCGTTGCCAACCGTCAACCTGCAGGTGATGTGTGTCCGCTTACTTCCGTTGGATCATCGAGTCTTGCAATTTCTGCGCACCTCACCCTGATTCCGGGAGATTGTGACCCGGCTGTGACCCGGCAGGGGTCGAGATCAGCCCCCAAAAGCCGAAGCTGCCCGTTCGGAGGTAAGCCGGCAACGATCGGTATTGCTGCACCGGGTCGTGCGTCAACCCGGAGCCCGGGCGATCCCAAATTGCGCACGTTCATGCCTGGCCGTCTCTTGGCGGCTGACCCAAGCCTGCAACCACCGCGCAGAGAGCTCTCACGATGTCCAATGCGAGGTGTGCCTCGGCCCGCTCCGCCTGCACCTGACGGAAGCACGCACCGATGGCGGCACGCGCGCCTTCGTCCTCCGGAAACAACAGTCGGTTCCTGTCGAAAACCCGGATGACCGGGCCTCGCGGGTCCTTGCTAGCCAACGCCTCGCAGCAATCCAGAGCTGCCTTAGCTCGGGTCGCGGCGGCCTGAGCACGAACTGCCTGCGCCTGGATCTCCGGTACCAAGAGGGCGTAATGGTCCGGGCCGCCTCGAAGCTCTAAGCGGGAAGCCTCCGCGACGAGAGACCCGGCCTCGCGCGCATAGCTGAAGGCTGCCGACGCGGAAACTGACACGCGGTAGGCCAGATAGTTCACCGTTCGATATGGGGACATTTGGTTGCTCCTCCTTGAAGGAACCGCATCCCCGAAGATCGGGAGGCACCTTGGCTGTCCTGGCCAGGTTGCCGGGCCGGCGCGCGCCGACCGCTCTTGATGCAGTGGAAACGATACCACCAGATCGGGGACACCCGGCTACGTCCGATCGACCCGTGCCCGCCGAGTGGTGGACGGCTGCGCGAGAACGCTGCGACGAATGGAATTGCGAGAATCGGTGGCCCAAGGCTTACCTGTGGATCAAGTCCGATGACGATAGGCAGATCGGCATTATCGAACTGGGGCAGGATCTCCCGGTCGAATGCGGCGCGAGAATCTGCATGCTGGACGATTTCACGAGCAGGGTCATCCGAGGCTGTTGCCGCAAGCGGCGCACTTAGCAGCTTTGACGAAAACCTCCACGGCGCTGTAGCGGCCATTCAAAATTAGGCCTCCTATGATTCAGAACCGGGTTGTCTCGTGGATCGATTTCCGGCACTTGGTGACCTCTCCAGCACCCGGTGGACTAGGGAAACCGCTGGATGATGACCCAGATCAGGAAGGGGCGGTCGCCGCCCCTGTCAACCAGTCGCTCCAGCTAATTGCCGGCCCTGGCACCGGAAAGACGACCTCGCTCACGCTGCGCGTCCTCAAGCTCGTATTTGTGGATGGCGTGGCGCCAATTTCCATTGTCGCAACCACGTTCACTAAGAAGGCCGCTGGCGAACTGCGATCTCGAATTCTGGGTTGGGGCGACCAATTGCGAAATGCAATGCTGCGCGATGGCCTTCTGGACGAAGAAGTCATCCGCCGGATCGACCTCAACCAGATCACTACCGGCACCCTCGACAGCATTGCTGAGCAGGTTATGAACGACTTTCGCGCACCGGGCGTAGATAGCCTGGTTCCGCTGGAGGATTTCATCGCGACCTCCTACATGCGCAGGGACGGTCTGTTCGCCGCGCAGCGATACCAGAACCCAGACTTGCGGGCCTACGCGACCTTCATTGACGGGACATCGTTCGGACTCAATACGAAGAAACTGACCGACATCGCCCGTGAGTACCGCGACCGCTTCCTCCACGACCAAATCGACGTGACCAGGTTCCGAAACACGAGGTCGGTTCAATACCCCGGCGCCGCAGTCCTCGTGGACGCCGTTGGCGGCTATGAGATTGGACTCATGCAGAGGCTGGTCACCGATTTCGCTGGGATAGAGGCTGAGCTGTTGGCTCGGCTCGAACGTGGAGTGCTCAGCGCATTCACTCGTCAGTTGCAGGTCGTTCTGATTGACGAGTACCAAGACACCAATGTCCTCCAAGAGCAGATCTACTTTTCGATTGCGCGAGCGGCGCTTTCTAATGGAGGGTCGATCGTGGTTGTTGGCGACGACGATCAATCGCTCTATCGGTTTCGGGGCGCAACAGTCGAACTCTTCACCGATTTCGCGAGGAGAGTCCACGACGGAACAGGCGCGAGCCCGCGGGTGATTTACCTGCATCGTAACTACCGGTCATCAACTGCCATCGTGGCTTGGTCACAGCGGTATGCGACTCTTGATCCGGACTACCAGGCGGTCCGCGCGCCGGGCAAGCCGGCCCTTCTCGCAGCCCGCGCGGGGGCTGACGAGATTCCTGTTCTAGGAATGTTCCGCGCGAGCGTGGCCGACCTCGCCCAGGACCTTGCAGCCCTGATTGATGGAGTGTTCAACGGCACCGGCTTTCAGGTTCACCATCAAGATGAAACGCTGACGATCACGAAGGGGGCGGGCGGTGCGGTCGGTGACTGCGCCCTCCTATGCAGTTCACCGGCGGATTACGCAGGTGGACAAAATCGTCGCGCACGACTGCCTCTCGCACTCCGGCAAGCGCTGGCCGATCTCCGCAACCCGATACAGGTCTTCAACCCGAGGGGTGAGACTTACAGCGAGGTGACGCCAGTGGCACGCCTTTGCGGGCTCTTGCTTGAGTGCTCCGATCCCCAAGGACGGGTCGAGCAGACGATCGTGGCCATGCCGCAGACCGTCCGTAACGTGTTTCGGGCGTGGCGGCAGGCGGCGAATGTCTTCATTCGGTCCGATCCGCGCGGTCCTGAAAGCACGCGCAACGGAACCTTAGCCAGTTTCGTGGACCATTGGCAACGCCGTACTCCGCAGGGCCGCGGGCGCTGGCCAACTCGTTTCCCCCTCATGGAGCTCATCTACGAGTTGCTGACGTGGATGCCTGGTGTGCAGGACGACGCGGAAGGCCTGCTGTACCTCGAGCCAATTACACGCACCGTGACAGCCGCGCAGAACCTGGATCGCCTCGAATGCAACATCTTTAGGGACCAACCCTGGGCCGATCGTTCCGTCATTTCGTTGATTCGCAACGTGTTCGAGCCAATTGCCTCGGGAGATACTCAGATTGAGGAGGAATTGATCGAGATGGTGCCCAGGGATCGACTGGGCGTGCTCTCGATACACCAAGCCAAGGGCCTCGAGTTCCCTCTCACCATCGTGGACGTTGGAAGCGACTTCAGATCAAACCACGCTGCTCAGCGCATGAAGAGGTTTCCAGCCGGGGGCTCACGATCACACGTACTAGAGGACGAACTTTGGCCCTTTTCGCGTACTCTTCAACCGCCAACCCGCAGTCAACGTGACCGGGCCTTCGACGACCTGATTCGCCAGTACTTCGTCGCCTTCAGTCGACCCCAAGATGTGCTGCTGCTTGTTGGTCTCGGCCATCTCGAAGATGGAGACTTCCAGCCCAATGAGATCGAGAACGTTGCCACAGGTTGGACCCGCGACCGCACGTGGCCATGGCGTGGCAATCCGGACATGTGGCTGATTTAGGAGATGCTGTGACACTGAGTGTCCGGAGGAACCCGTATGTGGTCCCGTCCTACAGCCTGACGGGCGACCTACTCTCACACCTCAGCTGCGGTCTTCAGTACCGCTACCAAAATAGGGGCGCACTACCTCCGTCAAAGCCGGTGCAACTCTGGTTCGGCCAGTTTATCCACGGAACGATGGAGGAGGCCTTTCGCCGCTGGCGCGACAATCAACAACCCCTTCCGTGGTCCGATGGGGAGATTCAGTCGGTCGCGGATACCGTCTTGCGTCGACTAACAGCCCGAGGTATCCAATTCCAGCGATTTATCGTGCTTGGCATAGGGATTGAGAGAGCAGCGCAGGCCATCAACCGATTTGGACCCATCCTCTTTCCACTCATTACCGAATGCGAAGTAAAGCTAAAGGGCATCCGCCAGCTGCCGCCCGACGTCCCACGACTCGTGCGCGAGAGTGACTACTACGAAGTCACCGGCGTCGTCGACGTGATCACATCGGCTCAATTGGCTGAAGCCCGCGACGGAAATACACTCGCCGCCCAACTCCAGGGAGGAGCTGACCGTTTCGAAGTGATCGTCGACTACAAGGGAATGCGGAGGCCGGGCCAGGATGATCCCGCGAACCAGGCGTGGTACCACCACGCCTGGCAGGTAATGACTTATGCCTGGCTGAGAGCTCAACAGACCGGGAGCCAACCTGTCCAGAGTGCACTTCTCCTCTATCTTAACGAGCTCGCGCCTGGTACCGAAGATATGGACAAGTTGTACGAAGATGTGATTGAGACTAGCCCCATTTCCACTGATGTCAGCCCTACGGGCGCCAATCTGGAAAACCTCACTCGGTGGCGGGCGAACAAGAGGGAATGGTCGGCCCGGATAGATACTTGGGAGGACCAGATCGCGAACTGGTGGCGCACCGAGAGGCGCGACGGGGCCACATTCCCGCGGATGCCACAGATGCCCACACCGCTGTCCCCAGACTTCCTCATGAAACGGGCGGTTCGCGTAATTCCCATCGACTTGGAATCGATCCAAGCCAATCTTGGGCACTTTGACGAAGAGGTAGGAACTATCGAGCGTTCGGTGGCGTTAGAAGTGCAGACCGGGCGCCTGATCAACAGTTGGCGCGCAACACCGCGAGAGGAAAACTGCACGATCTGCGACTTTCGACACTTCTGCCCTGCAGTGGGAAACAACTACCGCGCCGTACCAACAGCACCTTAGCCACCAATTGTTTGAAACCTGCTGGCCGGCGAAGGCTCCATGCTGACCGTAGCGATCGAGCTAGTGGGCTTCTCGGATTAGACCTAGATCGATCAGATCGACCGCATCGATCCACCAACTCAGGTCAGTCGCCGCTGCAGAAACGTCCACGTGAAACGTCTTGGTTTCTATCGTGCCAACCTCCACGACTTCACGTGAATCAACATCCTCTCGTGCTCGGGTCGGATATCCCGCCGGATAGTCATGGAGCATCCTCCCTGCCGCTTGAATCGCTCTGTCCCGATAACGTTTCAGGTTGTCTGCACCGATTACGTTGCCCTCGTAGTAGATGCGGATCTGGCCGGTGGCCAATGGCAGGCCGACAATCGCCGAGCCCTTAGCCAGTTCGCTGCACAGCCTCGACTCCGGGTGGGGCACGTACAAGCTCAGACGTGCTGGCGCAGAGATGGAAGGTCGCATGATCATGAAGCTATAGCACGGGCAGACTAGGAATTGACCAGTTGAAGGCGACCCTTGGGCTTGAGGACACGCCTTCGGTATTCGAAAAGAAGGTGATCGGTAAGAAGTTGGATGTCCCGTGGCGTGTTCTGTAGGTCGTTCCACCGTCGCTCGATGGAGCCAAAGTTCCAGACTCCGCTTGTCCAGCGACAGACTGGTTGCAGTTCGGCCAGATCGTCTGCGAACTCCTCAACGGTTGGAAAGCGACCGGGCAGGAAGCAGTCAGAAATCGCATCCATCACATAACCGAGGCTCACGATCCCAACTCCGTGCATGAGGCGCGACCGCCTGGGAGGTAACCCCCAAGCGTCCGGGAATACGATTCGGACGGCGGTCCAGAACGATTTCACAATCTTCAACATCGCATCCATGTCGCCCGCTCCGGACATCGGATCGCGCAAATGGTAAAGGGCTCCGTCACTAATGCTGTTCTCAAGCATTTTCAACACTGAGTTGTCCTTAATGACCCCCTCAACAGCTGTCGGAGTGTTGATTAGATGGCGCAGTGGCGAATCCGCAGAGTGATTCAAACGCTCCAGGAGCCGAGCTGGAAACCTGCGGCCCCTTAGCTGTTTCGGCAACGTACCTTCGGTAACCGGCAACAACTCGTAGACCAAACCCTTGGGAAGCGGTTTTGTTGAGTTGACCAATATGAATTGAGTCCGCTGCTCGATGACGTTGTCGGTGATGAAGGCGGTCACACAAATCGGGAATCTGGATACCAGCGCGTCTCTGACTGCAGCGCTACGTTGTTGGCCATCGACGATCCAACCTGGTTTCTGCACTTCGCTCCAAGTAGTGTCGACCGGTATGACCAACTCCCCGCTTCGCGAGTAGGCGCCTGCTGAGCCGCGCTGCGAGGGTTTGAAGCGAACGCGACTGTCGAAAGCGACCACTATGGCGTTGGGCAACATTGGATCTTCGGACTCCAGGTAAGACCGGATGCCGGCGACGTGAGCCATTGCTTCCGGACGCTGGTAGCCGCCGAGCCGCGCCTCTTGATTGCGGTGGAGACGTGAAACGGCTGCGAACAGGTGCAAGTGCTTACCATCGACAGCAAAGCTGTATAGCTTTCGCCGGCTGGTCTGCTGAACTTCAAGTGCTGGTAATCGCAATTCGGTGACCGTCTTCTTCATTGAACCTCCTGGGCGTCGTCGCGGGCGAGTTCGTGGTTCTGTGACGTTGTCACGCATGGGCACCGACTGCCTTCTTGTTCTCGAGGTTCTCCAATAGCCTCCTGCTGAACACGCAGAGGTTATGGAAGCCGCGGCGTTTGTTGCGTTCGGTCCCGCGGAAAACGCAGATCTGGATTCCGACCCTTTTACAAATGCCACAGTCGCATGTCTTCCAAGGAGCGGCCTCGAGCAGTTCGCGGTGCTGAACGCTGTAATCGCGTTCTGGCTCCACGATATCGGCATACGCCGATAGGGCATCTAGGACACCCTTGACCGAAATGTTGCCGGCATCGAACGCTGCCAGGCGGGTCAAGCATCTCTGCTCTGCAATCCGCGCCTTTGTTTGGTCGACCCGTCCAGCCTGGATTCGTAGCCTCAATCGTGTGTTCCCATCCACCTGTGGAACCCGAATCGCCGCATAGGCCCTGTCCAAGACGTAGTAGTTATCGCGATCGTCCTTGAATGCCTGGCGAAAAGGAGAAGTGCTATCGAAGCTAGCCACCCCCTTCCCCTCGAACTCAGGTATCTGCTCGCAACGGCTGATTCCAAGGAGGTGCAACCGCGTGTTGCTGCGTCTAACATCGCTCACCGCATTCACGCAGTCGGCAATCTGGGAAGTCCTAAGTGGCACCATGCCGCCCAACGCGATGTAGTCGTAGCCCAAGTCTTGGAGTTCAGTGACTGCAGCGGCGTATGAACTGGGACTCCACCCTTGGGCAACTCCGATCGGATGGAACCTACAGTTGTGGGATCGGTGGTAGTCATGGAATTCCGCCGCGAGGTCGAGTGTGAGCCGTTGGCGGCGAGCCCAATCGGGAACGGATTCAGCAGTGTCGGTAGCGTCATACCCGAGGATGACGTGATCGACCGAGATTCCGAAGTCGAAGTCGCAGCCTTCGTAGAAGTCGACAACATCCGCGATCGTGTATGGAGGGGTCTCCTCTCGGACGTATGTGAACGCGCCGCAATCGGCCATCGATGCGATAGGCGAACCAGGCTGATCCAATCGGAAAAACCTTCGAACACCGATCCTGTACAGCCGATGGCGTTGGGCGTTGGTGTACTTGCCTGACGCCCCTGGGAGGCCATCGACGATCGGCTTGGAGACGAGAAGACCGTCGTAGGCAGGGCGGCTTAGTACTTCATGGGCGTAACGGTCGTCCCTCTGGCGGACACGGAACTCAGATGCCTGTTCCGTGTGAAAGTCGAAGCCCGGATCGATTTGATCTTGGCTGTCGGGGAAGAAAAATCTCATCGAGTGTCGCTGAGCACATCAAGCCGGATCAAATAGTTCGCAAGCATTTGGATGTGCTTAGGGACGTTCTCGAGTTGGTTCCACTCGAGCCCAAGGTCATCCCACCGGCCCGATGTCCAATGGCAGTAAGGAGCGATGCGTTGCAAGCCCGCTCGGACCTTTCCCGGCGTATCGCGATCAGCCAGATTGAGGGAGTTCATCATGCGATCCATCACGCGACCCATTGCTCGAATGCCCACTCCATGCATCAGCCGGCTCTCAGACGGGGGCTTTCCCCAGGCGTCGGGAAACGTCTCCCGAACGGCGCCCCAAAAGGTGAAGAGAATCGTGCCCATGGCGTCTGTATCGGTATGACCCGTGGCGATGTTGCGATATGGGAACAGGCAACCGTTGGCGAGGCTGTCTGCGAGCATGCTGGTGACCGAGTTTTCGGCAATGACTGCTTCCTTGGCTGTCTTTGCTGGCGTGGAAGCTCGTCGGATGAGTGCATAGAAGGGCGAACGCTCGTTGCGGGCAAGTTCGTCGGATAGAGCCGCAGGCAACTTCCGAGGAGCCAATCGAGCTGGGATTGAGATCGTCACATCAGGAAGGAGCTCAGTCACCAGTCCCCTTGGCAGTTGACGAGTGTTGTTGATTCGGATGAACTGATCCCGTTGGAGCTCTACGGTATCCGCGACGAAGGCAGACACCGGAACGGCGAAGTTCTGGTCCTTGGCATTGCGGAGCGCTAAGGCTCTCTGCTGGCCGTCGACAATCCAGCCTGGGCGATGCTGCTCAGCTGGCGGAATCTCGATTCTGAGCGTCCCTGCGGTTGCGGTTTCGTCTTTCGGTCCTCGGCTCTCTTCAAATTTGACCGACTCGGCTCGTAGAGCGATGATGAGCGCGTTCGGGAAGAGGGGGCGCTCGTCGTCGAGGTACGCGGTGATCTCAGCTACGTGATTGCGCACCTCTGGTCGCTGATAGCCAATTAGCTCCCCGGTCTCGTCTCGCGCGATACGCGAAAGCTCGGCCACTTGGAAGATTTCACTCGCACGGAGAGTGAACAGGTACAAAGGCGATTCGGGCACGTGGTTGATCCGGAGCGCTCGACGAGTGATCTCGGTCTTCACGTGGCTTTCGACCTTGCGAACAAGCTGGCGAAGCGTTGCTGCTCGCACGCGAATCCTTGAGTCCGCAATCGACGTAGGAGGTCAGACCGGGAGGCGTGGTTGTCCTGGCGCGCTGCTCGTTTGATGAATGCGATGACCTTGGCATCGGTTAGTCGGCTTCGGGACTGATGACGGTTCGATGCCGACCTCACCTCGCTGAGAGATTCCGTGATAGCCGAGGTAGCCCATCGGTGCGTCGCGGAGGTAATGACTAGATGCCGCGCGACGCGCGCGTTGAGGCTCAGGCGCGGGCCGCCCACACCCATCTGCAGGTTGGCATCTACGGGAAGCAAGTTTTCGTCGAGGCCTGGGCAATGCTTGGTTCCCGCCGAGACGATCAGCAGCTTTCCACTGCCGTGCAGTTTTGTGCGAGCTGCCACCAGATCGTCGCGTAGTGCCCGGACATATGGTTCGGACAAGGCCACAAGCAGAATGGCTCCTGGGTCTGATGCAGCCAATTCCCGCACGGTCCGAGGGCGGCTATGCCCGAGGTTAGCCTTTGTAATCACTTCCCACCACTCGCGAAGCTCCGCATCGCGATGCTCTCTGCGACCATGAACGAGCACTGAATCCGGACCTGGCGAGAACGTCGCCGAGTAGGGTTTCAACTGCTGGCCGAGCCGAACCAGACCATATCCCGCTGACGCCACCCATAGCTGGACCGGATGACTCTGCG
>Ga0307373_10016088_pt1 | contig 10082 bp, 4 predicted proteins | sample OX2MG_FD_202534 | JGI IMG/M metagenome (GOLD analysis project Ga0307373, IMG submission 202534) | Soil microbial communities from Risofladan, Vaasa, Finland - OX-2 | ecosystem: Environmental > Terrestrial > Soil > Coastal area > Acid sulfate soil | place: Finland: Risofladan, Vaasa | collected...
TCACCGGTACGACCGAGCCCACCGAGAGGTGCTTGGTGTTCGCCGTCGTGGTGTCGATGAGCAGTTCCCGCGCCGCCAGGGCGGGGCCACCCGAGCCGGCGTCCATCCGCAGGATCACGGTGTCCGGGAGATGGTCGGTCGACACCGCGGTCAGGTTCGCCAGCGAGTGCTGGAACTCGAACTCACCGCTGTAGACGGTGGACGCGCTCGCCACGCCCGGCACACGTGAGGCGGCATCCGCCACCGAATTGCTGAAGCCGCCCGGGCCGTTGCCCGACGCCGTGATGATGTAGTCGGCACTGACGGCATTGTCGACGCTGCTCGTGGCCGACCGCGACAGGGAGGCGCCGAAGACCGCCATCGTGGAGACCAGCGCCAGGCCGACCATGAGCGCCGAGGACGTCTGGGCTGTCCGGCGCGGGCTGCGCATCGAGTTCTCACGGCCCAGCTTCCCGGAGATACCCAGGGCGCGGGACAACGGGCGCCCGAGGAGGCTCGCCATGGGCCGGGCCACGATCGGCGCCAGCATCCCGATGCCGATGAAGACCGCTACCGCTCCCAGGCCCACGAGTTGGATGGCGGGCTTGGTCAGCCCCGACGCCAGGGCGGCGATGCCGAGGCCGGCGATGACGCTGCCGATCACCACGCGGCGCCTGGAGGACTCCGCCTCGTCCCCTCGGTAGTCGACGAGCGCCGCCACCGGGGGAATGCGAACGGCGCGGCGCGCCGGGCTGATCGCCGAGACCATGGTCACGCCGACGCCCACGACGATGGCGGCCACCACCGTCCGGAACTGGAAGACCAGCGCGCCCGAGGGCAGCGTGATGCCGAACCCCTTCAGCAGGGCCTCGAGGCCGATCGCCGACAGCACGCCCAGGCCGAGCCCGATCAGCGAGGCAACCAGGCCGAGGATGCCGGCCTCGGCCAGGACGGAGCGGAAGACCTGTCGGCGGCTCGCCCCGACGATGCGCAGCAGGGCGAGTTCGCGGGTCCGTTGGCCGACGATGATCGAGAAGGTGTTGAAGATCGTGAACCCGCCCACGAACAGAGCGATGAACGCGAAGACCAGGAGCGCGGTGGAGAAGAAGGACAGCGCCTGGTTGATGGCGTTCGTCTGCTCGTTTGCCACCGTCTGGCCGGTGACCACCTCCACCCCCGCCGGCAGCACCCGGGCAATGGCGCGTTGCAGGCTCGGTGTGTCGGTGCCCGGTCGGGCCAGCACGTTGATGGTGTCGACGTGGCCGTTCTCGTCGAAGATCCGCTGGGCCGTCGAGAGGTCGAACGCCGCCAATGTCGCCCCCGCCAGATTGTCGGCGGTCCCGAACCTGACGATGCCCGTGAGGGTGAAGGTCTGGGGCGCCCCGGCCAGGAGCACCCGCACGTGGTCACCCGGGGCGAAGTGGTACTTCTGCGCCGTGCCCTGGTCCATGGCGACGTCGCTCGAAGAACTGGGGGCGACGCCGCGGACCACTCGCAGCGAGGACAGCTGGGGGTCGGGGTCGAACGACACACCGAGGGTGGGCGCCCCCCCGGTGCGGATGGCCGTGCCGTTCGGCGCGACGAATTGCGCGTAGCCGCTGACGGTCCCCTCGGCGGCGGCGACGCCGGGCACCCGGCGCACCGTGGCCATGATCGCCTGCGGGATCGGCGAGCGCACGGCCCCGCCGCGCCCGCTGTTGTCGGTGAACGCCGCCTTGCCCCGGACCTGGAAGTCGACGTTCTGGTAGATGTGGCCGAACAGCGTGGTGAAGGTGTTCTGGAGCGTGTCCGTCAGGACGAGGGTGCCGGAGATGAACGTCACCCCGAGCACGATGGCGAGCCCGGTGAGCGCCAACCGCAGCCGGTGCGCGAGGAGGCCCTTGATGGTCACCTTCCACATGTCAATTCCCCAGCAGCTTCATCTGCTCGAGGACCGAATCGGCCGTCGGGGACAACAGCTCCCCGACGATCCTGCCGTCGGCCAGGAAGACGACGCGATCCGCGTAGGCCGCACCACGGGGGTCGTGCGTGACCATGACGATCGACTGCTCGAACTCCGTCACCGAGCGGCGCAGGAAGGCGAGCATCTCGGCCGACGAGTTGGAGTCGAGGTTGCCCGTGGGCTCGTCGGCGAAGATCAGGTCCGGCCGGCTGATGAGCGCCCGGGCGCAGGCGGCCCGCTGCTGCTGGCCCCCGGACAGCTCGACGGGCCGGTGGCTCAGCCGGTCTCCGATCCTGAGCTGCTCGACGAGGTAGTCGAACCACGCCTGGTCGACCTTCATGCCGGCCAGGTCGGCGGGGAGGGTGATGTTCTCGCCCGCCGTCAGCGTGGGCACCAGGTTGAAGGACTGGAACACGAAGCCGATCCGGTCGCGGCGCATCTGGGTCAGGCCGCCATCGTCGAGGAGCCCGATCTCGAGGTCGCCGACGAAGGTTCGCCCCGACGTCGGCGTGTCCAGCCCGGCCATGCAGTGCATGAGCGTCGACTTGCCGGAACCGGAGGGCCCCATGACGGCGGTGAACTGTCCCCGCCCGAACTCGACGTTGATGCCGGCCAGCGCCTGCACGGCGGCGTCACCTTTGCCGTACGTCTTCACGAGGTCGACCGCACGCGCCGCCGGTGTCTGCGGAGTTCTGGATGCTCCTGTCGATGCCTGGTCTGTCACCGTCATGTGGCCGCCCTCCGTGTGCTCGGGCGCGACCCTATGCCCGGGCGGTCGTTGCCCGCGGGCGTCCGGCGGCGGCTCGGCACGAGCAGCCTGGCGCGGCGCCGGAGGGAAGGGAATCAGGGATGTCCCTGGCGCGCCCCTACCGGGGGATGCCCCGGGGGCGTCACCCGCGAGCTCAGCGGTGCACCGGCGTCATGTCGCCGTAGCGGTCGCCGGCGGCGGCACCGACGGGCAGGACCTCGTCGATCCGCCGCAGCTCCTCCTCGGAGAGCCGGATGTCGTCGGCGGCCACGTTCTGCTCCAGGTAGGCGCGCCGCTTGGTGCCCGGGATCGGGACCACGTCGTCCCCGCGGGCGAGCACCCAGGCCAGGGCCAGCTGGGACGTCGCCACTCCCTTGGCCGCGGCGATCTCCTCGAAGCGCCCCACGAGCTCGAGATTCTTACGGAAGCTCTCGCCCCGGAAGCGCGGGTTGTGGCGGCGGAAGTCGTCGGGGGCCAGGTCCTCCGGCGTCCGGATGGCGCCGGAGAGGAATCCCCGCCCGAGCGGCGAGTAGGCGACGAAGCCGATGCCCAGCTCGCGCACCGTCTCGAGCACACCGTCGGCCTCGGGGTCCCGGGTCCACAGCGACCACTCGGTCTGCAGCGCCGTGATCGGGTGGACGGCATGTGCCCGGCGGACCGTGTCGGGCGCCGCCTCGGACAGCCCGAGGTACCCGACTTTCCCCGCGGCCACCAGCTCGGCCATGGCGCCGACGGTGTCCTCGATGGGGGTGTCGGTGTCGACACGATGTTGGTAGTAGAGGTCGATGTGATCCACCCCGAGCCGGCGCAAGGAGGCGTCGCACGCCGACCGCACGTACTCGGGGCGGCCGTTGATGCCGATGCGGGTGCCGTCGGGGGCGCGCTCGTTGCCGAACTTGGTGGCGAGGACGACCTCGTGGCGTCGCCCGACGATGGCCCGACCCACCAGCTCCTCGTTCGTGAACGGCCCGTACATGTCGGCGGTGTCGAGCAGCGTCACGCCGAGGTCGAGGGCCCGGTGGATGGTGGCGATCGACTCCGCCTCGTCCCCCGCCCCGTAGAACTCGCTCATGCCCATGCAGCCCAGCCCCTGAGCGGAGACGACCAGGCCCTGTCCGAGTGTCCGCGTTCGCATGGCACCGGTCTAGCAACTTCCGTCGCCGGCGTGGCCTCGGGCCGGGATCACCAAAGCTGTGAATATCGTTTGAACGCCGTCGCTGCTACCTCCGGCCCGCTGCTCCTCATCTACGATCCGAGTCCGTGTCCACGCCCGGAACTGTTCGACTCGTCGGTGCCCTCCTGGGCGTCGGTTTCCTGGCAGCCGCCGTCACGATCGCCCTCGGCGCGCTCCCCCGGCCTGCCGCCGGGGGTACGTGCGGCCCCGGCACCTCTTCGGAATCTGCGATCGCGTCCTTCTTCGATCCTGCCTCCATCGGTGCCGGACCTGAGCCTTCGGCGGCATCGGGCTCGCGCCCACAATGGATCGCCTTCGTGCGCGAGTGTCAGTCCGCCACCAACACGCGGATGATCGAGGCGGGATCCATGCTCGCAGGGGGCCTTCTTCTGGGGCTTGGTCTCCCGTGGGCAGTGCGGAGCCGCATCGCGAAACCGAACCACACCGACCCGGTAGCAGTCCCCCCGCCGGGGTGGTATCCGGACCCCACCGATCCGAACGTGCCTCGATGGTGGGACGGAAGGGCATGGGGTCATGCTCACGCCCCACCGGGACAACAGCCTTCCCCGGCGCCACCCCTGGGAGGGCCTTGACCGTCATCCGCATCGACGCCATCGCGGTGCGAGGACGTGTGACGAGGAGCTGGTCGCATCCCGATATTGCCGCCGGTAGCTGAACGGGGTCTCGAAGAGCCGGGTAGGGATCTGGCGAGGTGGCGGGTATGAGGGGCCCTCCGCGATCCCACCGGGTGCGGGTGTACCGGCGGTACGCCCGACACGTACCACCAGGCAGGCCAGCTCGAGATCCACGATGACCGGGACGACCTCCTCGGCGAGGCATCATTCCCCGGTGATCGTTCTCCACTCGGCGTGGCTGGCCCGAGCCGGCGGCCTCGCTCTGTGGGCCGAGGATGGTGATCGACCCCGGACGACCCCGCCCCGCCGGGGTCGTCCTCCCCGTCAGCGGCGCCCGGAAGCCCACCCCTTCGCCCTCGGCGCCGACGGCATCCGCCTGGCCGCCGCCGAGCTCGGAGGGATTGCCACAGAGGACCTGGTCGTCAAGGCCCACGAGGTAGAGCTCTCCCTTCGGCTGCCCGCCGTCGGCCGCGGGCCGATCGGCTCGCCCTGGCTCGAGGACGACCTCGCCACGTCGCCGCCCGCGGCGTCCTCGCCTTCCCCTACGGCGCCCTCCACATGGACCACCGCGGGGATCGTCTTCGAGCCATCCGATGCAGCACACCTCGTGCTGGCGTTGACGGCGGCCGACCCGTCCGGGGCCCCTTCCGACCCGTCGGGCATCGTCCTCGCCTCCGACCTCCGATTCGCAGCGCGTTCCGCGGAGATGATCCTGGAGCTGACCGCCCGCGGCCGCATGCTCCCCACCCTGGAGCGCACCGGCGACGGTTGGCGGGCCCGCTGGCGCCCCCTCATCGACGCACGCGATCGTGGCCGCATCCAGACCCTGGTGTGGGCCCTTCCACCGTCGTTCATGGCCGCGAGTACCGTCGATGCCGCTCAGGACCACGCCCGCAGCGATGCGGCCCCCGAAGCCCCCGAAGCCCCCGAGGCGCCCGAGGCGCCCGAGGCGCCCGAGGAGATCCTCCGCTCCTATCTCTGGAGTGTGGCCGACGCAATGGTCCGGCGGTTCGTGGCCGATCGCCCGCCTGCCGCCGGGGCCCCTGCCCGCCGGCGCCGTTCACCGGGGCCCATTCCCGCCGAGGCGTGGCTGGCGGCTCTGCGTTCGCCCGACGGAATCGTCGACGCCGGGGACGACGAGTTGCACGCCCTCGCCGACACCCTCCACGCCTGGCACGCCACGCAGGACACGGAGGCGGACCCCGTACGGACCTGCTTCCGGATCGTCCCGCCTCCCGTCGACGCCGAAGAAGACCATGGCGTCCGTGAAGACGGCATTGCCCCGCTCCCCGGCCGGCGGCGCCCGGCCGCCCAACGCCAACCCGTCGATGAATGGCGGATCGAGTTCGCGCTGCAGGCGGTCGATGATCCGAGTCTGCTCGTCTCCGCCGAGAGCGTGTGGGCCGACGGGCCCGAGCTCACGGCCTTGGAGCGCCACGCGATGCACCCCGACGAGCACCTCCTGCGAGGCCTGGGCCGTGCGTCTCGGCTCGTCCCTTCACTGGGCGCCGCGCTGGCCTCGGCGACGCCCTGCGCGCAGGTGACCGACGGCGCCGGCGCTCTCGCCTTCCTCCGCGACGGCGCGCCGATCCTCGAACAGGCCGGCTTCGGGGTGCTCGCCCCACCTTGGTGGCGCTCCTCCCGGGCACGTGTGAGCCTCCGGCTCAAGGCTCGAACCACGTCGAAGGCTGGGTCATCACCATCGGCCATCGGGCTGGAGGGCTTGTGCGACATCAGCTGGGAGGCGGTCCTCGGTGACGACAAGCTCGGGCTGGCCGAGCTACGCGCGTTGGCGCGCCTCAAGCAGCCGCTCGTACGGATCCGGGGCCAGTGGGTGGAGCTGGGGGACAAGGACATCGCCGCCGCCCTCGCGGCCGTGGGACAGAAGGGCGTCGGCGTCACCCGCATGTCGGCCGGCGATGTGATGCGCAGCGCCCTCGGGATCGAGCCGACTGCCGGCGACCTACCCATTGCCGACGTGGAGGCAGACGGGTGGCTCGGGGACCTCCTCGCCGGTGCCGAGGACCGTCGGCTGCGGGCCAGGGTCACCCCCGACGGCTTCGTCGGCGAACTGCGCCCCTACCAAGAGCGCGGGCTCGGGTGGCTGGCCTTCCTCGGCGACCTCGGTCTCGGGGCCTGCCTGGCCGACGACATGGGCCTCGGGAAGACGGCCCAGCTCCTCGCCCTCGTGGTCGATGAGCGCGCCCGACGCGCCCCTCCGGCGCCGACGCGTCGAGGACGATCGGGAGCGGCCAAGCCAGCGGGACGCGGCGCCGGCCAGTGGGCGGGACCGACCCTCGTCCTCTGCCCGATGTCGCTCGTCGGCAATTGGCAGCGAGAGGCAGCACGCTTCGCCCCCGGACTGTCGGTGTATGTCCACCACGGGCCGAATCGGCTCGACGGCAAGGCCTTCACCCGCACGGCCGGGCAGGCCGACCTGGTGCTGTCGACCTACGGTCTCGCCGCGCGCGACCAGCGCCTCCTCGCCACCGTTCCGTGGTGGCGCCTGGTCCTCGACGAGGCGCAGCAGATAAAGAACAGCGCGGCCCGAACCACCCAGAGCGTCAGGGCCATACCGGCCCAACGGCGGATCGCCATGACCGGCACCCCGGTGGAGAACCGCCTGACCGAGCTGTGGTCGATCATGCAGTTCCTCAACCCCGGCTTGCTCGGCTCGGAGAAGGGCTTTCGCGACCGCTTCGCCCTCCCGATCGAGCGAGATGGCGACGACGAGGCGGCAGCCCGCCTCCGTCGCGTCACCGCTCCGTTCGTGCTCCGCCGGCTGAAGACCGACCGGTCGATCATCGCCGACCTGCCCGACAAGCTCGAGATGAAGGAGTTCTGCACCTTGACCCGCGAGCAGGCCAGTCTCTACCAGGCCGTCGTCGATGACATGCTGGCGAGGATCGACGACGCCGACGGCATCGAACGCCGCGGCCTGGTCCTCGCCACCATGATGAAACTCAAGCAGGTGTGCAACCATCCGGCGCACTTCCTGGCCGACGGCTCGTCGCTTCCGGGACGGTCGGGCAAGCTGACCCGCCTCGTCGAGGTGCTCGACGAGGCCGTGGCCGAGGGCGACCGGGCGCTCGTGTTCACCCAGTTCACGGAGATGGGGAACCTGCTCGAGCGCCATCTTCGCCGTCATCTCGGGTGCGACGTGCTGTGGCTCCACGGCGGGGTGTCGAAGAAGGCGCGCGATGGCATGGTCGAGCGGTTTCAGGGCGACAACGGCCCGCCCGTGTTCCTGCTGTCGCTGAAGGCCGGGGGCACCGGTCTGAACCTGACGGCAGCGACCCATGTCGTGCACTTCGACCGGTGGTGGAATCCCGCGGTCGAGAACCAGGCGACCGATCGGGCCTTTCGCATTGGCCAACGGCGCAACGTGCAGGTGCGGAAGTTCGTGTGCGGCGGGACCCTCGAGGAGCGCATCGACGACATGATCGAGAGAAAGCGCGTACTGGCCGAGCGGATCGTCGGCACCGGTGAAGGCTGGATCACCGAGATGTCCACCGACCAACTTCGCCAGGTCGTGGCCTTGTCGGCCGATGCCGTCGGGGGCGACTGATGCCCCCCCGTCGTCCTGCGAGTCGGTCCCGGCGCCGCGGCCAAGAATGGTGGCCGCCACCGTCCACCCCGATCGCCGTAGAAGGAGGGCTGCAGGCCCGCAGCCAACGCGGCCCGATCGGTGATACCTGGTGGTCGCGACGTTTCATCACCGTGCTCGAGTCGGTGGGCATCGGCAGCCGTCTCCAGCGGGGCAAGCGATACGCCCGCACGGGCCAGGTGCTCAGCATGGACGTGGCGCCGGGTCAGGTGACGGCGTCGGTGCAGGGCTCGCGGGCCAAGCCCTACCGGGTTTTCATCGAGACACGCGTTCTCACGGCCGGCGAATGGGATGCCGCCGAGGCGGTCATGGCGTCGAGCGCTGTCTTCATGGCCAAGCTCCTGGCCGGCGACATGCCCGAAGAGATCGAGGAGGCGTTCGCCGAGTCGTCGGGCCCGCTGTTCCCCGCCTCGGCAGACGGGTTCGACTCGGCATGCTCGTGCCCGGACGGGGAGAACCCGTGCAAGCACATCGCCGCGGTCTACTTCCTCGTAGCAGAGGCCTTCGACCGCGACCCGTTCCTCATCTTCGCCTGGCGCGGCCGGGGCAAGGCCGAACTTCTCGCTGGCCTACGGGCGCGCCGGCGCGGCTTGGACGCCGTCGACGGCTCCGGCGGCTCCGGCGGCTCCGGCGGCTCCGAACCGACCGAAGCGACCACGGACTCCGACGTCGGACAGTTCGGGTGGCCCACGCCTGACCCCGAGCGCCGCGCCACGCTGCAGCCGGCGGACCCTTCATCCCTGTGGGGGAGGCATGAGGACTTGGTGGCCATCGAGATCCGACCCCGCCTGGCCGTTGCCCCCGACCTGCTTCTTCGTCAACTCGACCCATCACCCCTCGCCGGCGACGGGGAACGGATCACCGACGCCCTCCGTCCGCTCTACGAGGCGATGACTGCGGGTGCCGCTGTCCTGGCCCTCGGCGAGCCAGCACCGGTAGTCGCCACGCAAGCAACGGGCCCAGCGAGCGCCCGGCCAGACACCGGGGGTGAGTCCATCCGGACACGGGACCCGAGTACCGGGTCGACACCTTCTTGACACCACTCCGAAGAACGGGACTGGCTCCGACACCCGGATTTGGTGCCCGTCCACAATCTCCGTTTGGGCGTGTGCGTGGTCCCGGCGTGCGACCACGCACCGCGTCGTCAATCGATTCATGTCGGCGATCGTCGACAGGTTCAGGAGCACGACCCGGGAGAACGCCGACACCTGTGCCAACAACCTGCTGTCCAAGCGGGACTACGTGGACTATCCGACTGCATTCACTGAAGATGGCCGATCGCTGCGGAGATCATCGACGCCGCATGGCGACATCTGGTGAAGGACCGGCTCGATTTCACGGGCGCCCGTTGGGGCCTCGAGGAGACGCTCACCGCCCCACACCTCCGCCAGCGCCACTCCGGGCCGTTCGCCTTCCGCTCGCCCCGACGCCCCTCCCTCCCTGGCGCACCACGAGTGGTCTGGCGCCCCTGATTGGACTGTTCTCGAACCCTGAATCCCGGGAACAACTGGCCGACCTATTTGGCAAGCTAGGACTCGGCGGCCGATAGGGGGAACGCCCGTTCGATTGTCCAATGCAGCTCGTGCCGAGTCAAGCCGGATTACCGCCTGCTTCGGACCGTTCTCGGAAATTGCCTCAGCACCACATTTGCAACAACTACCCCCTTGACATCTCTCGCCCCGAGCGTGGATAGTGCTGAAACCACTACTCGTGGTCATGGCCGCTCCGATGGTGACCCCATCGCCATGCGAGGAACCCGAAGTTGGGAAGCCCAGGGGGGGCCATGTCCAGAGTTGGTGCTGCTCGTCGCCGAGACGGGCAAGGCAAAGACCGCGCCCGCAGCAGGGGGCTCGCTGCTTACGGCGGTACTAAGCCTCGATACACCGATGAATGACCGGAGTAGGTAGCCGCGTATCCGCGGAAAGTGCCTCCGTGCTTGGGAAAATAGCGATGTCGAGTCGCTTGTACTCCCCGAGCCAGGAGGCACTTTCAGTGAG
>Ga0307373_10016089_pt1 | contig 10082 bp, 5 predicted proteins | sample OX2MG_FD_202534 | JGI IMG/M metagenome (GOLD analysis project Ga0307373, IMG submission 202534) | Soil microbial communities from Risofladan, Vaasa, Finland - OX-2 | ecosystem: Environmental > Terrestrial > Soil > Coastal area > Acid sulfate soil | place: Finland: Risofladan, Vaasa | collected...
GGCGGCCCAGCAAGCGCTTCGCGAGGCCTGTCTCCGCATGCCCGACCGCGAGGCCTGCGCGGCGGAGCTGGCGGCGGCCGTGTCGCGATCGCCGGTGCCGACGAAATGCACGCTACTCGACATCCTTGGTGGGATGGGCGGCCCCAAGGCCCTTCAGACCGTGGGTGCCGCCGCGAAAAGCGACGAGCCCCAACTGCAAGATGCCGGAAGCCGTTTGCTGGGAGCGTGGATGAGCGTCGACGCGGCGCCGGTCCTGTTGGATTTGGCGAAGGCCAACCCCGGCAACAAGTACCAGGTACGCGCGCTGCGCGGTTACATCCGCATCGCGCGCCAATTGCCCATGCCGGAAAAAGAGCGGGCCGAGATGTGCCGGAACGCCTACCAGGCTGCCGGCCAAACCGCCGAGCGGAAGCTGGTGCTGGAAATACTCCAACGCTATCCGAACATCGAGACGCTCAAGCTGGCCGTCGAAGCGATCAAGGATCCCGAGTTGAAGGGGGACGCCACGGGAGTCACGTTGGCCATCGCCCAGAAGATCGGCGGCAAGGAGGGCGATGTACGGGAGTTGTTATCGAAGAGCGGGCTCGACCCGGTCAAGCTGGAGATCGTCAAGGCCGAATATGGGGCCGGCGCGAACCAGAAGGACGTGACCGAGACGCTGAAGAAGCTCGTGGGCGAGCTGCCCCTGATTTCCTTGCCGTCGCAAAGCTTCAACGCCAGTTTCGGAGGCGACCCGGCGCCGGGCGTCGTGAAGCAGTTGAAAGTCAAGTACCGGATCAACGGCAAGGAGGGCGACGCGACTTTTTCGGAGGATGCCGTCATTTTGCTTCCGATGCCGAAGTAAGGGCGCCGCTCTGTCAGTCGTGGTGCGACCATGACCGCGAAACAATTCCGGAGCCTGGCGCTTGGTCTTCCCGAAGCATTGGAAGCCGAGCACATGGGCCATCCCGATTTCCGGGTATGCGGGAAGATCTTCGCGACCCTCGGGCCCGACGAAGATTGGGGGATGGTCAAGCTGACGGCGGACGAGCAGGCGTCGTTCGTGCGGGCCGAGCCGGACGCTTTCCATCCCGCCAGCGGGGCATGGGGCCGCCGCGGGTGTACCATCGTCCGCCTTCGCGACGCCAAAGCGTTGACCGTCCGGCCCGCGCTGGCTGCGGCCTGGCGCAACAACGCCCCCAAACGGCTCGCTCGGCAATATGACGATGAGTAACAGAATCGTCGGCGTGATTGAAACGGCCATCGACGTGGAAGACCTCGACGTGGCCGTGGCGTTCTACCGCCGGCTCTTCGACTTCGAGACGCTCGCGCTCGACGAGAGGTTCTGTGCCTTCAACGTAGGCGGTCGCAGCGTGCTCCTGCTGTTCGAAAAAGGGGGCAGGTTGGCCCCGTTGGTCGTGCCCGGCGGCGTGATCCCTCCACACGGCGGCGACGGCTCGGCCCATTTTGCCTTCTCGATCACGGCCGAAGACCTGCCGAAGTGGGAAGAGCGGCTGGCCTCGCAGGGCGTCGCCATCGAAGGCCGGGTCCATTGGGAGCGGGGCGGCCAGAGCATCTACTTCCGTGACCCCGACGGGCACCTGGTCGAACTGGCGACACCAGGGATTTGGGCGATCTATTGAGCCCGAATCGGCCAGGTTAAGGCAAGAATCCGAAGATGGGACGCGCTCTGTAGGGAACACATCCGTGGCGCTGGCGTATCCTGCCCGATGACGTCGCGCCAGCTCCGCGGAACGCCACGGAGGCCACGGAGGGCGTTCCCTACAGAACCCGATACGACGAACGACGAGGGCTTTTGCCCCTCCTACGCTCTTTCGCCGCCGGGCGGCTGGACTTGATTCCTGCTACCGATCCGGCTTTTCCGTCGCCTCGTCCTTGTTCTCGGGTCGCTCCTTCTTGGGTGTGAAATCCCCGGCCACGACGATCGCCAGCCTCGCGGGATCGATGTACTTCCGCAGCGCCGCCAGCACGTCGTCGGCCGTGACGTCCGCGATCCGCCGCTCCAACTCGGCGTAGTAGTCCATGGTCCGTTCGGTGTGCAAGGTATCGGCCAGGATGCCGACCAGCCGGCCGTCGTCGCTGCGCGAGACCCGTTGCGTCTGCAGGTAGCCGCTCTTGGCTTCGGCAAGTTCCGTGTCGGTGACGCCCGCCTCGACGAGCTTCTCGATCTCCTCGCGGATCGCCGTCTTGACTTTCTCGACGTTGACCGGGTTGTAGATCGCGAACACCGTCAAGCTGGCCCTTTGATCGAGCGACTCGGCGCGCATGAACGTGCCTACGCCATACGACAAGCCTTCTTTCTGGCGCACGCGGTTTCCCAGCCGCGACGAAAGTCCGCTTGCGCCCAGCACGAAATTGCCCAATGTCAGCGCTGGGTACTCGGGGTCGGCGTCGCACAACGGAAACGCCTGGCCTGCGACGTAGATCGCGCTTTCCTTGTCGGCCAGGTCGATCTGTTGCTCGGTCCCCGTCGCGTCAGGGAATACGATCAGCGGAATTCGCTCGAATTCCCGCGGAGCGACCCAGCCCGAGAACGCACGGCGGAGAATCGCCGTGCATTCCGCGGGGTCGAAGTCGCCGACCAGGGCGATCTCCCCCGCCTGAGCGCCGATGAACTGAGTGTAAAGTTCCTTGACCTGATCGAGCGTGAGCGCCTTGGTCAACTCGATGTCGCGCTCGATGGGGAGCGTCGCCCGCACGTCGTCGTCGTCGTAGGGCGAAACGGTGCGGCGGACCCTCACGATGGCCTGCTGCTGTGGATCGTTAAGCCGCTCTTCCATGCCGGCCAGATGTTCCCGGCGGAGCACGTCGAATTCGTCATCGGCCAGCGCCGGCTCGCGGAGAACTTGCCGCAGCAATTCCAAGACGGCGGGCAGGTTATCACGCTTGGTTTGGATCGAGAACATCGCCGAGCCCGGCGCGCCACGCGCCTCGAGATCAGCCTGCTCGCGGTCGAGCGTGTCTTGCAATTCCTGGCGCGAGAGCCGCTTCGTGCCGTGGGTCATCAGTGTCGGCAGGATTTCGGCGGCGATCGAGTACCCCTTGAGGTTCTCCAGGTTGCCATAACGCAACACGAGGTGCACATGCACCGCCTCACCCTTGGTCTTTTTCGGCAAGACCGCCAGCTTGATCCCATCGGCCAGCGTGGTCCGCTCGACGTGCTTCTCGATGTTGGCCGGCGAAACGTCGAAACTCTCGCCCGCGGCCGACTTTGCCCGCCCCTTGTACCCTTCCACGAGCCCGGCCACGTCCGGAGCGCTGGGGACCGGCGTCCGCTGGGGCTTGTCGGTGGGAACGAACAGGCCGACGGTGCGGTTCGTCGTCGTCAGGTAGCGCGCCGCCACGTCGCGCACGTCGGCCGGCGTGACTTTCTCGATTCGGTCGCGATTCAGGAAGTAGAGTCGCCAATCGCCTTGCGCCGCCCACTCGCTAAGTTCGATGGCGATCTTCTTGGTGTCGGCAGCGTCGAGTTCGCGCTGCTTGAGAATCTGCAGCCTCGCCCGGGCGACTTCGTCGGCGGCGATGTCGCCTTGGCCGGTCCCCTCGGTCACTTCCAACAGCGTATCGCGCGCGGCCTCCAACGGGTTGGCGCGTCGTACCTCCGCCGTAACCGTGAACACGCCCGGATCGTGCAGAGGGAGCGCGCTGGAGGAAACCTTGCTCGCGTGCCCCCCTTCGACCAGCGCCTTGTAGAGCCGCCCGGCCGGTTCCATAGCAAGGATTTTCGCCAAGACCGCAAGCGCCGCGCTATCGGGGTGGGCTCCGGCGGGCACATGGTAGGCGACCTCGACCAGCGCCACGTCGCCCACGCGCCGCAAGGTCACCGTTCGTTCGCCGTCTTGCGGCGGTTCGTCGGTATAGGTCTCCTGGAGTTTGCGGGCAGGCTTTGGCAACTTGCCGAAGAACTCGGCGACGTAGGCCAACGTGTGGGCTTCGTCGAACTGGCCGGCCACGACCAACATCACGTTGTCGGGCTGATAGTGCTTGCGATAGAAGGCTTGCAGATTTTCGATCGGCACGCGTTCGATATCGCTGCGGTTGCCGATCGTCGACTTTCCGTAATTGTGCCATTCGAAAGCCGTGGCCATGACCCGCTCATCAAGCACCATCTGTGGTGAATTCTCACCCATTTCGAACTCGTTGCGGACGACCGTCATTTCCGAGAGCAGGTCTTCCCGCTTGACGAAGCTGTTCACCAGCCGGTCGGCCTCGAGCGCCAGGGCGAACTTCAGGTTCTCGTCGCCTGCCGGCATCGTTTCGTAGTAATTCGTGCGGTCAAGCCAGGTCGTCCCGTTGAACCTCGCGCCGCGATCCTGCAGCAGCCGCGGAATGTCCTGATGGTCGGGCGTGCCCTTGAAGAGCATGTGCTCCAGCAAGTGGGCCATGCCCGTCTCGCCGTAACCCTCGTGGCGCGAACCGACGAACACGGTCAGGTTGACCGTGACGGTGGGATTCGAGCTGTCGGGATAGAGCAGGAGCCGCAGGCCGTTATCGAGCCGGTACTCGGTGATTCCCTCGACGGCGGCGACTTTCTTCATGCCCGCCGGCACCGAGGGGCCGGCCGCCGGTTTGGACGCGGGCTTCACGACGGCGGTCTTCGGCGCCCCGGACGCTGGGACCGGCTTTTTGGTCGCGGGCTGGGCGGCGGCGCTTTCAGGTGTCACCGACCAGGTCACTAAATAGGCCGCAGTGCAAACCATCGGAAGGGTAATGGAGCGGAAGAACGAGGCGCGATCTGACATGGGAGTTTCGCCTTTGCAACAGGTTGGCGGCTGGGGCATTGGCCAAGCCGAATGAATCAAGAGGGCATGCTGATTATACGGATTTCAGGCGCGGCGCAAACCCGGTTGACGGCCTATAGTATTTGTAGGGTGGGACAAGATCGCGAAGCGATCGACGGCCCACCTTTGCCAGACGATGGTGGGCCGTCGCTCGCCCAAGGCGAGCTTGTCCCACCCTACGCGGATGTCTCCTTGTCGGACGCGTCAAATATGGTGCCGGTGCCGGCTCTCCACCCCCCGAATTCTTGCGAATCCGGCTACGAATCACGGGACGCCGTATCATTGTGGCGGCCCGAACAGATGATCCAGCCCCTGCCGCAGCTCGCGGCCCAGATCGTTATGAATCACGTCCTGGGCCACGTCTTTGACGGCTCGGCCGGTCAGCCGTTCCACTTCGCGGCCGTCGATCTGCGGCCGCTTGAGCGTGCCGCCGATGGGGATTTGAAGCGGCTTGCTCGTCAGCGCCGCGCCCAACGGATGGTTTGCCGTCCATTTTTCGGGCAACGTCAGTTCCGCCATGATCGCCAATGTCTCGTCGAGCCCCACCGAACCATACGTGCTCACCGTGACGCTGGGAAACTCCAGCACCAGGCCGCGATGATAAACTCGACCGTTGACCAGGCGGTAGTCGACAGGGCATTCACGGGCAATGTTCACCCCTGCCAATGGATCGGTCGCGCCCGCCCTGAAGACCTCGTGCAGCGTTTCCAGCACGGGGCCGAATGCCCGCACCAGCAAGCCGGGCCCCAACTCGACGGAATGAATCGTGATCCTGCCCGCCGCGCTGCCCACGACGACGTCAGCAAGCGGCAACTTGCAATCGGCCAAATCGACCGAAAAACGACCTTGCGCATGGGTCACGCCGGCCAGGATCGGCATGGCGTACCTCATGCCGGCGTTGCACATTTCGGGCGTGATCACGACCGAGTCGACGATCCGCCCGGGGTCGTGCGTCAGCACGGCGGGCGCCGGCGACAAGTGCAATTGCGGCGCCAGATGGACTTGCCCTTCGCTCACCGGTAGATCGAACGGCGCGACCCGGACCATGCCGTCGGCAAGCTCGGCTTCGATCCGCCCCTGGCCCACGGCGAAGCCGTGGAAGCTGGCCGTTTGCCAGCCCACGTCGACCTTCGCGGTACACTGCGCCAGCCATGCCAATGGATCTTCGCCGGCAATCGGCAACGGGCCAGCCAAGGAAAACGGCTGCGCCTCGCGGCCGGTGAGTTGCAGGCTCTCACCGAAATAGGGTCGCAACCACTGATCGGCCTGTTGCAAATCGTAATCGACTTGCCCTTCGAGCCGCACGCTGGGCTTGTCGCGGAGCTGGTCGAACTGTCCCTTGCCGCTGGCGCGGATGACCGCGGAATCGAGTTCGAATTTGGCGATCTGTACGGTGTCGGCGCCCGGCTCGTAGACGCCGTTTGCGGTCAGTTTGACCTTCTGCGCGCCGCCGGGCTGAGCGTGCGGCGGCGTCACGACCAGGTCGTCGACCGTCAGCTCGATCCCGCCGCTGGTCGATTGCTTGGAGTATTGCACGTCGCCCGCCACTTGCAAGCGCCCCGCGACCCGCCAGCCATCGCGCGTCGCGGCCGCGGGCACGAACCGCGCCACCCAGGTGGCAAGATCTCCCTCGAACCCCACGGCGATCGGCCATGCCGTTTCGGCGGATGGCTGTTCGATCGGCTTGACAAGGCGAAGGTCAAAACGGCCTGCGGTCACGGTCGTTTCGGCGACGGCGTTTTCGACGCTCTTGACGGTCGCGCCGGCGAGCGTGCCGGCGGCCGATAGGGTCATATCCAGCTTTTCCTCGGTCCACGGCGCGCAGCCCGGCGCGGCCAATTGCCAGCCGGCGACCGTCAACACGCCGTCGGTCTTGAAACCGTCGTTTTCATCACGCTGCCAGCCGATCTGCGCGGCGAGCCGGCCCGCCAATTCACAGCCCGGCACGATCCTGCGTACCAAAGGCTGCACCAGCGCCAGTGGGAGCGAGTCGGCTTCCAGGACGATTTCACCCCTTGACGGTCCGGCCGGCTTCGTCGCATCGGGCTGTGTTCCATCAGGCGCCGCCGCGGCCGTGGGCGGGTACTTCAATGCGATCCGTCCGTCGGCGCCCTCGCCGGCGACGACCGCCGCGAGATCAACCTCGATTGGCGCGGCGTCGGCCGACAGCTTGAGATGCAACTCGATCTTCTCGAGCTGCCAATCGCGCTTCGACGCCGTGTCGTGGATTGAAGCCTGGGCGTCGGTCAGCTCCAGCTCGCACACGATGCTGGCGGCGCTCGTTCTCGGCGCCAGCCAGGCGGCCAGCACCTCTTCGACATTACTTCCCGTGTCGGTGAAAGTCACCTCCGCCTTGACCCCTTCGAGCTTGGTGTGTCCCAGGTCTGCGTGGTGTAGGAGTAAGTCAAGGAGCGTTTTGTCACAATCTACTTTTGCCAGGCTCAGCAGTAAGTTGCCTTGCGAATCGTCGATTTCGACCTGGGTGGCCGAGACCGGCGACAGCCATCCCAGCGAGAGATCGCCCGCCCTGACATTGCCGTCGACGCCGGCGATGCGGCAGGCCAAGACCAGGCAAGTGTCGCGCAGCGGTGTGCGGGTGGCGATGGTCGGCGCCAGTACGACGAGCGCGAGCAGTAGCGCGGCGAGAAATGCCGTCCGGCCGCCGCGACCTTTTCGCGCCGGTTTCGGCGTTTCCTGGATTGGATCCTTGTCGGGCTTTTTACCGCGGGCGACGGTTGCCATCCTGCTGGGTCTCCTTGAATCAGTTGGGTTGCGGTGGCTGGGGCAGATTGCGGGCAGGCATTCTAGCGCCCGCGGTGAAATCGGCCAAGATAAACTGGGGAAGCAAGGATTGCGGTCTCTGCGGCTTGCCCCGAACAAACGGGCGCGCGTAGAATTCATCCAGCCACCGAAAGACCGAAAGAAGCTGGCACACTCCGTGTGCCGTTGCTTTGTGGCCCAACGGCCCCATTGGTGGACGGTGACGGCACACGGAGTGTGCCTACTATTTACCTTACTGGAGGTTCCCATGACCGGTTCGGTGCGCGTTCCTTTGGCCACCTCGGCGCTCGACATGTTCGTGGCCGTCGGCATTCTCCCCTCGCGCGACGCGGTGCCGCGCCACCTGGAGTTGTTCGCCACCCAGGCCGACCGTGTGCTCGACCAGGTGCGCGGCGAGGTCCGCTCTGGCGCTTTGCGGCCCGAAGTCGCCGCCGACTTCCAGCAACTGCTCGTTGACGCCTGCGCGCGGGTCATGTGCCACCCGATTGTGGCGAGCAATCTCTACCTCGAGCGATTCGCGGGCGGCGTGACGTTCGCCCAGGCGCGGCACGAGCTGCAGCAGTTCTCGGTGTTCGCGTCGCAATTCGACGTGGCCCAGGCCAAGCTGGTGGCGAACGCTCCCACGCTCGAAGCCTACCAGGAGCGGCTCAAGGTGCTCTTGAACGAAAAGGGCATTCCCTACGCTCATGGCTTCGAGGGTGAGTTGACGGGCCGCTGGCGGATGGAAACGGTCCATTTCACCTGGCTGCGCAACATGGCGGCCGGGCTGGAACTGAAGTTCGAGGACCTGGGGAAAATCTGGATCGGCAAGCCCGGCACTGTGGCCTTCGTCAACGCTACCTTCGACTGCTACGCCAGCACCGACCAATCGACCGCAACGGGGGCGTCGTTCGGCATCGAGAACTGGGCGGCCAACAGCCTCTGGAAACCCTGGATCGCCGGCATGCAAAAGCTCAACACCACGTTGGCCAAAGCGGTGCCGTTGGGCTATATCACCTACCACGACAGCGAGGAGGAACACCATTCGCAGGCCACGCTCGACGAGTTGTGGGAGAACTTCCGCGAGGGTTGGTTCGACGCCGAGAAGTTCCTCAACGGCGCCGAGCAGATACTCACCGAGGGGGTGCAGGCCTATTACGTTTCGCAGTTGGCCACGCTGCCGGAGAAGGACGACACTTGGCCCACGAAAGCACACTCGCCCCGCCGCTTCGACCCCGCCACCCTGCCGCGGCTGGAGACCGACGCGGTCCATGCGTGAAAGCGCGGTGGCTGGGGCAGAGCCGGCAGAGCCTGGGCCGCCTGCTTCGTAGAACGGAATTCATTCCGTTTCCCGCCTTCTAACGGAATAAATTCCGTTCTACGTGCGGCCCTGCCTCCGCCCCAATCACCTGACTGTTCAATAAATGGCCACTCGCGCTACTTTCCGGCGGATTCAGCGTGAATGGGCTTGGCGTGTCGCACGATCGTAGGTTAGGCTTTCGAGCCTGACAGTCTGTTTGGGAAGCCGAGGGGTACGTCAGGCATCCCGCGCGCGGTGCATCAACCGAAGGCCCTTTTCCGTATGGATTCAGAACCGGGTGACTTCTCCGCCGAATTCCGCCTGATTTGGATTTGCGTCGTCGCGGTGGCCGTCGGTGCCATCTGCGCCGCCGTGGCTGCGGCCCTGTTGGCCTTGATCGCCTTTTTCACCAACCTCTTTTACTACCAAGAGCTTTCGATTGTCGCGCGTTCGCCCGCCGTGTTCGAGGATGGAAAGCTTCATCTGCTGGGCGCCTGGACCATCCTGGTACCGGTGGCGGGCGGGTTGATCATCGGCCTGATGGCTCGCTTTGGCTCGGAACGGATCCGAGGCCACGGCATTCCCGAGGCGATCGAGGCGATCCTCATCGGACAAAGCCGGATGCAGCCCAAGGTGGCTTTGCTCAAACCGATCTCGTCGGCCATCTCGATCGGTTCAGGCGGACCGTTCGGGTCCGAGGGGCCGATCATCATGACCGGCGGCGCCGTCGGCTCGATCATCGCCCAGATGTTTCGCATGAGCTCGGTCGAAAGAAAGACGCTCCTCGTCGCCGGCGCCGCCGGCGGAATGTCGGCCACCTTCAACGCGCCGGTGACGGCCGTATTGCTGGCGGTCGAGTTGTTGTTGTTCGAATGGAAGCCCCGCAGCCTGATCCCGGTTGCCTTGGCGAGCACAGTGGCCGCCTTGCTGCGGCCCTTCTTTCTTCACGAATCGGGCCCGATCTGGGCCGTCGAGGCCCACGGAGCGCTGTCCGCCGAGGCGATTTTCTCGGCCGCCTTCGTCGGGCTGACGGGCGGCATGCTCTCGATCCTGCTCACCGCCGCCGTTTACCGCGCCGAAGACGCCTTCAAGCGCTTGCCGATCCACTGGATGTGGTGGCCGGCCATCGGCGGATTGGTGGTGGGCATAGGCGGCTACTTCGAGCCGCGCGCGTTGGGGGTCGGTTACGACATCATCAAGGAACTTCTCAACGGCGATCGCATGGCCTATGCGCTGATCAT
>Ga0307373_10016093_pt1 | contig 10079 bp, 6 predicted proteins | sample OX2MG_FD_202534 | JGI IMG/M metagenome (GOLD analysis project Ga0307373, IMG submission 202534) | Soil microbial communities from Risofladan, Vaasa, Finland - OX-2 | ecosystem: Environmental > Terrestrial > Soil > Coastal area > Acid sulfate soil | place: Finland: Risofladan, Vaasa | collected...
ATATTGAGGCCAAAGACCTGGAGGGCATCGAGGCTGACGTCCTGCTGGGTATAGGTCTGGAAGCCGGGAGCGCTGACCGTGACGGTATAGATGCCGGGGTCGAGCGAGGCGACAGAGTAGAAGCCGGAGCTGGTGGTCTTCTGGTCGTGCTCACTGTTGGTGCTGTTCTGAATCAGCTTGACATTGGCATCAGGGACGATCGCACCCGTGGGATCGGTGACGGTGCCCTGAATGGTTCCCTTACCGCTGAGTTGCGCATGGAGCATGGACGGAAGGAAGATGATGCCGAGAACAAAAACAAGAGAAGCGAGATACGGGATAAAACGTTTGCTCACTGAGAGCCTCCAAAGTATTGCTGACAAAGAAATGGTTAGACCGATTTTTATTGGAAATTATTTTTTATATGACGATGGCAACGATATTTCAAAACAATAGGCATAGTCAAGAAATAGTTCCAAAGGTGAAATCAGGATCGAGCGCACGGTTTTCGCCGGGCGGAGGACCGTCGAAAGCCAGCAATGGACAAGCGATCTCGCGGTAGAGAATGGTTTTAGGTCAAGCTAAAGATATCAGGGGACTTAGGCCGAGCCAGCCTCAAAAATCCTCCGGCCTTTGTGGAAGCCGGTGGACATTCAGCGGCCTTTTGGAGCGGTGCTCTGAAAGGCCGCACTCAGAGATCGGAGGAATAAACCAAAGACTGGTTAGACCAACTCAGCTTCATCGAGCAGGACATCGACGGCAGGTTCGTTTACCGGAGCCGACGGCGAGGATAAGTCAGTGAGGTGGGGAAAGGGAAAGTAGGCATTGCAGACGTATTGCGCCAGCATGCGGTGCGTATTGAAGAAGCTGCCGTTGATGGCGATGCAGTGCTGCTGCATCCGCGCCCAGGCAGCGGGATTGGCGTACATGGGAGCGATATGCTTCTCGAGCTTCTCGTAGAGATTGGCGGCTTCGGCCTCTTCGCTCTCGGCGTCGTCGATGGCCCAGCCGGTGACGTTCTCGGCACAGCCCTCGATCCACCAGCCGTCAAGAACGGAGAGCGAGGGAACGCCGTTGAGCGCGGCCTTCATGCCGGAGGTTCCCGAGGCCTCGTAGGGACGGCGAGGAGTGTTGACCCAGACATCGACACCCTGGGTGAGCAGTGCGCCCAGTTCCCAGTCGTAGTTTTCGAGATAGTGGATCTTCAGGGCGCCGGAGTTGAGACGGGCAGCCGCGGCGTAGACGTCGCGAATGAGGCCCTTGCCTGCGTTATCGGCGGGATGGGCTTTGCCGGCGTAGAGGATCTGCAGGCCGCCAATCTTTTCGGCGATAGCGACGAGGCGGGCTGGGTCTTCGAGCAGCAGGCTGGCGCGCTTGTAGGTTGCCACGCGGCGGGCGAAGCCGAGGGTCAGGACCGACGGATTGAAGTGGTGGCCGGTGCGTTTGGCCAGAACGTCGAAGAGGCGCTGCTTGCCTTTGAAGTGACAGGCGGAGATGCGGGCAGGGTCAATGCCATAAACGGAGCGGAAGTATTGATTATCGGTGCGCCAGCTCGATACCTCGGCGTCGAGCAGCTTCTGAAAGTGGGGGGAGACCCAGGTGGCAGCGTGGACTCCATTGGTGATGGAGTGGACCTTGTAGTCAGGGAACATGAGCTGCGAGACCTTGCCGTGCTGCATGGCGACTCCGTTGACGTAACGGGAGAAGCGCAGGGCAATGTAGGTCATGTTCATGAGGCCGTTGTGGAGGCAGCCTGCATGCTCGATGGCCGCGGCGCGGTCGTGGCCGAGGACCTGGTACATCTGGTCGAGGCCGAACTGGTCGTGGCCAGCGGGGACAGGGGTGTGGGTGGTAAAAACGCAGTGGCGGCGGACAGCTTCTAGGTCAATCTCCTGCGCGTCACGAAGAGGATTGCCCGCGAGGTGTTCTTCGAGAAGGCCGATGCTGAGCAGGGCGGCGTGGCCCTCGTTCATGTGATAGACCTCGGGCTTGCAGTCCAGCGCACGCAGAAGCGCGACGCCGCCGAGGCCGAGGATCGTCTCCTGGCAGAGACGGTAGTAGGTGTCGCCGCCGTAGAGATGGTCCGTGAGATGACGGTCCCACTCGTCGTTGCCTTCAATGTTGGTATCGAGCAGGAAGACGGGGATAATGTGGCCGGTGACGCCGATGACGTCGAAGCGCCAGGCGCGAACGAGGACCTGACGGCCCTGCATGGAAAGAGCGATGACCTGGTTGGCGCTGGGGAGCGTGGCCTCTGGCGACCAGGGAACGTCCGCTTCGGTCTGCTGGCCTTGCGCATCGAGGATCTGGCGGAAGTAGCCGCGGCGATGTGCCAGCGAGATGGCAACCATGGGGCGGCAGGTGTCTGCCGCGGAACGGAGAGTGTCGCCCGCCAACATGCCCAGGCCACCGGAGTAGGTGGGAAGGGAGGGAGAAAGGGCAATCTCCATGGAGAAATAGGCGATGCTGCGGGAGGAGAGGTCGGGACAGGCAGTGGCGAGCGCGTTGGAAAGGCTCAAGTGGTATTTCCTTTTCTCATCCGAACGTCGGCTGGTGAAGCCGGAGCCGGGTGCCAGGTTAACGCTTACTATCGGCGGAGTCGCTGAGAACACGACCTCCGGGGATGAAAGATCCGTAACCCCGAATAGCGGTTAGTTTACCAAAGAAGCAACGTGGAAAAGAGGGATTCATCTTGGTACGGGGGTGGTATTGACTATCTCTGCAACGGTTACGGATGCAATGAGGCGCTTCCAGATCTCGTCGGTCCAGGCCAGGTGCTCGGGCTTCATCAGCACCGAACGAAGACAGGTAACGTTCGCTGCTGGTTCAGCTTGCGGCCAGGTTGCCGATGGGAAGAAGCGGACCGGTAAAGTTGCCAGAGCGAGGTGAAGGTCGTGACGGGCGGCTTCGTCGAAGATTTGCTGGGCGAGGGCGGAAGAAAGTTCGGGAGTTGGAGATTTTGCTGTCCAGAAGACGATATCGAGGGCAGGTGGAAAGGCCGGAGTGACAAAGTGAGGGCTGGCGGCGAGGTTGCGGTGGAGTTCGACGGCGGCTTGATGGCTGGATTCGAGATTTTGCGCAAAGTCGCCGCCGGGAATGTAGGGCAGGAGCTGCTGGGTGGCCCAGAGCGCGACCGCCGAGGCCCCGGCGCGGGAACACTCTAACGAAATCTCGCCAAGGTGAAGGTCTTTGGAGGAGAAGTAGGTGTACGGGGAGTCGTGCTTGTAGAAGCGGCCTACGGCGGGGTCGCGGAAGAGGATGCAGCCGCAGCCGTAGGGCTGGAGGCCATGCTTGTGCGGGTCGATGACGATGGAATCGGCTTGCGGGATGGCGTTGCAGGCCGCCTTGGTTTCAGGGGTGAGGTTATCGGCGAGGGTGAAGTAGCCGCCGTAGGCGGCGTCGACGTGGATGCGAAAGTTGTGGCGCTGTTGGAGCTTCAGGATTTCGTCGAGCGGGTCGACGGAGCCGATGGAGGTGGTGCCGAGGGTGACGACTACGGTGCCAATGGTTTGCGTTTCAAGCAACGACTCGAGTGCGCGGAGGTCGATGCGTCCGGTATTGTCTGAGGGGATTTTTACAAAAGGAAGGCCGAGGACTGCCGAGATGCGGCTGTGGGTGTAGTGGGCCTGATCGGAGGCGGCGATGGACTTGCCGGGTGCGAGTTGCCCGGCGATCCAGAGGGCTTCGAGGTTGGCGAAGGTGCCGCCGCTGGTGAGGTGGCCGAGATGCCGCGGCCAGCCAAACATCTTGGCGAGGGCGGCGACGGCTTCGATCTCCATGGCGGAACTGGCGCGGCCCCCGTCGAGGGCGTGGTTGTTGGGGTTGACCGACATGGCCAGCGTGTAGGCGGCGCGAGCGATGGGGTGGGGCGGCTTGAGCATCTGCCCGGCGTAGAGCGGATGGGCGTAGGGGTAGTTGTCGTGGAGCTTGATCGCCACTTCGTTGAGGATGGCGGTGGCAGCTTCGTCGAGCGACGGTGCGGGGCTTGCGGGAAGGTGGGCGGACGAGTCGTCGAGACGACGCTGGGCTTCGGCGAGAAGTTGGAAGAAGCTGTCTGGCTTGGACTCGGTGGAGGACATCAGTCGGTTTGAGTTTCCAGTTTGAGTGGTGACCCATGTCCAAGAATCGGGACATGGGTCACCCGGTTTTTTGGCGTAAGGTGATCTAAAACTCGTGGGTGATAAAACCGAACTTCATCAGGTAGCCGAGGAGCATGGCGAGGACGAAGGCGATGGTGGTCCAGGTGATCTGGCAACGGCGCTTCATCAGGGTCTCGCCCAGAACGATCACTATATAGAGAGCCAATGCGATGAGCAGGCCATCCAGGATGAAGATGTGCGTGTAGGTAGGAGTGGAAGCGACGATGCGCTGGATGTGGAAAGGGGGAAACAACGAACCAATGGCATAGACAAGGAGGAACATGACGAACTGAAGAACCGTGGACAGTAACTTTTTCATAGTCTCTCTCGTAGTGAGTTTAGCGCGGATGAGCTAGGGTTGCGGCGATGCGGTTGGGCCTCCGAGGACGTGGATGGTGTGGAACCAGGTTTCGGCCAGCGCGGGCCAGTGGGTGATGGGAAGATTCGTCGGGCGAAGACCGTAGCCATGGCCACCTTGAGCGAAGATGTGCAGCTCGGCTGGGACCTTTGCCTCTTTCAACGCCTGGAAATAGACCAGTGAGTTCTCTTCGTGGACGGGATCGTCTTCGGCTTGGAGAAGGAAGGTGGGCGGCGTGTTCGAGGTGGGGTCGATGCCTCGGGCGAGTTTGTCGAGGGCTGGCGCGTCGGAGAGGTAGCCGGGATAGATGATGAGGGCAAAGTCGGGGCGGGCGCTGGGCTCGTTCGCGGGCTCGTTAGGGCGTTTGAAGTCGGGGTGGTTGCTAAGGACGGCGGCGAGATGCGCACCGGCTGAGAAGCCGAGGACGCCGATGCGGGTGGGGTCGATGTGCCACTCGGCAGCGTGGGCGCGGGTGATGCGCATGGCCTGCTGTGCGTCTTCGAGATCGGCGGTGTTTTCGGGATAGTGCCTAGCGAAGGGGACGCGGTATTTGACCAGAACGCAGGTCACGCCGATGGAGTTGAGCCAGGTGCAGACTTCCGTTCCTTCGAGGTCGTAGGCGAGAATGCGGTAGCCTCCGCCGGGAAAGACGAGGACGGCTGCGCCGGTGTTCGCTGTGGTGGGCGGGTAAACGGCCAGAGAGGGCTTGCTGATGTTAGTGAGATGCATCAGCTTCTTTCCGGCGACGAGTGCGTCGGTGGGCTTGGTGATGTCGGTCTCGGGGCCGTGGATCTGCGTGGTCTCGGGTGCACCGTTGGGCCAGAGTGGGAGGGTTACTTTTTGCGCGAAGGCGATGGGTGTGGCAGCGAGTAGAGCGAGGGTGAGGACGAGGGATGTGCGCACGGAAACATGGTAATGCCTTTGCGAGGACAGCGACGACAAAAACAATTACAGGTCATTCGCCCCGGATGCACCTTTTGCTGGGGATGACAGGTTTGTGTGGAGAGAGAGGGAGAGACAGAACCAGGTCCTCCGCTTCGCGAAGGATGACAAGGTTAAGTTAATAGGTGGGTAACAGGTGGTAATAGGTGCGACGAGGGCGGTGTCGTACATAATGGATGGCGCGTTGCATTTGAGGAGAACGATGCTTTCAATGACTTGTACATCGATGAACCAGGTTGGGACCCGGGCTGGCCAATATATTTTGCTCGCTGGAATTTTGGCAGGCAGCACTTCCTTTTCGACTGCCTTCGCGCAGTTTGATCCCGGCAGCCATGGCTTACCTGCGATTACGGTGGAGCAGACGGCGCATGGGTTGGACGCGAAGATTGGCGGTGAGAGTCTGCACGTCACGGTGTGTGGCGATGATGTGATTCACGTAGTGGCAGGCCCGGGTGATCCGACAGCGAGTTCGCCGGTGCAGCCATGGATGCTGGAGCCGAGCAAGTCGTGTCCGGGGGCGAGCTTCCAATTCGCGCAGGATGATAAAAGCGCGAGTTTGACGACTGCTGCTCTGAAGGTGGAGTTCTCGCTGAAGCACGGCAACCTGACTTATAGCGATCTGCAAGGTAAATCGCTGCTGCGCGAGGGTAGCAACGAACCGCGCACCTACAAAAAGGCCGAGGTGAACGGCGAGACGGCCTACCATGTGACCGACCGCTTTTCTCCGGACAGAGTAGAAGGGCTGTATGGGTTGGGACAGCACCAGAACGGGATGTTCAACTATCGCGGTGCAACGATTGAGCTGGGTCAGAACAACACGGATGTAGCGATTCCGCTGCTGGTCTCGAGCAAGGGCTATGCCGTGATGTGGAACACGGCTTCGCTGACTTATGTGGACAACCGCTTCCCTACCGAGCTTTCGTTCCGAACGGTGGCGGGTGACGCCGTGGACTACTATCTGATCTACGGGCCGGAACTGGATGAGGTGATTCATGGGTACCGCAATTTAACTGGGCATACGCCACTGTTCCCCAAGTGGGCGTATGGATTTTTCCAGTCGAAGGACCGCTACGTCTCGCAGCAGGAGGTTCTCGATGTCGCGAAGCGATACCGCGAGAAGCATATTCCTATCGACGGGATTGTGCAGGATTGGTTCTGGTGGCAGAAGGAAGGCGATCCTGTCTTCAATAAGAACTTTCCTGATGTGCGCGGCGAGTTGAAGACGCTGCATGATGAGCACTTCCACGCCATGCTGTCGGTTTGGGGATTGTTCGATCCGGATTCGGAGAACTTCAAGAAGATTTCGGCGAAGCACTTCGATATCTATGACGCGCATGTTTATGACGCGACCAATCCTGCGGCGCGGGATTTTTACTGGAACAATCTTGCGGGCAAGTTGTTCGACATGGACTGGGACGCTTTCTGGCTGGACAGCGCGGAGCCGGAGGAGTCGTGGCCGCATTCAGGCGATGCGATCCTGCAGAACAAACATCTATCGATTGGCAGCGGAGCGCGGTATACGAATATCTTTCCACTGGTGCATACGGGCGGCGTGCAGGAGCACTGGAAGGAGATGAACGATCAGAAGCGCGTGTTTCTGCTGACACGGTCGGCGTTTCTGGGGCAGCAGCGGAACGGCGCGACGACGTGGTCGGGCGATATCTACAGCACCTATATGAACCTGCGGCGACAGGTGCCGGCTGGGCTGAACTTTGCGCTGTCGGGAAATCCTTACTGGACGACCGATATCGGCGGATACTTTCAGCCGCTTGACCGGCCGGCGAATGATCCTGAATATCAGAAGCTTTATGCTCGTTGGTTTGAGTTTGGTGCGTTCTGCCCGGTGTTTCGCACGCATGGGCATCGTGACCATAACGAGATGTGGACGTATGACAAGGTAGAGCCGATTCTGCTGAAGTATGACAAGCTGCGGTATCGCCTGATGCCTTATATCTATTCGCTGGCGTGGCGGGTGACGAATGAGGATTACACCATTCAAAGGCCGCTGGTGATGGATTGGCGTGGAGATGAGAAGACCTGGGACATCGGCGACCAGTTTATGTTTGGGCCTGCGCTGATGGTGAATCCGGTGATGCGCGAGGGAGCTACGCGGAGGGATGTGTATCTGCCTGCTTCGCCGGTCTGGTATGACTTCTGGACGGGAGACCGCGTAGCCGGACGAGGATGGATTGAGGCTGAGGCTCCGCTGGATCAGATTCCGCTGTATGTGCGGGCGGGGTCGATTGTGCCGATGGGGCCGGAGATTGAATATGCCGATGAAAATCCTGACGGGCCGATTGAACTGCGCGTATACACGGGCACGGATGGGAGCTTCAACCTCTACAACGATGAGGGAAATAACTACGACTACAAGAAGGGGCTGCATAGCGTAGTTCCGATTCGTTGGGACGAGGCGGCGAAGACGCTTACCCTTGGAGCGCGCGAGGGAGAGTATCCGGGGATGCCAAAGGAGCGGACCTTCGATATTGTTTGGGTCGGGCGTGACCATGGCGCAGGAGAGACGCTGGTTTCACAACCCGACAAGACAGTTCGGTATTCAGGTGCGGCGGTTATTGTGAAGAGATAGATACTGTAATTGTTACAAGTAGAACCGACCGCCTGATGAAAAGCAGGTCCTCCGCCTTCGGCGAAGGATGACAAGGCTTGGGATGTGACTCCCCACCCCTGTCCTACGGCGTGGTGGACTCGAAGACATCGTAGCGGTGTTCGAGTTGCCATTGCTCGGTTGCCTTTTTGCTGGACTGGAGAAATGCTGCGCATTTGGTGGTTGGCTTTTCTGCGCCCAGAGGCTGGCCAGCACAGGCTGCGTTGGTGCGGGTGAAGTTGTCGCGCTGCTGCCAGAGACTGGGGCCGGGAAGGAAGCTGTGTTCGAGCGAGGTGCGGGACATGTTTTTCAGGTCTGCATAGCTGAGGTTGAAGTCGCGGGCGGCGCGAACATATTCATTAGTGAGATCGATGCGAGAGACGCCTTCGTCGTCGGTGGAGAGAGCGACGGGGACATGCGCGGCACGGTAAATCGGCAATGGGTGGTGGGCTGGGTCGATGCCGAGAATGACGTCGTTCGAGGTGAGGTTGATCTCGACCATGATGTGACGGGTGGCCATCTCTTTTAAGAGCGCCTGCGGATTTTCTTCGTACATGATGTCGACGCCGTGGCCGATGCGTTCGGCGTGGCCTAGCTCGACGGCCTCGCGGATATGGAAGCGGAGGCCTGCGGGTGGGACGAGGCCGGGCGCGAGTTCGCCAGCATGGAGCGTGATGTGGACGCGGGGATAGACGCTGTGGAGATAGTCGAGCATCTGCATCTGACGGTGGTATTCAGACATTGCGAGATAGGAGTCTTCGGGTTGGACAAAGTTGATGCCGACTACATGGGGGTCTACTGAGGCCAACTCGAAGTAAAGGAGGGTCTGGGCAAAGACCTTTTGCGGAGGAAAGGCACGGAGGACCTGTCCGAGGAAGCGGATTTGGACCGCGCAAGCGATGCTGTGCGCTGGTCCGCCAATCGAATCCACAGATGAAATCTGTTCTTTTGCCGTTTGCTGGGTCGCAGGGCATCCTTCAATTGCGTTCCGATTTGCCTCGGCGTCGGCCAGTTCCTTCTGGTCGATAGCGACTTCATCGCGCAAACCACCCGCAAGCAATGCGTCACGCAGCTTCGCTAACTGTTCACGAGTGACCTCCTTTTGTCCTCCCAGCCAACCCGAAGGTAAACCGGCCCCCGCAGGCCAGCCTAAGTCGTAACCGAGCTTTGCGGCATGCTCGAAGGTGGGAGTTTTCATGATTTCGAGGTACTGCTCATTCTGGGCGGCGGCGCGCCTGGCGACCTCGTCAAGCCATTCGCCGGTGTGATCGTCGAGCACGCCGAAACGGTCGAAGGTGGCGAAAAACTGATCGTGGCCGCTAGTGCCAGCAGTGGGGACGAAGCCGCGCATGGAGAAAGAGTCGACGAGCGCGTCGTAGAGATGTTGGTCTTCGAGTACGCTATCGGCGCGGATATCGCCCTTGTTGCAGACGGGCTGCGGAGGGAGGCTGCTGGTGCCAACGTTTTTGGTGAGAGTGAGAGCAGAGGAATTGACGCAGAGAAGATCTGCGGCGGCGTCCTTGAGAAAGGTCTCCGCGTAGACGGCGCCGGAGAGATGCATGTGCAGATCTGCGCCTTTGGGCATTTTGACGAGGAAGGCCCGGAGCTGTAAAGGATTTTTCTTAGCGGCGTTGAAGGCCTGAGTGGCTCGCTGTTCCTGCTGTGCAGTCGATCGTTTGGGCGTAATCGCATGGGCTGCAATGGAGGTGAAAAGGCAGAGGAAGATAGCAGAAAGGGAAAGTTGAGTGCGACTCAGCATAAGGATTTCCTTCAACTTGCAGGATGAGCAAGGATAGCGCGAAGGGAAAGTTGGCGGTATGGTCAGGGATTGCTATACTGGGAATGCGTTTGCGTTGCCAGTTCCCTGCTGGCGACATGCTCCCCTGAGAAGGCTGGGGCAACAGGCGTAGATGCTACGCACGGGCGTTCTTGGCGATCCCCGATAGAGGCGTTAGATGCCAAGGCCAGATAGCTCAGTGGTAGAGCGCGGCCCTGAAAAGGCCGGCGTCGGCGGTTCGATCCCGTCTCTGGCCACCATTTAGAATCAATAACTTAT
>Ga0307373_10016094_pt1 | contig 10078 bp, 13 predicted proteins | sample OX2MG_FD_202534 | JGI IMG/M metagenome (GOLD analysis project Ga0307373, IMG submission 202534) | Soil microbial communities from Risofladan, Vaasa, Finland - OX-2 | ecosystem: Environmental > Terrestrial > Soil > Coastal area > Acid sulfate soil | place: Finland: Risofladan, Vaasa | collected...
AATCGTGCCGCCGTGTCCACCAATGCGCCGAACTCACCGCCGCGCATCGACATCACACCTCAACATCGCGATACTCGGACAAATGATCACCAAAATCAGTTCGTTCACGCATAGTGTGGGCTAGGTTCGGACGCGGATCTGCACGACAGGCGACTAAGCGCGCAACACTTTGAATGCCTAGTTCATCACCCTGCGCAGCCGCAAGTCTATAAAACGCTATCGCCTCATCGAGGGATTTATTAACCCCTACTCCGTTCTCGTACATCCATGCGAGGCAACTTTGGGCGCTTGCGAAATTCTGCTCCGCGGCCGCGTGACACCATCGGAGCGCCATCGTAAGGTCGTTGTCAACACCAACTCCGTTCAGGTACATCCATGCTAGGTTGTATTGAGCGCTCGCGAGCCCTTGTTCCGCGGCCGCTCGGTACCAGCGGAGCGCCTCCGTAGGGCTTTTTTCAACACCAACTCCGTTCACATACATCCACGCCAGGTCGCATTGAGCGTTCGCGAGCCCTTGTTCCGCGGCTTTGCGACGCCACTTCGCGGCTTCCGTCAGGTCCTTTTCGACGGTAGACCCATTCATGTACATCGCGGCTAGATTGTCTTGTGCAACTGCCAAGCCTTGCTCCGCAGCCGCCTGGTACCAGCGGAGCGCTTCCGTAAGGCTTTTTTCAACACCAACTCCATTCTCGTACATCCATGCCAGGCAATTTTGGGCGTGTGCCAAACCTTGTTCTGCGGCCGCCTGGCACAAGCGGAACGCCTCTGTAGGGTCCTTGTCAACACCCACTCCGTTCAGGCACATCCACGCCAGGTTGCGTTGAGCGTTCGCGAGCCCTTGTTCCGCGGCTTTGCGACGCCACTTCACGGCTTCCGTCAGGTCCTTTTCGACGCCAGACCCATCCATGTACATCGCGGCTAGATTGTCTTGTGCAACTGCCAAGCCTTGCTCCGAAGCCGCCTGGTACCAACGGAATGCGGCTGGCAGATTCTTTTCGACACCAAAACCATTCTGAAGCATGTGGGCGTAATTGTGTTGTCCCTGCGAGTGTCCGGCATTGGCAGCAGCCGCATACAGCTCTGCCGCCTTCGAATGGGAAACGTCGACGCCACGACCTTGTTCGTAGGAAAAGCCAAGCTGGCATTGAGCCGCGGGGTAGTCTTGTTGCGCGGCGCGGGCAAACCAACGGTTGGCTAGGGCGTCACTCTGCGGGATAGCTTTTCCATAGAGGTAGCTTAATCCGAGGTTATATTGCGCCAAACTGTGGTCCCGCATCGCGGAACGGCGATACCAACGATTAGCTTCCTGCATCGATTTCTCAAGGGGCCGTCTGCCGATTTCATACGAGTATCCCAAGTTGCACTGAGCCGACGCACTTCCCCGTCGTGCGGCTTCCCGGTACCAGTGAACGGCCTGCTCGTCGTCTTGTTTCACCCCTTTGCCGCAGGCATAGCAAATGCCGAGGCCGAATTGGGCATCGGCATCGCCTTGTTGAGCAGATAGCATATACAAGCCGAACGCCCGTTCGGCATTGCGCTGCAGGCCAAAATAGCCCTCGTCATAGGCGTAGGCGAGACGTAACTGTGCGAGAGCATCGCCGCGGGCGGCATCCTGATGTAAATATTCCGCCAGGCGCGGCTCTTGGCAATTGGGAACGTTGCCATAAAAATAAACAAACAAGTGACACGCCTTGTCATCCCCAAGGTCAGCGGCGCGGCGCAGGAATACGAGTGATCGCTCCCAGGCATCGGCGCCACCGTCAGTCAATAATGTCAGATGCCATAGAGCCCTACTAGCCGCTGCATGACCCTGGTCCGCGGCCTCACCATACCAATGCTTTGCCTTTTCGGCATCGTCTGGTCGGCCTGTGGCCGCCAGCATTTGGCCCAAAAGATATTGCGCTTCCACTAAACCGCCGGACGCATATTTCTCCGCCACCGCTATAGCACCGGGCGTGTGTCCCTTCTGCCAAGCACGACGTAGACGCTCAAGACGAAAATTCATTGCCGTATCTTTGTGGTGCTCTCGCGTCATTGGCATTCGGCCATCATCATGCGGGGGTAAAAGACGGAGCGGCAGGAAGCGGCTTCTGCCAGGTGGTTGAGAAGGCTAGCCACGTACTCACCGAATCAAAAAAAACCGTATGCGTATGGTCTATGCGCCACGAAGTCACGCAGAGTGCGAAAAAGGCGAACCACCAAGACCCTGTCAGAGTCGAAAGCGGTTGGACAACATCGAACACCGAAAATGCAACGAGTACCCACCACAGTACGTTCTGTGCGAATGAACTGAGCCACGTTGCGGCAATGGCAAGTAAAAGCGAAGACGAGCACATTGGCGAAATTGCTGAATGAATACTGGTTTTACAGTACCGCCGCGATCCCTTGGAGTCATCGATCCGCATCACGCATAACATCGCATCGCATGTGACGAACCGCACGGTCAATGGGTCAAGCCCCGAAGACACATTCCGTTTTATTCGACTGGCGCCGGCCGATTTCGCGTAACTGCGGGCCTAGTCACATAGATTTCTTGCAATCGGCGTTTATCGTTGGCCTGGACGAAACCTTCAGGAATGGCGTATGCGTAAAATGATCATTCTACTTGCCGTGTGCAGCCTACAGGGTTGCGCGACGATGCAGGACCCTACCTTCTGGGGCGCTTTTGCTGCTGGTACGGCAGCGGCCGAGCAGCAGCAACAGATGCAGCCTATGCAGTGCCAATCCGTCGCGATTGGCGAAGTCGTCAACACCGAATGCCGGTGAAAATGGAAATAACGCGCAACAAAAGCGCTGTTCAATACCCCTGGGCGATCATGTAGACCTTCTCGCGCTGGGCATCGCCATATTCCCCCGCCTGCGCATCGACGAGCACACACAGCCGCTTTCTCTGGCCAGGATCGCCGCACTCGTTGAGCTGGATCCGCCCGCCGCGCAGAGTCAACTCCGTAATCGCGACCTGCAACTGATCGCGCTCGGCGCGCAGCTGATTCATCTCGCCGACCGACGGCACGTACCACCACACCGCAACAAGCGTGATCGCGATCGCCGCGAACGCGACCATGAGGTGTTGCCACGCCGCCCGCCACAGCGACAACCGCTGCAGGTCGCCGAGCACTCGCTGGGCTTTCTGGATTTCGTGGTTGAGATCAGCAAGCGCCGACTCGACCGCTCCTTTCGCCGCGCCTCGCACTTCCCGCTGCAGCTGCTCGCCGGCGTGATTCAAGGCGGTGATCGCCCGCTGCACCCGCTCGTGTTCCTGATCGAACGCAGCGATCAGCGCCGCGATCTTCCGATCCTCTGGATCCATCCCGCGCCTCCCGTGCGATTCCGCGCCGCGCCGTACCGTCCTAGCGATCTAAATCATGGTCGGGGCCATCGCGCCCAAGCCCGCGACCCCGCCCACGGCCTCGACCCCGGCCGCGCTCCAACGAGCGCTGCCGTTCGAGCTCTCTCTGCCGCTCCTGCTCGACCGCTTTCTCTCGCTGTAGCTCCTGGCTCCACCCCTGGATCACCGCCCGCCCCTGCGCCTTGACCTGCTCCAAATCGAGCGCCGGCGCCGCCCGATCGCGCTCCTGTTTCGCAGCTTCGATATCCCCATCGAGTACCAAGGATTCTTTCGCGAGCGCTCGATGCTCACGCTCGAGCTTGCCCAATTCCGCGGCCCGCTCGAGCCGCAGCTGCGCCGCCGCCTCGAGCTCCCAGGCAATCCGCTTGCCGACCTCGGTCTCGACCCCGCGCCGCTCCATCGCTGAGACCGCGACACCTAAATGACTCGTCGGCTCCCGCTCAATGCCTTGGGTCTTGAGACTGCGATGATCGATCCGGATCTCTAATCCCTGCTCGAGCAAGCGCTCATTGGCAAGCTCCGCCCACAACGCCCGGATCGCTTTGACTTCCTGTTTCGCAGGCCCTAATCCATGCTTCGCCCGGTCCGTATCCGACCACTCGATCGCCGCCTTCGCACCCAGCCCCGTCGGCGTGATTTGCCGCGTCGTCGCTAAGAGATGCGCATGGAAATTCCGCTCATCCCCGTGCCAGTGCGGCGCATGGATCGCAAAGTCGACCGCAATCCCGTAGCGATTCGCGAGCTCGAGCGAAAAACGCTGCACGAGCTGCAGCCGCTGTTCTTTATTGAGCTCATGCGGCAGCGCGATCTCATACTCCCGTGCGACCCGCGCGTCTTTGCGCTTCTCGGCAACTTCCGCCGCATTCCAGAGCTGCTGCCGGTCCCGCGCCCAATTAATATCCTGCTGCGCCGCCGCCGTCGGCAGCACGATCTCCGAGTGCTCGACGCCGCGCTTGCGGCTGTAGTCGAACACTTGGTCCGTGCTCAGATCCTGCACCCGATCCGCCGCCCGATACGCCGCTGCCGCGGTCGCCGAGCGCCCTTTGGCGCGCGATACCGGCTTCGTGCTCAGGTGATAGATCGCCACCGGCTTATGCCTCCTCAGACCCCAAGCGCGTGCCCTGGTGGAACAACAGCTGCCAGCGATCACCCCGCCGCACCCACAGCGAACTGCGCAAGGACGGCGGCTTCCAGCCAGGCCCCGCGACGCTCTTCGATACGTACGTGACGAGCGCTGCACCATCGGCGACGGCGACCACGGTGAACTCCTCGAGCATGAGCCGCGGCCGACCGACCGCAAGAACCGCATCGAGCACCGAGGCCACGGTAAATAGCCGCCCGGAACTCCCGATCTCGCGAAACTCCGCCGCGAGCAACTCGCCCAACGTCTCGCGCGTCTCCTCAACCCCCGGCACCGCCAGGCGCTCCTCAAGCACTTGCAGTTCGTGCACTTGCGCTGGATTCAGCATCCTCGCTCCTCATGATTCTCGATCAAGCTCCCTGCCATCCCGCATCTCCCGCCTCCTCTTCGCGCCCCGGACTCCTATCCCTCGCGTGCGGACGGGGCGCGCTCCGATGGCCGAATTCGATGTCACACACAGTGACATCGAGTCGGCCATCCACGGCAGCGCCGAACTCGCGGCCTGCCCAACGAGGCCAGACGCCGCAGGTCGCGCTGCCCATCCATCCCGGGTCCAGGGGCGCAGGCGCAAGCCGAAGCTCCTGGCGCACAGCCGGCCAGCAAGGGCCGGCCAGAGTCATGGAGCGGCCGCAGGCAGCGGAATGACTCGTAAGTGCGCCCTTCGTACCACTACGGGGACAGATTACGCTTCGCTCAACCGGCATACAAGCGCCCAAAAGCCGCTCTTCGTACGCTGCCCTGTAGTCGCCAAACCGGTTCTGCGAGGGGTAAGCTTGAGCATACCGCTCCACCGCGACACGTGCATCACCGACACCGCGATCGTGGCGCCGGCGTTAGAGCTCAGATCCGGCCGGCGCGCGACGGTGATCCTCACGGCAACGCTGAACGGACGAACAGCAAAAAGAGCAAAAAACAGGAACCACGCCATGCCCAAACTCGATCAGCGCATCAGTGAGCTGGAAACCAAACTGAAGCAACTGAAAACCCGCCAGCAACGCATCGAGGCCCGCGCGCGTGCCCTCGCCTCCCGGCGTGAGCGCAAGGCCGACACCCGCCGCAAGATCCTGATCGGCGCCACGGTCCTCGCCCGCATCGATCGGCACGAGCTCGACCATGCGGACCTCGAGGCCTGGCTCGATGCTCACTTGACCCGTGAGGATGATCGGGCGCTGTTCAATCTGCCGCCGAGACCGGCAACTAGCTCGCCGGCATGAACGGATTCAGCTCCGATGAGGCCGGCCCTGGAAGCCCTGATGGCCGTCCGATGATCTGTCTGGATAGAACCCTATGTCGACTACGACGATCGCCGGCCTCCGGTCTTCTCCGGTGGTCTAATTCAAAAGAAATTTGCTGGCGGCCGAAGTCTCGTGGGCGGCGGCTCGGCGCCGTCCACAGACGCGGGCCGCTAACTATAGGTCTCTTAATTATCTCTACTATAGAGAGGGGGGACCGTTTCACCCATCAGGGGGGACCGTTTCACCCATCACTAAGGGGGACCGTTTCACCCGGGATAACTCCCCTCCTCCACAGGCTTACTCACCGGCAAGTTAGCCATCAGGAGCAAGTTCCCGAGGTTGTATAGCCGGTAGGCTCTCCGGAAAAACCTCCATTCCCCCCTGCCTCCCGCTAAGTCTAAGGCCTGGATACACGGGGAGAATCTTTCTGAGCGTCGCTTTCACTTTCTTTCGAAAGTCGGCGATATCGGTGTAGTCACCGCCCATGTGACTGTGGATCTGCTGCCAGGTCTCAAAACGAGGCCGTCCGCTCTGATGGGAGCGGTACGCCTGGAAGGTCAGCCAAGCGTACAGATCGAGCGCCAACGGTGACCGTTTGAGGGCCCGAAGCGCGCGCATGTCGACCGGCACAGGGGCGCTCGTGATGGCGGTGTAAAACAGCTCGCCGAGCTCGATCCAACTCCCCCACAACGCGGTTTGATCAGGCGCCCTGACGCTCCACCAAAGCTCGCCTTGCGGCGCGATTTGCATGTCGATCCAGCTCTTGCCGATCCGGGTGCCGTCCTCCTCCAGTCGCTCAAGGCTAAACCGCGACCGAAATAAACGCTCCATCTGGTCCCGAAGGCGCTTGGCATCGCCGCGCTTCCCGCGGCCGGTATAGGGGCTCAAGCCGAGATCCGTCATGAATCCGCTCAGCGAGCTCCCGAGTTCCAGCCGGTGACTCTGCGTCCGCAACGCTTCGGTGGTGATCCAGAACAGGAGCAGCCGCGGAATGATGCCGTAGGGATAGCCGTAGCTTTTCCCGGTTTGGATGTTCACGCCCGGTTGAATGGCGAGCGTCACATGGCCATTACGGCGCGTCCATAGGGCGCGATCGCCAGGGTTGCTGTGCGGTAAGCTCGCGAGCACGAGCTCGCGCGCGATGAACGCCGCATCCCGGGCGGACGGCGACTCATCGAAGAGGCTAACGCTGGTATCGATGAGTTTCTGTTGGGCCTCCGTGAGCGCCCGCTTTCTCGATTGGACCACCTGCAGGCGACGCGCGATCGCGCCCACCGATTTGGGATTCTTTGATTCGCTCACTCCCCTACCCCTTGTAGCTCCCAACGCAAATTACGGCTGTCCTTTTTTCCTGAATTCCTGAAAACACTCATTCAGCAATTCATTAAGTTTGAGATCTCGATCGAGCGCCGCTTGCTTGAACGCGCGCACGAAATCCGGCGGCATCCGAAACTGCAAAGGCACCAGGTCCGCCGAAGGTACGACCCCACGCTGGCGCATCACGCTCTGCGCCCGCGGCTTCATGGGATTTAAATCGGCGGCCGTCAATGCAACTGCCTTAGCCATTCACAACACTCCTTACTGGCCTCTCTACTTTCACTTTTTCATGAAAACATGATTTCAAATTGCGCCACAGAGCGGCGATTTCCTCAGCGGCCGCGCTTTTCGGCCCGAGCTCCGGTGCGGTTCGCCCTCCAGTCATTGCGACGGCATAAGGCACCCGATCGGCGATGAAGCTCTGTGCCACGCGGCCGTGTTCGGACAAGGCGGCGATCGTTTGCGCCGTGATGGTGGCGTGTCCCTTGGCCTGGGTAATGACGAAAAGGAACGGCTTGGCAGCAGCTTTTACCAGCGCCACGGTTTCAGATACGGCCCACAAATCCGCCGGGGAAGGGCGCACCGGGATGACGACCAAGTCGGCGAGGGCCAATACCGTCTCGCTTTGCTCCGAAATCGTCGGCGGCGTATCGATGAAGCAATACGCTGCGGCTTTCTCCTCGAGCATCTTCAGGCCCTGAGTGAGGCGGGTGAACGGTACATCCGCACGCTGCGGCGTTTCGCTTTCGCGTCGCTCGTGCCAGAGGCTCAAGGTCGCTTGCTTGTCGGTATCGATGAGCCAGGCCGGACCGTCGCCGGCGCGCTCAGCCTCGACAGCCAGGTGCGCGGCGAGGGTGGTCTTTCCACTCCCACCTTTTTGCGAGGTCACGATGATTGTTTTCATGAAAACAACCCTTCATTCAGAAAGCAAAACATGATTTCATGAAAATAACGGTAAGCAGCGCTTATGTCAAATTTTTTAGCGAAAAGAAGGCGGTAGGGGAGGGGCACGCTAATCAAGGGAAAGCTTCATGCGTCATGGAGTGGACACTGCGGCCCGCAAAAAACAACCGGCTACCAGCACATGCTTAACCAGGTTTGCTGTTCCATTGCTCCTGAAACCCCAGACCCATACATTTCTTGTGCAGGGTCCAGGCATCGGCTGCGCTCGGTGTCCAAGCGCCGCCTGATTTCCAGCCGGCGGCCTCAAGGGCCTTGGCGCGCGCGGCTTCGGTCAGGGAGTTCCACCACTGCATTCCCGCTTGCTCATCAGCCGTCGGCGACCGCGGCTCCATGTCAGGCCGCCTGGCGCAGCAGCTTCACGTTAGGCGGCTTCTTCTGGCTTGCCACCCATAGATCGTGCTGTGCCTGCAGATTCACCCACGTCTGCGCATCGGTACCGAGCGCTGCCGCGAGCCGAATGGCCATGTCTGCCGTGATGCGAACGTGGCCATTCACGATCCCGGAAACATGCTTGCTGGTGACCCCGAGGGCTTTCGCCGCCTCAATAATCGTGACACGCATCGGCGCCAGGTACAGTTCGCGCAGGATCTCGCCTGGATGCGGTGGACTGTGCATCATCGGCGCCGCTTTAATGGTAGTCGTCATAGTCAACCTCCAACGCGTGTCCATCCTCGAAGCGGAAGATCACGCGAAAATTCTCATCCACATTGACCGCCCAGCGTTTCGGCTTACCCTTAAGCGGGTGAAACCCCAGCCCCGGGGCGTTCATCGCACCTGCATGCGTGGCGCCGTGCAGCAAACCCAAGATCAGCTTCAGTCGCGCGGCGTGCTTGGCCTGGACCTTGCGGTGACTTCCCGTATTGAAGCACTCCGCCAATCCCTTGTGCTTGAAGCTTTTGATCACGGCCGATAGTATAACCATGTTGGTTATATAATCGCAACCCTATAGGTTATGCGACGCTATTAGCGCCTTGGCGCACTCGCTCACCATCGCCGATCGGTGCCTTCGAGGCACGCTTCAGACTCCGAGAAACAATTTCCCCGGTCCGCCTCCCACGCGATCTCTCGGAGCAAGTCGTCCATGAGCTTGTCGAGATCTGGGTCTGTGCGATACGAGATTTTCATATGGTACTCGTTGGCGCGCAGATGCTGAGTCTCGCCATAGATCGGCAGAATGAACCGCTCGATGGATTCAATCGTGCGCTTCTTGCCGCGCAGATGCCGGTTGTTATTCTCGATCCGCAGGCGCAGCAGGATCGTGGCGATCCTTAACCCGGCTTTCTGTTCCATTGCGCCCCCAGAGATCAGCGAAGCCGTGAGCTTGATCGGTGCCGGTCTTTCAATCCTTCCAAAACCCTTTGAACCGCTCCGGACTCAACTCCGTATAGCGTACCGTGTGCGTGATGTTTCGATGCCCGAGGTATTGCTGAATCGATCGAGTGTCGTGCCCCTCATTCGCAAGCTTGTACCCGGTCGAGTGCCTAAGCATGTGTGGATGGATAGGGAAGGGGAGTTTCGCGAGCTCGCCGGCGCGGGCAATCAACTTCCTGGCCGTCGCCGGCGTCATCGGCCCGCCGCGCTCGGTGACGAACAAGTAGGGCGACTCCGGATATTCACGGCGCAGCTCGCGCAACGCCCGCAGCTCGGGGCCGCGGATCGGATGAGTCGAGGCCAGGCCGTTCTTCAATCTCGCGACATGCACCAGGCCCGCCTTCAAATCGATCTGCTCCCAGCGCATCGTCACGAGCTCCGAGACGCGCAGCCCATGCCGATACGCGAGCAGAATTAAACAACGATCGCGCGCGCCGTGGCGGCCGATCTTGGCGGAGGCCTGCAGCAGCTTCTCGACTTCCGCCGGCGTCAAATATTCGCGCGATCGCCGCGAGGCATTAGAGGTTCGACGAGGGGGGATAGAAGGGTAGGGGGCTGCTCGAGATCTCGGCGGTAATGCGTTCCTATTGCGCCGTTTCTGGTTGACTTTCCCATTTACGAGCATTGGCGCGCGTTGGGGTGCTGCGGATTTTCTCGGAGCTTTCGCCATGCGGGGGAGTGTAACATTCCCATTATCGGTTC
>Ga0307373_10016095_pt1 | contig 10078 bp, 14 predicted proteins | sample OX2MG_FD_202534 | JGI IMG/M metagenome (GOLD analysis project Ga0307373, IMG submission 202534) | Soil microbial communities from Risofladan, Vaasa, Finland - OX-2 | ecosystem: Environmental > Terrestrial > Soil > Coastal area > Acid sulfate soil | place: Finland: Risofladan, Vaasa | collected...
TCCTTGTTTGCAACCCCGGTTAGGGAACCCGCCCAGCTGCCCAAAGCTTCGGTCCCGCCCCAGAGGGTCCTCTGGGGCGGGACCTTAACAAGGGCTCGCGCTTTAGCGCACCAGGGGGTAGACGCAGATGTAGGACGATTCGCCGTTGGCGTCGAATTCTTAGGGCGGCCCGACCCCGTCGACGACGACCGTCTTTTCCAGGTTGCCCGAGCCCACCGTGCCGCAGAGGGCATCGGTGAACTGGTGCTGGTCGGGGCCCATGTTGGTCCCCAGGTTGAGGATCGCCTTGGCCGTGTAGAGCTCCATCGGGGTCGGCAGCTAGCCGCCCCTTGAAGGCCGGGCGAGGCTCGAGGGCGGAGAGCTTCCAAAGCCCATCGAAGCTGGCACTGTTGTCGACCGTCCGCTGGACAAGGTTGGCTTTCGTGGTCGAGTACTTGACTGCTTTCGTTGGGCAGCCTGCCAGGGAAACGCGGTGAGCAAGTCCTTGGCACTCGGATAAGACCTGGGGAAGACGAGCAGAGTGGCTGATTCCGGAGGTCAGCAGGACCCGGTGCCCTTGGTGGCTGTAAAGCCCGGAGTATTGAGTTAGCGCGTCCCGGCAGGACTTATGTCAACCGCGGTGAACGTGGTCTCCGATGCCCCGCCCCACCGCACGCCACGCTGACGACCGGCCTCGCGCGGGCGATGATCGAGCTCGCCCGCCTCGTAGCTCGCAACGACCAGCTCGAAGCTGAGAACGCCAGCCTGCGCGCCGAGGGGCGAGCGCCAGCAGAAGCGCATCGCCGCGCTCGAGCGCAAGATCGAGGAGCTGCGACGAAAGGCGAAGCGCCAAGCCGCCCCGTTCTCGCGCGAGAAGCCCAAGCGCGATCCCGGCCGGCCCCCGAGGAGATAGACGAGGTGCTCGCCGCCCCGCTTCCCGATCGCTGCGGGTGCGGCGGGGAGATCGAACTCAATCGGACCGCTCACCAGTACCAGGAGGAGCTCCCCAAACAGCAACCGCTTCGCCGCCGCTTCGACGTCGGAGTCGGTCGCTGCCGAAGCTGCGGGCGCCGCCGCCAAGGGCGCCATCACCTCCAGACATCCGACGCCCTCGGTGCGGCCGCCTCGATGCTCGGCCCCGATGCCATGGCGCTCGCCACGCGGCTGGGCAAGGAGTTCGGGCTCTCCCCCGCGAAGGTCTCACGGCTGCTTGGCGAGCAGTTCGGGATCTCGATCACGCCGGGCGGCGTCGTTGGGGCGATCGCGCGGCAGGCACGCTCGCGTGAGCCGACCTACGCCGCCCTCGTCGAGGGCGTGCGCGCCTCTTCGGTGGTCGCCCCCGATGAGACCGGTGGGGTGGAGGGCTCCAAGGCGTGGCTTTGGGCGTTCGTCGGCGACGGCGTCACCGTCTACCGGATCGCGGCGGGGCGCGGCTACGAGCAGGCCGTTGAGGTCCTCGGAACCGACTTCGACGGCGTCCTGGAGCGCGACGGCTGGGCACCGTATCGCCGCTTCGCCCGGGCCTCCCACCCGAGCTGTGTGGCCCATCTGTTGCGCCGCACCAGCGAGATGATCGCCGACTCCGTGGCAGGGCAGGCGCGGATCCCACACGCGCTGCGGCGCCTGCTGCTCGACGCCCTCGAGCTGCGCGAGCGCCGCGCGTCGGGCTCGGCGACGCCGCGCTCGCCGGGGAGGTGGCCGCGCTTGAGGGCCGCCTCGACGCCTTACTTCGGCGTCACCCCACGCACCGCCCCAACCAGAGGCTGCTGCGCCATCTGCAAGCCGAGCGCGAGCACCTGCTCACCTTCCTCACCCATACCGGCGTCGAGGCGACCAACTGGCGTGCCGAGCAGGCGATCCGCCCCGCGGTGACGTTGGTTCAGCACTGCTTCTCCTCTCGGGTGTCGTTCTCGAACAGTCCAGCTTGGCTTGGTTTTACCTGGATTCGGAGGCCTTTTCTCTTGCCGCGTCGCACGTAGACGGCGGCAAGGTCGGCGCGTTGGACCTTTTGCAACACGGTCTGGCGAGCAAGTCCGAGGGCGGCGGCGGCATCGCCGAGCGGCAGCCAGCCGTCGGGTGCGTGCTGGCAGACCCGCTGGCGCAACTCGGGTGTGATGTGGATCTGCCATGGCGCGTTGCGTGTCATCTGCTCGCCGGCGATGAACCCTTCGCGCAGCCAGCGGTGCACAGTCGCCGTGGATACTCCCAGCTCCTTGGCGGCTTGGGCGACGGTGACGGCCTCGGTGCCCGGTGGGGGTGTGCGGGGCGTGGCGGGGGGGATCTTGTGGTGGTTGCGCAGTGAGCGGACGCGGTGGGCGGTGAACGGTTTGCCCGCGCCGGTCATCCTTCCTTGACGGGCGAGAATCCCGGCGATCTGGTGATCGGGGTAATCCTTGGCCAGGCGGCGCACGAGCTCGAGCGTGTCCTGGTCGGTGGCGGCGTGGCTGCCCGCCCGCGGCAGTGTCACCTCATACTCGGTGACAGCACCGCCCTCCCAGAGAATGCGCACCAGGGCACGCTGCTGCTCGCGCTCGACGGTGAGAACGACCTCGGCGATCATCGCGCGCAAAAGCAGCTTGCGCTCGCGATCGGTGGTGGTGGGGGCGTCGAACACCGCCCCCAGATCGGCGCCGGCGCGGCGGCACCAGGCGATCTCCTCCTCGCTCAGCGGCTCGGGGCGACGCACGCGGATCGCGGAGAGCTGCTGCTCTGCGCGGTGCACGTTCCCCAGCTGTCGCTCCCACTCGCTCTCCAGCGTGCGTGCCACAAGCCGGTTCTCGGGCTCGCAGCGGTCGTACTGGCGGCGCGCACGATCGGCGTCCTGGCGGGCGCGCTCAAGCTCCAGCTCCGCGGAGTGAACGTGAGCATGGTGAGCGTCCGTCAGCTGCTCCATCGCGCGCAGGGTGGCGTCGATCGCCGCCGGAGCCAGCGCCTCAAACACTGCGTCTTGCACCTGCCGCTCGATCCGCCGGCCGCCGACCGACTGGCAGCTCGCCTTGCCGTACATCCCCCGGGCGCGCGTGCAGCAGTACCGCGGGCTGAGCGAGCGGCCGCTATAGCCGACCTGCATCTTGCGTCCGCAGCGTCCGCAGCGCACCAGCCCCTGCAAGAGCGCCCGGCCCTCGCGCGCGGCGCCGCCGCCCTCCCCGCGCGGCGGACTCCAGTTCGCGCGCAGCCGCGCCTGGTTGGCCTCGTAGCGCTCCAGGGTGATGAATCCGGGGTGATGGTCGACCAGGAAGGCGTGCCACTCCTCGCGCGGAACGGGGACCACGCGCTCGCGCACCACGCCGTCCTGGAGCGTGCGCCGCACGCGCTTTCGCCCAAACGCGTACACACCTGCGTAGCATGGGTTGGTGAGGATGTCGTGCACCGCCCGGTAGGAGGCCGGCACCCACCGCACCTGCCGGTCACCCGGCCCCCGGCGGGGCAGCTGACGCTCCTCGGCGACCAGGCGCAGCATCGCCTGGCGGGCGCTGGAGAGCTCCTCGAAATAGGCGAACACCGTCCGGATCGCGTCCGCGACGGCCTCGTCCGGGGTGATCCGAACCTTGCCCAGCTCGTCGTAGTCCAACCCGGCCGGCAGCGGCAGGCGCAGCTCGCCCTTGGCCGCCTTGTGAAGCGCGCCCTCCCGCATCCGCGTGCGCAGCACGTGCAGCTCTGCCTCCGACATCGTCCCCTTCAGCCCCAAGAGCAGCCTGTCGTTGTGAAGCCCGGGGTGATAGACGCCGTCGGCGTCGGCGATCAGCGTGTCGGTCAAGGCGCACAAGTCGAGCAGCCGGTACCAGTCGGAGTTGCGCCTGGCCAGGCGGGAGACCTCGATCCCCAGGACGATCCCGACCTTGCCCAGGCCGACATCGGCCACCAGCTGCTCGAAGCCCTCGCGCCCGTCCGTGCTCTTGGCCGAGCGCCCGAGATCGCGGTCGACCACGATGACGTCGCCCGCGGCCCAGCCGAGCGCGACGGCGCGGTCGACAAGCTCATACTGGCGCTCCAGGCTCTCGGTGTTGCGCTCGACCTGCGCCAGCGTCGACTGGCGGACATAGACATAGGCCGCACGACGGAGGTGCGCTGACTCAACCTTGCCGGTCATCGCTCTCCTCCTCCCCGCTGGTCGCCACCCGACCGATCGCGCCGGCCAGCAATCGCAGGACGCGCTCGCGCGCCCCAGCGCTCATCGTCTCCCACACCTGCTTCACTGCGCTGTCGTCCCCGACTGGCAGGGCCAGCTGGGGCGGCGTAGATTTCAATCCACGCACTTGGGTTCACCTCCTCGAGTTGGTCGGACTTCTCGGGAGGTGAACCTACGTGTCGTCATGGTCGGCACCGTGCGCCCGCAGCAGAGAGCGCAGGTTGCGCACGCCCGCCGGCGAAAGCACCACACCCTCGCCCGTCGGCGAACGCTGCTCGCCGACGTTTGTCGCGCTCAGCGCGATGGTTCCGGCCGACCCGTCGGGCAGGCGCACGAGCAGGCACCGCTCCCCGGCCACCGTCCGATGCCCTTCCACCGCGAGCACGCGCCCTGCGAGCGGATGCGCCGGCACGACGACCACCACCTCGGAAGGTAGAGATCGGCGCAACTCACGCAGTCTGTCTGGTTCCTCGTCGTAAACCGCAAGAGCTGGGGCGGCAACCGCAGCTGGCGAGGCGCTCGAACCCAGCAGGTGGCGATGTCGGTGATCCGCACCGCCCGCCAGCAGATGGTGGATCCGATCGAGCTGATGGCGGCCGCCCAGCGCGAGCCCAAGGCCAAGGTCACCGCGATGCTCTCGATCCCCGCTCGCGCCTCCCCGGCCGAGCTCCCCGCCGCGGCGTAGGCATGACGGCGCGCGCGGCCAACCCCGATACCCGCTACCGGATCGTCTGCTATGAACTCTCCGGCGAGGGGGAGGCGGTAGTCATGGACGCAACCGGCGAGGGCTTCATCGCCGCCACCGGGGCGATCTCGGCCGGCCGGCTTCGGGGCGAGCTGGCAAGCGCGGGGACCGCGGAGCTGCAGGCGCACCTCGCGCTTCGCATCGCAAGCGACGAGCAGCTCGCCGGCTTCATCGCCGGTCGCTGAGGCGGATCCGCTTCAGGCGCTCCGTCCGCCGATCGCCCTACCGTCGCCGCGTCGGATCGCAAGCGAGCGAGGTGAGGAGGCGCCGGTGGTTGCACTGCAGATCAAGGTCAAGCTCCGGGGGGTTTCAAAGCCCCCGGTCTGGCGGCGGCTGGCGCTCGATGCGGACACCCCACTCGATCGCCTGCACGAAGCGATCCTGGCCGCCTTCGGCTGGGCGGGCTACCACATGCACGCCTTTGAGAGCGGCCCTGACCGGTTCGGGTCGCCCGATTCGCAGCTCGACTTCATCGACGAGCGCCGGGTGAGCCTCGGCGAACTTGTCGGCGGCGTCGGCGACCAGTTCCTCTACACCTACGACTTCGGCGATGACTGGGAGCACGAGATCACCGTCGAGGACCTGCTCGACGCCGATCCCGAGGTCCACTACCCGGTCCTGGTGGCCGCCAAAGGGGCCTGTCCGCCGGAGGACTGCGGCGGACGGTGGGGATACGCGGAGCTGAAGGAGATCCTCGCCGACCCGACTCACGAACAACACCGGGAGATGCTCGACTGGCTCGGCCTCGAGGACGCCTCCGCGTTCGACCCCGGCACCGTCGATGCAGGTGACTCGAGAAGGAGCTCGCCTTCAGGCTTCAGTGCGGGTAGCTGATCCCGAGGCGAGTGCCACCCGCTAACTCAATACAGCCCGGAATAGGCCCGGACGCTGTCCTCACGTAACTCTCCTCTGCTCTGGCGGTCCCGCCTTCGCCCGATCCACCGAAGTGGATCCCCTGGCCCGGTTCGAAACTTTCTTCTTTTCTTCTTCTGACCTAGAACACGCCGTTACCACGAAGGATTCGGCCGGTTGCGAGGGTTGACGGTACGGGCCATTGTGCGAGGTTCGACGGTACGGGCCATTGGAGGTTGACGGTACGGGCCATTGTGCGAGGTTGACGGTACGGGCCATTGGAGGTTGGCGGTATCAGAACAGACGCGGACCGGAAAGTCGAGGAGTGAGGATGGTCAAGATTCGGGGGGTGATTCCTGTGCGAGCTGACGAGGCTCTACAATGGGTAATCGAGCAAGCGCCCGAGGGGCTGGAATTTAGCTTCCGAAGCCGATCGCGTACCAGGGAGACGGGTGGCAAAGATGGCGCTGAAAGACCCGCGAAAGCCTGGATATGGTCCCGCCTCGATGGTGCTAACGCCGTGGGGGGATGCCAGCCAATTGCGGGAGAGAATGCTTCCGCCGGGACGGGGCACGCCGCGGGATGAGGCGGAGAAAAACCAGCGAGAGCGGCTGTTCGCGGCGATGGTGGCGAGGGTGGCGGAACAAGGCTACGACGCGACCACGGTCGGAGACTTGGTCGAGCTCTCAGGGGTCTCGCGCAGTGCCTTCTACCGGCACTTCTCGGACAAGCAGGCCTGCTTCATAGCTGCGATCGAGTCGCTGGTGGAACCGGCCCTGGCGACCGTCTCGGCCGGGATGGAGAGCACCGACGGGCCGCTGGACGTGGAGGTGGCAAAGCAGGCGTTCGAATCGCTGCTAAAGGCGATCGTGGGCCAACCCGCTGCGGCGAAGATGTGCTTCGTCGAGGTCTATGCAGCGGGGCCCGCAGGCGTGGCCCTGGTCGACCGGACGCTGGACTCCTTCGAGGTGCTTGTCAATCAGTTGCTCAACTCGGTTCCCGGCCACGACGGAATGCCGCCGGAGATCGTGCGGGCGCTGATCGGTGGGGTCCAGAAGGTGATCCACAAGCGCCTCTACCGGGGCGAGGAGAAGGAGTTGACGAAGCTTGCCCCTCAACTCTGGGAGTGGATCTTCTGCTACCCCCCACCTCCCGGCCCGCTGAAAGTATCCCGGCGACGGACGCTCCATGCACGGCCGTTCGACGAGCGCCAGGGAGCCTCCAACCCGCCGGAGCGGCTGCTGCGGGCGCTGGCAGCGGTGGTGGCGGAAAAGGGCTATCCCGAGACGACGGTGGCGGAGATCGTGGAGCGAGCGCGCACCTCGCAAAGAACGTTCTACGAGCACTTTGCGAACAAGGAAGAGGCGATGGTCGCCGCGCTCGACAGCGGTTCGGCGCAGATGCTGGGAGCGGCGCTGCCAGCCTTTCGCCGCGCCTCGGACTGGCAACACGCCGTGCACGACACCCAGGAGGCGATGTTCAGTTTCGGCGTGGGCGAGCCAGAGTACGCGCGACTCGGTGCGGTGGAGATGTACGCGGCGGGGAAGCGTGCGCTGGAGCAGCGCGAGTCGGTGACCGAAATGATGGAGGGGCTGCTGGCGCCAGGCTATGAGCTGAAGCCGGATGTGCCGCCGATCACTGCCGAGGCGATCGGCGGGGCGCTGTATGCACTCTTCTACGACCACGTAAAGCAGAAGGGCGCCGAGCGGCTGGCGGAGATGGTGCCCGCGGCGGCCTACGTGACGCTGGCGCCGTTCCTCGAAGCGAAGGAGGCATACGCGTTGGCGGTCGGGGAGAGTTGATGCGCGCTCGGAGGCCTGGCCTTTATGACTGCTCGACCAGATCGGGCCGAGCAGTCAGGGGCGCAATACGGTTTGGGGATGCCGTGCCGACTGCAGATTCTCGATGACACCTATCTCCGTTTGCTCGATGAGGCTGATGCCCCCGAGCTCCATCGGCTGATCGAGGCAAACCGCGCCCACCTTGCTACGTGGATGGCCTGGGCCACGAGCCAAACGCTGGACGGGACGCTCGAGTTCATCCGCATGGCCAAGGGGCAGCTCACCGGCAACGACGGCTTTCAGACGGCCGTTGTCTTGGACGGGGCCCTCATCGGGATGATTGGCTTCCACTCGCTGGACTGGGGAAACCGGTCGACGAGCCTCGGCTATTGGCTGGCCGAGGGACATCAGGGTAGGGGGACGATGACAGCGGCGGTGCGACTCCTGGTTGGCCATGCGCTCTCGGTCTGGGAGCTGAACCGAATCGAGATCCGCGCCGCGGTCGAGAATCGCCGCAGCCGCGCGATCCCCGAGCGACTTGGCTTTCGCCAGGAGGGAACGTTGCGGCAAGGGGAACTGGTCAACGGTCGCTACTTCGACTGTGCCGTGTACTCGATGCTATCTGCGGAGTGGCGCTCAGGCTGAGTGCGCGCCATTTCCCCAGTTCCTCTCAATCGAAAACTCGGAAACGACCAATCGCAGGCCGACGTCAAGCTCCTGCTGCTCAAGAAGGTCTCCGTAGCGCTCATCCCACGCCCCGCTTTCAAGGTCCGAGGCAAGCTGCTTGCGGCCCTCTCGCCTCGCGGCCTCCGAGATGCTCTGCCAGACCCACATCGGCCGCACCACATCTTCGTCGAAGAGCATCTCCGGCCTCGCCCAGAGCGCCGCAAAGAACTGGTCGGTGCAGTCCCGCGGCACTGGAATGGGAATGCTGCGCGCGGTGGAAAGCATCATCGCCAGCTCGGTGCTCTTTGCGGTCGATCGTCGCTTCAGCTCCAGCATCTCCGGGAAGTAATCGCGGGTGATCCAGAGGTTGGCCAGGGCGGCGGGATCGAAGGCGACAATCAGGATGCGCTGTCGCGTCACCCGTCGCAACTCCCTCAGGCCGGCGTCGAGATCGACCCAGTGGTGGACGGTGAGCACCGCCATCGCCGCGTCGAAGCTGTCGTCGGGGAAAGGCAGCTCCTCGGCACTCGCCTGGATCGCCGGAGCCGCGCCGGCAGGGCGCTGAGCGATCATCTCTGCCGAGGGCTCGACGGCGATCACCTCACGATCCGGCGGCTCATATGAGCCGGTGCCTCCCCCTACGTTGAGGACCGACCGCGCGTCCCCGAGCGCGGCTTCGATGCACGTGGCGATCCGGGGATCGCCACGTCGAACCTCACCGTAGCCGCGCCCGAGCTGGTCGTAGGCGGCTTCGGGAGGCATGGAGAAAAGGTTAGAGCCCGCACTACCCTGCGCCCTACGGCGCGTTTCCCTGCATAGCCCCGGCAATCGTCGCGCTGGCGCCAAGCGCCTGCACCACCGTGCACCACCTGTCCACGGGCAGTGGCGAACGGGCAACATGCTCCGAAGCGTGAGCCGGCTCGCACGGCCGGATCGACGCGCAGGAGCGGGTTTAGGGATGGCTTGGCGCCCGCTTATAGTTTCGCCGCGGTGAGCGCCGAGAGAGGTCGATCGGGAGTCCGGACGGGGGTCGATTGGCACCGCGCCGAGTTCGTCCTTACGGCGCTCGGCTTTCTCGGCTTCGTAACTGTACTGATCCGCATAACCACGATCTATGGCGGCCTGCCCGCGCACCCGCTGTTCGTCCACGTGCCGGTGGTCCTGATCCCCACCACCGTCGTGGCGGCGATCGTCTTCATGATCAAGCCGAGGTGGTTCTCGAGTTATGGGATCGCGCTGGCGATGGTCTCGATCTTGGCCATGAGCTCCGTCTTTTTGGCGATGTAGTCCGGCGCCGCCCTGCGTGCTGCGCTTCACCTGCGGGGCGCCACCGCCAGCCTGATCGCCCAGCACTCCCATGCTGCTCACATCCTCGCGATCGTCTACGTGGCCTTCACGGCGACGGTGATCGTCGCCTTCGCCGCGCAGCGGATCTCCGGTGGGTGGCCGACTGGCCTTGACATTGTCGACGACCTGCTGTCATCCAAGTCGGTGTTCATGGCGCTGCGCGTCGCGCTCGTCCTGCTGTCGATCGCTGCCGACTACATGGTCTTCAGGACCGGCGACCTTGGAGCTAAAGCCGTGTGGGAGGGCCGGATCAAGGCCGCTCACGAAGCTGGCCCCGGCGGACCGGGAGCGCCCCCTCTGGCCCCGCCGTCGGGTGTCGGCGCACCTTAAGATAACCCACCTCAAACGCGGGAGCGGGATCGTGCGGCGGCCGAGAATCTCTGACCCCGGGACCCAGGCGCTCCTCTTTATCGCCTCTTCATGAGCAGAAGTATCGTCACCTGCCCCTATCCCGGCTGAGTTCAACGTAGGACCTCCCCCGACACCAAATTTGCGTGCCAAACCTGGTCAGAAAAGCCGGCTCTTCTCGCCTCGCCCTCTCCTCGCTCCGGGAGCCGTGCCGGTCGACCCACGCTACTC
>Ga0307373_10016098_pt1 | contig 10077 bp, 11 predicted proteins | sample OX2MG_FD_202534 | JGI IMG/M metagenome (GOLD analysis project Ga0307373, IMG submission 202534) | Soil microbial communities from Risofladan, Vaasa, Finland - OX-2 | ecosystem: Environmental > Terrestrial > Soil > Coastal area > Acid sulfate soil | place: Finland: Risofladan, Vaasa | collected...
GCAGCCTGACCACGGCGCACTCGAACACGCCTCGCGACGGTTTGGCGCGCATCGAGAACATGGTCCTGATGGCCAGCCTCGACCTGCCGGTTCGGGCGATCCGCGAGCAGGTCGCTTCGGCGATCAACCTGATCGTTCACCTGAGCCGCCTCCGCGACGGATCGCGCCGGGTCACGCACGTGACCGAGGTGGTGGGGATGGAGGGAGAGATGGTTACGATGCAGGACATTTTCCTCTTCCACCAGCAGGGGTTCGACCAGGGCGGGCGGGTCCGCGGCGGCATCCAGGCGACGGGCTTGCGGCCGCGTTGCGTCGACAAGTTTGAGCAGGAAGGGATCGTGCTGCCCGGGGATCTCTTCGCACAGCGAGCGAGGTGACGATCGATGGACACGCTTGGCCTGGTCTTGCCCCTGGTCGCCTTTCTGGCCGCCATGGGACTCGTCCTGGCAGTCACCAATCTGTTTGGGGCCGAGCGGGAGGTGCTCCAGGAGCGGCTCACCGGCTATGGCCAACCGACCGGCCACACGATGGCGATCGGAGGCACTGGCAGTACGATTCTGAAGGAGCGCGAGTTCAGCGGAATTCCGCTCGTCCAGTCGCTCCTCAGCGGCAGCTCGTTTGCCGACCAGTGGGCGGTGGATCTGGTCGCCGCGGGACTGCCGTTACGAGTCGGCGAGTACCTGTTGCTCCGCTGGATCAGCGCGATCGCCTTCGCGGCGGTTGCTCTGCTCGCCGGCTTGCCTTCGCTGTTCGCGATCCCTGCCGCGGTCCTCGGTTTCTACGTTCCGAAGTTCTACGTCGGGTTCAAACAGCAGCAGCGGGTCGGCAAGTTCAACGACCAGCTGGTCGATGCGCTGTCGATGATGGCCAACGCGCTGAAGTCCGGGTCGAGCTTCCTCCAGGCGATCGACCTGGTGGCGCGCGAGCTGCCAGCGCCGGTCAGCGAAGAGTTCGGTCAGGTCGTCGCCGAGGTGAGCGTCGGGGCCGGACTCGACGAAGCGCTCACCAATCTCACCAAGCGGATCAAGAGCTACGATCTCTACCTCGTCGTGACGGCGATGATCATCCAACGGCAGACCGGCGGCAACCTGGCGGAAGTACTGGAAAACATCGCCTACACCATCCGGGAGCGGATGCGTCTGTTGCGCCAGGTCCAGGTCCTGACCGCCCAGCAGCGGCTTTCGGCCATCGTCGTCGCCTTGCTACCGCTCTTTCTGCTGATCGTTCTATCGCTGACCACACCGTCCTACCACGGACCATTTCTCGCTTCGACGCTCGGCCGCATCATGCTCGCGGTCGCGTTCGTCTTCCAGGTGCTGGGCTTCGTGGTCATGAACCGTCTCGCCCAGATCGATGTATAAATTGATCTCAAGGCTGTGGCTTGGGCACCCCCGGGGCGCCCAAGCCACAGCCTTGAGATAGTTGCTAAGAAGCGCTCTCAAGACCTGTTCTGCACCGCGCGAAGCGCATTGCAGAACAGGTGTTGAGAGGAGCGCCAAAGGGGGCCAGGGATGATCGTCGTCTTGCCGATCCTGGTGTTTGGCACGATCCTGTTCATCGCGTTCGCGTTCTCGGCTCCCGCCGAGTCGGTGATCCAACAGCGTCTGAAGACGTACGGGTACACCGCGACGGGGCGAGACCTCTCGGCGCCGTTCACCGAGCGCGTGGTCGTGCCACTCCTCGGCGGGATCGCGAGCCTGATCGGCCGGCTGTCGCCGCAGACGATGGGCGAGCGGGTCAGGCTGCGACTGGCGCAAGCCGGTCACCCTGGCGGCATGAGTGGCAGCACCTTCGGCCTGATCAAGGTCGGTGGGCTGCTGCTGTTCCCGGCGATCTTCGTCGGCCCGTCGATTCTCAGCGGCCAGATCGAGTTTCGCACGATTGTGCTGCTCGTGGTGCTGGCCTATCTCGGGTGGTGGCTGCCGGAGTTCTGGCTCAGCTCCCGGATCGGGCAGCGGCAGTACAAGATTGAGCGCGCCCTGCCCGATGCGGTTGACCTCATCGTCGTCTGCGTCGAAGCTGGCAACGCGTTGGAGGCGGCATTAGCCAACGTGACCCAGAAGCTGAAGGGCCCGCTGGCGGAGGAATTCGATCGCACGCTCCGTGAGATCTCCATGGGGCGACCCCGGCGCGAGGCCCTGCGCGACCTGGGGCACCGCGCGGGAGTGAACGACCTTCAGGCGTTCATCGCGGCGATTCTCCAGGCGGACAGTCTCGGCGTGAGCATCGCTCAGACGTTGCGGATCCAGTCGGACGCGATGCGGGTGCGCCGGCGCCAGCGCGCCGAAGAACAGGCCGCGAAGCTGCCGGTGAAGATGCTCTTTCCGTTGATCACTCTGATCTTCCCGGCGCTGATGATCGTCATTCTCGGGCCGGCCGTCGTGAAGCTGATGGCCTTTTTCGCCCATACGCCGGTGCCGGGCGGCTAAGGGTAGACGGCGATGCGGATGTTACGCCGCGGCCGGAACCAGCCGGCAGCTGGAACCTCTCCCACTCCCCAGGCGCCCGTGCTTTCGCCGGAAAGCGGTCCGCCGCCCGGCGACAGCGCGGTAGCTTCGTCCGGACAGGCAGCGCCAGCGGGGGGTGGGTGGCGACCACGCCAGACCTGGGAGTGCGCGCAGTGCGGGGCATTCAATCCGCCGACCGCCGCTTTTTGCGCCCACTGCGGCCGCTTGTCGCACGCCATCGAAGAAGAGCTCCGCGCTCGCGAGGAGTTCGTGGTGCTCGACGGGCTGCAGGCGCTGCGCGGCGGCGACGAGGCCAGCGCCCGGCGCTGCTTTGCCCTGGCCACCGAGCGCGATCCACGGAGTCAGGTGGCCTGGTATTGGCGGACACGCACCGGCGAAACGGTCGACGACGTCATCTACTGCCTCGAGCAGATGCTGCGGCTGGACCCGAGCGACAGTCAGACGAGCGCGGATCTAGAGCTCGCACGACTGAGGAAGCAACACGAAGCCGGCGTGGCGACGGCGCGGGCAGCGACGGAGGCAGCGCAACAGCAGGCGCCGCGGGGACCAGGGCGGGTCGAACGGGCCGTGACGTCCGTTCGCTACCTTGCGTTGGAGGTTGGCAGCGTCCCGAGTTTTGTCATCGGTCTGTTTTGGGGGCGCACGGTGGTCCTGACCGCTTTGGCCATCGCCGGAGTTCGTGGCGGGCCAGCGCTGATGCCCAACTTTCAGTTACCGGCGGTCATGGTCTCGCTGCCAGCCGACATGCTCAAGCCCTTGCCGAGCACGCTGAGCGCGAGCGCCGCGGTCGTGATCGTGCTCGCGGTGTGGTACGTGTGGCTGGCGTTCGGCCTCGCGGAAGGCACGCGGAGCGCTCGCTACCTCGCCATCGGCAGCGGGCTGGCTGCTCTGCTCGCGACGCGGCTGATCGCGTCGAACGGCCAGTGGTTCCTCGACGCGGCGTTGCTGCTCACGGTCCTGGCCATCGTCGGGAAGCCCCGGGCGGCGGCGGAGCACCGGTTGACGTAATCGTTCAGGGCGCGGCGACCTGCAGCAGGCCGCGCTGGAGGCCGATGGTGATGGCCTCGGCCTTGTTCCGTGCGTGGAGCTTCTGCAGGATGTGCGCTCGGCAGTTATCGACCGTCTTCGCGCTCAGACCCAGCTTCTCCGCGATTTCCCGGCTGGTTCGGCCCACCGCGATCAGCTCGAAAATCTCTCGCTCGCGGAGCGTGAGCTCATCGTCGTCGGTGACCGGTAGCTCCGCTTGATTGATCTGCTCCACGACCATCCGCGCGATCGCCGGATGCAACACGGACTGCCCCCGGTGGACCGCGCGAATCGCATCTGCCAGATCGGTGCTGGCGGATTCTTTGAGCAGGTAGCCACGGGCCCCGGCTTTCAGCATGCCAAACACGGTATAGCTGCTGTCGTGCATCGTGAGCACGAGCACCTCGGTGCGCGGACAGGCCTGACGAATGGCGCGGGTTGCCTGTGTGCCGGACAATCCCGGCATCTGGGCATCCATCACGACGACGTCCGGCGCGTGTTGCTTGGCCAGGCGCACCGCCTGCAGTCCGTCGCCCGCTTCCCCGACGATCTGGATATCCGATTCCCGCTCGAGCAGTGCCTTCACGCCCTGGCGCAGAATCGTGTGATCGTCCACCAACAGCACTCGAATGTTAGCCACTTCTTCCTCCAGCGTACGGAAAAGTTGCTCGGACGGTCGCCCCGCAGCCCGGGGCCGAGGTGATCACCAGGCTTCCTCCCAATTGGCGAGCCCGCTCCCGCATGCCCAGGAGCCCAAGGCGCGGTGCCTCTGCTCCGAACGCTCGCTCGGGATCGAATCCTCGACCGTTATCCTGGATGGTGCAGATCACGCGGTGCGGTTCCACGGTCATCTCGACACAGACCAGCCGCGCCCGGGCGTGGCGCGCGACGTTGGTGAGCGCTTCCTGCACGATCCGGAACAGGGCCATCTCGACTGCCTCGGGCAGTCGGCAGGTCTCGGGCGCATCGAGCTTTGCCGGGACCTGATACTGTGTCTCAAACTGCCGCACCAGCCAGTGAAGCGTCGGGACGAGACCGAGCTCGCTGAGCATGGGCGGGCGGAGGCTGTACACGAGGCGATGAAGGTCGCGCGTGGCGGACAGTAGCGTCTGACGAATATCCTTGAGCTGGGTCGCGATCGCCGGGCGATCGCCCGGCAGATCGCTGATACAGGTATCGATTTTGAAAAGAGTGGCAGTGAGAATTTGCCCGGTCTCGTCGTGCAGCTCGCGCGCCAGGCGGCCCCGCTCCTCTTCGAGAAGCTGCAAGGCGTCGTCACGAACGCGCTCGTCGAGCCCTTCACGTTTGGCCTGCTCCTGTAGGTATCCCTGGACCGCGGCCTCGACCGCTTGCAGCACGATCTCGCAGCTCGCGGCTACCTCCGGGTCCGGGGCGCTTTCGCCGCGCGCGGTCTGCAACGTCTGCCGCACCATCGCGAAGATACGCTGAATCGGCGTCCCTTCCTGGGCGGCCGACTGACCCTGCTGGCGAAACTGACGACGCAGTCGCGACAGCACCGACGGCGCGTCGCTCGCCTTCTGAAGCAGAGCGCCATAGGCATGCTGGATCACGCGGACCGGCGTGTTGGTCACACGTAGCGACTGACCCGTTCCGTGGACCGCCGGGGAGTCCGCCGCGCGTAAGGAGATGATCGGGCGTGCGACCGCCTGCCCGGGCGCGGCCGATTGCTCGTCATCCGATATTCGCATCGAACTCCGCACCTCTCAGGGCTGGCTAACCGGCCAGATCGCGGTCCAGGGTTTGGCTGTCCGGGCAACAAGAGCGATTCACTGCCACCACTCCACTACTATACGCAGGAAATCTTCCCGCAGATCGTAGAAATTAGTACTATTCGCCTGTACCGTTTAGCCCACTGTACGATACTGGCCACCGGTCGCGAATCGGTTGAGGCCAGGTTGAGGTAACGTTGAGCCTGCTTCTCTGCTCCACATGTCATAACACGGCAGATCGCCTAAAGATGCTCGCCGTCGGTGGTGGCAGCGGTTTCGTCGAAGCCCTATAATCAGTCTTGCTCCGGCGAAGCCGGAGCCGTCTGGCGGCCGATCTTGGCTCGAGAGGAACACACGATGGCTATCCTCGTTACCGGCGGCAACGGTTACATCGGCCGCTGGCTCGCCCACGAGTTGCTCGCGCACGACCTCGCGGTCGTCACATTCGATCGCCTGGCGCCTGATCCGTCGTGGAGACCGCCACTGCCGGCTTCCGCGCGCTTCGTCTCCGGCGACATCACCGACCGCGACGCCGTCGTCGAGGCCGCCCGCGGTGACAATTTCAGCGCGATCGTCCACCTCGCCGGCATCGTGACGATGGGCTGCGAACGCGATCCCGACCTTGGCATGCGGGTCAACCTCGGTGGCACCCACAACGTGCTGGAAGCGGCGCGGCTGTGCGGCATTCCGCGGGTCGTCTTCGCCAGCACCATCTCGGTGTACGGACCCGACGTGTCCCAGCCGATGACCGAGTCCACGGCCGCGCTGCCGCTGACCTGGTACGGCCAGAGCAAGTTGATGGCCGAGCAGCTTGGCCTGTATTACCGGCGCCGGTTCGGGCTGGACTTCCGAGCCAGTCGCCTGGCGGCGATCGTCGGACCGGCGCGTAACGCCGCCTCTGGCTCGGCGACAATGTATACGTCGTTGATCATCGAGCGGGCGGCACTCGGCCAACCCTACGAGATCGACGTGGACCCGGAGGCCGGCACGCCGGTGTGCTACGCGAAGGATGCGGCGCGGGCGCTGGCGACGCTGGCGACCGCGGCGTCGGCGCCGCGGCAAGTTTACCACATCAGCACCGGTCTGGTCACCGCTCGTTCCTTGATCGACATCGTGCGGAAGAAGGTGCCGAACGCCCAGATCACCTTCAGACCCGATCCGCTGCTGGCGCCGGTGAGCCGCATCTCGCGCGACTGGGATCTGAGCATCGCGGCGGCTGAGCAGGACCTCGGCTGGCGCCCTGCCTACACCATCGAGACGATGGTGGACGATCTGATGGCGATCGTTCGATCATCCGCGAGCGCGGGTCAATAACCGGTGCAGGTTTTCGCCCAGAATGCGGGCGCGGTGATCCTCCGGAATGAACGTGCAGTGGGTCCGAAACGCCTCGAGGGCGTGCTGGTAGGTCATCGCGCGACGGACGACCGGGTAATCCGATCCCCAGCAGAGACGGTTGGGGCCAAAGTGCTCGTAGAGGCCGCGCACGATCCGCTCGCACGCGGCGAACGGATATTCCCACCCGACCGGCGCGACGTAGTGAAACCCGGACAGCTTGACGTAAATGTTCGGTACGGTCGCGGAGGCGAGAATCTCCTGGAAGAGAGGATGGGGCGGCGCTTCGGAGGCCTGGGCGCCGGCCATGTGGTGGCAGAGGAACGGCACCGACGGAAACCGCTGGGCAATCTGCCGGAGGACCGGCTGAAGTCGGGCCGGCAGCGCGAAGCTGGCGATTTGCTGGCGCTCTGCCGCCACTGAGAGGAAGGCCAACCCCTCGTCAGAGAGGAACCAGGACCCATCGTCGCCGGCTTTGACGTAGTGGGTGAAGCCTTTGGTGCCGTATCGCTCGGCCGTCTCGGCGAGTCGTTGGGCGGCCCCGGGAGCGTGGTAGGTGGGCATCCAGGAGCAGTCCACGTCGGCGAGCTGGTGCAAACGATCGGGATAGCGACGCACCGCTTCGGCGACGTACTCGTTGTTGTCGGGATTGTGATCGATCCGCGCGCAGACGATTGTCGCCTGATCGACGCCGTGCTGGTCCATTTCGAAGAGAAGCTGCTCGACGATGCCCCGGCTCGTCGGGTCGGGGACGGCGGGCTGATAAGGCCAGTAACGCCAGGCGTGGCAGTGGGCATCGACGATCATCGCGGATCCTCCTTCTTGATGGTGCAGCTATTTTCCGTCCATCATACACCAGAAGCCATTTCCCTCTTGCGTTGCTGAGCAAATGCGGTATCCTCTCCTTAGCGTCTACGAAGCGTGAGTCGAGCGGGAAGTGTGGAGAGGTCGAATGGGTAACGGAATCGATGGCGTCACCTGGGTCGTCATGTTCGTGCTGCTCGCGGCCATCATCCAGGTGGTCTACCCGGGAACGATCGCGGCGATTATCCACCAGGTTGCCGCGCAAATCGGCCTGCCGTAGGAGATCGTATCTCCCGCCGAGCGCAGCGAAGAGACGTGTCGAAAAACTCAGCGTGGAGGTCCCCGTGGCGATGCCCCCAATCGCGCGCACTGGCGTCGATCGGCAGCGCGAGCTCCTCGCGGTCGCGGGCCGAGTCCTCGCGGGCGGCGGCCTCGGCCTCTTCAACTTGCCGGACGAGGTCAACCTCGTCGTGGCGGAAGGCAAGGGGAGCCACGTCACCGACGTCGCCGGCCGCGATTACATCGACTATCACCTGGGCTCCGGCCCGGACCTCCTCGGCCACGCCCACCCGGCGATCACCGAGGCGGTGACCGCGCAGCTTGCCAAGGGGACGACCTACTACTTCCTCAATCAACACGCCATTCGGCTGGCCGAGCGGGTTGTCGAGGCGGTCCCCTGCGGCGAGCAGCTTCACTTCACCGGCTCGGGGACCGAGGCCACCTTCTTTGCCTTGCGGGTTGCCCGCGCCCATCGCAAGCGCTCGAAGATTCTAAAGTTCGAGGGTGCCTGGCACGGGATGCACGATTATGCGCTCTGGGGAACGGTGCCGACCGCGGCGAGCGACTACCCGCGGGCAAAGCCAGATTCGGCCGGTATCCCGGCGTCGGTCGGAGCCGAGGTCCTCGTCGCGCCGTTCAACGACGCGGAACGAGCGGTCGATCTGATCGAGCGCCACGCCGCCGACCTGGCGGCCGTCATCGTCGAGCCGCTCCAACGCGTCCTGCTGCCGCGACCCGGTTTCCTGGAAGCCGTCCGGGACGTGACCCGGCGCCACGGAATCGTCCTCATCTTCGACGAGGTGGTGACCGGGTTCCGGATCGCCTGGGGTGGCGCGCAGGAGCGCTACGGCGTGGTGCCCGACCTCGCGACCTACGGCAAGGCGATGGCGGGCGGCTTTCCCATGGCCTGCATCGTCGGACGAGGCGAGATCATGGCAGCGCTCGACGGTCGCCGCTTGCCGCGTGCCGAGCTCGCCTGGGCCAGCGGGACGTTGAGCGGCAACCCGATCAGCGCCGCCGCCGGTTTGGCCGGACTGAACGTCCTGGCGCAGCCGGGAACCTACGCGCGCTTGCATCACCTCGGCGCGCGCCTGCGTGCCGGTCTCGTCGAGAGTGGGCGGCGCCATGGCTTTCCGGCCCAGGCGCTCGGCGAAGACGCGGTGTTTGGCATTCGTTTCATCGAGAGTGACGACGTGAAGAACTGGATGGACTTGCAGGCGCACGATCGGGCGCTGGGCCTGCGCTGGGGCGTCGAATGCCTCAAGCGCGGTCTGTTGGTCAATCCGAACGAGAAGTTCTACATTTCGATCGCCCACACCGACGCCGACATCGACCGGACCCTGGAGATCTGCGACGCCGCTTTCGCCGCCATCTATCGTTGACGATGGGACCGGTGCCGATGCCAGCGGGAAGGCCAGATCACGCCGCTGCCCTGCTCGAGCGGTTGGCGCGCGAGGCGGATCTCGCCGACGGTCGCTGACGTACTGCCACGAAATTTCGAGGAGGACACGATCATGGCTTCGGAGCGGTACCATGGGATCTATGCGATCCCCGCGACGCCCTTTCACGACGACCTGACGATCGACGGCGAGAGCTTTCGCCGCGAAATAGACTTCTGCGGGCGTTGCGGCGCCCAGGGAATCGTCTGGCCGGTCGGGGTGAGCGAGATGATGACGCTCTCGGACGACGAGCGCCGCGCGGGCTTCCGGCTGATCGCCGCCGAGAACCGCCGCCGCTCCGTCTTCGTCGCCGGCGTGTCGGGAACGAGCATCCCGCACGCCGTCGAGCTGGCGAAGGCCGCGGCCGACGCGGGGGCCGACGCCGTGATCGCGGTTCCCCCCTACACCTTCCGACTGGACACCGACGGGATCATCGCCTACTTTCGGGAGATCGCCGCCGCGGTGCCGCTGCCGATCTGTGTCCAGAATCAAAACCCGCCGATGGGGACGCCACTCGCGATCTCGTTCGTCCAGAGGCTCGCGCACGAGGTCCCCAGCGTCTGCATGGTGAAGGAGGAAGTCCCGCCCGCGTTGCAGCGCATCGGTCAGGCCGTTGCTTTGACGGACCCGCCCCTCCGAGGCGTCTTCGGCGGCGGCGGCGGCATCAACTTGATCGAGGAAATTCGCCGCGGTGGCAGCGGAAACATGCCGGCGTGCCAGTGGACGGACATCCTGGTCGACATCTATGCCCTGGCCCGCAAGGACGAAGAGGGAGCGCGACGCCTCCACCGCCGTTTTCTGCCGGCAGTGTCGATGGAACGGCTGTACGGTGTCCGCCTGGTCAAGGAAGTCCTCAAGCGGCGCGGGATCGTCACGACGACGGCGATGCGCCAGCCGGCACCCGAGCTGGACCAGTACGACCGCTACGAGCTCGATCGCATCACCGAGGAGATCTCGGACCTGCCGCGGGTAAAAGCCTGAGGGGGAGCGTGGGAAGGG
>Ga0307373_10016099_pt1 | contig 10076 bp, 13 predicted proteins | sample OX2MG_FD_202534 | JGI IMG/M metagenome (GOLD analysis project Ga0307373, IMG submission 202534) | Soil microbial communities from Risofladan, Vaasa, Finland - OX-2 | ecosystem: Environmental > Terrestrial > Soil > Coastal area > Acid sulfate soil | place: Finland: Risofladan, Vaasa | collected...
TGACCCTATGAGGCTGAGCTGCATTTTACTTTCCATACCGGCGACAGGAGTGTAATTTCAGCTAATAAATCCTGGTTTCGATTGTGCGCTCAGGCTCTAGAGGGTAGCCTCTACCTCAATCTGGGCGGGTTCAAGTCCACCTCGGGTATTTCCATGTATACCCCCAAGGCAAGCGCATCATGCGGCATAAAGGAGGCAGCAGGTGGGTTAGCCGCGCCAGTTCACAGCGTTTATCAGGAGACCTAGCTCTCTTGCGCGGACAGCGCCTTGACTACATTCTCGCGCGGGTCAACGCTTGACGACGTCGTGGCAAGGATAGTGGAGAGGCGGGCCGCGCTCTTCTTCGGTGCCGGTGTTGCGTTGGGATGCGGGGGGCCAAGTGGGAGAGAACTGCTTGATCGGGCGAAGGACCACTTCGGGGACGCGGCCACCGAGCGCTTCCTCGACTACATGGCCGATGTGATCGGCTTGGATAATGCGAACCGCCGGGAGGTCGAGATCTGGGTCAAGGAGGAGGGGGTCCCGGCCGTGTCAGCGAACGCGGAGCAGAAGTACCTATTCTCGCTGCCGTGGCAGGCCCTGCTGACCACGAACTACGACGAGCTGCCAGAGTCGGTCGGGGTGACCCTCGACGGCAGCAGGACAATCGTCCCGGTGGCCGACCCCGAGTCGGAGCCCAAAATCTCAATTTCGAGGCAAGACCTGCTTTACTGCTTCAAGCTCATGGGCACCGTGAAGTACAACTTCCCGATCGGCGGGTGGATGGTCCTGAGGACCCCGGACATGAGCCTGGGGGTCGAACGGAGGAAGAGGTTCTTCGAGGTCTTCAGAGAATTGGCCCTGTCCGGGCACCTCGTGTACCTCGGATACTCGTTCGAGGACGGGCTGGTCCTCCAGCTCCTGGAGGAGATGCGCTTCATGCTCAAGGAGTTCTCTTGGAAGGGCTACGCAGTCATGCCCGACAAGCCGAGAGACGAGGTCCTGAGGGCGATGCACTCGCTAGGTGTCGAGTGGGTGCAGGGCGACCTCGCTGGGCTTTTGGCCGCGGCGCAGCGCACGTTCGGAGGCACGCCGGACAGCGGCGCCCCGGCTCCGCCTAAGCTGACCATCAACAGGGTGCAGATCGAGGTCGACCGGGCTACGGTTTCCAACGTGGTCAACAGGTACTCCATCCTAGAAGACTCCATGCTGGCGCAGCCGCGATCAGGCCTGAGCCAAAGGGCCTTCGTCCTGGACGGCGAGGGCTCGTTCTACCCATACTCCATGAAGTGGGACTACCCGAGAAAGGCGAGAACCGTCTGGACGGCCCCGAAGTCTCCGCAGCGGCTGCCACTCTCCCTGCCTGAGTTCACGCAGCGCTTGCAGAACACCAACTCCTCGGACAACATTGTCGCGGCTCTAATCGGCGGGGCAGGATCGGGGAAGACGGTCGCGGCGCGCCGCCTGGCTTACGACTGGTACCACTCCGGGAACCCGGTGGTGTTCGTGGAGCCAGGGACACTCGTCCTCGACTTCAATGCCCTGGAAGGCCTGCTCGACGAGGTGTGGGGCAAGTACGCCACGACCGCGGCGGCAAGGGCTGGGCCCGGAGGCGTCCGCAACCCGAGGTTCTTGGTAGTGGCGGACGACGGCGCCGGCCAGCTCGACGGGCTTATCGCGCTGAAGAACCGGCTAAGGGGCATCGCGAAGCCAGTCGACATACTCGTCGTCGCGAGGAAGTCGGAAGCCCCTCCGGAGTCCCTCAAGTCGTCGCAGGTCGACATGGTCATGGAGCTGGACGACACTGTGGGCGAGGGGGAGTGGGATGACTTCGAGAAGCACTTCGCGCGAATCGGCCTCCTAGAGAGGAAGGATGTGTGGGAGAGGAACCTACGTGATAAGGCAATCAACTCCTCCTTCTTCGCGCTCCTCTACACGTCGGTCCGTGGGCTGAGCGTTCCGTTGAGCGAGGCCGTTTCGAACGAGTTCGCCAAGCTGGACGCGAACGCGAAGAAGATATACGCCTTGGTATCCTTCATCCAGACGTTCACGCTCAGGCCGTGGACCTCGCTCACGGCGAGAAGCGCAGGGGTGGCGAGGGACATACTGGACGCAGAGATGCGCCGAGCGCTTGGGGGCGTGGTCAGCTACCGTGAGGGCCAGATCGCGCTCGGCGTGGCAAACAGGGTGCAGGCCGACATCATCGCAGGCCTGGCATTCAAGAACCCGGCGGACAGGTACGCCGTTCTCCGAAGCATCGTCGAGAACGTCCAGGCGGACACGCTGGAAGAGGTCGACCTAATGCACGCTCTGTTGACTATCAGACCCCGGTTCGCGCGGGTGTCCCAAGGCTTCGAGCCGGGGCAGAGAGTGGGGCTTCTGGAACTCGCCGTCAAGAAGGTCCCGTCCCGGCCGCTCTATATCCACCTCGCGATGGCCCAGATGGACGCCAGGAAATTCGACGACTCCAGGTCATCGCTGAACAGCGCGAAGAGCGCGAACGTGAGGAGCTTCCACGAGCCGGACTTCCACGTCTACGACAACGAGGGCCGCCTAGAGCTGAGGATGGCAGAGGAACTGGTGGAGAAGGGCGACATCGAGGGGGCGCGCGAACACCTCCGGATGGCGGAAGGCCACTTCAGCGATGCGATTGAACTCAGCGGGGGCCCAAGCGTCGCGCCGCACTCTTACCAGGGGCTCGGAAAGACTTACGAGACGATGGCGGAACTAGCGCCCACTGACGGCGAGAGGTGGACGCTCCTCCTCAGCGCGATGTACTGGCTCGTCTACGCCGAGAACGCCTTGGGCGAGTGGGGCAACAAAGAAGTTTCGGAGTACAAGCAGAAGGTCCTCAGCATGTTGAGGCAGGAGAACCTCAACGCCGCCAAGCTCGAGCAGATATCGAACACGGTGGGCAAGGCGAACGGCTACGCATTCATGGCCATGCAGGAGATGCTAGTCAATTCCCCCGGCACGGCGTTCGACCTGGTGGAGAAGGGGCTCGCAATCGACAAGACCAACCTCTGGCTCATCCGACAGCACGTCAAGCTCGTCAAGGCGTTGTCGCCGAGGGACCTTGCGGCGAGGCGCAGGGCTCTCGCGGACTACGAGGCCGTGGCCGCGAGGAAGTTCGACGTCACGCTCACCTTCGAGCTCGCCATGCAGAAGTACTTCGACGGCGACATGAACGGAGGGAACCGGCTCTTCGCGGCACTCGGGGATCGCGCCCGTGACTACCCGGGCTTCCTCACCCCTGAGGAGGAGAATAGGTGGAAGGACCCGACGGGGGCGCCGAAGATGTTCAGGGGGACCCTTCTCGAGGTGCCCTCGGACCAGAGATCGTGGGGCAAGATAGAGTCGCCGGGCTTCCCGAGGCCTCTGCTGGTGAGGAAGAGGGAGCTGCAGTGGTCGTACCCCCAGGGCCAGGAGAGGGTTAGCTTCGAGATCATATTCAACATGGCCGGCCCGCAGGCGAGCAGGGTGCGGGCTATTACGAGGTAAACCGGAGGAATAAGCCTCGCCGGTCGAAAGTCACAGCCCAAGCGAATTCGACGTTCATTTATGGGAAAGCCTGCTGCCGTGCCAAAAACTGGCCCCGCCCGCGTGATAGGCTCGTATAGGTGCCTTTGCGCTAGCTTAGCATGGAGCGCTGCGGGGCCAATACACGAGACCTCTACGTCGGAAAAGAGCACACTTGCGGGCTTCCGGCTGATTCGCTTGGGACTGGCGAGGTGTGCAGGGTCCACACCTGCAAGCAGAGGGAAGGATGGGGCGAGTGCGGGTTCGGGTGGATCGATGGCGTCGAGCGCACCGAGCACTCTGATTTTATGGATCTCGACTGGAAGGTGCAGATTGCGGCGAGGATCGAGGCGAGGCGCCTAGAGTGAAGCCGTGATAGGCCTGAGAGAGGAACGCTTACTGTTCTCGTCGATTTTCGCCGTGTCTGTCCTCTTCGGGGGTTCTCCTGAGCCGCCACAAACTACCTCTCGCATCTATGTCAGGAAAGATGGGTGGTGAAACTTGACCTCTCGATGCCGACTACGCTTTTCCCGGTCTTGGAGACAGCATCCCGAGAAGACGATCTACGAAAAAGTAGGTCTGCTTGAGCGCGAACTCTGCGTCGCCCGGCTTGGGTTCCTCGCCTGACTTCCACTTCGACGACAGGTACGAGTAGAGTGCGACCAAGACCCTCCTCTCCTCCGCGGACAGGGACCTCTCCGTCTTGCCGAGTTCCGCGAGGTCCCCGGCGAAAGAGTCGGTCGACCTACCGGCCTTGGCCTTCGCCATGCCGTGGACCGTTAGGGCGAGGGCCTCCCTGCAGTGCCCTATACACGCGGGCGGGTCGTCCACCCTCTGCCCATCCGCCTTCTCGAGCCTGGTCGCGACCTCGGGCAGGCCAGCCTCGGCCAGCGCCTGCCTTATCCGGTCGCGCTCCTCCATCGGCAGGAGCCTGAGCTCGTAGAGCATCCTGATGTCCTCGATGGCGCCGAAGAACACCCCGCGGTTTGTGTTCAGCACTCTAAGGGCATCGCAAAACTTCTCCGCATCAACGAATTTCAGAACGTAGCTCGCGACCGAGCCCCGCGTGGGCAGGTTGAGGGTCCTCCGCACGGTCTGCCCCACCCTGTCGGTGCTTGGGACGCGCATCATAACCGCTCCCTCCACGGCGACTCTGAAAGCGTCCACCTCCAGGTTGAGCCTCTCCGCATAGAGCTTGGTGCTCGGGTCGGCCAGCGTTCCCGCCTCTGACGCGGCCGATTCGAGCGACCTAAGGAGCTTTATGGCCGCCATGCTCGTCTTGTCCATGAAGCGTTGGTTCCAGACTGATCCAGGGCGTTCGCTGGGATACAAACTGCTGGCGTCACAGAGTTTGTCCAACCGTTCACGGAGGGCCTCAAACCCTCTTCTGAGATCGTCGAGGCTCCGATTGACGCTCAAGCGCGTTTCGTGGCCGTTCGAGGGATAAAAGAGGTGGGGCTGTGAGCCGAGCGTTGAGTGAACGAGACGCTCACGTCAATCCAACGGAGGCCGAGACGCGCAGCAAATGCGGGAAGGCGCTCTCAATCAAGAGTGGATGCGAGGACGACCCTCTTTTGAACGTCCTTCGACGTACCTAGACTCTTTGAGATAGGTTCTCTAGAAGGTCGCCTTTCAGCTTCTGCATCTCTCCGAAGAGCCTCTCGTTCGCGGAGTAGTAGCCGCCATCTTCCACTATCGCATCGGCCTCCGTGAGCCGGTGGAGGTACGACTTGAAACTAATAGTCGAGATCATCCCGTAGTTTGCGATGTAGCGGTACCGCAGCGTATCCAGGTGCGCATAGATCACTCGGTCAGCCTCGAGCGCAGGCCAATAGTAGGTGCCGTCCACGTGGATCGACGGCTCTAGCTGCCTGATGTCGAAGGCGCTCCTCAATGCTGGGTACTTGGTCCTTATCAGGTGCGACAGGACCACATTCACCAGTCCCTCGTAATCGTCCTTGTACGTCTCGAGGAATTCGACGAAGTTCGGCCCGCTGTTGAACCCGCCTTCCACCCTCGTCACGATCCCCGACTCTGTCAGCAGTTCGAAGTACTGAGAGAGCCTGGCATCCTCGCCTTCGAGGTCCTCGAAGGTAATCTCAGGCTCCTTCACGTTTCTGTCCAGGAGGTTGTCGATGATCTTCACTACCGGCGCGAGCACGTGACGGGTCTCCGTGAGGGACGCTAAGCTGTCCGCCGAGGCCTGCACCATGATCCTCTCGGCCCTTTGACCAAGGAGGGAGAACCGCTCCTCCACCACACGAGAGCAGTCGGCCCTGGAGCTCGCGGAGAGCACGTTCAGTTCCGCGTCGAGTTCCACCTTTCCTAGGTTCCGCAAATAGATGAATTTGATGAACGGTTCCGTAGGTCTCTTGTCATCGCGGATTATCCGAGGGTAGTTCGAGACAAGCTCTGCCTCCCATACGCCCGTTTCCCGGTTAAGGCTAGGTTCGGCTGAATTCATCAATTCCCCATAGTGGGAATTGACGTACCTACGCACAGCTTGGGTGGCAGTAGACAATCACATTATCGCCCCGGCATATACTCCGTTATCTTCCTAGACTCCTTGCGCCCTAATATAACCCTCACCATGACTCGATCAGAGTCGTACCACTCCTGCGTGAACTCCTGTAGACTCTCCACCTTGAGGGCCCCGTAGGCAGGATCGATGTACTGGACTGCACCCGTCCTTCTGTCCACGCCCGTCACCACCACGGCGTGTTTCCACTGGTAGGGCGCTTTCCCCTTGGTGATCCAACAGATAGGAGGAAGCCCAGCCTTGATGTCCCCTTCTATGTCCTCTAGCTCACGAGGCTTCATGCTAGCATCGAACTCTACCGAAGGGATAGCCTGGGTCACCGCCGCATGAGAGTTCAGGTTCTTCACGTCTTCTATCTCAGTTCCTAGAATATCGGTGTTCACGATTTTGGCAATCTCTGCCACACTCAGTGTTTGCATTTTGCTCGCCAACTTTGTCGCGTTGAGATAATCCATGACCATCTTCAGGGAGGTGGGGACGCAGGTGAAATTGTCTGGCTGGCTGTAGATGGGTACGCTTGACAAATAGCGCGCTTCAGTTTTACGTATTCGGGCATTATTTAATCTCGTGCGGGGAACGGCAGAGACGAAGCCCATCGCGCACGATTGGCGCCTAAATGCGCTCTTGTTCTGATACCTCCGATGGAGCGATGCGGGGCCAAGACCAAAGACCTCTACGTCAGGATGGAGCACGTCTGCGGGCTTCGGGCCGATCCGCTCAGGACTGGCGAGCCGTGCCGGGTCCACACCTGCAAGCAGAGCGAAGGATGGGGTGAGTGCGGGTTCGGGTGGATCGACGGCGTCGAGCGCACCGAGCACTCTGACTTCATGGTCCTCGACTGGAAGGTGCAGATTGCGGCGAGAATCGAGGCGAGGCGACGAGAGTGAGGTCGCGATAGGCGAGGGGGACACTACGCCAGTTTAGTGTCCATATCCGTTATAACTTAGAGCGCGGAAAAAGCATTCAATGAGTCAGGAAAACCGGACTGACGAGGAAGGCGCGAGGCAGCTGAGCATCGTCTACAAGGAGCTAGAACAGGACGCCAAGATGCTCGTCGAAGACCTCTCGGAGGGAGTGATAATGTGGCGGGCGGCAGCGTATCTGATGGCGATAGTGTCCGTCCTCGGCTTCTTCCTGCTCTGGATTACCATCGACCCCGCCGCCATAGCGCTTGCTATCCGTCCGGTGGAATACGCGACGTCGACGTTCATGGGAGCGTCGGCCCTGGTCGGGGCGCTCGTCTGCGCCAGGAAGTTCGTGAGGCTGAGGTCGAAGTATGAGAAGCTCTTCGAGGCCGCGAAAAGGCTGAGTTAGCGTGGAAGGGGAGAGGGACGTCCCGGAGCGGTGGTTGAAAGTGTTCGAGGCGATTGTCAAGAGGGGAGACCGCGGGCTGAGGGAGGACTTCATCGCGGTCGGCGGCAGCAGCGAGAACGCCGATGCGCTGGTAGCGTGGATGACGAGTTGCGGCATGGTCGCACCGGAGAGGGACGGCGGCCGGACGGTCTACATGATTACGCCAGAGGGACGCGTGCTCCACCAGCTTCTCCGGTCGAATAGGGTGAAGCTCCGCCCGCTGTTCGACGTCCTCCGCCGAACCAGGCTGCCGAAGGTCGGCAAGGCACCGGAGGACTCCCCCCGGGAGGGGAGGAGGGGCGCGCCATGAGGATCGCGGGGAACCTGGCGGCAAGGCTGGGGTTCAGGAGGCGGCAGTCGCTCTACGCCTCCGTGCTCCTTTTCTGCCTCGCGTACGTCCTGAGCCCGCCGTCCCTCACCCTGAGGCTCGCGGTCCTCACGGCCATCGGGGTCTCCGCTGACCTGACGTTCACCCACTTCGCCATGGGGCTAATCGCCGCCCCGCTGAGCGCGTATCTCTCGGGGGCGAAGCCCGAGCCCACCGAGGTGCCCGAGATCAGGGAGGTGGCAGCGGAGGCCGGCATCAAGTTGCCCGAGAATGCGTTCTACTTGACCGACAAGGACATACCGGCGATGACCAACGGGTTCTCAAAGAGGATGGTGCTGAGCCGGACGCTGCTTGCCAGTCTCACCAGGGATGAGCTCCGATTCGTCGGCGGGCACGAGCTTACGCACATTGGCGACAGGCGACAAACGCTCGGGGAGCTCCTGGGGCTCGGGCTGGGGGCCGCTGTATCGACCGACCTCGCGTTCGCCGTCCTCGGGCTTCCGCACTCGCTCCTTCCGGTCCCTGCCTTCGCGGCGATGATAATCGCGACATACCACGCGATGAGAAGGGCCGAGCTCCGCTGCGACATCGGCGGTGCGCGGTATGCGCCGGAGGAGGCGGCCGTAAGCGCCCTGCGGAAGGTCTATGGGCCGCACGGGATGGACTCCGCCAGTGACTCGCACCCCTCAGGGAACTCAAGGGTGAGGAACCTGAGGAGGTTCTACAAGAAGCGAGATCGCTCATGAGACGCGACGAGCGGAGGGTGCTGATGTTCTTGTTCGCGATGGTCATGGGCGCTGTCGTGGGTTGGGCGGTCTATGGCGCCTTGACGAATGGGGGTTGGGGATCCCAGTACGCGACCCTCGGGGGCGTGCTGGCGTTCTTCGCTACCATGTTGATATTCTACGGGCTCATTAGCGTGAGGCTCTCATCATGATGACCTCACCTCGCCCTTGAGGCAGGCCTTTACCTCAAATCTGCGCCTACTAGCTCTTTGCACAGCTTCTCCATCTCAGGCAACCTCTCCGCGGCCGACCTCGCGAGCTCGTCGGCGACCTGTTCCGCGTCAAAGTCCTTCGCATCATAGCTCGAGCTTGCGATCGGGAAGATGATGCTCAGTGTGGTGCCCAGCCACGGGTCGCCTTGCAGGGAGTCGTAGCTCTCTCCCACCGCTGCCTTCGCGCCGTACTTCTTTCCGTACTTTGTCATGGCCTCCTCGAGCCTGCGGCTCCGAAGGTCGACCTCGTGATTGTAGAGCCGCATGGATGCCGACGAGGAGATGTCATACTTCCCATCCGTGGTATAGGTGACGCTGAGGAAGACGAGGGTCATCCAGCGTCGCTTCGGGTTGGGGTGGACGACCAGTGCCGCCTCCGCGGTCCTTTCCAAGACGCTGGCCGGCCAGGCCTTGACGTCAAGTCGGGTCGACGAGGCCAACCTCTCCTTTAGCGACGCCGCCAGCCTGGCGCAGATCGCGAGGCAGGGGGTGGTGAGGCCGAGCTCAGCTTCCGCGCGCTCGAGATGCTTGAGGGCGACCAGGTAGGTGGCTCTGACGGCCTCAAAGTCTGCCTTGATGCTAGACCAGAACCGTCTTTGCTCTTTCGCGAGGCGCGAACCCCCAGGCGAAGGGACCGTGCGATAGGCTGCCCACCTGATCCGCTGCTCCAACTCCACAATCGACTCCTTCAGGCTCTTCTGGACGACGTGAAGGACTTCGGGTGTGATCTTTGGCTGGTGCTTCTTTGGCATCGGTACCTTCTTGCCGACTTAGCCGTCGCAGCCCTTGCACTTGGGCGGGAGCCAGAACGTGACGCCTATCGGGTCGACGTATGGCTCATAGTCCTGTGGCGCAATCTTCTTCGGAGTCTCTTTGGGCATACTCAGAGAACGTGAACGCGGATATAAGCGGCCATTGGAAAAGACACGAAGATGAATCCTCACGCGTCGCTCAAGGCAGCGAACAGCAAGCCAAGGAGGACTCCTCCGACGACTAGTAGCGCGACATGAGCCTGATCTCCATCTTCCGCGCCTTGCACCACTTTCGTGCGGCGTCGATCTTCCTCTTTGTGATCGGGTTGTCCAAGAGGTGGCCGCCCTTCATCTCGCGCAGCTCCACCTTACCATCAGTCGTCTGTACCAGAAAGTCGGGCCTGTATGTGTGGAACTTGTTCTCGTCATCGAAGTAGGGGATGCTAATCCCGTGGTTCTTCGTCCACTTGGCGACCTTCGGGTCGCTCTCCAGCTCCTTCATGTAGTCCAGCTCCCACGACGAGTCATAGTACTCGAGGGAGTATGCGCTCTTCTTCGGGTTCTCGAACTCTCCGCGCTCTGGTCTGGGCATGTTGTGACCCTCTCACT
>Ga0307373_10016104_pt1 | contig 10072 bp, 10 predicted proteins | sample OX2MG_FD_202534 | JGI IMG/M metagenome (GOLD analysis project Ga0307373, IMG submission 202534) | Soil microbial communities from Risofladan, Vaasa, Finland - OX-2 | ecosystem: Environmental > Terrestrial > Soil > Coastal area > Acid sulfate soil | place: Finland: Risofladan, Vaasa | collected...
GCTCTCCGTTGTGCCATCCTCAGCAATCGCTGGCGCGAGGCATGGGATCGTGCGCGAAAGGCCGCCTGAGATTGCCCAAGAAGCTCACGCGCACCCGGCGCCTCAGCCTTCCTTGACGGCCAGTGCAAAGTATCGTATTCTGATCTTGGACCCCCTTCCCAGGGGGATGGGATAGGATCGATAGCGAGATGACCACAGTGCGAGCAAACCAGAAAGACATCCTCAACCGCTTGGCGACGATCGAAGGTCACTTGAAGGGCATCCGCAAGATGGTGGTAGCACCCCACTCAACCGTGGTTGGCGTAGTCGGGCTGTAAGACGCCACTCCTGGAGCGGGAAAACGGTCGTGGCGTGCTCTTTCGTCATCATCGCCTGTAATAGATCTATCTGCCGTCGTGACGCCACGAATGCGATGCCTTGGGTGTGTCTCATCCCCCGACCACGGTTAACCGTGGTGCTACCAAGATGGTCGAAGAGGACCAGTATTGCGTGGATGTCCTCAAGCAGACCTACGCCGTCGAACGGGCCCTGCAGAAGTTCGAGGCGGCGATTCTTGATGGCCACCTCAACGGCTGCGTCGTCGAGGGCTTCCGCGACGGTCGCGAACAGGAGATGGTTCGCGAGCTGGCCGAGCTCTTCGAGCTTTCGCGGCGGTAATCGGGCATGACGATTGATACTCAGCGGCCGAACCCGCCCGCGCCGAACGCGCGTGAGGTGAGTCTGCCGGTGACCGGGATGACCTGCGCCCCCTGCGTGCGACGGATCGAGAAGGCGCTGTCGAAGGTGGACGGCGTGAGCGTGGCGAACGTCAACCTGGCCACCGAGAAGGGGAAGGTTGTCTACGATCCGTCCGTCACGTCGCTGAATCACCTGAAGCTAGCCGTGGAGAAGGCCGGTTATGGCGTGCGCGAGCTACCTCCCGATCCTCCGGCGAGCGCCCTGGCGACGGGCGAGGTGCTGCTGCCCATCGAAGGCATGACCTGTGCCTCTTGCGTGCGGCGGGTCGAGAAGTCGCTCGCGAAAGTGCCCGGGGTGCGAGAGGCGACCGTCAATCTTGCCACCGAACCGGCCAAAGTCGTCTTCGATCCAGCGATCGCCACCCTCGATCAGTTCGGCGCGGCCGTCGAGAAGGCAGGCTATCGGGTTGGCCCGATCGCGACCCAACCAGCCGAAACCGTCCGAGTCCCGGTCGCCGGAGCACCAGCCAATGGCCCGCTCGTGGACGAGCACGAGCGGGAGCGGCAGCGCGAGGTCGACGACCTGAAGCGCAAAGCGCTCGTCAGCCTGGTCGTCGGCCTCGTGATGATGGCGCTGATGTACCTGCCACTCAATCTCGACATGGTCCTGGTGGCGCCGGTGCTGCTGATCGGCGCGACGATCATCCAGTTCTGGGCCGGCCGCGTCTTCTATCAGGCCGCCTGGGCCGCGGGGAAGCACGGCAGCACCAATATGAACACGCTGGTCGCCCTCGGCACCAGCGTCGCCTACGGCTACAGCGCGTTCGTCACCCTTTGGCCCACCCTCGCCCAGCGCTGGGGCTTTCAGGCGAACCTGTATTATGAGTCGGCGGTGATCATCGTCGCCCTGATCCTGCTCGGTCGCTGGCTGGAAGCACGCGCCAAGAAACAGGCCAGTGGGGCGATCAAGGCTCTCATGGGCCTGCAGGCCCGGACCGCTCGGGTCATCCGCGGCGGCGTCGAGCAGGACATGCCGGTTGACGCGGTGCAGGTCGGCGACCTGGTTCGTGTGCGCCCGGGCGAGAAGGTCCCGGTGGACGGGATCGTTGCCGAGGGAGCGTCGACGCTCGACGAGAGCATGCTCACCGCGGAGAGTCTGCCAGTCGAGAAGGGCGCCGGCGATCGGGTGATCGGCGCGACCCTCAACCGGACCGGCTCGTTTGTCTTTCGGGCGACCAAGGTCGGTCGCGACACGACCCTGGCCCAGATCGTTCGCCTCGTCGAGGAAGCCCAGGGCTCGAAGGCGCCGATCCAGCGTCTGGCCGACACGATCGCCTCCTATTTCGTGCCGGCGATTCTCGGGCTCGCGGCGTTGACCTTCGTCGGCTGGTTGATCTTCGGGCCGGCAGCAGCGCGGCTGACGCTGGCGCTGCAAGCGGCGATCGACGTCCTGATCATCGCCTGCCCTTGCGCCCTCGGCCTAGCGACGCCGACGGCGATCATGGTCGGCACCGGCCAGGCCGCCGAGCACGGCATCCTGATCCGGGGTGGTGAGGCGCTTGAGCAGGCACGGAAGATCGACACGATCGTGCTGGACAAGACCGGCACGCTCACCCGCGGCAAGCCCCGGGTGACCGGAGTGATCGCCGCCGACGGACTGACGGAGGCCGAGCTGATCCGGCTGGCCGGCGCGGCGGAAGTGGGCTCCGAGCATCCGCTCGGCGAGGCAATCGTCGCCCACGCGCGCGAGCTCGGGCTGGCGCTGCCGAAAGCTGAGCGGTTCGGATCGATCACCGGCCAGGGTATCCAGGCGAGGGTGGATGGGCGCGAGTTGATCCTGGGCAATCGTTCGCTGCTGGCGACATCGGGCATCAGCCTCGATGGGCTGGCCGACCGGGCCGGCGAGCTGGCCCGCGATGGGGCGACGCCGCTGTACGTCGCAGTGGATGGCGAGGTCGCGGGCGTGATCGCGGTCAACACCCACTCGCCCGACCGCACCATCGCGATCAGTGCCAACGACCAGCTCCGCTTCGCACCGGCGGCCGTGACCGTGCGCAACGGCGAAACGGTCGCTTTCAAGGTGACCAACACCGGGTCGGTTCCGCACGAGTTTGTCGTCGGTGATGCCGCGGTGCAGCAGGAGCACGAGCGGGCGATGGCCAGCGGCGGCATGGTGATGGGCGGTGACTCCGCCTTCGCCGTCGACGTCCCGGCCGGCCAGACCGCGACGCTCGTGTACACCTTCGACAAACTCGGCACCGTCTCCTACGGCTGCCACGTCCCCGGCCATTATCAGGCCGGTATGCGCGGCACGATCACGGTCGAGCAATAGACATGAAGGAGAGTTCCATGGCCCAGACGATTCTCAACGTTCCGGACATCTCGTGCGAGCACTGCCAGCGGGCGATCGAAGGCGCGCTGAGCCAGGAGCCGGGCGTCAACGCGGTGCGCGTCGACGTCGCGGCGAAGACGGTCTCCCTCGATTATGACCCGTCCAAGATTTCGCTCGAGACGGTCGGCACGATCCTGGACGACGAGGGCTATGCCGTCGCCGGCGCGACGCCACAGTGAGGAGGATAGCATGACTGACCCGAAGGAAAAGGAGATCGAGTTCAGCACACGCCTCTTGCGCGATGGCCAGACCTACGGGGTTCGCTACGTCTGCGACTGTGGCTGTCGCCCACAGGTTCGACTGAAGCGTGATGCGCCCGCCGCCCACGAGCACTGCTGTTGCGGCATCGCCCACGCGGCCGGGCCAGACGCGCGCGCCCACCTTGAGGCGTACCTGTCCGAACGTCGGACCAGCGGTCTGGATGCCGATCGAAACTACACGATTCACGAGGCGCGGGTGAACGATCCGTGGGGTGCGTCGGTTCCCGTCGCCTACGCCATCCCGGTGGGCTAGCGGGCGCGTGCGCACCGGTGGCGATGCCCACTCTGCTGTCGTCGCCACGAATGCTGGGTCCCGCGGGGAGGAGTCCAGTGCCGCGGGCGGCAGTTTCCGTTGATCGGCTGCTCTGATCTCGCGCGCTGGCACGACAGTTGGGGCAGTCGAAAAGAAGAGGTTCTTCGTGGGAGTTGATGGTCAGCTGGTCGGGGCACCGACCAGAGTGGTGGATCCGGTCTGCGGGATGGAGCTATCTCCATCCCAGGCCATGCGCACGGTCGACCACGGCGGGCGCACGTACTCCTTCTGCTCCGAACAGTGCGCGGAAAAGTTCCAGGCTGATCCAGACCGCTACGCCTCGCCGGAGCAGGCCATGGAGGGTCTCTCGTCTCCAGAAGGCGTTGCACCGTTCCTGGAGGCGGAGCCGACCACCGCGAAGCGCCCGGTGCCCTCGGTGACGACCGGCGTCCCACCAAACGCCCGGATCGTCTACGTGGAGCTCCCGATCGAAAAGCTGGACTGCGCGACCTGTGCCCAGCGCGTTCAACAGGCGCTCGAAGCCCTGCCGGGGGTGAAGCGCGCCGCAGTGAACCCCGAGACCCGCCGCGCCACCGTCGTCTACGATCGCCAGCAGACCGACCTGACCCGGATGGCCGAGGCCGTCCGCCAAGTGGGCTACGAGATCGGTTCGACGCTGGAACGCATCGGCATCGTCGGGATGACCTGAGCGTCGTGCGTGCCGCGTCTGGAGGACGCGCTGCGGCGGTTGCCGGGAATCCTCTCGGCTGAGGTCAGCCTCGGGCAGGGCGAGGTGCGGGTTGAATATGTGCCCAGCCTCGCCGATCTGGCGCTGGTCCGGCGCACCATTGAAGCGGAATCGGGCTACCGGACGACTTCAGCGCCTACCGAGCTCTCGCCTGACGCCGAACGCGAAGCCCACGCGCACGAGTACCGGACCCTCTTCAACCGCTTTCTTTTTGCCGCGATCATCGCGATCCCGGTGTTGTTATCGTCCTACCCGCAGTTCGTGCCGGTCTTGCGCGACCTGCCGCGGGGCACCCTACGGCTGATTTGGTTCGTCGACGCCCTCCTGACGCTCCCGGTTCTGCTCTATTCCGGCCAGCGCTTCTTCGTCGGCGCCTGGCGTGCGCTCGAGCACCGCGCCGCCGACATGAATACCCTGATCGCCGTCGGCACGGGTGCGGCCTGGATCTACTCCGTGGCGGCCATCTCCGTGCCCCGGATCTTCCCACCCGGCACCGAGGAGCCTTTCTTCGACGTGGTTGCCGTGGTGATCGCGCTGGTCCTCCTGGGTCAGGCGCTCGAGTTGCGGGCGCGCGGGCGCACCTCTGAAGCGATCAAGAAGCTGATCGGCCTCCAGCCCCGGACGGCGCGAGTGATCCGCGAGGGGCGCGAGCAGGACATCCCGGTCGAAGAAATGCTGGTGGGCGACCTGGTACTGGTGCGTCCGGGCGAGAAGGTGCCGGTGGACGGCATCGTCGCGGACGGCGCGTCGGCGGTCGACCAGTCGATGCTCACCGGCGAGCCGATCCCGGTCGAGAAGCACCCGGGCGACGAGGTCATCGGCGCGACGATCAACACGACCGGGGCGTTTCGGTTCCGCGCGACCAAGGTCGGCAAGGACACGGCGCTTGCCCAAATCGTCCGCATGGTCCAGCAGGCCCAGGCCTCGAAGGCACCGATCCAGCGGATCGCCGACGTCGTCTCCGGCTACTTCGTCCCGGCGATGCTGATCGTCGCCGTCCTCACCTTCGTCGCCTGGTTCGACTTTGGACCCCAACCCCGCCTCGTCTACGCCTTGGTGACGGCGGTCTCGGTGCTGGTCATCGCCTGCCCCTGCGCACTCGGCCTCGCGACACCCATTTCTTTGATGGTCGGAGTGGGCAAGGCGGCCGAGTTTGGCGTGCTGATTCGGAACGGTGCCGCGTTGCAGGCAGCGCGGGACGTCGACACCGTCGTGCTGGACAAGACCGGCACGATCACGATCGGCAAGCCGGTTCTCACCAACGTGGTGGCGACCGGGGCGCACGACGAGAACGGCGTGCTGCGTCTGGCGGCGGCGGTTGAGAAGGGATCGGAGCATCCGCTGGGCGCGGCGATCGTCCAGGGGGCGCGGGAGCGCGAGCTGAGCATCCCCTCGGCCGAGAATTTCGTCGCGCTGCCGGGGCGCGGCGTCGAGGCGCGGGTGGAAGGGCGCCGGGTGGCGCTGGGCAACCGGGCGATGCTCGACGAGCGCCAGCTCGCGCCGGGCGAGCTCGAAGCGGTCGCCACGCGGCTCGCCGACGAGGGCAAGACGCCGATGTACGTCGTCGTCGATGAGCGGGTCACCGGACTGGTCGCCGTCGCCGACGCGGTGAAGCCGGATTCGGTCGCGGCGATCCGCGGTCTGAAGACGCTCGGCGTACAGGTGGTGATGATCACCGGCGACAATCGGCGGACCGCCGACGCGATCGGCCATGCCGTCGGAATCGATCGCGTCCTGGCCGAGGTGCTGCCGGCGGAGAAAGCCTTGCAGGTGCGGCGGTTGCAGGCGGAAGGGCGGAAGGTGGCGATGGTCGGCGACGGGATCAATGACGCGCCCGCCCTCGCCCAAGCCGACGTCGGCATGGCGATTGGCACCGGCACCGACGTCGCCATCGAGGCATCGGACATTACCCTGATCACCGGTAGCCTCCGGGGCGTCGTCACCGCGATCGAGATCTCCCGCGCCACCATGCACAACATCACGCAGAACCTGTTCGGCTCGTTCATCTACAACACGCTGGGGGTGCCCATCGCCGCGGGCATGCTTTATCCCTTCGTCGGTCTGTTGCTCTCGCCGATGATCGCCGGGGCGGCGATGGCCGCGAGCTCGGTCACGGTCGTGACCAACGCGAACCGCTTGCGCGGCTGGAAGCCAAGGGACGTGCGCTAATGGGATCGGCCGAGATCGTCGTCACGGTGGGCGGGCTCGTCCTCTGCAGTGTCATCGCCTGGTTCTTCTGGTTTGCCCCCAAAGAGGCCACCCGGGCCGCTGCGCTCGGGGAGGTCCAGGAGGTCGACGTCGTCGTCAAGGGCGGTTATACCCCGGACGTGATCGTGGTGCAGCACAGCAAGCCGGTGCGGCTGAACTTCCTGCGCCAGGAAACCTCGGCCTGCTCAGAGACGGTGATCCTGGGCGACTTCGGCAAGAGCGCTTTCCTGCCCCCGGGCCAGATCGTCTCGATCGAGTTCACCCCGGAGAAGCCCGGCGAGTACGACTTCCACTGCCAGATGAACATGCTCCGCGGCAAGCTGGTCGTGGAATAGGCAGGGCATCCTGGTTCGAGAGAACCATTGGCCATGCTCGCGTCAGCACCGGTGGTCGGCGAGAAAGGTAGCACGCTCCGATGGACGATGGGTCCGAGAGCCCACGTGCGACACTTATGGCTGTAGAAGGAGCGCAAGATGGGAGAGCAGCCAACTGTGTGGGGACGAGTCTTTGCACTGGTCCATGGCGAGGTTTCATCTGATACCCTCGAGGCGTACCGACGCGCGGGCAACGCCGTGTACGACCTTCTCAAACAGGTCGAGGACCAGCGTCTGGCCCTCAAGGTCCAGGGCGTTCACCCCTGGAAGGTGGAGGCCGCGACCCAGGTCGAATTCCTTTGCGCGTGGAACGCCTTTGCCCTGCAGACCCTCGGGGATGAGTTCCTGGACGCGGATTCTCGCGCGAGCCCGGCGACCGTCGGATACGTGCCCCCGGTGACCGCCCGCCAGGTCCACACCTTCTACAGTCAGGTTGAGGAATGGTTGAGCCGGGCGCGCCAGGCGCAGAGCAATCCAGCCTACCAGCTCGACGTCGACGTCCCGGCCGATCTCCCGCCCTGGGCGGAGGTCGAGCCGTGCCCGGGTCCGCACCTGGACGCCATGCTCGCCGCGACTCGTGCGTTGCGCACCCACGCCGAGGGAGCGATGGCGGTCTTCGAGGTCGCCGGGACGCCACAAGAACGCCAGAACACGGTCCAACAGCTCCGCCAGCTCCTCGCCGATGCCAGCACGAAGGCCGAGTACGCCCAGGGCCTCTGGGGCCGCGACGTTCCCCAGGAGTTGCACGAACAGATCGAGCGGCACGTGAAGGTGGCTTTGGAGGAGTACTACCACCTGGGTCAGTACCTGGCGGTGCCGCGCTTGCTGGACCGTCCCCAACCGCGAGCGGATCGACCAGCATCCGCGATCGCGCATGAACGACGACGGCCGCCTGGCCCCGGCGAGCCCGGGTTCGATCCCTGGTGTCTGACCGATCCGGCGACTCACGACGCGTGGAAGCGGGATCCGCAGGCGTGCGAGACGATCGCTCTGCTCTGGCAATATGACCCCGATCCGCAGCGGACGCTGGGCCTTCAGGAACAGATCGACGCCGCGTATGCTCGTGGCGACCTTGCCGACGCGACCAACCGCGCGGGTCAGCGTCTCGGGCACGACTATTGCTGCCCCTGGGCAGCCATCTACGTGGTGAGGCGCCCGGTCACCATCGGTGGCCGACGTCTCGGCACCCTGCAGCAGTTCACATTGGACGTGTCGGCCGAAGGCGCGCTCAAGGGCGAGGAGTTCAAGCGCGAGATCCTGGTTGCGAACTTCCAGCCGACGACACGCATCGATTACTGCAACCCCCGCGAGGGCGGCCACGACGAGTAGTCCAGCACCCTCATGCGGCCTGCCCCTTCGTCGTGCGGAGCAGGTGCAGCAGGTCTCGCAGAAGGCCGAAGACGATGTTCGGCGCGGCCGTGAGGGCCTTCAAGATCGGCGATCCAGAGGCGGGTTGAGTCGCCGGGGTAGTTGTCGAAGACAGGCTTGCCTCCCAGGCGCGCTGAAAGTCGCGGGTCGTCCTCCCAATGCCTTGTCGAAACGCTTCGTCTGAGGTCTCGCCTTGCCGAAATGCCGCGATGAGCTGAGTAAGCTTCTCCCGTCCATACCGTTGCTCGAAGTATCGGACAAGGCTGTTGCTCTCGGCGTAGGCCAGGGTGGCTCGATCGGTGTCTTCCGGGAAGGAGCCACTCAAGGACTGGATGGACATCAGGTGATGTCCGCGCAGGGCATTCTGAAGGGCCTGCCGAAAAGTCGGGCCAGGGTCGCCGGCCGATACGACCATCGCCAGCCCCTCGTCAAGCCACGTCGGAAGCGGACCAAACGGATCCTCGGTGGTGCTGTCGATGACGACGTGAGTCACCTCGTGCGCCACGTTCTTCTGAGCGGCGACGACGTCGTTCGGCGGTGTGAGCAGCAAACTGACCCCGTATAACGCGAAGGTCTGCCCACCAACCCAGGGGTTTACTCCGGCTCCCAGCGCCGACTTGAAATCCGACCCGTTGCCATAGACCAACACCTGCACCGGTCGAGTGACAGGCAGGCCCGTGGCCGTGCTGGCGTTGGTGAGCGCTTGCGCCGCGGTGTCGAGGAGGACGTGGGCGAACTGGTCGTCGACGTCGTGCCAATACAGCGTCACGGCACCCAATCGTCGGCCTCGCCAGACAAAGCGTGGATCGCTGATCCACAGATCGGACCCATCTGTCGTGAGGTTGGCGTTGCTCAGATCCCGGATCTGCCACCGGTACTGGATCGTCACGCCCGGAGGAAGATACTCGCGACGGAGGTCAATCTGGTAGGTCGCGTCGAAGCGGAACCCCGGCGTGAACGATGCCGCGGCGACCGTCATGACCGGATCGTCGCCAACCCGATAGACGAGACGCACCGATGTAATCTGGGTGAGGCTTTGCGCCTGAAGGTCGAAAGTGATGCGCCGGGGAAACTCGTTCTTGGCGGTGTTCTGCTGCACGGTGATCCCGGGTGACGCCGCTCGAGCGGGTTCACTCGTGCCGAGTGGCATGAGCCCCAGGCCGATGACGAGGGACAACAGAAGCTGATAAATCCCCAAAACACGTCGTGCCGCTCTCACGGGTAGCACCCCACCAAACCGTGGTGGGGCGGGTGATGAGTGGAAAGAAGTGGGTCCGCGGTGCATTCGAACGAACGCAAGTCATTCCCCAAGGCGTTCGTCGGAGGTGTGTCGTGGACCCGACCAAGCAATTCTGCCACAATCCGGCCTGTTCGTGGCGAGGCCAGGGGGGCAAAGGGAACCTCGGCGTGCATCGTCAGCGGGATCGGCGCTACATCTGCCATGCCTGTCACCAGACCTTCAGCGCGACCGAAGGGACCGCTTTCTATCGCCTGCGGACTGCCGTCGACACCGTGACGCTGGGGCTGATCCTGGTCTGCCATGGCGGTCCGCTCCACGCCATCGTGGCGGCCTTGGGGATCGATGAGCGTACGGTGGCCGATTGGCCAGCGCGCGCGGGTCAGCAGTGCCAGGCGGTCCAGGCGCACCTCGTTGCTCAGGGGCACGGGGATGTCCAGCATAGCCAAGCCGATGAACTCTGGGTGAAGCTGGTCGGGAAGAAAGTCTGGCTGGCGCTGGCGCTGGCCGTTCCCTCCCGTTTGTGGCTGGGCGGCGTGGTCAGGGCCCACCGCG
>Ga0307373_10016106_pt1 | contig 10072 bp, 13 predicted proteins | sample OX2MG_FD_202534 | JGI IMG/M metagenome (GOLD analysis project Ga0307373, IMG submission 202534) | Soil microbial communities from Risofladan, Vaasa, Finland - OX-2 | ecosystem: Environmental > Terrestrial > Soil > Coastal area > Acid sulfate soil | place: Finland: Risofladan, Vaasa | collected...
CTCCTCCGGCCAATACTGGAACGATCATGACAAGGGGCTGTATCGCTGCATCTGCTGCGACACGGCACTCTTCAACTCGGACACCAAGTTCGAGTCGGGCACCGGCTGGCCCAGCTTCTGGCAACCCATCGCCAAGGAGAACGTGCACGAGATCTCCGACAACAGTTGGGGTATGGGGCGAATCGCCGTCGCCTGCCGCCGCTGCGATGCGCATCTCGGCCATGTCTTCGACGACGGGCCACGGCCCACCGGACTTCGCTACTGCATGAACTCGCTGTCGCTGCGCTTTGTGAAATTTGCCTGAGCAGCTATTAATCTATGTCTATGCCTCGCCCGGAAATTCGCGGAGTCGATCTCGACGCCCAGACGCGCTGCGCTCACTATCGCAAGCCGACCGACATCATCGCGATCAGGATGAAGTGCTGCGGTGTCTACTATGCGTGCAAGGACTGCCATGAGGCGCTCGCCAACCATCCCATCGAGGTCTGGCCGCGCATCGAATGGGACCAGCCAGCCATTCTCTGCGGAGCCTGCGGCAGCGAACTGACGATCGATGAGTATATGCAGAGCGGCTACGAGTGTCCCGCCTGCAGGGCAGCCTTCAACCCCGGCTGCCGCAACCATTACCACCTCTACTTTGAGAGCAAAGCTTAGCTCGCCGCTTCGAGAAAATTTCCCACCACGGCCGCGCACTCTTCCACAAAACTGCGGTCTTTTGCACCGAAGGCAGCGGGAGTGTGGCTGTCGATGTCGATCTCGCCGACGATCTCGCCGTGCACGCGAATCGGCACGACGATCTCCGAACGCGTCTCGATGGAGCAGGAGAGATAGCGCGGGTCTGCCGCGACGTCGTCGACGACGATGGTCTCGCCCTGCGCCACCGCGGCACCGCAGATTCCCTGCGCCACCGGAATGCGGACGTGGTCGGTGGGCGCGCCGTGAAACGGCCCCAACACCAGCATGGTGCGGTCCTCGGGGACCAGCATGTAGAAGCCCACCCAGTCATAGTGCGGCAGCCTGGTGGCGATGGCGTCGACCGTGAACCGCTGCACGGCAGCCAGGTCAGTCGTTGTCGCTGCGAATTGCTCGATATCGAAAAGGATCTCGCGGAACATGACTCTATTGTCCAGCGGAATGAGCGAAATGTCGCGCAGGGGCGAGGAAAGGATCGCAGCTCAGTCGAGGGGTCCCTGTATCTCTTTGCTGGCGCAGGGCGCAGGTTTGATTACCTTGCAGGTAATTGCCGCGATTTCCTAAACATTCGATATTGAGAGAACAACATCCCGCCGCGAACGCAGATCGGCGCGAACTTCATCTCCAGGAGAAGAACATGACGACAACCATCACCATGACAAAGACCGCGCCGCCCGCGTGGCTGCTGGCTTTTTGGAAAGAGATCGACGACAAGACCTTCGGGGAAGGCTTTGACTGCTTCGCGGAGAACGCCACCTGCCGGCTCGGCGTTGCGGAATGGAACGGACGCGAGCAGATCCGCGAAAATCTGCGCGCCTTCATCGATACCGGGTTCACCGCACATCACGATGTGCTGGAATACTGGGACGGCGGACCGCTCAAGGTCTTTCGCGGCATCGTCACCATGACGCCGAATGATGACACGAAGCCCGTCGTCAAGCCGGTCATGACCCACTTCTTCTACATGGACGAGGTCGATCCGTCGAAGGTCTCTGCCTGGATCGGCGCTGTCGGTCCGGTCCAGTTTTAATGCTTTAGCAGAATGCTTGCTTCTAAAGTTCTGCGCTGCTGCTCTCGAAACGCAACGAACGCATCTACTCTATCGAGAGGCGAATTGAATCTGCCCGCGGAGCTCCCATGGATTCCTCAACCCACGCTACGGCGTCAGAACAACATGAGCTTGGAGAGCTGCTGCGCTACTGGAGACAGCAGCGCGGCAAGAGCCAGCTCGATCTATCCCTCGACGCAGGCATCTCGCAGCGCCACATCAGCTTCGTCGAGAGTGGCCGCAGCGTTCCCAGCAGGGAGCTGCTGTTGACTCTCTCGCAGACCCTCGACATTCCGCTGCGCGAACGCAACACGCTTCTGCTGGCTTCGGGGTACGCGCCCGTATACAGCGACGCCTCGTGGGACGCTCCCGACATGGGAGTGGTCACCCGGGCAATCGAGCGCGTCCTGATGCAGCAGGAGCCCTACCCGGCGCTTTTGATGGATCGCTACTGGCGTGTGCTCAAAACGAATGATGCGGCGCCGCGCTTCTTCGGCTCGTTCGTCGATCTTGCGCAGTGGCCGAAGCCGCGCAACCTTCTTCACCTCATGTTCGACCCCGACGGCATGCGGCCGTTCATCGAAGACTGGGAACAGGTAGCATCGGGGCTGTTGCAACGCGTCCATCGCGAGGCGGTTGGCCATGTCGTCGACGTCAAAACCATCGCACTGCTGAATGAACTGAAGCGATACCCCGGAGTGAAAGAGCTGAACGCTGTCCGCAAAGATCAAGGCCCGGTGCTGCCCATCACCTTTGTCAAAGATAATCAGAGATTTTCCTTCTTCTCGCTCGTCTCGACCGTAGGAATGCCAGCGTGCATCACCGCACAAGAGCTACGCATCGAGTGCATGTTTCCTGCCGACTAGAATTACGCTGCAAATTGTAATGAGGCATCGCTTCACCGCGTGGGCAGCGATGCCCCATCACACCTGCCGGATTATGCTGCGCGACGCTGAAGCTGTTGAGATACACAGTCGCTCCGTTCGTGGTGGGGGCCGACGCCGTCGCAATAAACGACACGGTAGAACCGGGAGCTGCCGTTGAACCGGATTGGAGAGGCTCAGGTTGAGCGTGTCCGCGAAGGCAGAGCTGCCGAAGCTCGAAATCGCAGCGTAGGTGGTATCGCCCGAGTAGCTCGCAGTGGAGGTATGCGTTCTCGCAGGCGCATTGGCGATGGGGACGAAGGCGGTGTCGGTCAATCCCGAAAGAGTCGCGGTAAATGTTCTGCCGCTGTCATCGGTTAGCATGACCGTCCCGGTCGGATAGGGATAGCTGTTGCTGGCAAACGTCGACGTAAGAATCACAACCGCAGTGGGGAACTGACCCGCCGAGACCGTCTGGTTCGTGCCGTTCGGCCCCGTCAGCTCGGGCGCTAGGAAGGTAAAACTGCAGTCGGGCGGCATCAACGCGGGCGCGGTGCGCGCATCGGTGATGACGTTGCCGTTGCTGCCGTTGTTGGGAAGCAGCAGCGAGGTCAGCGTGCTCGAGACCTGTCCCGGCCCCAGCGTGACCTGCGCGTTGCTGGGAGCGATGAGTTTGGAGCTGGCCAGCGTGTCGCTGGTCACTTTGTCCAGCGTCACCACCAGCGGATTGACGGTGCCGTTATTGCTGGCACCAAGGAACGTCCGTGTCTCATAAAATTTACGCTTGACAACCAATAACCATGTGGTTATGGTTTTGCCATGCCCAACGCCGCAGACCGCGTCTTCAAAGCTCTCGCCGATCCCACCCGAAGAGCGCTCTTCGAACGGCTCGCCCGCGACGGCGACCTCACCGTTCACGCCCTGACCGCGAGCGCCGGAGTCTCGCAGCCCATGGTCTCCAAGCACCTCTCCGCACTCAAACGCGCCCGCCTGGTGCGCCATCGCCGCAATGGGCGCGAGACCCACTACAGCGCCCGCCAGGAAGCGCTCGCACCGCTCGTCGACTGGATCGGCGACTACGGCGCCTTCTGGCAAAACAAGCTCGATCTCCTCGGAGACGTTTTGGAAAGGATGGACAAATGACAAACCCCGATACCCGTTCCGTAATCGTAGAAAAGGACTTCCCGCATCCGCCCGAGAAAGTCTGGCGTGCCCTCACCGAAAGCTCCCTGATCGAGCAGTGGCTGATGAAGAATGACTTTCAGCTTGTCGCCGGTCGCGCCTTCCAGTTGCGCATGGACCCGGTGCCGAACTGGAACGGCGTCATCGACTGCCAGGTCGTCACCGTCGATCCCGGCAAGACGCTCGCCTACACCTGGGGAACGCTCGGCCTTGAGAGCGTCGTCACCTTTACCCTCACGCGCACCGATGCCGGAACCCATGTGCACATGGAGCAGACCGGATTCCGTCCCGACCAGGAAGCAGCATACAAGGGCGCGAACTACGGCTGGCAGGCGTTCCTCGGCAAACTCGAACACGTGCTCACCAGTGTCGAATAACCCATCATCGAAAGGAGGTTCACCATGAGCCAAAACATCAGCCGCTCGATCTTTCGCTGGATTCATCTCGTCGTTGCCATTCCTATCGTCGGCTACATCTACAGTCCCTTCGACAGGATTCCGCAGTACGCCCCGGCGACTCGATATGTCTTCTTTCCTGTCATGGTCCTCTCCGGTCTCTGGCTGTGGAAGGGCCATCTCCTGCGGCGGCTGATGGCAAAGCGGCCAGCCTGACAGAACCTTGTATCGAACCGCCGAGCGGCGAAGTACCGGCTCGAGCAACGAAAGGACCTAAGAGACCATGAAGCCCACAAGCTATCCCGACAGCGAGACCGCTTCCGTAAACATCACCCGCCGCATCGAAGAGCTGGGAGACTGGCGCGGAGCCACCCTCGCGCACGTCCGCCAGCTCATCCACGAAGCCGACCCCGCCATCGTCGAGGAGTGGAAGTGGATGGGAACTCCCATCTGGTCTCACGACGGCATCGTCTGCACCGGCGAGTCGTACAAGCTGGTGGTCAAGCTCACCTTCGCTCGCGGTGCCTCGCTCGAAGACCCGAAGCAGCTCTTCAACTCGAGCCTGGAAGGAAACACGCGCCGCGCCATCGATCTCCGCGAAGGCGAGAAGATCAACCAGGCTGCGTTCAAGCAGCTCATCCGCGCCGCCGTCGCAGCCAACTCCGCCGCCCAGGCGCAGCGCAAGACCAAAAAGAAATAAGCCGCTCATCGAAGTGGTGAAGACCGGCATTCCCGGTTTCATACCAATGAGGTAGCTCAACATGAAAACCGAACAGCATCCAGAGCAGTCGATGGAAGAGGAACAGATGCGGGAAGCCCTGAATCTGCACTGGCGTGCGTCGGCGGACGGCGACGCCAACGCGGAGCACGATATTTATGAGGACGATGCCGTTTGCGACTATCCCCAGTCAGGCGAGCGAATCCTTGGGCGAGCCAACCTGCAGGCCTTGCGGAGTCATCATCCCGGCAAGCCGTCAGGTTTCACCGTCAAGCGAATTCTGGGAAAGGGCGATCTCTGGATCACCGAATACACCATCACCTACCAGGAGCGGCAAGCATTCACGGTGAGCATCATGGAGTTCCGCAACGGTAAAGTCGTGCACGAGACGCAGTACTTCGCCGACCCCTTCGAAGCGCCAGCATGGCGCAGCCAATGGGTTCAGCGTATGGCGTGACGCCAGGTGCGAATTCACCGTGCTCGCTCATTTTTTATCGAACCGGAGTCCAGCGCACTTCTTCGTGCGGCGCCAGGGTCAGCATCGAACGAGCGTTCACAATTCCCCGCTGCTGCGATGGACCCACCAGCCGGTAATGCGTGGCGTCAAAACCGAGCGCCGATAAATCGACCCTGTATCGCCGTGATCTGTCCGACAGGTTCTTCAACGTAAATCCGTCCTGGCTATAGCGGTAGCGCAGGGCATACTCAGGAATTTCAAACTCCACGGTGCCGTAGCTCTTCAGATGCGGAGCGACTGATACATCCGCATCCGCGGGGACCGTCAAACCCAGCAGCTTCTCAATCAGCACAGCCGCAAAGACGTTGGGATATTCATAGTACTTCTGGGCCCCATGCGCATCTTTGCCATCGATGTAATACACATGGTCCATGTCGTACCGTTCGCCCATGAAGTAGCCATTCTTCGCGCCCTCTGCCGCCACCGTCTTTAGCTGATCGAGCAGCATGCCGCCCTGATCCTGCGATGCGCGGTACGCGGCATCCCAATACCAGTACCTGCCCGCCGCGCAAAGATCGTACGGGCCACCGGAGCCGATCTCGGACTTATCGTAGTCGGCGATCTTCGCCGCCACAAAACTGGGAAATCGCTCAAACTCTTTGCTATTCGCGTCGATCAAGCGACGCACCTGCGCGGCTTGCTCCGCCGTTGCATAGCCGAATGTCACCGGCAGCTCATTGGCAAGAAGGTGAATGTGATCATGCACCTTTCCGTCACGGTCGACCCAATCGATGAATCTCTCGTTCTGCGCGTCCCAATAACCCAGCGGGAGCGGCGCAACCAGCACATCCGCCATCTTCTTTGCCGCTCCGTCAAACCGAGCAGCCTGATCGCGCCGTCCCAGCAACTTTTCCATCCCGGCGAGCAACCCAAACGCGCGTGCAGCAAACGCCTGCGCCTGGGTTGCGCGCCCGTCCTTGATCACCTGGTCTTCGTAATAAACATCCGACCACACGCGACCGTACTGGTCCGTGTTCGCCAGAACCCAGCCCGCAGCATGCTCGAGGTTCACGATGTTCGACCGCAACCATGCGGCATCCTTCGTGGCTTCGTAGTAGCGCCACGACTCCTCGATCACTTCAATGTTTCCGGTCACAGGAAACATGGCCGCATTCTGTCGGTTATCCTGGCTGTTTCGCCGAACGTGGTACTCGCGTCTTCCATCCGGCTGCACCGACGTTGGCATGCGATCAAGGCGTTCCGGATCGTCATTGATAAGCCTGAACTGGAGCCCGATCATCCGCCTCACCACATCGAGGTCGACCGCCGAACCCATCGCCAGCCGCCCCTTGATCTGAAACTCGTGATCAACCGCGGGATAAGAACCCGCATAGGAGTTCACATTCAGCGTGCTGAGAACATATCCGTCGTGATACGGAAAATTTGCCGCCATGGTCTTCTCCACCACCGATGGCAGCACGGTGCCCCAGTAAAACGCCGCCAGCGCTTCTTCCAACTCGGGGCCGCCATCCATCGCAAGAGAAAATCGATGGCCAAAGGGATCGCTGTGCGGCCGGGCCTCCGCCCTGGAGAGAGTCATCCTCTTCGCATGCACGACAACCCTCAGCCCCGCGTCAGTCTTCTTCGCGCTCAGGTCGCCGCCTTCCAACTGAAGATGCCATGAGTGGTCCTTCGACTTCGCGTCGAGCGGCAGAATCCACAGCGCACGGTTCGCATCCACCTTCGCACCCGTCGTACTGACAGGAAGAACCCACCACTGATTCTGCTCGTACCGGACCCCCAACCCCTGGCAATCGGTAAACACCAGCTCGACCGGTTTGCCCGCGTCCTTTGGCGTAACCAGAAGATCTTCTCCGACATGTGTCACGTCCGCATTCTCAATGGACTGCAAAATTCCATCGGGGATTCCCAGAGGGGCTACCTCCGAGACCGCTCCCACACCTGTTGCTGCGCCGTGTCCCATTGCAGACACGTGCGTTGACACTCCCAGGCATAGCAAGATCGCGATCAGTATTTTCATAGGGTTGAATCAGGCTCCACGAATTCCGTTCAAGTCAAACAGCGACGATTCGACATCACGTCCAGCACGAACCACCCACACTTGCCCTGCCATGCCCAGAAGTATACAAGTCCGCCACGCTCCTCAACTTGGCCCAAAACAGCGCATTTCCGCCGCACCTAGTATTCTGATGAAGCCCTATGACATACCAGACCAATAACCTCAGGATCAAGTCCAGCAGAGTTGTCCTTCCTCCCATCTTCCTCGAAGAAGAACTTCCCGTCACCGACAACGCCTCGCGCACCGTCTTTGAGGCGCGTCGTCAGATCGTGGACATCCTCAACGGAACCGACGACCGCCTGATCGTCGTGGTCGGCCCCTGCTCCATCCACGATCCCGCCGCCGCCCGCGAGTACGCCGGTCTGCTGAAGGAAGCCATCGCCGAACTCTCCGGCGAGCTCATGCTCGTCATGCGCGTCTACTTCGAAAAGCCGCGCACCACGCTCGGCTGGAAGGGCCTCATCAACGATCCCTACTTCGACGAGTCCTTCCGCATCAGCGACGGCCTGCGTATCGCCCGCCGCCTCCTGCTCGATCTCGCCGAGATGGGCGTGCCCGCCGGTACCGAGTTCCTCGACATGATCTCGCCGCAATATATGTCCGATCTCGTCAGCTGGGGAGCCATCGGCGCGCGCACCACCGAGAGCCAGGTGCACCGCCAGCTCGCCTCCGGCCTCTCCTGCCCGGTCGGCTTCAAGAACGGCACCTCCGGCAACGTGCAGATCGCGATCGAGGCCATCCTCTCTGCAAGTAATCCGCACACCTTTCTCGGCACTACCGAGACCGGGCAGTCCGCCATCCTTTTGACCTCCGGCAATCCCGACTGCCACGTCATCCTGCGCGGCGGCCGCCAGATCACCAACTACGACGCCGACGCGGTCGCTTCGACGGCGGCGCAGATGGAAAAGTCCGGCGTCAAGCCGCGCATCATGATCGACTTCAGCCACGCCAACAGCGGCAAAGATCATCGCAAGCAGGCCCTTGTGAGCCACTCCGTCGCAGAGCAGCTCGCGACCAGCCGTGACCGTCACATCCAGGGCGTCATGATCGAAAGCAACCTCGTCGCCGGAGCGCAGTCGCTCGTCCGCGGCAAGACCCTCGTCTATGGCCAAAGCATCACCGATGCCTGCATCGACTGGACAGAGACACAAACGCTGTTGCGCGAACTCGCCGGTGCCGTCCACAAGCGGCGAACTCGTTCGGCGTAGAGAACCTCGGATTACGCCGTTGGGTTGTTAAGGGCACGGTTTAAGCCGTGCTGTAAGTCGAATAAAATCTCCGGGGCTTTAGCCCCTGAGGTACTTCTCAGGAAGTAAATCAGGGGCCTCCTTAACTCCGAATCATGACAACAACCCCAGCCCCGCAGCACGAAGCTCCGCATAGGAAGATCACGCTTCCATGGGTCCTTCGCTGGCTTGGCCTCACGCTGGTGCTGTTGTGGTCGCTGGCCGCGCTCACACTTCTGGCCATTCGCTGGATCGATCCACCCACAACGGCGGTGCATGTCGAGCGCCGTCTTCAGGCAGCCATCCACGGCAAGCCGTATCACGACCGCTATCACTTCATTCCGCTGAATCGAATCTCGCCGAACCTCCAGCATGCCGTCATCGCCGCGGAGGACGCGCGTTTCTACCAGCACCACGGCTTCGACTGGCACGCCATCCACCTCGCCGCCAAAGAGGATATGGAGGGTGGCCGCACCCGCGGAGGCTCCACCCTGACGCAGCAACTGGTAAAAAACCTGTTCTTCGGAACCGGCCGCTCCTTCCTGCGCAAGGGCGCCGAGACCACGCTGGTGCCAGTCGCTGAACTTGTGCTCGGCAAGCACCGCATTCTGGAGCTTTACCTCAACGTCGTCGAATGGGGTCCTGGCATCTACGGCGCAGACTCGGCCTCTCGTTACTACTACTACCGAGTTCCGGCAGGCAACATCAGCCGCCAGCAGAGCGCGCGACTCGCCGCGATTCTTCCAGCTCCCCTGAAGCGACGCCCCGAGCGCATGAACAGCTACAGCGCAATCATCCTAAGGCGCATGAGCCAAATGGGCTGGTAGCCCAAAGCACCCTCGCGCCGGTAACGCTCAACTTCTCGATGAGTGACTCGGCGATGATGCATTCGCTGAGAGAACTGCTCTCATGTCCCGAGGTCTGACTGGCTCAATGCCCTTGTGAGTCGAATGAGTCCTTGCCGAATCGCAAGCTCGTCGAATCCACCGAAGCCGAGGAGCAACGCATTCGGATCAGGACGTCTCAGAGTGCATCGATCGATGGCAAGAACCTCAACACCCTGCGCCTCCGCCAACTTTTCCGCCAGTCGTGAAGTCATTCCGTTCTTGAGGTACCCGATCGTGCACAGGCCTGCCCTGACGTTAGAGATCTCGAGCAACCCACCCAGATGTTGCCTGGCTCCTTCCATGAGTATTGCGAGGCGCTCCGCATACAGATTCCGCATCCTCCGCAGATGACGTGCCAAATGCCCATCTACGATGAAGTCGCAGAGCACCGCCTGGTCAAAGGATGAATTCCGGAAATCGGTTCGGTAGCGAAGAGACACGAAGGGATCTACTAACGGCGCGGGTAATACCACGTAGCCCACGCGCAGGGCTGGGAATAGCGTCTTGCTGAACGACCCGATGA
>Ga0307373_10016108_pt1 | contig 10071 bp, 8 predicted proteins | sample OX2MG_FD_202534 | JGI IMG/M metagenome (GOLD analysis project Ga0307373, IMG submission 202534) | Soil microbial communities from Risofladan, Vaasa, Finland - OX-2 | ecosystem: Environmental > Terrestrial > Soil > Coastal area > Acid sulfate soil | place: Finland: Risofladan, Vaasa | collected...
TCAACGGGACAATGACCTCCTGCGCGTACACGGTGGATTCCGCGACGGGCCGAATCGATCTGACGTTGTGCCCCTCAAGCGCGACGCACGAATTCGCGGTGTACCAAACATCGCAGGGACCGGCTCTCATGCTTGAGCTCGATTCGACCGCCATTTCCACCGGCATGGCTTATCCGCAGCAGGCGTCGGCAGTTACGCCAGCGGGAAGCTTTGCCCTGGAATTGGCCGGACAGGGAACATTTCACAACGCGCCGGCTTCGTATCCGCAGGATGTCGAGGGTCAGCTCAGCGTGGGAGGCACGGGCGGGACTCTCGACATCAATGATTTCGGTGTGCAGCCGTTTCTGAATGCGGTGGTCACAATCAGCTCGCTTGGGAGCCCTACGAGTGGGAATGGCCGCGGGACAATCGTCCTCACAGCAACCAACCCGCTCGTGACTTATAACCTGGTGTACTACCTAATCGACGACAACACCGCACTGCTATTCGACCAGGATTCCGGGTTCATTTTGACCGGCATTCTTTCCAGGCAGTTCTGAGGCTCGCGCGGTCGCTCCGTGTTATGCGTCTTGGCCGGCTCTGGAAGTTTTGCGAAAAGTCCGGCTGGATCGATCCCCCCGGATCGCATCCGAAGGTACGCTTGCACCGCCACTTTTGTGTACTAAAATGAGGAGTCTGTTTTTTAGAGGCAAGAGCTTTGGGATGGCGGATTCGCAGATTCAGCCGACGGAATGCGGAGCATAGCGTATTAGCGGTTGGCCGCAGGCCGCATCTTGCGGGTCGAGAACTTTAAGGCTGCTTGACGGTAGCGATCCTTTACGAGAGGGAATAATTATATGACCTTGAGCGAGTACATTACGCTGGGACGTTCGGGATTGCGCGTGAGCCCACTGTGCCTGGGAGCCATGACCTTTGGCACGGAGTGGGGCTTTGGCGCGGAGGAGAAAGCCTCCAAAGAGATGTTCGACCGCTACGTCTCGGCCGGTGGCAATTTTATCGATACGGCGGACGGCTATACCAACGGGCATAGCGAGCAAATGGTGGGCAAATTCGTGGCTGAAGGCCGCTTGCGGGACCGGATGGTAATCGCCACGAAATTCACGTTCAACCACGGTGAGCCTGGAAATCCCAATGCCGGCGGAAACGGGCGAAAGAACATTTACCGGGCGCTCGAAGGTTCTTTGGTAAGTCTCAAAACGGATTATGTGGATCTTTATTACCTGCATGCCTGGGACACGGTTACACCAGTGGAAGAAGTGCTTTCGACGCTGACCGATCTCATCCGCGCGGGGAAGATTCGCTACTATGCTTTTTCCGATACGCCGGCGTGGTACGTCGCTCGCGCGCAGACTCTGGCCGAGAAAGAAGGCAAGGAGGGCCTGATTGCACTGCAACTCGAGTATTCCCTGGTTGAACGCAACATCGAGCGCGAACACATTCCCGTCGCGCAGGAGCTTGGTTTGGGAATTTGCCCCTGGAGCCCTCTCGCGAGCGGCTTCCTGAGCGGGAAATACAAGCGGGAGGGGAACACTGGGAAAGGCGATGGGCGGCTGACGATGCCGAATCCGCTTTTCAACAAGTTTACAGCGCAGAACTGGAGCGTATTGGACGTGCTTTTGGACGTGGCAAAACAGGTGCAGAAGTCTCCGGCGCAGGTCGCCCTGAACTGGGTGGCGACGCAACCCGGCATTACTTCGACGATCCTGGGCGCAACCAATCTCTCTCAACTCGAAGACAATTTGAGAGCGATCGAGTTCACGATACCGCCCGAGCTGCGCAAGCGTCTCGATGTAGCCAGCGCTATCGAAATGGGCCATCCCTACACCTTTTTCGGCCCCATGCTGCAGGCAAGGATTACAGGAGGAACCGGGCGGCAGGCTTGGATGCCCGCGCAAGTATATTCGCGAATAGAGCCGGCCCGACCGGCCGCCAAGCCTGCCACAGCGAACGCCGCAGAAAAGTAGGCCGGGCGGTCTCCATGTTGTGACACCGGCGACGCGCTAGTGGCCTGTCGCGGAGAAAGTGTTACTGCGGACGCCACACGCAAAAACCAAGAGCAACTGTACGAATGGCGGGTGCCAGCTATTTGGCCCATTCTTTTCCCAAAATCGCGTACTAACGAATTCACTGCGACAGGCCACTAGTACGGGTGAATTTCCAATCCCTGTGCGAGACATGGCGCCAAGAGCCGTGGCTTAGACCCGTCACAAATTGGCCGGTTGCAGTGGCCATTTCTGGCGCGGGTGGAACAGGCAGCACCTTGACGCAAGCGACGGAGTCCGATAAACAAACAACCGATGAGCAACGTCAAAAGTGAGATTCGGGACGGGATGCGAATTGATTGGGATGCGCCGATCCCGATGGACGACGGAGTGATTTTGCGCGCGGACGTGTACCGCCCAATCGATGAAACCAAATCGCCGGTTTTGCTGACATATGGGCCATACGGCAAAGGCCTTGCGTTCCAGGATGGCTATAAGGCGGCCTGGGAGCAGATGGTGGAAAAATATCCGGACGTGGTCGCGGGATCTTCGAACAAATATCAGAATTGGGAAACGGTTGATCCCGAGAAATGGGTTCCGCATGGCTATGCCTGCGTGCGAGTCGATTCTCGGGGCGCTGGACGCTCTCCAGGCTACATCGATCATTTCTCTCCGCGGGAAACAAAGGATTTTTACGATTGTGTTGAGTGGTGCGCCGCTCAGCCTTGGAGCAACAGTAAGGTCGGGCTGAATGGGATCTCGTACTATGGGATCAACCAATGGCACGTCGCGTCCCTGCAACCTCCGCATCTGGCAGCGATGTGTATCTGGGAGGGCGCGGCCGAGTTCTACCGGGATATGACGCACCACGGAGGCATTGTCTGCACATTTTGGGAGCACTGGTACGATTCGCAAGTGAAAAGCGTGCAGCATGGATTGGGCGATCGTGGCTGGCGCAGCCGTGTCACGGGCGAGACTGTGTCCGGGCCGGAGACGTTGCCGGACGAGGAACTGAAGCGTAATCGCCGAGATCTGGGCAGTGAGATTGTGGTCCATCCATTGGACGGCGATTATCACAAGGACCGTTCGCCGGTCTGGCCGAAGATTAATGTTCCATTGCTTTCCGCGGCGAACTGGGGCGGGCAAGGCTTGCACACACGCGGCAATTTTGAGGGATTCGAGCGCTCCGCCTCGTCGCAGAAGTGGCTGGAGGTACACGGTCGCGAGCATTGGACGGAGTTCTATACGGATTACGGAGTGAATTTGCAGCGGCGGTTTTTCGATTTTTTCGTCAAGGGCATGGAGAACGGCTGGGGTGCGGAACCTCGCGTACAACTCATGGTACGGAGGATCGACGGATTCGTCAGCCGCGGCGAGAATGAATGGCCTCTGGCTCGCACGCGATGGACGCGTTTTTACTTGAACCCGGATGACATGAGTCTCGGCAGCGCTCCCGTCCACACCCAGCGACGGATCGATTACGAAGCGCTCGGCGACGGCTTAACGTTTCTCTCGGCACCGCTCGCCGAGGAAACGGAAATCACCGGCCCGTGCGCCGCAAAACTCTTTCTCTCGTCGTCCACGAGCGATGCCGACGTCTTCCTGGTGTTTCGTGTGTTTTCGCCGGATGGGCAGGAGGTGGTGTTCCAGGGAGCCATCGATCCTCACACACCGATCGGGCAGGGTTGGCTTCGAGCCTCGCATCGGAAGATCGATCCCGTTCTCAGCACACCGCATCGCCCCTACCATACGCATGACGCGCCGCAGCCATTGAGGCCGGGGCAGCCCGTGGAGTTGGACGTTGAAATCTGGCCAACATCCATTGTGGCGCCGGCTGGATATCGCATCGGGTTCACGGTGCGAGGCAAGGATTACGAATATCCGGGGCCCGGCACGCGCTTGCCGCCTCACACAAGAAAAATTACCGGATGCGGCCCTTTCTTTCACGATGACCCAAGGGACCGTCCACTGGAGATTTTCGGAGGGAGAAACACACTCCATTTCGGCCCAGATCAGCAGGACTATTTGCTGCTTCCCTTGATTCCGCCGAAGCCGCGCAATGAGAACTTCCATCGGCGTTAGAAGAGCGCCCACCGTGGATCTGAATGCCGGCAAGCAGCGCTTGGAGTATATCGACTGGTTGCGCGGATTTGCCTGCCTGGGGATGTTCGAGGTGCATTGCTACGATTCCTGGCTGGGGGGAGCGTCGCGCAATACGCTCTTTTACGGCTGGTCGAGATTCAGCGGAATACTACCGGCCCCGCTGTTCTTGTTTCTCTCCGGCGTGTCGCTGGCGCTGGTGACGGACCGGTTGCGGAAGAAGGGAGTATCGGCGCAGGCCATTGCGAAGAAAACGATTCGCCGCGGAGCTGAGGTGCTGGCGCTGGGGCTGCTATTTCGCCTGCAAGAATTCGCGCTCGGGCAGCCTTCCGCGCCGTGGACCGATCTGCTGCGCGTCGACATTCTGAATACCATTGGGCTCGCGATCGTGTTCATGGGCGTGTTCTGCTGGATGGCGCGGCGGCAAACCCTTCTAATGAACGCCATTGGCGCTGCGGCTGTTGCACTGGCGATCGCGATGGCGACTCCGCCATTGTGGACGACCTGGCGGCCGCGATGGCTGCCGTGGTACCTCGAGTCGTACATAAACGGCGTGCATATTTACAATTCACCGCAGCCGTGGCTCTTCCCGATTTTTCCGTGGGCGGCGTTTGCCTTTGCGGGCCTGGCGGTGGGGTTTATCCTATTCGGCGATTGGGCGGTGCGCCATTCGGGCAAGACGGTCAGCATGCTTGGTGCGGGAGGCGTTGGAATTTATTTCCTGTCGATGTGGCTGGACGCCTGTCCGGTACACCTCTACGCCGTGTACGACTATTGGCATACGAGCCCTAATTATTTCCTAGCGCGCGTGGCGATCCTGCTTGTAGTTTTGCTTATCGGATACGCTTGGTGCCGTTGGGGACTTGGCCGATGGGGCTTCAGCCCGTTGATGCAACTGGGGCAATGTTCCTTACTGGTCTACTGGGTACACATCGAGTTTGTATACGGACGATTTTCGATTTTAGCGAAGGGGGCGCAAACGGTCCCGTCTGCAACGGTTGGATTGCTGGTGATTTTCGTCGCCATGGTATTGCTCGCGATGGCGAGAACTCGATGGAAAGGGCGTGGCGCTGAACTCGTCGTGCGGGTGCGCCAGATAGCGGGTTCCCCCGTCGGAACGTAAGGCTATTTCGCCGGATTGGCGGGAATCGCGCCGGGATCGGCAGGATCGCCAGGCTTCGGCGAAGTCTTGAAAATATATTCGCCGGGCCGAGCCAGTCCCATTTCTTCGCGCGCGATCCGCTCGATTGCTTGCGGATCGGACTTGAGGTTCTTCACGCGGCCTTGCAACTGGCCGTTCTCCTCGTTGATCTGGCCGATTTCTTTTTGCACGCGGACGGCTTCCTGATGGGACCGGCGCATGGCGATGAGACCATGCGTGCCGAAAATATCCTGAAGCAACAGCAGGGCAAGCGCTCCGCCGAGGAACCAGTTCAAATTGCGGCGGAGAAAATTCCGAATTTGGGCCGCGAACGTCTCTGGCGCATCGTTTACTTGGTGATCCAAGCGCGCGCCTCCTGAGCAAGTTTCTCCGAAGCGGCTGGGGTCGCCGCTTCCGTATAAATCCGGACGAGTGGCTCCGTGCCGGATGGGCGCATGAGCACCCAGGAACCATCGTCAAAAACGAGCTTCAGTCCGTCGAGCCGGATCGTGGTGGCCACGCGCCGCCCGGCAAAATCCTTGCATTCGGCCTGTAGACGCTTGGGAACCTTCGCCTGTGCATCGTCGGAAAGATGAAGATTCAGGCGAATCGGCCAGTACTCGCGGCCGACGCGGCGAAACAGATCGCGGAGCTGATCGGCGAGCGACGCCTGGCGGGCGGCGATCATTTCGCCGACGAGCAGGCAGGCGAGAATACCGTCCTTTTCGGGAAGATGGCCGCGAATGGTAAGGCCGGCGCTTTCTTCACCGCCGATGGCGATCTTGTCTTCGCGCAGAAGCGGACCCACGTACTTGAATCCAACGGGGGTTTCGTACACTTTCACGCCGTGAAGCTTCGCGACCGCGTCGAGAAGATGCGTGGTGGCCACGCTGCGAGAAGCGCCGAGCTTATATCCGCGCGTATCGAGCAGATAATCAAAGAGAAGACCCAGGATGTGGTTGGGGGAGATGAAAGAGCCGTCTCGGTCGAGTATGCCGAAGCGGTCGGCATCGCCGTCGGTTGCAAGTCCTGCCAGCGCCTTTTTTTCACTGACCGCCTTTTTCAGCGGGGCAAGATTTTCCTCGGAAGGATCGGGGCCCGTGCCGTCGAAGAGAACATCGCGCTTCGTGCGGATGGCCGTTACCTTGATGCCGTTTTCGGTAAGGATGCCGTCGAGCCAGCCTGCGCCGCATCCATGGAGCGCGTCGCACACGAAATTCCCCTTGGCCTTTTTCAAGACGTCGAAGCGGACCATTCGACGAAGCTGCTCGAAATAGGGCGCGCGCGGAACGATCGATTCGAAATCGTTCTCGATTTCGTGGTGGGGAGGAATCTGGTCGTCCATGGCCGCGGCGCGTTTTTCGATGTCGTTGGTAATTTCGGGCAGCGTCGGGCCACCGTCGGGACCGGAAAATTTCAGGCCATTGTAGGCGGCGGGATTGTGGCTCGCGGTAATATTGACGCCGCCATCGAGATGGTCATGGATGATCGCATGGGCGATGGCGGGAGTGGGCGTCGGCTCAGGGCAGAGAAGCACGCGGCAGCCATTCGATCGCAACACGTCCGCGGAAGCGCGCGCGAATTCATCGGAGAAGAAACGCGTGTCGTAGCCAACGATCAATACGGGATTTTTCTTCTGGGCAAGCACGTGGCCGGAGATCGCGGCGGACGCGCGGCGAACTCCAGAAAACGTAAAATCGTCGGCGATGATGCCGCGCCAGCCAGAGGTGCCGAAATGGATCGCTTGGCTCATTCCAGGAAGCATTGTATCTTGTCGCGCAAGCCGAAGACATCCAGGAATCGCCGGTCGGCGAGTCTCAAGAGTAAAGCCCGGCAATGACAGACAAAATCGTGGTGCTCGTCACGTGCGGATCGGCGAAAGAAGCCAAGAGCATCGCGCGCGCTCTCGTCGAAGGAAGACTCGCCGCGTGCGCGAACATCCAGCAATCGCCGGTAGAGTCGATTTATCGCTGGAAGGGAAGGATCGAGTCCGCGAAGGAATTCCTGGTCATCATCAAGACATCTCGCAAGAGGTATGACGCGCTTCAATCCATGGTGCGCCGGTTGCACAGTTACGACGTTCCCGAGATCATCGCGCTGCCGATCGAACGGGGATCATCCGATTATCTGGCCTGGATTTCCGACTGTGTGCGGCCTTCCAAGAAGTGAATGAAGGATCTCCAGAGCGCCTATACCACGGCAAGAGCCTGATCGATGTCCGCAACCAGGTCCTCGACATCCTCGATGCCCACCGAAAGGCGGACCATGCCATCCGTAATTCCGTTCTCCTTCCGCACCTCCGCGGGCATGGAAGAATGAGTCATCGAAGCGGGATGCGAAATGAGAGTTTCCACGCCTCCGAGGCTCTCGGCCAGAGAGCAGAGGCGCACCCGGTTCAGGAACTTGCGGGCGGCATCGAGCGAGCCTAGATCGAACGTCATCATGGCGCCAAAACCGCGCTGCTGCTGCCGCTTGGCAAGTTCGTGTTGGGGATGAGAGGCCAGGCCGGTATAGAGCACACGCTTTACCTTCGGGTGAGATTCGAGGAACTTGGCGATGGCCATGCCGTTGGAATTGTGGCGTTCCATGCGGACGGCCAACGTCTTGATGCCTCGCGAAACGAGAAAACAATCCATCGGCGCAAGACCGGCGCCCGCCGACAGTTGAATGAAGTAGATCTTGTCGGCATCCTCCTGTCGAGCGAGGATGACGGCCCCAGCGATACAGTCGCTGTGACCGTTCAAATACTTGGTCATGGAATGGACGACGATGTGAGCGCCCAGTGCGATCGGCTGCTGAAGGTAGGGGCTCAAGAAAGTGTTATCCACGACGAGTGTAAGATTTCGTTTCCGCGCCAGTTCCGCCACAGCGGCAATATCCGTGACGACCATCGTAGGATTCGAAGGAGTCTCCACGTAAATCATCCGTGTCGAGGGCTTGATAGCCTTTTCAACTTGTTCAAGACAAGAGGTGTCCACGTAGTTGAACTCAAGCCCGGACACCACGAGGAGTTTCGAAACCAAGCGAAAGGTGCCGCCATAAATCGACCGAGGGAGAATCGTATGATCTCCGGGGCGAAGAAGGCGGAAGACCGCATCAATCGCGGCCATGCCGGAAGTGAACGCATAGGCTGCGCGGCCGCCCTCGAGTTTGGCGACTGTACGCTCAAGCGCGATGCGATTCGGGTGCTTCGTTCTGGCATACACGTAGCCCTTGGTCTTGTCCAAACTTTCCAGAACATACGTCGAAGTCTGGTAAATCGGCGCCACGACGGCGCCGGTTAACGGATCCGGCTCCTGGCCAACGTGTATTGCATCGGTCGAAAACCCCATGTAAATTGCCTCCTGTTCGTTTGGCAGACTCTGCCCGAGTCGGATTCCACGGATCAGATGATCGAGAAGTGGCCTGCGATTGCGGACACCTGACGGTAACCGCGCCAGCAGGGAAGAAGTCTTGCACTCACACCAATCAGGCCATGGCGATATAATACTCTCGATTCGCGGAAAAACGGACAGGGGAATGCCGGCGGCAAAAATTGGCCGCAGGTTTCGTGGAATACACAGAGCTTGAGAGTCAGAAGCCATTTGGAGTAAAAGTGAAGTCGTGAACGGGCTCATAAATCGCCGGCGATTCGCTCGACGTTGGAAAGGAACCGCCATTCTGGCAGCCGCTTTGCTCTGCACGGGAGTGACGCTTGCACAGAACAGTGACTCCGATTCGGCCGCTGCGCAAGACCAATCCGCCTCCAAGAAAAAGAAGGATCAGAAGTCCGAGCAGCTCACGGTAAAGCTGGAGATCCATGTGACGAATGCCAATGGCAAACCCGTTTCAAACGCCAGCGTTTACGTTCGGTACAACGAACCCGGCGGCTTTCTCCGTCACGACAAACTCGCGGAGTTAGACCTCAAGACCAATGAAGATGGCTCGGTGAAGGTTCCTCCAGTCCCGCAAGGCAAGATCATGATTCAGGTGATCGCGACGGGCTGGCACACATACGGAAAATGGTACGACATCGAAAAGGACGAAGAATCGGTTCAAATCACGCTCAAGCCGCCTCCTCATTGGTACTAATCGCCGGTATTTCTGAATCTCTCCGTTCTCGTGTTACGTGCGAATGGCATTTCCATGACGGAATGACGCAAAATCCGAATGGCGAAAAGAGCCTTCAAATGCCGATGCACGGAATTTGTGCAAAGAGGAGAAACTCTTGTGCTCATTGACGATTTCGATCTGCCGAGCTTCTTTTCCACACGGTTTTCAACAGAACTGTTGAAATTTTTTGCGGAACGTTCAGAAGCCCAGCACTTCGCGCGAAGCCTACGGCCGAAAATAAAAAGCAGCCGGGGTGGATCTTTGGTCATCCAGGGCGGGGGGTATCGCGCAAGTCGATGAAGGGTGAATAGTTATTGTTCCGGCCGCCAGTTTTAGGTAAAGTGACGGGGCATATTCCAACCGATTGCTTACAACGTTAGGAAACGAATAGGAATCGAAGCATCATGATGAAGCGACGCGTCAGCGTGGTAATTCCAGTGCATAACGAGGCGGAGAACTTGGTCGCCTTGGTGGAGCGGCTGCAGAATGTGGCGGCCGAACTCAAGTTCTGGGAAATGGATATTTTGTTCGTGGACGATGGAAGCACGGATGCATCCGTGCAGACACTCCGTGAAATTCGCGCGAACGGGATTCCTATCGGATACGTTCGACTCAGCAAGAACTTCGGGCATCAGGCCGCGCTTTGTGCCGGCATGGAACACGTTACGGGCGACGCGATTGTCACCATGGACGCAGACCTCCAGCACCCGCCCGAGGAAATCCCATGCATGATTGAAGCTCACGAACGAGGTGCGG
>Ga0307373_10016109_pt1 | contig 10070 bp, 8 predicted proteins | sample OX2MG_FD_202534 | JGI IMG/M metagenome (GOLD analysis project Ga0307373, IMG submission 202534) | Soil microbial communities from Risofladan, Vaasa, Finland - OX-2 | ecosystem: Environmental > Terrestrial > Soil > Coastal area > Acid sulfate soil | place: Finland: Risofladan, Vaasa | collected...
CAGTATTCTGGATGGCTGGTGGACAGACGCAGGAACTTTCGAGTCGCTGCTGCGGGCCAACCATTTGGTGGCTGAAGACGGCGCGAATAAAGTGGCGGGCGCCACAGCAAAAAGTCAGAGAGCAAGTCAAGAGGAGAAGACTGCGAATCCCTAACGGGCGCTGTCCGGTGCGGACGGCCTGTTCCACGACCTCTTTGGCGGGGTGATTGGCCGACTAGCCGGGAGAATCCGGCATGGGTTGGAAGGACACCATGATTCATACAAGTGCGGAGGAAGCGGCCGATTTCGGCGAGCGTGGCGGATTGCGGCTGGCTTTGCGGAAGCGCAACGAAAAGAACATAGGAGACGCCGTCATGAGCCCGGAAAGCGCCAACCTCATTGACGGCGTGTTGATTGAGAGCGGCTCGCTCCACCCGGACGACCGCGGATACTTCACAGAGTTATTCCGGCTTGGAGCTACAAAGATCACCGAGGGCGTAACGAGTTCTTCGGCCTTGCAAGTTTCGGCCGCCCTCTCGTATCCCGGAACGATCAAAGCGATTCACTATCATTTCGAACAAACGGACTTCTGGGCTCCGGTAGAGGGTATGTTTCAGGTCGTGCTTTGCGACCTCCGGGTTGGCAGCCGGACCCATGGGAAGGTCAACACGCTTTACGTAGGCGTCCTCCGTCCGTGGAGAATCAAGATTCCCCCTGGAGTTGGCCATGGGTATAAGGTGGTGGGACGCGATACTGGGCTGTTGGTCTATCTTACCAACCGCTTCTACAACCCGAGCGATGAAGGACGGCTTCCTTACAATCATCCCTTTTTGAACTACGATTGGGAAACGCAACACAAGTAGCGATTAGCCTGCGACTCACGATCGCCCTGTGATCCGGGCGCGAGACGCACGCCAACCTCTGCATAACCTCTATCGGAGTGCAATAACGTGCCTGAGATACAAAACCTGCTAGTCACTGGCGGCGCTGGATTCATTGGGTCGAACTTCATCCGGCGCTATCTCGAACGGCATCCCTCCGCGCGGGTCATAAACCTTGACAAGCTGACTTACGCCGGTAACCTTGAGAACCTCAGCGAGGTTGAATCGCGGCCGCAGTACAAGTTTGTCCAAGGAGATATCTGCGACGAAAGGCTGGTCAGCGGCGCGCTCGACGCTTCAGTGGACGCGGTCGTGCACTTCGCGGCGGAAAGTCACGTCGATCGCAGCATTGCTGATGCGCGGGAGTTCATCCACACCAACGTTCAGGGAACCTTAACGCTTCTCGAAGTCGCGCGGCAAAAAAAGATTCAGCGGTTCCTGCACGTGTCCACCGATGAAGTTTACGGCAGCATGCGAGAGGGCGAGCGAGCCACAGAAGACTTCCCGATGGCGCCTAACAGTCCGTATGCCGCCAGCAAAGCGGCTTCTGATTTACTTGTGCGCAGCTACGTCCGGACGCATGGGTTTCCGGCGCTCATCACGCGCGCCTCGAACAATTATGGTCCCAACCAATTTCCCGAAAAGCTAATTCCCTTGATGCTGAGCCAGGCGCTCGAAGGGAAGAAGCTCCCGGTATATGGAGACGGCCTTAACGAGCGCGACTGGATATACGTGGAAGACCATTGCGCGGCCATCGAGACCGTTTTGCGAAACGGCCGCTTGGGAGAAATCTACAACATTGGGTACGGGATGCCTGTTTCAAACTTGGAGATTGTCAGAAAGATGCTGAACAGGCTGGGCAAGCCTGAGAACCTGATCGAGTTTGTGAAAGACCGTCCGGGTCACGACCGGCGCTATGCGCTGGACACGGCGAAAATCCAGACTGAACTCGGCTGGAAGCCTGCCGTCACGCTGGACGACGGTCTTGCCCGGACGGTGGCCTGGTATGAATCCCATCCCGCCTGGATCGCCAACGCAAAGAGCAAGGTTCCCAGTTTTTCGATCGAGGATCGTGTCGAAGGCCGCAAACGATAACGGCGCTCTCTGAGCGCCGGGAACACAGCGGCCAGAGGCCGCCGCACCAGCAAAGGTGGCATCTTTTAACTGCTCTCAGTAATAAATTTCAAAGTGATACATGACAACAGACACAACATCTGAAGAGTCTGCGTGATAACTGCGGCTGTAGCGGCGGTCTGTGACCGCCGGTCTTTATTTTTCAATAACTTCGGCGCTCATAGAGCGCCGCTACAACTCAAAAACGGCAGTTTTCACACAGACTCTGAAGCTGGGCGCTGAGGCTGTGAGAATAGCAGTTACCGGAAGCAAAGGAATGCTGGGACAGGACATGGTCGCATGCCTCGCGGCGCATCATGAGGTCATTCCCCTGGCGCGTTCCGACGCCGATATTACAAACCCAGGCTCCGTGGCGGTCGCGCTGGAAAATGTGAAACCCGAAGTCGTGATTCACGCAGCGGCCTTCACAGCCGTCGACGAATGCGAGTTGCGGCCCGAGTTGGCTCTGCTCGTCAATGCGGAGGGAACCCGGCACGTGGCGCAGGCTTGTGTGCGCCTCGGCGCTGGCCTCGTGTTGGTGAGCACGGATTACGTATTTGATGGCGAAAAAACAGCGCCTTATGAAGAAGATGATGATCCGCGCCCGATCAATCAGTACGGCCGGAGTAAACTCGCGGCGGAGCAGTACGTGCAGACCCTCGTCGAGAAGTTCTGGATCGTCCGCGTATCGTGGCTATTTGGCCCCAAGGGCCGCAACTTCGTTAAGGCGATCTTAGCTAAGGCTGCGCGCGAGGGCGCCTTGAAGGTGGTGAATGACCAGTTTGGTTCTCCTACCTATACCTGGGATGTGGCAGTAAAAATTGGGGAAATCATAACCCGTGCGAAGCATGGCATCTACCACGTGACAAACCAGGGCCATTGTTCTTGGTTTGATTTTGCGAAGGAGATTGTCACCCAGGCTGGTTATGCGGGAGTAAGGATCGATCCCATCCCAAGCTCGGCCGCTGGCCGTCCCGCGCCTCGGCCCCATAATTCCAGGCTCGCCAACACCCGGTTGCTTCGCGAAGGGCTTGGTTTGCTTCCAACTTGGCAGGATGCTCTCAGCCGGTATATGAAGCGCGAGGGAGCGCTCCCTTAGCCTTTTCGGGCGCTCATTGCTTGGAAAGCTTCGCGGCCAGAGTTAACAGAAGCCGCCGGTCGCTGCTGGACATTCCTTCATACAACTTAGACAACCTCTTCAGCGACTTGGATCTTGCGATCTGGCTGGGCACCTCGGGGGATTTCGGCCGGCCGTGATCCGGAAAAAGGAGCTGATAGGCTTCCACCTCCAAGGCTTTGGCAAACTTCTCCAGGGTAACCAGCGAGGGCGCCGTATACCCGCCCTCTACTCGCGAAATGTAGGAACGGAGTAGCCCCGAGCGCCGTTCAATATCACCTTGTGAGAGCCCCTTAGCTTCGCGGAGCGTGCGGAGCCGCTTTCCGATGTACATACGATTATTTAATCAGAAGTCTTCATCTTATACAATGATACCTTTTAAGATAATGCCGAAAATAGAGCAGACAAGCGGCCAATTGTTAGGAGTTTCTAATTTGGCGGCTCATTGAATAAAAGCTCTCACGCTAAGGCGCAAAGCTCCCCAGGGAGTTAGGAAACAGCGATCGATCACGCGCTGGCATGGGTTATTCACCTAACTTTCGAGACACCCATCTACACGAAGATTTTCGATGATGTCAGACCGGAGCACAATTTTCAGAGCTTCGCCGAGGCTTTCCATAGCCCGATGGTTCGCAAAAATGAGTCTGGCCGTCTGAAGCGGGTGGCGAAGAGCGATGCGCGCGGCTTTGCCGGTTCCGACCCGGCCTTCGGCGCTAAGAGCCTGGTTAAAATCAGGCATCCGGGCATCGACCGTATCGGAGACCACGCGGAGAACGGCCGCCGGAACTCCTGCTTCCGCTGCCGCCGAGAGAATCTCATAGCTTTCCATGTCCACCACGCCTGCACCGCTCTCAGCCAACCTGAGTTTTTCCTGCCGGGTGACGGCCATACGCGGAGATGTGATTCCAACCACCAATTCACAGGGCACGCGCTTTGAAGCCAGCAGATTCGTGATCCGCTCGCGCAGACTGCGCGTACAGCGAAGCGGCGGCCGGCCAGCCAGTGTTGACAAGACTTCTGTGTAGACGGCAATCGCGGACTCGCCTAACGATGTGGAAAGCGCTCCGCACAACCCAATCATGATGACGGCGTCCGGTTGCGTGCGAATAGCAGGATTCTTGAGATCGTTCGCCCGGTCAAGGCCAAGCGCCACTCTGGCGCGGGTCCGGGCGTCCCGAGGGCCCATCCCGGTGATGATCAACGTCACCCGGTTGCCTCCGGCCGGCCGGGCCTGAACGAGGCCGATTTTGCCCGTATCCGATCCTGCGGCCATCAACCGCTCCACCGGCCGCCCCTCCATGTGGGATGCCGCGAACACATAAATCAGACTCATGGCTCTTCCTATTTAGACTGAAGCTGATCCAGGGTCAAGAAGGTTCTTGAAAACATCCGAGGTTCACTGACAGCAGAACCCGCAGGCCCTGTCGCCGGTTGGCAAAGATCGGTACCACCTCCCTAATCCCTGGCGCAGTGAGCCGGATTGAGGGAGGAGGGAGTCTTGGATATCGTGAAGTGCGCGCAGATTTGCCTGGTCTCGGGCTCGAAATTCAAAATCATGCGCAAGGTAAGAGGCCTCGCACCCTGTCTCAGACGGGCTGGGATGCTTCGATCCGATAGAACCCCAGTTGAGAATCTCCGTGCCGCAGCAACCGGAAGCGGGCAAGCGATCCATAGCGTTCCTCGAGGCGGCAATGGCGCGAGTGCTCGGCAACAGCCACTGCCTCATGGCGCAAGATACCGGACCGTGCACATTTGCGTAAGGTGGTGTGATACTCCCGGATTTCCGCGTAAGGTGGATCGAGGAATACAAAATCGAACTGCTCGCGCTCCGCGGCCAACCGTGAGATCGCCGCTTCCGCCTTGCACGGCATCACCCGGAAGCCGGAACGGATGCCGAGCGCCAGAAGATTCTTTCGGATCAGTTCTGAGGCCGGCCGGTGCCGCTCCACGAATACAACTTCGCTCGCCCCGCGGCTGAGGGCCTCCAACCCTACTGCACCGCTGCCGGCGAAAATATCCAGGAAGCGCGCGCCGCGAATCCGCTCACCGAGAACGTCAAAGAGCGTCTCGCGCATCTGGTCAGAGGTGGGACGGAGAGCTTCGCCACCCAGCGTTTTCAGGCGCAATCCGCGATGGCTTCCGGCGATGATCCGCATAGGCGATCAGTCCTCTCACGGCACGGCGCTAGAGTCTGTGTGACAACTGCGGCTGTAGCGGCGGTCTGTGACCGCCGATCTTTATTTTTCAAGTGCTTCGGCGATCATAGATCGCCGCTACAACTCAAAAACGGCAGTTGTCACACAGACTCGCTAGCCCACTTGCGCGAGGCTGTAACGTTCCTTCCAATCCGCCCGTAAGGCGCGAGTGAACTCAGCCAGCTCTTCGGGCGCCGCCGGATTCTCCACAAATCCGGCGGCTTCCCGTTTCGCCCATTCCAAAATATCTTGATCGCGCATGAGGTTGGCGATGCGAAACGCGGGAATGCCCCACTGCCGTGTGCCGAGGAATTCGCCGGGTCCGCGAAGCTTCAAATCCATTTCGGCAATCCGGAAGCCGTCCTGGGTTTCAGCTAAAATTCGTAGGCGCTCATCCGCCACTTCACTCCGAGGCTCTCCCGCAATCAGCAGGCAGAAGGATTTGGCCGAGCCCCGGCCAATGCGCCCTCGCAACTGATGCAACTGCGCAAGACCAAAACGCTCGGCGTGTTCGACGAGCATCACGGTCGCATTCGGCACGTCCACGCCTACCTCGATCACGGTCGTCGACACCAGCGCTTGAATCTCCCCCGCTTTGAAACGCAGCATGGCGCTTTCCTTTTCCTCCCGGGGCAAGCGCCCGTGCAGCAGTCCCACACGGAATTCGGGAAACACATGGCGGGAGAGTTGCTCGAACATGCGGACCGCCGGTCGGAGATCCAGCTTCTCGGACTCTTCGACCAGCGGATAGACGACGTAAGCCTGTTCCCCGTCCCTGATCTTGGCCCGTATGACCTCAAACGCCTGCGAACGGTCACGCTCCGCAAACAAGCGCGTGACAATGGGCGAGCGATTGGGAGGCAATTCATCAATCACGGAGAAGTCGAGGTCACCGTAAAGCGTCAGAGCGTGAGTACGCGGAATGGGCGTGGCCGTCATCACGAGCAGGTGAGGAGCCTGCCCCTTGCACAGGAGTTCGTAGCGCTGCATCACGCCAAAACGGTGCTGCTCATCCACGATCACCAGAGCTAGCCGAGCGAACTCAACATTCGGCTCGATCAGGGCGTGCGTACCCACTGCCAAATTCACCGTTCCGTCCGCCAGTCCCTTTTTCACCGCCTCCTTTTCGCGAGCCTTGCGGCCGCCGGCCAGCAGTTCAACGCAGTAGCCGAGCGGTCCAAGAAGCTGCTTGCACTGAAGGTAGTGCTGTGTTGCAAGGATTTCGGTAGGGGCCATAAGGGCCACTTGGTAGCCATTTTCGATGGCGACGACAGCGGCTTCGAGCGCCACGATGGTCTTCCCGGAGCCAACGTCGCCTTGCAGAAGGCGGCTCATGGGATGAGGCGAAGTCATATCATCCACAATTTCCTTGAGGACGCGCTTTTGAGCCTTCGTGGGATGAAAGGGCAAAATGCGCTTAACCGCCTGGCGGACGCTCTCCGTGATCCGGAGCTGCACTCCGGGCAGCCACTTCAGGCGCCGCCGCTTCAAGGCCAAGGCTACGGCCACACTGAAGAATTCCTCAAAAATCAGGCGCTCCTGGGCGGGCGTGCGGAAACGCACCAGCTTTTCAAGCGGCTGGCCGCGTTCGGGAAAGTGGGTTCGCCGCAGAGCGGTGGCCCGGTCCGGCAGCTTGTTTTTTTTCAGGATCGAGGCGGGAAGATTTTCATGAACGTTGCCGTCAGACGCCGCCAGGGCGTTCCACATCAGCCGGCGCAGGACGGCAGGACTCAGGTTGCCGATCGCTTCATAAATAGGTGTGACGCGGCCGACCTCAAGCGGCTCGGCGGCGTCTTGAGCCGTGTCCGAAGAAAGAATCTCAAACTTGGGCTGAACCATAACCAGGTTTCCGTTGCCGTACTGGTCGCGTTCCACTTTGCCGTAGAACAGCACGCGCTGGCCGGGCTGAAAAACCTTGTTCCTCTCAAGATAGATCGCATTAAACCACCGGCAACGAATCATCCCGCCCGGAGCGGGAGCACTGACATCGACAGCCCCAAGATCGTAAATGTAGAGACCAGAGCGCGTCCGTATCGCCCCGCAGGCAATCACCTTGACCAGCACCGTCATCGCCTGTCCCGGCAGCAGATCACTCACCCGCGCCAGCCGCGTACGGTCTTCGTAACGGAATGGGGTATAGTAAAGCAGGTCTTCGAGCGTGCGGATTGAGCGGGAGGCCAGCGTCTGAGCCCGCGCGGGCCCGACGCCCTTCACGTATTTGACTTCCGCATCAAGCGGCAGTGTGGTGAGCGCCATGAGTGCGTTGCTCCCCTAGTATAGCCGCAATTGTTCCACGCCATCTCGCTGAGTGAGTATCCAGGCCGCGGCCGGAACACTCGTTCCCGAACGAGCGCATCTCGATCACGGTATCTACCGTAGACTGCAACAATGCGGGATTTTCGATTCACTCATGAGTCCAAAAACGCGCCGCTGGATTAAATACTTATCCGCCGTCCTCTTCGGCAACGCTCTTTATCTTGCTCTCCTGCCTTGGCTTCCCCCGCGCGCGCGCCACCATAGGCTGATCGATTGGGGAACGTTCGTGGACCTGTGGTTCTGCCTTTTTGTATACGGCGTCATCGAATTGGCCGGGCTTCTGTTTCGCCCCCGAGGCGATTCCAGGCGGAATTAGCAACAGAACGGAGCCACAGCCTAGCCGTTTTCCAAGGCAGGCGCGGCGGCGTTGTATACTATGCCTCCATATACTCGTAGCGCAGGGTCCGATGTGCGACCCTGCGGCTTCTTGTTGTTTAAGTATGGAAAAATCAACAAGCCGCAGTGTTAAAATGCGAACGTTGCGCTACCATCCTGATTCATGTCTCGCCCGCTTGGTAGCATCGCTCCTCGTTACGATGCTCGTCATTGCGGCATCCCTTCCTGGTGCGGACCGCGGCGCCGCGCTCGCCCACAAGGTTCCTCTTGCTCAACAAATTCAGCGAATCATCCGCCGCCCGGAATTCCGCCATGCGAGCTTCGGCGTTGAATTCTACTCGCTGGATACGAACCGCCCGGTTTACGAGCTTCATGCCCAAGACCTCTTCACGCCTGCCTCGACCACCAAACTCCTGACCGAAGGCGCCGCGCTCGAACTGCTCGGCCCCGGCTACCGCTTCCACACACGGGTTTATCGCACCGGCCCCATCGGCCCGGGCGGCGTCTTGCACGGTGATCTCGTGCTGGTGGCAAGCGGCGATTCTAATCTTTCCCAGCGCATCCAGCCGGATGGGACTCTGGCTTTTGAAAACGACGACCACTGTTACGGCGGCTCCGCGGCGCCGGGCGATCCTTTGATTGTAATCAAGCAACTGGCGCGGCAAGTGGCTGCGCACGGCGTGAAACAAATCGCCGGGCTCGTGCTGGTGGATGTAAGCATGTTTCCCGAGGGAGAAGTGGAACAAGCCACAAACACCGTGATCTCGCCGGTCATCGTCAACGACAACATCGTGGATGTCACGGCCAGCCCAGGGCCCGTGCCCGGCGCTCCGGCCGCCTTGCAGGTTTCGCCGGCCTCGGCCTACGTCCGCTTCGTTAATCGGGCTACTACCGGCCCGGCGGATTCAAAGCCCAAGATTCAATGGAGCAGCGACCAGACGAACCCCGATGGCACGCACACCGTGGTTGTGACCGGCAACATGCCGCTCGGAAAACCCGCAGCTTTTTTCCCATACCCCGTGCCGCAGCCCAGCCGTTTTGCCGAAGTGGTTTTCGCTGAGGCGCTGCGGCAGGCGGGCGTCGCCATTGCGCCCAATCAGGCCCCAACACCGGATTTCAAGGCGCTTAGCGCGAGTTATACGCCGCAGAATCTCCTGGCGGAGCACGTCTCGCCGCCACTCGCCGAAGACGTGAAAATCACGCTCAAGGTCAGCCAGAACCTTCACGCGGACGTTATGCCCTATATTCTGGGCGCAATAGTGGGGCATGCGGCCCAGAACATCGACCAGGCCGGCTTTAATCTCGAGCGCCGCTTCCTGGAAAAGGCGGGGCTGGGCCTGAGCGGGGCGTCGCAATCTGACGGCGAGGGCGCTTCCGAAGCTGCCTTCTTTACGCCAGACTTTGTGGTTCACTACCTGGCTTTCATGCACCGTCAAAAGGTCTTCCCGCAGTTCTTTGCCGGCCTGCCCGTTCTCGGCCGCGACGGCACGCTCGCTCACGCGGAACGGCGCTCGCCCGCTGCTGGGCATATTTTTGCCAAGACCGGAACGTTTTTTTACTATGACAAACTCAATCGCAACAACATGGTTACTGGCAAGGGGCTGGCAGGTTACCTGACCACGGCGGACGGCCGCCACCTGGCTTTCGCGATCTACGCGAACCACGTCAGCGTCCCGGCTGGAGATGATTCCATTGACCGCATCGCCGGCAGGGCGCTTGTTGAAATCGCCATCGCTGCCTACGGCGCGCCCGCCGTTGCGCGGTCCCGGCTGGCAGGCCGCGCGACCACCGGGCCGGATGCCCGGCGGATTGTGCGCCCATAGTTTGTGAGCCGCGGCGCCGTTTGCGGAAACGAGCTGGTTTTTCTATTCTGGAAACAGCGGCTGTAGCGGCGGTCTGTGACCGTCGGCCTTGATTTTTCAAGTGCTTCGGCGATCCCCGACAGCATCGGGGCAGGCTCCGAGCGCCGCACCAACTCAAATACGGCAGTTTTCACACAGACTCTGCATACGGTGCGCCCGGTTCGGCGCTGTACAGCGGCTGGAGGTTCGATGAGAAACTTTGAATATAAGGTCGAGACTGAAAAGCGATTTGACGACGCCGTGAAAGCAATCGAGCAGAAAACGGCGGAAA
>Ga0307373_10016110_pt1 | contig 10070 bp, 10 predicted proteins | sample OX2MG_FD_202534 | JGI IMG/M metagenome (GOLD analysis project Ga0307373, IMG submission 202534) | Soil microbial communities from Risofladan, Vaasa, Finland - OX-2 | ecosystem: Environmental > Terrestrial > Soil > Coastal area > Acid sulfate soil | place: Finland: Risofladan, Vaasa | collected...
CCACGTGCCATTGTTAGGATTGCCCGGCAACCCTGTTTCAGCCGCCGTCACGTTCGAACTGTTCGGTCGGCCAGTCATCCGCAAAATGCTGGGACACACACGCCTGCTGCGCCAGCAGATAGAGGTCACAGTCGAAGACGGTGTCAGCGATGTAGCTATGCGACGCCATTACGTGCGCGCGCGCGTTGAATGGCGCGCTGGCCACTTCGTGGCTCGCACCACCGGCAACCAGGGTTCCAACATCATGACCTCTCTGCTTCACGCTAACGCGCTGGTAATTGTGCCGGAGGGCGGTGTGAAAGTGCGCCCCGGTGATAAAGCGCGGGCGATGATGCTGGATTGGCCTGAAATCTAAAAGGCCTTGCGCATGCGGTAGCGCAACTGGTCACGCGAGAGGCCCAGCAGCGCGGCGGCCTGTACCTGGTTGCCATGGCATTGTTCAAGCGCCTCTTGCACCAACCTTCGTTCGATATCGCCCAGCAACGCGGGAAGATCAACGCCAGTGGGAGGCAGGTGGATGTGCTTTTGTAGCTCGTCAGGTTGCTGAGCCGTGATGCCGTTCGGTTCACGTACCTCGCCTGGCAGGTCTGCGGGGCGAATCACCTGTTCATCGCAAACGATCTGACCGCGTTGGATGATGCTGCGTAGCTCGCGCGTGTTTCCGGGCCAGGCGTATCGCAGCAGGAGTTCCATCGCCTCATCGCTTATACGCAGGGGCTTAGTCTCATCTGGCGAAAGCTGGCGTAAAAAATGCTCGATGAGCGGCTCGATATCTTCCGGGCGCTCGCGCAGGGGAGGCATGCGCAGGGTAATCACCTGCAGGCGATAATAGAGGTCATCGCGAAACGTTCGCCGCGCTACAGCGGTGGCAAGGTCAATATTCGTCGCCGAAATCACACGCAGGTTGACATGCAGTTCCCTGGTGCTACCCACGCGCCTGAAGCTGCGCGTTTCGAGAAAACGCAGCAGTTTTGCCTGTAACAGCAACGGCATCGAACCAATTTCGTCGAGAAAGAGCGTGCCGCCATCCGCGCGAAACAGGTACCCGTCACGCGAAACCCTGGCATCGGTGAACGCGCCCGCCTCCACACCGAAAAGCTCAGTTTCCAGCAGCGTATCCGGCAGCGCTGCGCAGTTGATATCGACGAAAGGATATGCCGCGCGACGGCTCAGTGCATGGATAGCGTGGGCCGCCACGTCTTTACCCGTACCGCTTTCGCCTTGCAGCAAGACAGTGGTATCCGGGTAAGCAGCCACCTGGCGCATCTGGTCAGCAGTTTCACGCATAGCCTGGCTACGACCAACAACCATACCTATGCTGGAAAGAGGATTGTCAGTCATGACATCCGTCGATGACCTGGGATGAGATGAAATGTTTCGCCTCAACTCACACATGCCTCCCAAAACCAAAAAATGGGGCGCAACACGCTTTGTCGCGCCCGCTTTATAGGCCCAACCGCTGCTAATTACCCTGCTTTTGCGAAGGTATCGTTGTTTACCGCATACTGGCTCATCGGCAGAGGCTGTGAGGGCTGCGACGGTGATGAAGTTACGACCCAGCCATTACCCAGCACGAAAGTAGCCCCGTTGCCTCCATTGCCCCATTGCGAGTGCGTCTCAATGGGATAGGGAGCCGAAAATTGACCGTCAGAATTGGTCGTGGGCATCAACGCGTCCAGGGGCTGCGCGGGAGACACAGCAAATCCCGGCACCATCATACCATTGCTCAAACCCGCCCGCATATACTCTCTTGAAACAGGTGACATCTCATTCACCGTGCTATAAGTCGGCAGCGAGAGCGCGACGAGTCTGAGCGCAACCAACTCGCCGGCTACCTGGCAAACCTGTTCGCGCGACATGCCCAATTCCTGGGCCGCCATCTGTAGCGTCGTCTGTCCATCAGCGCGCGTAAAGAGTCGCCACTGGTCGGGTGTTAGTTGCACTTGAGGGTTTTGCTCGCGATACGCGGAAAGGTCTATCGGCGTCAATACCATCTGTGGTTGCATATACGCCGTATTTACACTCGCCGGAGTTACCGGCGCAATTACGCGCTGCGGCGGCATAAGCGAGCCAACCGATGACCTTGCTAACTCATCGGTGTTGCGTTCAGCACCCGGCATTGAAGCCATAGACGAAAAGAGGGCAGCGGAAAAAGCAGAAACGGTTGTTGAATCGTCAAACAAAGGAGAAGTACCGTGCATGGTTGGCGAGTCAGAAATACTGCTCCGATTTGCGCCCGCGAAGGACCGATGTTCAGCAGAAGCAACGCCGACAGGTTCAGCAACAACTTCAGCGTTCTGCTCAGGAAGCATAGCAGAAAGGGGAAGCGCAATCAACAAGCGATCGGCAGGAGGTTGACGATTCTCTTCAAAATAGATGTCGCCATCCGTCCACGAAAGAAGCGCCTCAATTACCTGGGAAGCTTCAGCCGATGCCCAGTGAAACAGGCTTTGCTGGTTGACATGACCGAGATCGATCAACGCCAGCGCCGCGCCTACTTCCCGATAATGCTCCGCGCCCAGTGTAAAAACTACCTCTTCATACGCTTCTCGCGAAATAACCCCGGCCTGCAACAGCCGTTCCCCCAGCGAGAAATCTGGCCTGACAGGGCCAATGCATAGTAATTGACCATAGCGAAAAGAGAGTTCTACTTTACGCTCACCTTGCTTGACAACGAGTAATCCAGTTTTCTTAAACGACTCGATTCTCTGCAAAATAATCGACAGGTCAAACTGATCTAGCGAACCTATGAATGACACTTTAAAACACCGCCCGTCCAAAAACGGCTCCAGACACAGGCTGCGCTACTGACAGGCAATTGGCTGACAAAAGCCAGGCAGCATCACAATCCGCGCGAGAGTCTACTACGAAACGTTGCGATACCAATACGACGATATACTGAGGAAGCCATGCTCTCACCCTCGACCACACTGTCGAGATCGCCGTAAGTGCAGAGATACACACCCCCGCGGTATCTCCGCCATCAATCACAGTTTTTCATGCTCACCCGACCCTGGAGGCCGGATGCAAAGTATTTGGCATTGAAAGGGCCACACTACCCTTCCAACGGAGGGAGAGGGATTCGAACCCCCGGGGCTCTCACCCAGCTGTTTTCAAGACAGCCGCAATAGACCACTCTGCCATCCCTCCAACATGACTATACCATATCCGCAGCCGTTTTGAAAAGAGGGTGGGTAGTAAATCTCATGCATAACGTATTTTTTAGACATATTTGGCATGCAAACCGTATAAAGAAGCCAGCAGCGCGCGGGGATTGTCCTGGCTAATACCAGGACTTTTAATAGGACTTTTGGCAACCACTCATTATGCCCGTATATCCTTACGCTTATAGAACCCTACCTCACCAGCCTGGCCCGCATCTCGTTTAGATCATTGCCGCACAGAATTTAATACGTAATATATACCGGACCGGAATCGTAGGCATTCTAAGAAGAATTTGCATTTGTATATTGCTATGGTATACTCCTGGAAATATGGATCGAATACAACTTCTTTGCTCAACCGGAGCATTCAGCCGTTTTCCCGATATCACCGATCACCAATCCATCATAGAATATGGCCCATTGCTGGCGGTGGATGGTCTCGAAGTGATGTTTTTCCCAGGCTGGACCGATAACATTGAACAGATAGCCGGAGAGTTGCGCGCTTCTGGCCTGCGTTTCCCGGCCATTCACGCCGAAAAAGGCAGCGTCCCGGCCTTAATCAGCACACAGCCCGCCGAGCGCGAGCAGGGCTGGCGATGGCTACAGGCAAGTTGTCGCCTGGGACAACAATTACAGGCAGATGTACTCGTATTTCACCTGTGGGGACTGCCGGATTCGGACGACAGGTTCGCGGACAACCTCGCCATCCTACCGGACTGTTTCACAATGGCTGAACAACACGGGCTGACCCTGGCCATCGAAACCATCCCCTGCAAAAGCGGCGATCCACTCGGTAATGTGCGCCGGGCAGTCGAGAAAGATTACCGCTGCCATGTCGCGCTGGACACCGAGTTCCTGGCCCTCCATCAGCAACTCGCAGCAGCGTTAGATGCCGACTGGCTCTGGCAAGATCAGCGCGTTCGCCACATCCACATCAAGGACTATGACGGTGCCATGTACTCTACCGACAACTATCGCCGCTACCTGCACCCCGGCGAAGGCAGCATCGACTTCCCACATTTCTTCTCCGCCCTCAAAGCCCGTCACTATCATGGCAACATTAGCCTGGAAGCATCCGTCGTCAACCGCGACGGAACTCGCGACATCGAGAAACTACGCCAGAGTTTAGCACAGTTAAAATTATTTGCATATTAGGTTGAAATATTGTACACTATGATCTGGTTGTCCAGGAGCAAGGTGCATGGTAACAGTAGTCAAACTCAATCCGCTTGGCGAGGTCAGAATCCAGTATGAAGGTGAAATGATCAAACGCCTGTCAGATGGCGTGGTAATCCAGGCATATTGGAAGCAGCCTGCAAAAGACCTCGGTTATACGCGTTTTGAGCCGGGGGACAGCTTCACCGAATACTACTTTACCAATCGCTGGTACAATATTTTTGATATCGCGAGCGCCGACGGGCAAAGAAAAGGCTGGTATTGCAATATCGCGCAACCAGCCTCTATTTTCGAGGATCGTATCGAACAGATCGATCTGCTACTCGATGTATGGGTTGACCCGCGAGGCTCGACACTCGTCTTAGATGAAGACGAGTTCGAAGCCGATCATACGCTCGACGCTCAAGTACGCCAGCGCGCGCTCGACGCCTTGCAGGTCCTGTTACAGGTAATTGCGGCGCGAGAAGAACCATTTATGTCTATATCTCCCGCGCAAAATGGGAGAGAGCAATAGATTAGTGTGTTGAAACAACACTGTGTCAGAGCCACACAAGACTCTGGAAGGACATATCTTGATGGAGAAAAAAGGCGCCAGGCTGTTCCAGGAGGATGGAGAAATTCTTAACTACGGCTGGAACATTGTGGAGCTTGAAACACGCAGACAGCTTCGTCTGAAGGTAAACGAGCTACTTCGACTTGTAAACGACCCCGCGCTTACCACCAGCGAGATGCAGCAATATCTACACATCGGTGTAGCGCGGTTTGGAAATCAACTGGCGGCACAGCTTGTGCGTTCTCTCCAGCGCGACGACCACCACGAACGCCAGTCTATCATCTGGTTACTCACACTCTTAAATGATGCAGAGTCCGTGCCTCAGCTCAGGCAAATGTCGCAAAATAAACACCTGCCCCGCGGCGTGCGGCTCTCAGCTTCGCTCGCCCTGGCCGGCATGGGCGCGACCCCCGAAATGATGAACGAGCGCAGACATAAACGCCTGTATGCCATCAGTTGATTTACCTGAGTGGCACATCATAAGCGAGAAGCACCAGGGCGACCGCAAGGGTCCCCCCCATATCCACGCCTCTCCCGCCCTTACAATGACCACGACGAGGATGGAGACCCTTGCGGTTGCCCTCGTACCTCTCACGTTATCTGTGTTTTGCAAAAGAAACAGGCAGCCACATGGCGAAAACTGAACAACCCGTAGAGGCCGTACTTGAAACACCCGTCAAGCAATCAAAATCCGGCCTGCTTTATGTCTGCCTTGCCGTTTTCTTTTTCTCCACCAGCCCGATTTTCGTGCGCTGGTCCAGCCCATTCACCTCCATTGAAATCGCCTTCTGGCGACTGGCAATCGCTACCATCCTCGTCGCCGCAATGGGCTTACTCACCCACCAGCGACTGCTGCTGAAACGCCAGGAAGTGCCGCGCTTCCTATTTTACGGCCTGGTGACGGCCCTGCACTTCCTCACCTATATCAGCTCACTCAGCTTCACAACCATCGCCCACGCGCTCGCGCTGGCCTACACTTCTCCCATCTTCGCAACCCTGTTTTCAGCCATCTTCTTGCGCGAAACGCTGCCCAAACGCAAATACATCGGCATCGCTATAGCAATCATTGGTATCGCCATCATGGCTGGCTTTCAGCCGAACTACACCGCCTGCTCGCTCACAGGTACTGGCCACTGTATGATACTCGGCGACAGCATCGCGCTCATGTCTGGCCTCTGCTTCGCTATTTATTCGGTGGTAGGGCGCGGCGAGCGTGACCGCCATCCACTCTTTCGCTACACCACTAACATCTACGGCCTGGCCGCGCTCTGGCTCCTGCCCGTAACGTTGTTCTTCGCCTTCTCACATCCCTATCCACTCGGTGCTATAGGCGCAGTCGTCGCCCTGGGCATCTTCCCCCTGGGACTTGGGCACACCCTCTACAACGCCGCCGTGCGCCGCGTGCATGCCACCTATGCCAATCTGATCGCCACCCAGGAAGTGACTGGCGGCATCATCCTGGGCATTTTCCTGTTGGGCGAGATACCCTCAATCGCAACCATCATCGGGGTAATCGTGACGCTGGTAGGCATTGCAGGAGTGTTAATTTGAGCGACAATGTACTCCATAGAAATACATTACTCCTATAGAGTTCTAATTCAAGGCTTTTTATTGTATACTAACTACGGTAAAATCTAAGCGGAAATCTGTCAAAACTCCCCAAACAAGTAGAGCGCACTAACAATTTAACTCGTCAAGACCTGCCCGGCAGTAAAGGGGACAAAGGTATGCTAGAAGAATTGTATACAAGTGGCAACTACCTTAAAAAGAATCCAACATGGCATGTTGGCGAATCTCCCTGGAAAGCCAGAGAGATCATGCGTATGATAGCGCGTAATAAGCTCGAACCAGAGACAATCTGCGAAGTAGGCTGCGGAGCCGGAGAAATACTCAGGCTACTGCAACAGAACATGCATGAGAAATGCACCTTCTGGGGATATGAGATCTCTCCACAGGCCTACGAACTTTGCACAAGCCGGACAAACGATAAGCTCCACTTCAAACTCTGTGACTTTACACAGGAAAAAGAGGTCTTCTTTGATCTCATCTTAGTCATGGATGTGATCGAACACCTCGAAAATTATTTCAATTTCCTGCGGGAAATACAACCCAGAAGCACTTACAAGATATTTCAATTTCCCCTGGATCTCTCCGTACGCTCCATCCTCCGTAACCATGTCGTCAAATATCGCACCACCTATGGTCATATCCACTATTTCACCAAAGATATTGCCCTTCAGATGTTAAAAGACCTCGGGTACGAAGTGATTGACTACTTCTATACCTATGAAACTATTGAAGCTGAGCCGGTTCCATACGAAAAAAACTTCCTGATACGTGTGAAGAAGCGCTTAGGCAAAATCAAACGCGGCCTTCTCAAAAGCGGGGTCAAACTCTGCTTCGCGATGAATGAAGATTTAGCCGCGCGCATTTTTGGTAGATGGAGGTTTATGGTACTGGCAAAATAGAAAAGGCAATTACAAGCGGCGACCATCCACAATCCAGCCCTCATGCTTTTCGCAATCCGCCGATTGACAATCAGCAGGCACACGTGATAGGTTTTCTACGCGAGGGGGTGGAAGTAAAGTCGAGACCGTAAATATCCATGGAGTTGTTGTTATTCTAATACTATAACTGGGCCATTACACGCTTGCTGATGGAGCGCAGGGTAGCATAGACGCCGGGGCCAGTGGAAGCGACAGCCTCGAAACTGGGGACCTGGCGGCGATTCAGGTAGCGTTCGAGCACTTGAACGGGCAGTGCCGAAGGCATGTCGCGTTTGTTCCACTGCATCACGAACGGGAAATTCGCCAGGTCTTTACCCAGGCGGCGCAGGTTCATTTCCAGTTCTGTAATGCTCTGTACATTCTCTTCAAACTTCTCAGCCTGTGAATCCACCACGAAGACAATGCCATCCGCGCCATTTAAGACTGCCAGGCGCGTACGCTCATAAAGAATCTGTCCGGGAACCGTATACAGGTGGAAGCGCGTGCGAAAACCATAGACCGTACCCAGGTCAAGCGGCAAGAAATCAAAGAACAGCGTGCGTTCGGTTTCTGTGGCGATGCTGAGCATCTCTCCGCGCACCGACGGATTGATGCTCTTGTACACGTATTGCAGGTTAGTGGTCTTACCGCAATACCCAATACCGTAGTAAACGATCTTGCAGTGGATCTCATGAGTCGCTATATTTATGAGCGCCATGTGGCAGGTTCCCCTAATCGCGGAAAAGCAGATCGATGGTGTCTTCGACAGAGGAGCGGAATTGGATATTGAGCACCGAAGATTTCTGGCGCGTCGTATCGGCCCGCACTCGCTCCAGGGTGCGGCTCAATTCATCCGAAGCCTTCTTTGAAAGCACTTTAACCAGCCCGATATGGGTGAGCTTGTCGAAAACAATCACAAGCAGCCACTGATCTTCAATCATGGTCGTATAAATATTTTCATGCACGCCCTGTTGGAAGATGGTGCGGAAGTCCTTTTCGCCCAACAACTCGGCCACGTGGCGCGAAGAGGAAAACGCGCCAGCCAGCAACGCGCCCAGAGAAGTAGCATTGCGTTTCGTCCCGCTGCCCTGCGTCGTCACAACCTGGCCGCTCTTGTCAAGCAGCATGACAGAGGAGGCGCTGGTGTCATTCATAAGTTTTAATAAAACCCTGGAGATAAGAGCAAGCTCATGATCTGAGATAATAATGTTGGTTAATTGTTCCATGTACGCTTCGCCCTCAGTGTACTTACAAACCCGGTGAACATTTCGTTACGCTATACAATTTCGCTACTAGCTGATATCAAGCGCCTCAAGAATTTCGATGCGGCTGGTTTTCACCAGGTGCCGCACACGGCCAATGCTTGCTGCATTATCAAATAACGTGACCATCAGGGCAAAATCGCCCATCGGATCAACACTCACTAATCCATGCTCGTACTCATTCAATACCCCCACCACGTTCCCGCGCGCAATCTCCTGACCCAGCGCCTCCGCCGAGTTGAGACTAGAGGTCATCATGGCGCCCACCGCCTCCATATCTTCCTTGCCGTCACGGGTCAGCCCCTCAATCATCAAACCATCACGCCCCACCAGCACAGCCAGCCGCACTCCTGGTATCGACAAAAAGCGGCTCAACGTTTGCTTCAGATCAACCATACTTTCCTCCATGTACACCGGTTAACATCCAGAGCAAGTTCCATGGACTCACGCTATTCTACCCTGATGCCGCCGCCAGACGCAAATGAATGGGACATTCTGGCTAATCAATACAACGTTTGAGGAGAGTATCTGCGCGCAAATCAGACTTTCTTCCTGGTTTGCATTGCTGCATAACCTCTTCTGATCGCATAGAATCTTGTCAGTGAAACAACCGGAGAATGGTCTTTGGCTGGCAACATTATAGAGCAAATCCCAAAATAGAGAGATTTGGGACATTAGGCAATGTTGGAGCCAAGGCAATTCTTACGTTGACTTCGTTCCTGGCAGTAGGAGCCGGAGCTTTGATCACGACATATAATTCTTTAGGAATTGCATTCGTGAGCGGAGCTTTCCTGATCTCTGCTATTATAGGCATCTTCCTCTTTCTTGAGAAACTGTTCCTCCCTGAATTCATGTAGTTTGTAAGACATCTTCAAGAGGCATGCGAGTCAATCTCCCCTGCCTCTTTACAGGCTATTGGCTCCGTAATTCGGAGCTTCTTTGGTGATCATCACGTCGTGCGGGTGGCTTTCGCGCAGGCCAGCATTTGTTATACGCACGAAACGTGCCTTTTCCTGCATCTCGGCAATGGTAGCACAGCCCGCGTATCCCATCGACTGGCGCAGTCCGCCCACCAATTGATAGACCAGCGGCCCCAGCATACCCTTGTAGGGAACGCGTGCCTCAATACCCTCGGCAATCAAGCCAGTCTCTTCAATGATGTCATTTTGAAAGTAGCGGTCTTTGCTGTAGCTGCGCTGCTTCATGGCGGCAATCGAACCCATACCCCGGTAATCCTTGTAGCGTTCGCCGCGTGAGATGATCAGTTCGCCGGGACTCTCATCGACGCCTGCCAGCAAGCTGCCCAGCATGACGGTATCCGCGCCCGTCCCGATAGCTTTGGCGATATCGCCTGAGTACTGGATGCCGCCATCGGCTACGATCGGCACATCGTAGCGATGCGCGACGCGCACGCAATCGTGTATGGCCG
>Ga0307373_10016111_pt1 | contig 10069 bp, 8 predicted proteins | sample OX2MG_FD_202534 | JGI IMG/M metagenome (GOLD analysis project Ga0307373, IMG submission 202534) | Soil microbial communities from Risofladan, Vaasa, Finland - OX-2 | ecosystem: Environmental > Terrestrial > Soil > Coastal area > Acid sulfate soil | place: Finland: Risofladan, Vaasa | collected...
GATCCTCGCCTTCAGCGCTGCATCCAACTTGCGTCTCGCTCTCTTCGTCATGCTCCGCTCCGTCTGTTGCGACGGAACGGCCGTTCTTCCAATTAGTCAACCGGTCCTAAATTCGGGGTCCACTTCATTGGTTGACGAGTTGCTGCGCAAGAAAGAAGAAGGTATCGATGAGTGGATAGGAGACTGCTCAAAGTCCACGTCGCTCTATCTAGAACAGGAAATGACCAGTAATCCGAAAGTGCGCTCGCTCGATGTGATAAAGGGCTTCGGCATTTTGGTCGCACAACTCCTGCGCGCGGTTCGACCCACCGCAGGTTAGAGAGCTCCTTTTTCTGACCTTTTGTGCAGGCGCCGTACTTTCTTGTGCAAGCGGAAGTTAACGTACAGGGGCCACGTCACGGGGCGAGAGTTGCTGTGAGTGAGAGTCGCTTTGAGTTGGGCGAGGCGTAGTCGAGCCTTACTCAAAGCCGGGTGAGGGGGACGCACTCAACGTTCCGGCCGGGTATTGGCAGGGACCGCCCGCGTCGTGGCAGAATAGGCAATCACGTGGAGGATGCGATGCCGCTGACCCAACTCGAGCATTTCCTGATTCAATCGCCCGACATCGACGCGACGCGCGACTGGTACGTGAAGGTCCTCGGCATGCGCGACGGGCCGCATCCCGATTTCGGCTTTCCGGTGCACTGGCTCTATGTCGGCGACGTGCCGGTGTTGCACATGACGCAAGGCGGCGCGAACGTTCCCAAGGACCGGCTGCGCTATCTCGGCCAGCAGTCGCAGGCGACCGAAGGCACCGGCGTCATCGATCACGTCGCGTTTCGCGCCACCGGGCTCGCGACGATGATCGAGCACCTGAAGAAGCTCGACATCCCGTTCAAAGAGCGCCAAGTCGACAATCAGGCGCTCTACCAGCTCTTCCTGTTCGATCTCAACGGCGTCAAGGTGGAGCTCAACTACGAGGCCGCCGAGGCGAAGGGCCACCGCGCCGAAGTGATGGCGACCGACTATCGCTGATCCGGCGCATATCTGCCCCGATCCAGCTAGGCAACCCGCGAGCCGCTCTCTATATTCGGCGGCGCCATTCGAGGAGAAAGCAGGTGGGTCGCGCAACCCGCAGGCCGCGCCAGCGGTGCGCGGCGCACGAGCATCGACCGTTCCAACATGACCACGCGTCCAGATGAGAACACAATGACCGAGGCGAAGCCACTGCTGGCGGGCAAGCGCGGCCTCGTCATGGGCGTGGCCAACGAGCGCTCGATCGCCTGGGCGATCGCGCGCGCGGCGCATGCGCACGGCGCGGAACTCGCCTTCACCTATCAGGGCGAAGCGCTCGGCAAGCGCGTCAAGCCGCTGGCGGACAGCGTCGGCGGCGCGGTCGTCGGCGATTGCGACGTCACCAACGAGGCGAGCATCGGCGCGGTGTTCGACGCCGTCGCCGAGCGCTGGGCTCGTCTCGATTTCCTGGTCCACGCCATCGCCTATTCCGACGCCACCGAGCTCAAGGGCCAATACGTCGACACGACGCGGACGAATTTCCTCAAGAGCATGGAAGTCTCCTGCTACTCGTTCACCGACATGTGCCGCCGCGCCGCGCCGTTGATGTCGCAGGGCGGCAGCCTGCTCACGCTGTCCTATATCGGCGCCGAGCGCGTCATGCCGCATTACAACGTGATGGGCGTGGCCAAGGCCGCGCTCGAAGCGTCGGTGCGCTATCTCGCCGCCGATCTCGGCGGCAAGAACATCCGCGTCAACGCGATCTCGGCCGGCCCGATCAAGACGCTTGCGGCGTCCGGCATCGGCGATTTCCGCTACATCCTGAAATGGAACCAGTACAACGCACCGCTCAAGCGCAATGTCACGCTCGAAGAAGTCGGCAACGCCGCGCTCTATCTGCTGAGCGATCTGTCGAGCGGAGTCACCGGCGAGGTGCATCACGTCGATGCCGGCTATCACGTCGTCGGTATGCTGGCCGTTGATGCGGCGGCCGACGTCGCCGACATGCTGGCGAATTTCAAGCCGACCCGTTAATCGGCAAAGAGCGCGATGGCGGGCAACGGCTTCGGCACCATCTTCCGCTTCACCACATGGGGCGAGAGCCACGGCCCCGCGCTCGGCTGCGTCGTCGAGGGCGTGCCGCCGCGCATTGCGCTGTCCGAAGCGGACATCCAGCCCTGGCTCGACAAGCGGCGCCCCGGCGCCTCGCGCTTCACGACGCAGCGCAAGGAGAGCGACCGCGTCCAGATCATGTCCGGCGTGTTCGAGGGACAGACCACCGGCACGCCAATCATGCTGATGATCGCCAACGAGGACGCACGCGCCAAGGACTATGACGCGATCAAGGACCAGTTCCGACCCGGTCACGCCGACTACACCTATTGGGCGAAGTACGGCATCCGCGATTACCGCGGCGGCGGGCGCGCCTCGGCGCGCGAGACCGCGGCGCGCGTCGCCGCCGGCGCCATCGCGCGCAAGATCCTCGGCGACGGCGTGACGATCCGCGGCGCGCTGGTGCAGATTGGGCCGCACGCGATCAACCGCGCGCGCTGGGACTGGCAGGCAGTCGACGCTAATCCGTTCTTCTGCCCCGATCCGCAGACGGCCGCGAAATGGGAAGGCTTCCTCGACGAGGTGCGTAAGGCCGGGTCGTCCACCGGCGCCGTCATCGAGGTCAACGCTTCCGGCGTGCCCGCCGGCCTGGGCGAGCCGATCTACGACAAGCTCGACGCCGACCTGGCCAAGGCGATGATGGGCATCAACGCGGTGAAAGGCGTCGAGATCGGCGCCGGCATGGGTGCGGCGGCGCTGTCGGGTGAGCAGAACGCCGACGAGATGCGGATGAAGAGCGGCAAGGTCGCGTTCCTGGCGAACAACGCCGGCGGCATCTTGGGCGGCATATCGACCGGCCAGGACATCGTCGTGCGCTTCGCGGTCAAGCCGACAAGCTCGATCCTCAAGCCGCTCAGGAGCGTCGACCGCTTCGGCAAGGAGATCGAGGTCAGCACCAAGGGGCGCCACGATCCCTGCGTCGGCATTCGCGCCGTGCCGGTCGGCGAGGCGATGATGGCGGTCGTGCTGGCCGACCACCTGCTGCGGCACCGCGCACAATGCGGCTGAGCGCCGGCCGCGCGCCGGCGATGCGCCGATGAACCCCGCCTTCGGCACCGCGATCGACCACTACGAGGCCGGGCGCCTGGACGAGGCGGAAGCCGCCTGCCGCACCATCCTTGCCGCCGACGCGACGCAGCCCGACGCGCTGTTCCTGCTCGGCGTGATCGCGCATCGGCGTGGCCGCAGCGACGAGGCCGTGCAGCACATCAAGGCGGCGCTCAAGCGCAACCGCCGCAATCCGCTCTTTTACAACGCCCTCGGCGTGGCGCAGGCTGCGCGCGGCCGCAGCGTCGATGCGATCGCCGCGTTCCGCGAAGCCCTCACACTGTCGCCGCGCTACGCCGACGCCCACGTCAATCTCGGTAACGCGCTCGAGAAGCGCGGCGATCGCGCCGCCGCGATGGATTGCTTCCGGCGTGCGATCGCCATCGAGCCGAACCTGGCGGTGGCGCATTTCAATCTCGGCAATGCGCTCCTCGCCACGGGCGATGCGGCGGCGATCGATGCCTACCGCCGCGCCATCGCGCTCAAGCCCGATCTTGCCGACGCGCACATGAATCTCGGCACCGTGCTCCGCCGCCAGGGCCAGCCCCAGGAAGCTGTCGCGTGCTTCCGGCAGGCGATCGCGCTGCGGCCCGACCACGCCGCCGCCTACGACAATCTTGGCGGCGTGCTCGCCGAGATCGGACAGCTCGACGAGGCCGTGGCGGCGAACCGCCGCGCGCTCGCGCTCGGACCGACGAGCGCCGCGGCGCATTCCAACCTGCTCTTCAACCTGAATTTCGACGCAAGCCTCGGCATCGAGGAGCATCAGGCCGAGCGCCGGCGCTGGGCGGCACGCCACGCCGATGCGCTGGCGCCGGCCACCGCGCCGCATCCCACCGACCGCGATCCCGAGCGACGGCTGCGCGTCGGCTATGTCAGTGCGCATTTCCGCGCCTATGCCGCGAGCTACGCCTTCGGCGGCGTGCTGACGCATCACGATCCGGCGCGGGTCGAAGTCTTCTGCTATTCCGACACGCGGCAGGGCGACGAGTTGACGGCGATCTTCCGCCGCGCGGCCGCGACGTGGCGCGACACGGCCGATTTGAGCGACGCGGCGCTCGCCGAACGCATCGTCCGGGACCGGATCGACATCCTGGTCGATCTCGTCGGCCACATGGGCGGCCATCGCCTGCTGGTGTTCGCGCGCCGGCCGGCGCCGATCCAGTTCACCGCCTGGGGCGAGCCGACCGGCACCGGCCTCAAGACGATGGACTACCTGCTCGCCGATCCGGTGCTGATTCCGCCGAACGAGCGCACGCTTTTTGCCGAACAGATCGTCGACCTGCCCGGCGCGCTCGGCTGGTGGACGCCCGAACCGCTGCCGGAGCCCGGACCGCTGCCGGCGCGCGCCAACGGCTTCGTCACCTTCGGCTCCTTCAACCGCCGCGCCAAGGTGACGTCCGGCGTATTGCGCGACTGGAGCGCCATCCTGCGGGCGCTGCCCGACGCGCGGCTGGTTTTGAAGAACAAGCAGTTCGGCGATCCGGCCGAGCAAGCCGAGTTGCGTTCCGCGTTCGCCGCTGTCGGCCTGCCGGTGGAGCGCGTGACCTTCCTAGGTCAGACCGGGCGCGCGGAGCATTTCGCCGCCTATAGCGCACTCGACATCGCCCTCGATCCGTTTCCGCATGGCGGCGGCATGACGACGCTCGACGCGCTAGCCATGGGCGTGCCGGTAATCACGCGGCCGGGACGCACCATCCCCTCGCGCCTCGCGGCGAGCTGCCTGACCGCCCTCGGCCTGACGCAATTCATCGCGACGGACGCTGCGGGCTATGTCGCCGCCGCGGTTGCCGCGGTCCGCGATCTTGATGCGCTCGAACGATTGCGCGCGGACTTGCCGGAGCGCCTGGCGCATTCGGCGATCGGCGACGCACGGCGTTATGCCGCCGCGGTCGAGGACGCCTATCGCGCCGCCTGGCGGCGTTATTGCGCCAACGCGGCCGCCCGGCAGCCGCATTGATGCTGATGCCCCTTTCGGGGCAGAGTGACGCCGTTCTAAATCGCCGGGAGGGCACGTGCGCCGTTTCATCGTCGGATTGCTGGCCGTCATCGGCGCCGTCACCCTGCTCGGTGTGCTCGCCAGCGTGGGGCTCTTGGTCTGGCTCCACGTCACGGGGCCGAGCGTGCCCGAGGCGGCGGTGCTGACGCTCGACGTCGACGGCAACCTGTCGGATGCGCCGCAGCATGCCGGCCTGCTGGCGCTGCTGCAGCCGCACGAGACCAGCCTGCGCGATACCATCGGCGCGCTCGACAAGGCGGGCCGCGATCCGCGCGTGAAGGGACTGCTGCTGCGCATCGGCGGCGGCAATCTCGGCCTCGCCCAGGCGCAGGAGCTGCGCGACGCGATCGTGGCGTTCCGCGCCAAGGGCAAGATCGCCTTCGCCTATTCCGATAGCTTCGGTGAATTCGCGTCGGGCACCCGCGCCTATTATCTCGCCAGCGCCTGCGACCAGATCTGGCTCCAGCCCCTCGGCCTCGTCGGCCTCGTGGGCCTGCGCGCCGAGGAGCCGTTCCTCCGCGGCACGCTCGACAAGCTTGGCCTGGTGCCGCACTTCGACCAGCGCGAGCAATACAAGACGGCGATGAACCTGCTGACCCAGACCAAGATGGCCGACGCCGAGCGCGAGCAGCTGCAATCCCTCCTCGGCTCGATGCTCGACCAGATCGTCGCCGGCATCGCCGATGGCCGCAAGCTCGCGCCTGACCGCGTGCGCGACCTGATCACCAGCGGACCCTATCTCGCGCAGGACGCGGTCAACGCCCATCTGGTCGATCGCCTCGGTTACGTCGGCGACGCGCTCAACGCGCTGAAGGCGCACGCCGGCACCGGTGCCGAGGCGATGCGTGTCGCCAGTTACGTCGAAAGCGCCGGCCAGCCGCATGTCAGCGGTCCGCTGGTGGCGCTGATCTATGCCGACGGATTGATGATGCGCGGCAAAAGCGACAACGGCGCGCTGTTCGGCAGCGGCGTGATGGGCTCGGACAGCGTGGTGCACGCGTTCCGCCTGGCCGAGCAGGACAAGGCCGTGCGCGCGATCCTGTTCCGCATCGACAGCCCGGGCGGCTCGGCGGTGGCGGCGGAGTCGATCTGGGATGCGGTCAAGAAGGCGCGCGCCGCCGGCAAGCCGGTCATCGTCAGCATGGGCGGCGTCGCCGGCTCGGGCGGCTATTACATTGCCGCGCCGGCCGACAAGATCGTCGCGGAGCCGGCGACGCTCACCGGCTCGATCGGCGTCGTCGCCGGCAAGGTCCTGGTCGGCGGCTTGCTGGACAAGATCGGCGCCAGCGCCGACGCGGTGCAGACCTCGGACAATGCGGCACTCTACAGCGCGCTCGATGATTTCACGCCCGAAGGCTACAAGCAGTTCGAGGCGGCGCTCGACAGCACCTATGCGGGCTTCAAGGGTCGGGTCGCCGAAGGCCGCCACATGAGCGGCGACCAGGTCGAGACCGTCGCCAAGGGGCGGATCTGGACCGGCGCGCAGGCCAAGGGCGCCGGCCTGGTCGACGCGCTCGGCGGCTACGACACTGCGATCGCGCTGGCGAAGGCCGAGATCGGCGTGCCGGCAAGCGGCGATATCACGCTCAAGACGTATCCGCGGCCCGAAAGCGGCCTCGTCGTGCTGTTCAACCGGCTGATGGGCGCCCACCACGAGGATCCGCTCGCGATCCTGCCGTCGATCGCCGGCGTCGCGCGCGAGCTCGCCGCGTTGGCGATGCGGCCGGGCATGCTGGTCATGCCGCCGATCGAGATTCGCTGAAAAGCTCTTAGTTTCTCATTCCGCGAAAGTGGGGACGGAGTCTCATTCGTATTTAGGCAGGATTGCAACGCTCGGGATTTTTGATCCCTAACTAATCGGGGGGCGCATGAGAAGATTTCACGAACTGCGTCAAACAGCGGGGGATTTCGTAGCGCGCGGCAACAAGGGTGTAACAACGTTGGTTCGACGGCTGAATGGTTCTCTAAAAAGGGGATTACGCGCAACCACGTCTCTGGCGGGTGAAACGTACACTGAAGCGCTTAGTTGGAAAAATAACAGCGAGTTAAGCCACTGGCTGACTGATCGTCTAAGCAACCAAGTCGCTACTGTTGGTAGCAGAGCTATGGACGCCGAGTATTTGCGCACGCACATCGGCGGTGGTTGGCATCGGCTTTATGATGGCGGACACAGTATCGCCGGAAGCTGGAACGCGATTGGAACCGCCCTACCCGATCTGGGCGCTCTGGACCAACTCGGTACCTGGGCCAACGAATACTGGAAAGACCTGATCACCACGCGCGGAATGCCGATTGTGCTTCTTGATCACACCAAAAAGATCGACGAGTACTTCAAGCATTTAGACTGCGTGAACGTAGCTCAGATCATAGGCGGACCTCTTACTGGGGTGTCGATCTATTGCAACTGGAACGATCCGGGCAGGCTCGTAACGTCGGCCGCGGCGACTGATTGCAGCGGTTTTGTCTATGCCAACGTAGTTGCCCCCTTGGTCGGCTTGATCGGTCTCGGGCGGGCCTATTTCCTGCTTAAGCAGTCGGAGCAAGAAGATCTTCGAGCGCTAATTGCGCCGGCACTGAAAGGTCTCACGCGTGGCGGCGCCAGTATCCTGTTAATCACCGTGATTCCGGGTGGTTTTCTGTTGCACCTCAGCGGTGGAATCGTGATTAGCCTTGCTCATAATTGTGTCTGGGACACAGCTACCGAGAACAAAGAGGCGATGCTCGCCTCAATTAGAGAACGCCTCACCAGTTTGCGAGGCTCACCAGATGCCCTCGTCGCTACGTAGTTATCGAGACTCATTGTAGATGCGGCTCTGCCGCCGCTCGAAACGCGCCACGAGCTCGAGGTGTGGTGACCACACGAACGAATCCACCGGCGCGACGTGCGCCAGCGCGTAGCCGCCATCGGCCAGGACGCGGGCGTCGCGTGCGAAGGTCGCCGGATTGCACGACACTGCGACGACGCGCGGCACGGCTGACGCCGCCAGCGCGCGGCTCTGCGCCGCGGCGCCGGTCCGCGGCGGATCGAAGACGACGGCATCGAAGCGAGCGAGCTCCTCCGCCGACAGTGGCCGCCGCGCCAGATCGCGCCGCTCGACCGTGACGCGATCCGATAGATTGGCGCGCGCAGCCGCCTGGCCGAGCGCCTTCGCCGCCTCGGCATTGCCCTCGACGGCATGGACCGGCGCGCGGGCGGCAAGCGCGAAGCTGAAGGTGCCGACGCCGGCATAGAGTTCGGCGACACGCCGCGGCGTTCCGACGGCGTCGAGCACCAGCGCGGCGAGAACCGCATCGGCCTCGCTGCTCGCTTGCAGGAAGGCGTCGGCCGGCAGATCGACGGCGACGCCGGCGAAAACCGCGCGCACCGGCCGGCGCTGCGCCACTGGCGCGAAGGCATGATCGGCGCGCCACGACAGGCGCGCGAGGTCCTGCTCGGCGGCGAAGCGCGCCAGCGCCTCGAGCGCTTCGAGGCCCGGCACCTTCGGCAGCTCGAGCAGCACGTCGACGCCGGCATCGCCCAGCGTCAGGCTGGCGGCGGCCGTGCCCTTTTTCGGCAGCAGCGCAGCGGCGAGCCGGCGCAGCGGTTCGACCAACGCGAAAAGCGCCGGATGCAGCACGTGGCATTCGCGCATGTCGACGATGGCGTGACTCATCCGGCCATGAAAGCCGGCGAGCGCGTCGCCGTCGCGCGCGAGCGCCAGCCGCGCCCGCCGGCGGGTGCCGGGTGCGAGCCGCCGCAGCGGCGCGATGTCGACGTTCGTGAAGCCATGCTGCGCCAGCGCGCCGCGGAGCCAGCCGAGCTTCGCCGCCGCGTAGGCCTCGGCCGACAGATGCTGCAAGGCGCAACCGCCGCACGCGCCGAAATGCGCGCAGACCGGCGCGGCACGGGCGCCGGCCACGAGGAGTTCGACGATCTCGCCGCGCCGCTCACCCTTCTCGGTCGACAGCCGCACGCGGACGCGGTCGCCGGGCGCGACGAACGGCACATAGATGGGCTTGCCGTCGTGATGGGCGACGCCGTCGCCGCGTACGCCGACACTCTCGATGGCGAGCACGATCTCGTCCACCATCAGCCGCGCTCGGCCGCGACGAGGAATTCGACGTTGCCCTCAGGGCCGCGGATGGGACTCTCGACGATGCCGCGGACGCGCCACGCTTGCGCCGCGAGCCACGCGGCGATGCGATCGCAAACCTCGCGATGGAGCGCCGGATCGCGCACCACGCCGCCCTTGCCGACGCGATCGGGGCCGACCTCGAATTGCGGCTTGATCAACGCGACGAGGCGCGCGCGCGGCTTGGCCAGCGCCAGCGCCGCCGGCAGCACGATCTCGAGGCCGATGAAACTGGCGTCGCAGACCACGAGATCGACCGGCTCGGGCACTTGCGCGCGCGTGAGATGGCGGGCGTTGGTGCGTTCGAGCAGCACGACGCGCGGATCATTGCGCAGCGACCACGCGAACTGGCCGAAGCCGACATCGACGGCATAGACGGGCGCGGCGCCGCGCTGCAGCAGCACGTCGGTGAAGCCGCCGGTCGACGCGCCGATATCGAGCGCGACGAGATCGCGCGGATCGACTTTGAAATGGTCGAGGGCATGAGCGAGCTTGACGCCGCCGCGCGAGACCCAAGGGTGGTCCTTGCCGCGAACCTCGAGCGGCGCGTCCGCGCCCAGCGTCGCGCCCGGCTTGTCGAGGCGGCGCTCGCCGCTAAATACGGTGCCGGCAAGAATCAGCGCCTGGGCCTTGGCGCGGGTCGGCGCCAGGCCGCGCTCGACCAGCAGCTGATCGAGACGCCGCTTATCGGTCATGAGCGGAAGCGCGCCGGTGGCGCGCCGGTTCAGGCGCGCGCCGACAGCTCGACGGACGCGCGGCCGAGCGCCACGAGCGCCGTCTGCTTGATGTGACGCGCGTTGAGGCC
>Ga0307373_10016112_pt1 | contig 10069 bp, 9 predicted proteins | sample OX2MG_FD_202534 | JGI IMG/M metagenome (GOLD analysis project Ga0307373, IMG submission 202534) | Soil microbial communities from Risofladan, Vaasa, Finland - OX-2 | ecosystem: Environmental > Terrestrial > Soil > Coastal area > Acid sulfate soil | place: Finland: Risofladan, Vaasa | collected...
GCCTGCGCGAGCGATCCCGGGACCCGGCCGCTCACCGAGGACCTCGGCGTGGTTTTGCGATACTCGCGCCGTGCCGTACGACCCCGCCCGCGCCAACCCGGTGTATGTGCCGCACGCCGATCGCTACGAGCAGATGCGCTACCGGCGCGTCGGGGCGAGCGGCATCCAGCTCCCGGCGATCTCGCTCGGCCTGTGGCAGAACTTCGGCGACGACCGGCCGCTGGCCGGCAGCCGGGCGATCCTGCGGCGCGCGTTCGATCTCGGCATCACCCACTTCGACCTCGCCAACAACTACGGGCCTCCCTACGGCGCCGCGGAGGCCAACTTCGGCCGCCTGTACGCGGAGGACTTTCGCCCCTACCGCGACGAGCTGATCATCTCGACCAAGGCCGGCTATGACCAGTGGCCGGGACCGTACGGCGAGTGGGGCTCGCGCAAGTACCTGCTCGCGAGCCTCGACCAGAGCCTGGCCCGCATGGGCCTCGACCACGTCGACATCTTCTACTCGCACCGCTTGGACCCCCAGACGCCGCTCGAGGAGACGATGGGAGCGCTCGACACCGCGGTCCGCCAGGGCAAGGCGTGCTATGTCGGGATCAGCTCCTATTCGGCCGGTCGCACCGAGGAGGCGATCGAGATCCTCGGCGCGCTGGGAACCCCGCTGTTGATTCACCAGCCCTCCTACTCGCTGCTCAACCGCTGGATCGAGGACGGGCTGCTCGACGTCCTCGAGCGCCATGGCGTCGGCTCGATCGTCTTTTCGCCGCTCGCCCAGGGCCTGCTCACCGACCGCTACCTCGACGGCATCCCCGAGGACTCCCGGGTGCGCCGCGGCGAGGCGTTCGCGGCGCGGCTGATCACCGAGGAGAACCTCGCACGCGTCCGGGCGCTGAGCGAGGTCGCAGCGCGGCGCGGTCAATCGCTGGCCCAGATGGCGATCGCCTGGGTCCTGCGCGACGCGCGCGTCAGCTCGGCCCTGATCGGCGCGAGCAGCGTCGCCCAGCTCGAGCAGAACGTCGCCGCGCTGGCGAACCTCGAATTCAGCGACGACGAGCTGGCCGAGATCGATCGCAGCGCCGCTGACGGCGGCATCAACATCTGGGCGTCATCCAGCGACGCCTGAGCGCCCTCGCGCCGGTTCAGCCGCGCCCGTGTGGGGAGTCGAACTCCAGCAGCGGCCCGAGCGGCACGATGCCGCTGGGGTTGATCGAGCGGTGGGTGCCGTAGTAGTGGCGCTTGATCTCGTCAAGCTCGACGGTCGGGGCGATACCCGGCAGCTGGTAGAGCTCGCGCGTGTAGCCCCACAGGTTCCGGTAATCGAGCACCCGTCGGAGGTTGCACTTGAAGTGGCTGTAGTAGACGGCGTCGAAACGCACGAGCGTCGGGAACAGCCGCCAGTCGGCCTCCGTGAGCTGTTCGCCCAGCAGATAGCGCCGCGACCCGAGCAGCTCCTCGAGCCAGTCGAGCGTCTCGAACAGCGGCCGGAACGCCGCCTCGTACGCCGCCTGCGAACGCGCGAAGCCGCAGCGGTAGACGCCGTCGTTGAGCGTCTCGTAGACGCGTTCGTTGATCGCGTCGATCTCGCTCGCCAGCGCCGCCGGGTAGAGATCCGGGCCGACGCCCCCGAACGCGCCTGACTCGAACATCCGGATTATCTCGCTCGACTCGTTGTTCACGATCCGCTTGGTCTCTCGGTCCCACAGCACCGGCGCCGTGACGTGCGCCGTGCTCGCGGGGTCGGTGCGCGCGTAGGCCTCGGCGAGAAACCGCATCCCCTCGATCTCATCGACGAACTTGCCGCCCGTGAACGCCCAGCCGCGCCCGTCGCGGATCGGGTCCAGGTAGGAGACCCCGACAGCCGGCTGAAGCCCCATCAGCTCGCGGACGATCATCGTCCGGTGACACCACGGGCAGGCGGCGGCGACGTAGAGGTGGTAGCGCCCCGGCTCGGCCTCCGTGACCCAGTCGCGGAACACGCTGTCGTCTCGCTCGAACGCTCCCGCCTTGCCGCTCGCCGCCGCGGCGTCGTTGATCGCCATGCCAACGATTATCCCGTGCGCGGTTCGCGCCCCGAAACCACTACCGTCTCGCCGGCACCCCGATGGAAGCCCCGGCCCCGTCAACCGACCGCCTCGAGGCCTTCAGCGACGGCGTCTTCGCGGTCGCGGCGACCCTGCTCGTGCTCAACCTCAAGGTCGGCGCGGGGGGCGGCCTCGCGCACCAACTCGCCACGCAGTGGCCCCACTACGCGACCTACGTCGTGAGCTTCCTGACCATCGGCATCATCTGGCTGAACCACCACGCGCAGTTCCAGCGGATCGACCATCCCGACCGCACGCTGATGGTCATCAACCTGTTCCTGCTGATGTTCGTCACGCTGATCCCCTTCCCGACCTCGCTGCTCGCCGATCACCTGAAATCGGGCGAGGACGGGCACGTTGCCGCCGCGGTCTACTCGGCGACGCTGCTGGCGATGTCGCTCGGCTTCTTCGCGACCTACCTCTGGGCGGCCCACAGGAAGCTGTTCGCCGGCTGGGTCGGAGACCAGCAGGTCGGCTATCTCGTCCGGCGAAACGGCGCCGGCCTGGTCGTCTACGCGACCGCGATCGCCGTCGCCTTCGCCAACGCCACGATCAGCCTCGCGCTGTGCGGCCTCGTCGCTCTGTACTACCTGCATCCCGGTCGCGCATCCGCGCGCGGATGAGCCCGCCCCGCGCCCGGCGACAGACCCGGCTGCGCGCCCGGCGGGCTGCCGGCGCCATTTGACACTTCCCGCCAAGGTGTCAAACCTCGGCCGCGAGCGCGTGCAAATCGAGTGTGCTGCGCTCGGATGACCGCGCCGACCGCCCCCAGTGCCGCGCGTCCGATTCCCACGATCCTCGGCGTCGGCGCCGCACTGCCGGCCCAGCTGATCACCAACGCCCAGCTCGTGGCCCGCCTCGACACCAGCGACGAATGGATCGTCCGGCGCACCGGCATCCGCGAGCGCCACCACCTCGAACCCGCTGAAAGCCTCGCCACGCTCGCCGCCACCGCCTGCGCCGGCGCGCTCGCCGACGCCGGCCACGAAGCCGCCGAGGTCGACCACCTGATCATCGCGACGATCACGCCCGACCGGCTCACGCCGGGCCTGGCCCCCGCGGTGGCCGGCCGCCTCGGCGCCGAGCGCGCCGGCGTAATCGACGTCAACGCCGCGTGCGCCGGCTTCCTCTATGGGCTCGACCAGGCCGCGGCGCTGATCGAGAGCGGTCGGGCCCGCCACGTCCTCGTCTGCGGCGCCGAGGCCCTGTCGCGCATCACCGACCATGAGGACCGCGCCACCGCCGTCCTGTTCGGCGACGGGGCGGCCGCCGTGCTGGTCGGCCCGGGCGCGCCGGGCCGCGGCATCGGCGCCTTCGAGTTCGGCTATGACAACGGCCTCGCCGACACCCTCTACGCGGAACGTGACGCGCCCCGCCTGCAGATGGCCGGTCAGCAGGTCTACCGCCATGCCGTCGCGCGGATGACCGAGGCCGCCCGGCTCGTGCTCGCGCGCAACGGGGTGAGGGTCGAGGACGTCGACTACTTTGTCGCGCATCAAGCCAACGCGCGGATCGTCAGCGCGGTCGCCGACGCGCTCGGCGTGCCGCACGAAAAGGTCTCGTTCAATGTCGAGTGGACCGCCAACACCTCCGCGGCGTCGATCCCGCTCGCGCTCGCCGCGGCCGAGCGTGACGGCCTGCTCGCGCCCGGCTCGCTCGTCGGCATGGTCGCGTTCGGCGCCGGATTCGTCTGGGCCGCCGGCCTGGCCTCCTGGAAGGACACCGTCACTCAACCGCAAAGGAGCACCTGATGGCAGAAGTCACCGAAGCGACCGTCCTCGCCGGCGTGCGCGAGGAACTCGAGCAGCTGAAGGTCCCCGGCGCCGCCGAGGCCACGATGGAGACCGAGTGGCGCGATCTCGACATCGACTCGCTCGAGCTCGTCGAGCTGGTGACCGCCCTGGAGGATCGCTTCGATGTCAAGATCGCCGACGGTGAGCTGAAGTCGATCGCCGGCGTCGGCGACGCGGTCCGCATCACCCTCGCGCTCGCCAACGAGTCCGCGTCGGCGTGAGCGTTGCCGTCACCGGTCGTGGCGTGGTCACCTCGCTCGGCGAGGGGGCCGACGCGTTCTTCGACGCCCTCGCCGCCGGCGCCTCGGGCATCGTCGATGGCCTCTCGACGGCGAGCGCCTTCGACCCCGAGCGCTACATGGATCCGCGCGTCGCGCGGCGCACCGATCGCTACGCCCAGTTCGGCGTCGCGGCCGCCGATCAGGCGGCGACCGAGGCGGCGCTCGCCGACTGCGACCCCGACCGTGTCGCGGTGGTCATCGGCACCGGCGTCGGCGGCCTGATCACCCTCCAGGAGCAGTGCGAGTCCTTCCTCGCCCGCGGCGAGCGCGGCGTCTCGCCGAACTTCGTCCCGATGATGATGCCCAACGCCGCCGCCGGCGCCGTCGCGATCCGGCTCGGGGTCCACGGTCCGGGGTTCAGCGTCGCCTCGGCCTGCGCGACCGGTGCCCACGCGATCGGCGAAGGGATGCGGATGATCGAGCGCGGCACCGCCGACGTCGTGGTTGCCGGCGGCACCGAGGCCGCGCTCACGTCGTTGTGCATCGCCGCCTTCCGGCGGATGGGTGCGCTGTCGAGCGACGGCGTCTCGCGCCCGTTCGACGCTCGCCGCGACGGCTTCGTGATGGGCGAGGGGGCGGGCGTGCTGATCCTCGAGCGCGAGGAGCATGCGCAGGCCCGCGGCGCGGCCGTCTTTGGCCGCATCGTCGGCTACGGCGCGTCCAACGACGCCTTCGACATGGTCCAGCCCGACGAGCTCGGCGCGGGAGCGCTGATCGCGATGCGCGCCGCGCTCGCCGATGCCCGAGCGAGCCCGGGCGAGGTCGGTTTCATCTCGGCCCACGGCACCGGCACGCCGATCAATGACCGCGTCGAGACCCTCGCCGTGCGCACCCTGTTCGGCTCCGATGCACCGCCGATCTCCTCGACCAAGTCGGCGATCGGCCACCTGCTCGGCGCGGCCGGGTCGACCGAGGCGCTGGTCTGCATCGAGGCGTTGCGCCGCAAGCTGCTGCCGCCGACGATCAACTACGCCGAGCCCGACCCCGAGTGCGATCTCGACTATCTCGTCGACGGCGCGCGCGAAGCCCCGGACGTCTCGCTCGCGCTGTCGAACTCGTTCGGCTTCGGCGGTCAGAACGCCTGCCTGGCGATCGCCGCGGCGTAGCTGAGCTCGTAGGCTTTCACGATCGCCGCTCCGCCCCACTCCTCCCGCAACGACACCGAGGCCCTGATCCTCGACGCCGCCCGCGCGGCCCTTGCCGAGGAACCCTACGAGCGCATCACGATCGACGCCATCGCGCGTCGCGCGTTCGTCAGCCGCACCGCCCTGTACTTCTACTTCCCGAACAAGCGGGCGGTGATCGACCGCCTGATCCAGCTCGCCTTCAGCGAGATCTACGAGGCCGCCGCGCCCTACCTCGACGGCGACGGCGACCCGCGCGGCGAGCTGCATCGCGCCCTCGGCGCCACCGTCGCGGCGGTCGACCGCAACGCGACCGTGCTCCAGCTCGCTGCCAGGCTGTCGGGCGAGATGGATCGCATGCCACCCGAGTGGGCGCCCTACATCATGCGCCTGCGCAACGCCGCCGCCCGCCGGATCCGCGGCGACCAGCAGCGCGGCATCGCGCCGGCCGACATCCCGGCGGGAACCTCCGCCAACGCGCTGCTCGCGATGGTCGAGGCACAGGTCGTCCGCGAGGTGGTCGTCGGCGGCTCGGACGCCGCGGAGACGGTCAGGGTGCTCGCCGAGCTGTGGTGGCGCGCGGTCTATTCGCGGCCGGACGGCTGATTGGTGCTGTCTGCTCGGCGCGCCGCCGCAGAGTTCGCTCAGGCCGCCTGAGGGCCCGGGGCCTTGCGCGCCTTCAGCTGGTAGGCGGCGGTGTAGCCGACGTCGAAGCCGTGGCGCGCCGCGCGCAGGTACAGCCGCCAGACCCGCAGCCGCTCGGGGCCGGCCAGCCGCTCGGCCTCCTCGAGGTGTTCGTCGAGGCGATCGTGCCAGTGGCGCAGCGTGACCGCGTAGTCGGTCATGAAGCCCTCGACGTGCTCGGTGTAGAAGTGGGCACGCTCGAACGCGAGCTGCACCCGCGAGAGCAGCAGCGGCTCCCCGTCGGGGAACACGTAGCGCATCGTGAACTTGTCGGCCAGCGGATCCTCCTCGGGGCGCATCAGGCTGATCGCGTGGTTGAGCACCAGGCCCCCGGGCTTGAGCACGCGCGACAGCGACCGCGCGTAGACGTCGATCTGGGACTGCCCGACGTGCTCGGCCATGCCGATGCTGGCGATCGCGTCGAAGGGCTCGCCGGTCAGCTCGCGGTAGTCGGCGATGCGGATCTCCACGCGGTCGGCGACCCCGGCGTCGCTGACCAGCGTCCGCGCCAGCTCGGCCTGCGACGGTGACAGGGTGATCCCGGTCACGCTGACGCCATATTCGCGGGCGGCATGGATCGCGAAGCTCCCCCAGCCGCAGCCGACATCGAGCACGCGCTGGCCGGCCTGGAGCTCGAGCTTCTGAGCGATCAGGTCGAGCTTGGCGCGCTGCGCCTCCTCGAGCGTCTGCGCGCCGCGCGAGAACAGCGCACAGCTGTAGGTCATCGACGGATCGAGAAACAGCGCGAAGAACTCGTTGCCGACGTCGTAGTGATAGCGGATCGCCTGCGCGTCGCGCTCCGGGCTGTGGCGCTCGCCGGGCAGCAGCAGCTCGGTGGACGGCCGGCGCGGAATCCCCGCCGGGATCGCCGCGACAACGAGCGCGGCCACCAGGAGCGCCCGATCACGTGCACCGATCGCCGGCGGCACCCAGTCGTCGACGACCAGGAACGCGCCGTCGATGTCGTCGGTCTCGAGCGACCCCTCGACGTAGGCGCGGCCGAGCCCGAGCGGCCCCGGGGCGCGCAGCGCGTGCGCGAGCGCGGACGCCCGGCGCACGAAGAACGTCGGCGTCGCCGGCTCCGTCGCCGGCACCCGCCCACCGTCCCAGAACTCGATCGAGAACGGCCGATCGGGCAGCAGGCGCACGAGCTCGCGGCACAGCCGCGCAGTGGGATGGAACAACCGCATCGCGCGCAGCCTAAACAATCCGGAGTCCCGGCCCTGGCGGACCGAGACCCCGGAGCTGCAGACTTCGGCGCTGCTACGAGCCCGCGGTGCCGCTGTCGTCACGCACGCCGACGGCCACCACCGGTGAGCCGCTGACGTCGTGCGTGAAGATCTCGACGGCGTCGCCCACGGAGATGTTGGTCAGGCTCTCAGGCCCGCCGCCGGCGCCCGTGGCGCCTTGGAGTGAGGCCGTCGACGGAACGCTGACGACCACCAGGTGCCCGCTCAGCGGGCCGCCGCTCGTCACGTTCACGGTCAGGCCGTCGCCGCGCACGGCGGTCACGAGACCGCCGAACCGTGTCGGCAGCGCGCTCGACGGTGCCGAAGACTGGTCTCCGCCGCCTTGACCGGAGGAGTCGCCGCCGGTCGCCTGGCTGTTGTCGACGATGCCAACCGCAACGACCGGGGTGGTCGTGGCGTCGCGGGTGTACACCGTCACGGTGTCACCGACCGAGATGTCCGAGAGATTGATCGGGCCGTCGTTGCCCGAATCCCTGCCACCGAATGAGGTGTGCTCGCTCAGATCGACGGTCACCGTCGTCCCGGCGAGCGCTCCGCCACCAACGGTCATCGTCAGGCTCTGTCCGGCGAGGTCGACACCGGTCACGGCCCCCGGAATGGCGGTGAACGAGCCGTGCTGTCCGTCGCCACCACCGTGGTGATCGCCGCCCGCATGACTCGCGTCGAGGACCCCGATTGCCGCCAGCGGATTCGCGGTGGCATCGAGGGTGAAGACGACGACATGGTCGCCGACGGAGACGTCGGCCACCGTGACCTGCCCGTCACCGTTGGTGTCGCCGACGGCGAGGATCGTCGTCGCGCTGACGTTCACGATCACCGAGCTGTCCTGCGAGTTGCCCTGCGAGTCGGTTGACGCGACGGTCAGCGTCAGCGTCCCGTTGGTCGGGTCGACGGCCGTCACCTCTCCGGGAACCGCGGCACCCTTGCCGGCCGTTCCGCCGTTGGGCTGGCCGATCACGTCGATCGCCGACGCGACCATGGTCTGCCCGACCGTTCCGGTGGTGGTCACCGTGACGTCCTCACCCACCGCCACAGCCCCGTTCGGTCCGTGGACCGTCGCGTCGCCAAAGGCGACCAGGATTCCGCCCGAGTCACCGGCCGAGGCGGCATGCCCGGGGCGCACCTTGTGGTGCTTGGTGCCATGCGTGACACGCAGATTCAGCGTGTGGCGCGCCGCATTGATGCTCACGATGACGCCTGAGATGTGCTTCTTGTGCGTCGCGTGGGCAGCGGGCGACGCCGCCACCGCGCTCGATGAGCCAATCAGCAACGCGACCATGGTCGCGCCACACGTCAAGAATCGTCGGTTCAACAACACGGGCAACAGCTCCTCAGTAGATGGTCGGTTCCAGAACCCTCGGCGGGCACCGGCGCGCATTCGCGTCCTGTGCGGAAAGACCAACCGGCCGTCCAGCCACGCCGACGGCGAGTCGCGACGGTGGACATCCGGGGGATGCAGACACTGTTCGCGCGAGTGCGTCACAATCGGCCCCGCGCCGGCCAGCCCCGGCGGCCTGTGAACCAGAGCGGAGAGGAGAGGAAGCGATGGCCCGATTCGTGCTCGTCCACGGCGCTTTCGGCGGCGCATGGTCCTGGGAGCCGATCCTCGGCGAGCTCGAACGCGCCGGGCACACCGTCACCGCGATCGATCTGCCCGGCGCCGGCGATGACCAGACGCCGGTGGCCGGGGTCACCCTCGACGCCTACGCGGCGAAGATCTGCGCCACGCTCGGCGAGCAGCCCGAGCCCGCCATCCTCGTCGGCCACAGCATGGGCGGCGTGGCCATCACCCAGGCAGCGGCACGCTGCGCGGAGCGCATCGCGCTGCTCGTGTACGTCGCGGCCTTCATGCCGAGCGACGGCCAGAGCCTGCTCGACCTGACCCGCCTGCCCGAGGGTGCCGACGACCAGGTCCAGGCGAACATCGTGATCGCCGGCGAGCCGCCGGTGGCAACGATGCCCGATCCCTCGGCGCGCGGCGCGCTGATGGCCAGCTGCAGCGCGGAGCAGGTGGCGCGGGCGATCGAGCTCGGTCGGCCGCAACCGGTCGCGCCGTTCGCCACGCCGGTGACGATCCCCGATGGGGCCCTCGACGGCCTGAGCCGGGCCTACGTTCACTGCACGCAGGACCGCGCCATCCCCCCGGCGCTGCAGCGGCGGATGATCCGCGAGCATCCGTGCGTCGACGTCGTCGAGATCGCAACCGACCATTCCCCCTTCTTCTCGGCTCCCGGCGAGCTCGTGGCGGCCCTGGACCGCTTTGCGCAGCTCGCCTGACGCGCGTCTGCGGCGCGCGGGCGCGCGCCGCAGAAACTGAAGGCTGTCGTTAGAACCGCGCCGCGATCACGGTTTCGTCACAACGAGGCGGTAGCGTCTGGGGCCGTGTCGCTGAAGATCCTTCGGGCCGGGCTTGGGCTCGGTCTGCTCGTCGCAGCGGCGTCTTTGGCGATCGTGGTCGGCGCGGCCGGCGCGACGTCGAGCGGCGCCTACAGCCATGTTGTGGTCGTGATCGAGGAGAACTCGGGCTGGGCCGGCAACGGTCTCGCGCCGTTCCTCGGGGGTCTGATGGCCCAGGGCGAGTACTTCTCGAACTACCACGCGGTGAGCCACCCGAGTGAGCCGAACTACATGGCGATGTTCTCCGGCTCCACCCAGGGGACCGACGGCTCGGACAGCTGCATCACGTCGTCGGCGACCTCGCTGGCCGGCGAGGCGGCAGCCGCCGGCGTGACGATCAAGGGCTATTTCGAGGGGCTGACCTCGAACACCCTGTACGGCTGCCGGCACGACCCGTTCAGCCAGTTCGCCGACGCGAAGGTGTACGAGACCGATTTCGCGAACTTCCCGAGCAACTAC
>Ga0307373_10016113_pt1 | contig 10069 bp, 11 predicted proteins | sample OX2MG_FD_202534 | JGI IMG/M metagenome (GOLD analysis project Ga0307373, IMG submission 202534) | Soil microbial communities from Risofladan, Vaasa, Finland - OX-2 | ecosystem: Environmental > Terrestrial > Soil > Coastal area > Acid sulfate soil | place: Finland: Risofladan, Vaasa | collected...
CATCTTCGTTTGCACCCGCCGCCGCCGCACCATCGGTCGCACCGCTCTGGGGGTTCTTGTGCACGTGCACGTGGAGGTACTTCGGCGACGCGCCCGACGCACCGGCCCCGCCGGATCCTGCCGCCGACGTCGCAGCCTCCCCCGCCGTCGGCGCCTCGCCAACGGCCTGCAGCAGCCGCTCCGCGTCGGCGACCGAGATCTTGCCCTGCGCCAGCATTTCGAGAATCCGACGCCGCTCTTCGCTCATGACGCCCCCTTCCCCGGCCCGTCGGCCGGCTGCGCCGCGGCACCCGGCCGCAGCGCCTGCAACGCCTCGTCCACGGAAATCTCTCCCCGCTCGAGCCGGTCCAGCACCTCGCCGGTCGATGCGGCCATGGCCGCCGGCGGCGCCGGCACCGACACGTCGACCACGTCGAGCTGCGCCGCCAGACGGTTCAGCCGGTTCTTCACGGTCGGATAGCTGACGCCGAACAGCGCCTCCATCTCCTTGATGGACCCATGCGCCCGCACGAACGCCGCCACAAAGACCTGGTCCTCGGCCGCCAGCGCGGCCAGCGGCGGCAGGTCGAACTCCCCCTCAATCGCCACGTTGCGGGTGGCCAGCCGGACCCGCTCGATGACGAACGGCTCACCGCCGGTGAGCCTCGTCAGTGCCTGCCAGTCCTCAGCCATGTCGTCCTCTTTGTGAATATGAGCAATCATGGCGTATACAATTAATAATATCAAGTCACAGATTGATTTTATTGACACTGGCGAGGCCATGACCGAGCTGAAGCTCGGTGCGACGATGGGACCCACCGAGCTGACGCTCGGTGCATGACACGACCGACCGAAGCTCGGTGCAACGAGGGGAATGGCGCGCACGATTTCCCGGCATTGCCGGTCGCACATCGGCCGGCCCCGCCGGCAGGGGATGCCGGACCGGGGAGCCGCGAGGGACGGCTCGCGCCGGACTTCGCCAGACTGACGGATTTACCTACACCGGCAGTCATTTCGGGAGCCCGACTGTCGTGGGAGTCGCCCGGTCGGCCTGCCGTAGCGGCCGGTGGCCGGCTGGCCGCGGTCTTGCATTTCGCATGTCCCTGATGAGTCGTGCGACCCATCAGGATCAGAAAACGGAGGCTGAACATGGCAACCGCAACGGAAACCGTGGAGACGAACGGACGCCTGTCGGACCGCGCCATCGACATGGTCGGCCGGGCGTCGCATCTCGCGCACGAGGTGAAACTGATGAAGACCATCGCGGCCGACGCGGCCGAAGATGGCGCCCGCGCGGCGCGCCGCGCCGTCACGCAGACGGTGCACCGGGCGCAGGACCTCATGGACGAGACCACCCACCAGATCAAGCGTCGTCCCCTCAAGGCGATCGGCGTGGCCTTGCTCGTCGGTTCGTGCGCCGGGCTCCTTGCCGGATGGCTCGGACGCCGCGCCATCGTCCGCTGACCGGCGGCCGGGCCGCAGGCCGGCCTGCGGCCCGGTCCACGCGCGCCCGGCCGGCGCCCCCCTTCGTCCGCCCGCGGCATCCTCGTATAATCAGACACTCCGCGACCGTCCCGCGGACCGCTCCGGGAGGCGGCGCACCGGTTCACCCGTCCCGGCCGATCGGCACGCACCCACGTCATGACAGACCGCACGGATCCGAGTGAAGTCGTCGAGGCCGAAGGCCACCTGGTCGACTCCGAGCTCCTGACGCTCATCTTCGACACCGTCATCAAGTCGGGCGCCCGGTTCGACGTCCAGCAGTTCGACATCGGCCGCACCAACGAGGACTTCTCCCACCTGCGCATGAAGGTGACCGCGCCGACGCCGGCGGCGCTGCAGACGCTCGTGGAGGATCTGATCCCGCTCGGCTGCCATCCGATCGAGGAGCACGACGCGCTGGTGCGCCCGGCCGATCGCGACCGCTGCGCGCCGGAGGACTTCTATTCGACGACGAATCACCGGACGCTCGTGCGGCACGGCGGCCGCTGGATCGACGTCGCGCGGCAGCGGATGGATGCGGTCATCGTGCTCGAAGACGGCCGCGCGGACTGCCGCAAGCTGCGCGACGTCCGGATTGGCGATCGCATCGTCTGCGGCGTGGCCGGCATCCGGATCGTGCCGGAGTTCCGCGAACGCGACCGGCTCGGCTTCGCGTTCATGACGAACGACATCTCCTCCGAGCGCCGCGTGGAGACGAGCGTCGAGAAGCTCGCCGGCATGCTCCGGGAGCTCAAGCAGGCGGGCCGCAAGATCGCGTTCGTCGTCGGGCCGGTCGTCGTGCACACCGGCGGCGTCGAATACTTTTCAGAGCTGATCCGGATGGGCTACGTCGACGTCCTGCTGGCTGGCAACGCGCTGGCGGTTCACGACGTCGAGAACGCGCTGTACGGCACGTCGCTCGGCGTCGACCTCAAATCGGGCGTGCCGGTCGAAGAGGGCCACAAGCATCACATGCGGGCGATCAACACGATCAGCCGGGCCGGCGGCCTGCGCCAGGCCGTCGAGCAGGGGGTGCTGCGCTCGGGGATCATGTACGAATGCGTCCGCCACGGCGTGGACTACGTGCTCGCCGGCAGCATCCGCGACGACGGGCCGCTGCCCGACACGCTGATGGATCTGGTCGAGGCGCAGAACCGCTACACGACCGCGCTCGACGGCGTGGAAATGGTGCTCATCCTGTCGACGATGCTGCACGGCATCGGCGTCGGGAATATGCTGCCGGCATGGGTCCGCGTCGCCTGCGTCGACATCAACCCGGCGGTCGTCACGAAACTGGCGGACCGCGGCTCGTCGCAGACGGTCGGCCTGGTCACCGACGTCGGCCTGTTCCTGCACCAGCTCGCCAGAAAGCTCCGCTGAGCGCGGACGCCGGGACGGGCGCCGCGCCCGGTCCCCGCCACGGCTGTCACGTCAGTGCACCGTGTCGGACAGCGCCGCTGCCGGCCGATCGAGCACGCGCCCGACCATCGACTCCAGGCGCGCCTGGTCGATGGCGAACGGTCCGGCCACAGCAGCCCCGAGCGTGATTTCGATCGCGATCACGACGCCCTGCTCGAACGGGTTGACGATCCAGCTCAGCCCCCGCAGCTGCACCACCCGCTCGCCGGTCCCCTCCGGGCGCTTCAGCTGATCCATTCGCTTCAGCATCTCCTCGAGGATGAACCGGACGTCGTCGTCGATCCAGTCGGCCGGCGGCCGCTCGAGCCCCTGGATCGTTTCGGTGGTGGCGTGATGATCGCCGCGAAGCCAGATGTCGACCTGAAAATCCATGCCTGCTCCCGGGACGAGCCGGCCGCCGGCGCGCGCGGCGGGCCGCCCTCGTCCTGATTATCGATCGGCCCAGTCCGGGGGCCGCTTTTCCAGAAACGCCGCGACGCCTTCCGCCGCATCGTCGGTCCGCATCAGATCCTCGAGGTAGCGGCGCTCGGCTTCCGGCAGCAGCCGGGCGACCGCCTCCCGCAGGGCGAGCCTCGCCGCAAGGGCGGCCTGTCCCAGCGCCGCCGCCGACCGGCCGGCGAGGTGCCGTTCGAACCAGCGGTCCACCTCCATCCGGAGCTGCGCGCGCGGCACGACCGCCTCCACGAGTCCGGCGCTCTGCCAGGCCGCGGCCGGCCGCGGCTCGCCCGTGATGATGGCGCCGGCGGCGCGGGCCGTGCCGATCCGTGCCGGGAGCAGCACCGCCGCCGCGGGCGGAAACACGCCGAGCTGGATTTCCGGCAGGCCGAACACCGCGTCGTCGGCGGCGAAGATCACGTCGCAGCAGAGCGCCAGTTCGAATCCGCCGCCGAGGCAGCGCCCGGCCACCACCGCCGCGGTGACCGCCGGCACGCCGAGCCAGGCGCGCACCAGGTCGTGGAAGCGCGGGAGGACGTCGGCGATCCGCCCCGGCGCGTGCTCCTCGACGCTGGATCCGAAGCTGAAATCGCCCGCCTCCGCTTCGAGCGTCACCAGTCTGAGGTGCGGCGCACCGGCCGCGCGCGCCAGCGCGCCGGTCATGGCGGCCACCATCCGATCGGTGATCACGTGGCCGCGGGGGCCGTCGAGCACGAGGCGGAGCCGCCGGCCGTCCGGCACGGCTTCGATCCGTACTCCGCAGGAGTCGGCCGGCATCGCCCTCATCTCACCGCACCTTGCCGCCGAGCTCGTCGCGCAGGGCGTCGGGCGTGTTCACCGGCTGCCGGCAGGTGAACGCACGGCAGACGTAGGCGGTCGGCCGGTCGGCCAGCATCCGCATCGATCCGACGAAGGGCATCAGCGCGGCCAGCCGCGCCTGCATGGCGCCCGGCCGGACGGGCACCTGCACCGCAAACGGCCGATAGGCGCCGGCAACGACCGCCTCGAGCGCCGCCATGGCGGGCGACTCGCAAGGCCCGACGATGGCGATCTGCGGCGCGTCGGCCTGGGCGTGGTACGTCGACAGCGCCGCGAGCATCATCGGCACCGCGCGGCCCTGGCCATTCAGGCGTCCGGCACCGAGGCGCAGTGTCCGTTCGATCCGCCCGGTGTGCCGCGGGTCGCCGGTCAGGTGGCTCAGCGTGAGGAGGTTCATGATGGCGACCGAGCCGGCCGCCGGCTCCGCGCCGTCGTAGTCGTCCTTGAGACGCAGCAGGACCGACGGGTCTCCACCGTCTGTCGCGAACCAGCCGCCGTCGACCTCATCCCAGAAGCCGGCGTCGAGCGTCGCCTGCAGCTCGAGGGCCCATTCGAGCCACGCCGGGTCGCCGTCGGCCTGAAACAGCTCGAGCAGGCCGGCGCCGAGGAACGCGTAGTCTTCCGCGTAGGCGTCGATGGCGGCCTCGCCGTCGCGATAACGGCGCAGCAGCCGCCTGCGGGCCGGCTGCCACAGCGTCCCACGGATGAACGTCGCGGCGCGGCGGGCCCGCTCGCGATGCTGATGTGCGGCTCCCGCCAGCGCCGGGAATGCCGGCAGCACGCGCGCGGCACGGGCGAACGCCGCGATCATCAGACCGTTCCAGCCGGTCAGGATCTTGTCGTCGAGATGCGGCCGCGGCCTCGACAGCCGTGCGTCGAACATGCGCAGGCGCGCCCGGCGAATCGCCTCGCCGACCGCGTCGGGGTCCCGGCCCGTCGCCTGCGCCACCGCGTCCACCGGGCGGGCGATGTAGAGCAGGTTCTTGTGCGTGAACTCCTGCTGGGGATCGAACGGTGCGTTGCCGTCGGGCAGGATGCCGTAGTGCAGCCGCACGAGCTCCGCATCCTCGCCGCAGACCGCGCCGATCTCCTCGTCGCGCCAGAGGTAGAACGCCCCTTCCGCCGGATGCGCGCCGGTCTGGCCGGCCTCCTCGGGTGGCAGACTGTCGGCGTCCTCGGCCGAGTAGAAGGCGCCGGCGGCGTCGGTCATCTGCCTGGCCACGTACTCCAGCGTGTCCTGCGCCACCCCCGCATGGAACGGATCGCCGGTCACCTGCGCCGCTTCGAGGTACGCCACGGCGAGCTGCGCCTGGTCGTACAGCATCTTTTCGAAGTGCGGCACGCGCCAGTCGGCATCGACCGAATAGCGATGGAAGCCGCCGCCGATGTGGTCCCGCATCCCGCCGAGCGCCATCGCCCGCAATGTCGCCAGCGCCATGGCGGCCGGCTCCGGGTGGCCCGTGCGGGCCGACTCACGCATCAGGAACAGCAGTTCGCTCGGCCGGGGAAACTTCGGCGCGTCGCCGAAGCCGCCCCGCCGGGCATCGAACGTCTGCGCGAAGCCGGCCACCGCCCGGCCGAGCGCCTCCGGTTCCGGCACGGCACCGACGCCGGTCGACGCCGCCTGTCCCAGACGCCGCAGATCTGCCGTGACCGTTTCGGCTGACCGCGCGACCTGGTCGCGATCCTCGTGCCAGACCCGCGCGATCTCGCGCAGCACCTCGATGAAGCCCGGCCGGCCCCAGCGCGACGAAGGCGGAAAGTAGGTCCCGCCGAAGAACGGCTTCCGATCCGGCGTGAGCCAGACGCTCATCGGCCAGCCACCGGCGCCGGTGGTCGCCTGCACGAACGTCATATAGACGCGGTCGACATCCGGCCGTTCCTCGCGGTCGACCTTGATCGAGACGAACTCGCGGTTGAGGAGGTCGGCGATCTCGGCATTCTCGAACGACTCATGGGCCATCACGTGGCACCAGTGGCAGGTCGAGTAGCCGATGGACAGGAAGATCGGCTTGTTCTCGCCGCGTGCCCGCGCGAACGCCGCCTCGCCCCATGCCTGCCAGTGCACCGGATTGCCGGCATGCTGGAGCAGATAGGGGCTGCGCTCCGCGCTCAGCAGGTTGGGCATCCGACCATTATATGCGGCGGCTCGGGGCTCGGGGCGTCGCACCTCGCCCCGGCGTCTGCCCTACCTCGGTGTCGGCGCGGCTGGCTGATGGGCGGAGGCGGGCAGGCCGCGGACGAGCCGGGCGTGGGCCGCGGTGAACTGCGTGCCGAGCAGCATGACGAGCGCCGAGACGTACACCCAGATGAGAAAGACGATCACGGTCGCGATCGATCCGTTGACCGAGGCGAACCGTCCGATGTCGTGCACGTACCAGGAGAAGCCCACCAGCGTCCCCTTCCAGGCGAGTCCCGTCACGACCGCGCCCAGCCAGACGTCACGGAACCGGACCTTCGCGTTCGGCACGAAATAGAACACGAGCCCGACGACGAGGATCAGGAGCAGGGTGGCGGCGTAGCGGCTCGCGAGCCGGGCGATCAGCATCAGTCCGCGAAACTGTCGCAGCGCATCGGCGAACCAGCTGGCCTGCACGACGGCGGCAGCGCTCACCAGCAGCAGCGCCGCCAGCAGGATCACGCCGGCCAGCAGCAGCATGCTGAAGGCGACCAGCCGCTGCTTCAGGAAGCTGCGCTGGTGCTCCACCCCCCAGGCGTAATTGACCGCGTCGGAAATCGCCCCGAACACGCCGAGCGACGCCCAGATCAGGGCGAGCCCGCCGGTGAGGCTGATGGTGACGCCGGCGTGAAACGCGTTGAGCTGCGACAGGATGAAATCGAACCGCGCGGGAAAATAGTGCAGCAGGAACGAGATGACCCGCGTGCGCGCGCCGCCGGTCGCGCTCAGCCACCCCAGCAGGTTGAACGCGAGCAGCAGGCTCGGAAACAGCGACAGGAGCGTGTAGAAGGCGATGGAGGCGGCGTACGTGAGCGGCTGGCTGTTGCGGGTGAACTCGACGAGCGCCGCCCAGGCGGCCCGGCCGATCAGCCGGAGGCTCGTCCGCATCCAGCGGGCGATGACCCGCAGGCGGTGAGGCAGAGCCGACGCTGTCGTCCGGTCAGGGGAAGCGCTCACGCGTCTCGGACCGAAGAGAAGGGGGCCTGCGTCAGAACGGCGCCGTCGCCTCCCAGGATTCGTCCCGGGCGCGATCGGGAGGGTTCGCGATCTCGTCGAGCAGCCGCCACCCCTCGTCCGCAGCGCGCGCCGTCTTCTGCAGGGCCGCGCGCAGCCGGTCCACGTCGCGCATCAGGTCGTCGAGGCGCGGCTCGAGATCCCGCCGCAGCCGCCGGCCCCGATTGGTGAAGAACAGGTAGCCGGTCACGCCGCCAATCACGGCGCCCAGTACCGTCGCCGCCGCCACCTGCACCGGCTCCCGCACGCGTGACCTCCCGGTTGCCTGGAATACGCCCACCTTACCACCCGATCCGCCGGACCGCAAACCACCGCTACGGCCGCGACGTCAGGTCGCGATCGACGAACAGCGACAGGGCGGCGCCGGACCAGGTGCCGTTTCCGGCCGGGCTGCCGTCCGCCCGGGCGCCGAGCGGCATCAGCCCGGTCGTCTTCGGGTCCAGGTGGAAGCGCTCGATCAGATAGGCCCGGACGGTCGCCGCGCGATCGCGCGCCTTCAGGAACTGCTGCGCCCGCGACCCGGACGTCGCGTAGCCTTCGATCACCAGGACGGCGTCCGGCAGGTATGGCAGGAACCCGGCCATGGCCGAATCGAGCCGCAGCTTCCCGCCATCGGTCAGTCGCTCCACCCCGTCGGGCCCCAGCGCGAACAGCACGTCCGTCTTCAGCCAGATCCGCAGCTTCTGGCGGTTCCCGCGCTCGAGCACCCCCTGCCGGTACTCCGAAGGGGAGAGCTGCGTCAGGTCGAAATAACCGCGCTGCCGGAAGAAGCCGCGCAGCAGGAAGTTGTGCTTCAGCGCATCCATCGCGTCCGAAATGTCGCCAAGCGCCGTCCGCGCGCTGTCCATGGTCTCCTGGAGGTTGCCCGCCAGCCCCTGGACACGGCCGCCGCTTCCCTGCAGCTTCACGATCAGCTGCCGGGCCTGTGCGATGACGTCGCGCACGCGGTCGGCAATCTGCCCGGCCGTCCTCGCGAGCCGGGTGACCTGCCGGTACAGGGTGTCGTCGGTCACCAGCTTGCCGATCGTCCCGCGGCCCTCCCGGATGTCGTCGGCGACGCGCCGGATGTCGCGCGCGACCCGGACGCCGGCCGCCGTGATCCGCTGGAGGTTGCGGCCGACGTCGGTGATGATCGTCTGCGCGTTCTCGGCCACGTCCGCGACCGAGTGGACGATCCGGATCACGTTCCCCTGAATGTTCCTGACGGTCTCGTTGACGAGCGCGACCGTCCGCCCGAGCTGCTGCAGCAGGTCGGCGAAATCGAACGGCTCGCGGCTCTCGATCAGGCCGCCGGCCGGCGCCTCCGGCGCCCCCGCGCTGCCGCGGCTCACCTGCAGGTACGTGCTGCCGATCAGCCCCTGGGTGTCGATCGTCGCGACGGAATCGGTCCGGACGAGGGGGTGCAGGTCGCTGCGGATCTCGAGCGCCACGCGGAACTTCTGCCCGGGCACCGCCGGCAGGCCGATCGCCTGCACCTGGCCGGCCTGCATGCCCGACACCTGGACGTTGTCGCCGACCTCCAGGCCGCTGAGTTTCGCGAACTCGGCGTACACGGTGAACTTCGGCGTGAAGGCGAGCTGCCGCTGTCCGATCAGGAACAGCCCCGTGACGAACAGCGCGATGCCGCCCAGCACGAACACGCCGATGCCCACGAGCCGGGACGACGAGTGCGGCATCCGCTATCCTCCTGTGGCCGACCGCATGAACGCGCGCACGAGCGGCTCCTCGCTCCGCTCCAGCGCCGCGGCCGTGCCCCGCGCGATCAGGCGCCCGCCGTCCAGCACGGCCAGTTCATCGCCGATGGCCCTGGCGCTCGGGATATTGTGCGTCACGACGACCAGCGTCGTCCCGGCTCGGCGGAGGCCGATGAGCAGCGCGTCGATTTCGCGCGACGTGATCGGATCGAGACCGGCGCTCGGCTCGTCCACGAGCAGGATGTCCGGATCGAGCACCATCGCGCGCGCCAGCCCGGCGCGCTTCCGCATGCCGCCGGACAGATCGGCCGGCATCCTCTCGAACTCGCCGTCCAGCCCGACCTCGGCGAGCTTCCCGCGGGCCCGCCGGACGATCTCGCGGTCGGGCAGCCTCGTGTGCCGCCGCAGCGGAAACGCGACGTTCTCGCCGACCGTGATCGAATCGAAGAGCGCCGAGTCCTGGAACACGAACCCCATCCGCCGGCGCACGGCCGACAGCGCCCGGCCGCGCAGCCCGGTGATGTCGGTCCCCTGGACGAAGACCCGGCCCGAGTCGGGCGCGATCAGGCCGATGATGTGCTTCAGCGTCACGCTCTTGCCGCTGCCGCTGCGCCCGAGCACGCAGAACGCCGAGCCGGCCGGAATCTCCAGCGAGACCGCCCGGAGCACCGGGCGGCCGCCGAACGCCTTCGACACCTGGTCGAGCCGGACTGCCGGCGTGCCGCCCGTCATGAGGCGATCTGCGGAAACAGGAGGAAGATCAGCTTCACCAGCACCACGTCGCTCAGGATCAGCAGGATCGACGCCGCCACGACGCTGCGGGTCGACGCCTCGCCGACTCCCTCGGTGCCGCGGGTCGCGTTGAAGCCGAGGTACGCGGCCACGCTGCCGATGATGAACCCGAACACGATCGTCTTGAGTGTGGCGGTCACGAAGTCCGCGTAGCCGATCAGCGAGAACGCCCGGTGGAGGTACAGCGACCACGACATCCCGGTCGCGGCCGCCTCGGCGGCGAACCCGCCGAGGATGCCGGCGAAATCCATCAGGG
>Ga0307373_10016114_pt1 | contig 10069 bp, 9 predicted proteins | sample OX2MG_FD_202534 | JGI IMG/M metagenome (GOLD analysis project Ga0307373, IMG submission 202534) | Soil microbial communities from Risofladan, Vaasa, Finland - OX-2 | ecosystem: Environmental > Terrestrial > Soil > Coastal area > Acid sulfate soil | place: Finland: Risofladan, Vaasa | collected...
AAATCTCGCGGCAAATTGTTCTATCGACTGGCCCAGCAGGCCGTGCACGTGGGCCCGGTCCCGTTTGCAATCCTGGTCAAACCACAACCTGTTGTGTTCGGTGGCGTCAAGTAAATATCCCTAATCTTGATTGACCCGTGGATGGAGTCAAACCCGTCGTTTCCCAAAGATTGGAAAGCTCCGGAAAAAATCGATCTCGTGCTGTGCAGCCACGGCCACGGCGACCACATGGGAGATGCTCTGTCCGTAGATCAACGGTATCATCCGACTTTCGTCGGGATTTATGAAATTACCGGCTGGCTTTCATCGAAAGGCGTCAAGAAAACTGTAGGAATGAACCTGGGCGGCTCGTTCCGGTTCCAGGATGTAACGATCTCTCTTGTAGAAGCGAAACATTCTTCCAGCATTGACGACAATGGCACTACCGTCTACGCGGGAGTTGCAGGAGGGTATGTCCTACAGGTGGAGGGTGAACCTACGCTATATCACTCTGGAGATACAGCTCTGTTTAGCGATATGAAACTTTTACACGAATTGTATGCTCCGGAAATCGCCTGCCTGCCGATTGGCGATCACTTTACGATGGGTCCGCGAGCCGCTGCAATTGCAGCGGAGTATGTGGGAGCCAAAAAGGTAGTTCCCATGCATTACGGAACTTTCCCGGTATTGAATGGAACGCCGGAGGAACTGCGAAATCATTTGCGCGGCAAGGAAATCGAAGTGATTGCGCTGCGACCGGGAGAAATTCTGAAATAAAACAACTCATGCGGCTGGCGTGGATGGAGAAGAAGAACAAAGGCGGCCGCCTGGGCCGCCTTTATCGTCACCGGGAGTGACTTACTTTGAACCTTGCTGCTTCTTACGTTCTGCCCAACGTTTGCGCATTGCGTCCGCAATGCGTTTTCTTCCTTCCGGAGAGAGACGACGCTTACGTTTTGCCGGTTTGCTGCCCGCGGTCGCCGCAGCCTTATGACTGGCTGCTGCCTTCGGCCGGCCGGGGCCGCGCTTGGTGGGTGTTCCGATCAGTAACGCACGAGCTTGTTGCAGGCGCGAAATCTCTGAGTCAATTTCTTGTACGAGTCGATGAAAATCCATAGTACCTCCAATATTTCCCCTAATAAATCGTCCTGCACAAACTCCCGCGAATTCTCTAAGTCGTTCGTGGAGAGAACTTATGTATAAGATTACAGAGCGTATAGGCTGGAGTGCAAGTCCAGTCAGGGATTCGTGCGGAGGATAGGACTTTCTTGACGTATGAGTTACTTCCTACTTCTGACCCGTCGATTGCGGTTGTTCTTCGGTATCCTGCGTGTCCAGGTCGGGAGGAGCGGGTGGAAGCATCGGTTTTTGGATTCGATTTTCCATCGCAAAATGGCTGGCAAGCGATTGACCTTTGTCTTCAATCGATCGCTTCAATCCGTCCAGGACTTCCTGGTGGTTTGCCATGTATTGCACCGCCAGCCTATCCAATGCATAAGTGACAATGTCGCTGTGGTGCAATTCCTTCATGGATGCATCGCCGCGAAATCTAAGCCATAGCTGATGGACTAACTCCACATCCTGCGGCTGTAATGCGGGTGCATGCGGCCCGATGTGGAAAGACTTTGCGGAGCCGTCCGGCATGACTACGTAGAACGTGAATTGCCGCTTCGGCTCGGGAAGCGCTTCCCAGGCACGGCCAGAATAGAACGCTTGTTCCTCGGCGGTCATGCGGGAGGAAAGCCCGGCGACAACGGTGGCAGCCTCCAGAGAATTCGCAGTTTGCACCAGGGCAGAGAACGGATCGCCGGCGGGAACGACCAGAAGGGAAATATGGCGCCCGAAGCTTTCCGCAACGGATACCGCCTGCGTGAAGATCATCTGTTCATGCTCAGTAAATGCGAGCTGCGAAGCGTCGATGTATTCCGGGCCGCCGGCTCCCATCAAGCGGGCCGTCAGCAGTACAACATCCTGACTTTCTTCAGAACTGCGAGAGAGAGCCCAGCGAAGTGCGCCGGTCGCCCGAATGTCCCGCATGGTGACAACAATGCAACCGGGACGGATACGGAGCGTTTCTCGACTGACGGTGTCGTCGTTTTCCAGTTGAAAGTGCTCTTTCATTTCGCGGGCGGTCAATGCGTGCCGGCGGATGTTGTCTTTTTCAGAAAGAGTAAAGAGGACGTAGAAGGTGGCCGCGAAGACCAGGCCGCTGATAGTTGCAACTTCCTTGGTCAACAGATTGACAATTGCGGTGCTGAAAAGAACCAGAAATACCGAGAACAGGCCAATGGGAAGTTCGACGTTCCCAATCCGAAGATTGATCGGGACCTTCCAGCCGCGCTCGCCTTTGTATCGATAGCGCAGTATCAGCATGGCAAGTCCGTTGAAAGTGAAACTCCAGATCACACCGAACGCGTAAGCTTCGCCGATCACGATAATGTTTCCGCGACTCAGCAGGATGGTGGCCAACTGCAGCCCAGTCACCAGGTTGATGATGCGGATTGGAGTGCCAAACTTCTTTTGCGGTTTGCGAAACCAGTCGTGCAACACGCCATCTTCCGCGACTCGCATCAGCACGCCGGTGGAACCGATGATTGACGTATTGATGGCGCCGGCAAGAATCAGAAAACCCACAATGACGACAAAGATGCGAAACGCGACGCGCAGGGCGAGAGGGCCGGCCAGGTACATCGCGATCCCTGCAATGACATTGTCGCCGTACACCGAAACGCGAACCTGATCGGGAATCAGCATCACCGCCAGCAGGGAAGCGCCGCCGGTAAAAATCAAGCTATAGATGGCGATCACGATCGCCGCACGCTTCAGATTCTTCAGCTTCGGATGCTGAATTTCACGATTGACCTGGGCCAGAGTTTCCTCGCCGCTCATCGCTAGCACGGTGTGTCCGAAGGCCATCAAAATGCCAAACAGCCCGAACGTCTTCATCAGGCTGGTGTGCCGCAAAAAGCCGAACGAGTCGGCGGTAAATTTCAGATTCGAGGGAACTGGGATCGGAGGTAAATGCGCGCCTTTGTAGACGATGGAGAAGATTCCCCACCCCATCATAATGACCACCATCAGGGTGGTGACTTTCATTACGTCCACAGCGCGCTGGCTCGACGCTTCGATTCCCTTGACGTTCTGCCACCAATAAAACAGAGTGACGATGACCGCGATCATTGCCGCGGTTGCATTGACAGGCAGTTGGATGGCGTGGCCGGGAGCAGCCAGCAGCAAGCCGCCGAGAAGTTGATGGGCTGCGCATATGCGCAGCAATTCGTTCAGTAACCCAACAATATATTGGCCGGCAGATACGCCGGATACCGGGCCCGTCAAAACGTAGTCGAACATCAGCGCGGAAACGCTGACTTTGGCAAATGTGCCGCCCAGTCCCTCTTTCACGATGCGATAGACGCCGCCGCGGGTGAACATCGAACAGCTTTCAACGTAGACGGCGCGCACCGCGAACGAAAAAAGCATGACCCCGAGCACGATCCAGGGTGCGGATTTGCCAAAATCCTGCTCTGCAATTCCTACGGCATAGAACGCGGAAGACGCTAAATCGTTCAGTACAATTGCCGCCGCGCTCCAATAGGAGATGAACGTCAGCATCACGGTCGATGCGACAACGATGCGTACGCGATTGGCGGCGGATGGCGCGGAAACGGTCTGCTCTGGCATGGTTGCTGGTCTTAGTTCAGTTCCTGGTTACAAGCTCGATCATCCATGGCGAGCCTCGATCGAAATATTTGGTTTCAACCCGTCTTGAGGCAGAACCGATCTTCCATGATATTGGAGTTTCATGATGTTCAGAATGGATCTTTCGGCGTATTCAATCGTTTTTGCTGAAAAGCTCATGCATATCTTCAGCAAAACTAATGACGATAACGAATGCCGAACCGAATCCGCCCAACAGAAACATCGCGACCAGAACGTGATCCACGAGCTTCAGAAGAAGATGCATTCCAAGAGTGTACTGCTGAGCACTCCGAAAGCCTAGAATGCTTTCGATAAAAAATGTGGCGCATCGATAGGATGGTAGACTGCACACGATGCGCGCTGGATCGAAGTTGAGCTGGGTGCTCGCGGCAGAGAGCGGTGTGCTGCTCGTGCTGCCGTTTCCGGTGGCCGGCCCGCTACCCCATTGGCGCGCTGCGCTGGCGTGGATCGCGTTTATTCCTCTACTGATCGCCCTGCTGGTTCCGCGAGCGGGATTTGGCTGGCGACGCGTGGCGCACAACACCCTCCTGGGTTACTTCTGCGGAATTCTTTGGTACGGCGGTACCTGTTATTGGATTCAATCAACAATGCAGCTCTACGGGAATCTTTCTCCGTTGCAGGCGAGCCTCATCCTGGTCCTGTTTTGCCTGTATCTTGGCCTCTACTTCGCATTGTTCGCATTTCTGATCAGCCTTAGCCAGAGAGCCACCGGCAGCACGGTCTGGACTCTTGTATTGGCCCCGATGCTGTGGGTCGCGGTGGAATTGGCCCGCGCGCACATTACAGGTTTTCCATGGAATCCGCTGGGCGATTCGCAGATCGACAACCTGTTGTTGACGCGATTGGCGCCCTGGACAGGAGCCTACGGAATCTCGTTCGTATTGATGGCGGGGAACTGCGCCATCGCCAGCTTCTTTCTTTTTCGCGGTTGGCGCGCACGGCTGATTCCGCCGCTGCTGGCGATCCTGTTGGCGGCAGGATTGTGGAAGGGATATACCTTGCACGTTCCAGAGGAAACGACCCACGCCACGGCGATGTTGTTACAGCCCAACCTGAATGTCGGCGGAGTCTTTTTGGCGGGCGATGAGTTCGACAAGCAGATGCAGCATTTTGCCGCCCTCAGCGAACAGGTTTGCAATCCCTATTATTCTGGGCTGCCGCTGCGGCAAAAAACACAGATCCAGCCGGACTGCAAACCTCCGCGACCCGCGATCAATGTGATTGTCTGGCCGGAATCCCCGGCGCCGTTTGAAGACGGGGATGCCAGGTTTCGTCATTGGATTTCTGCGCTTGCGGAGGACGCGCACGCGCCCATGATTGTTGGCGACGTAGCGGTCGATCGTGAGACCGGGCAATCTCGCCCTCCCATGTACAACTCGGCCTCCTTTGTTGCTCCTGATGGAACCTTCGTCGGCCGCTACGACAAAATGCATCTGGTTCCGTTTGGGGAGTACACGCCTTTCCCGGAATTGTTGTCCTTCGCCGGATCGCTGACCGATCAGGTGGGACACATGACGCCCGGCAAACGGCGCGTGGTGTTCGCAGCCGACGGACATCGTTACGGCGTCTTTATCTGTTACGAATCGATTTTTGCCGACGAGGTGCGCCAGTTTGTAAAACTTGGCGCGGATGTACTCGTCAACATTTCCGATGATGGCTGGTATGGAGACACCAGCGCGCCATGGCAGCACCTGAACATGAGCCGAATGCGCGCCATTGAAAACGATCGTTGGCTATTAGTCGATACCAACAACGGCGTAACGGCGGTCATCGATCCGCGCGGGCAGGTGGTGCAGAGCTCGCCCCGTCATGCGGAGACCTCGCTGGCGGCGCACTTCAACTACGTTTCGCGAGAAACCTTTTATACTCGCCACGGCGACCTGCTCGCCTGGCTATGTGCCATAATCGCAATAGTTCTTGCTGTCGATGGGGCCGTTCAAAACAACTATCGACCACGAACAAAAATCTACTTCCAAGACTGATCCGCCATGCTCAATGACTTAGAGTTTGCCTACAATCCCGTAGAGCAAAAAGTTCGCGATCTGCAGGAGTATCTTTGACGCGGAACGTCTGCGCAAAGAACTCGCCTCCATCGAACAAAAAGTAGCCGACCCCTCCGTCTGGGCCAACCCTGCGGTTTCGCAGCCATTAATGCGCGAGCGCAAGCGGCTGGAATCCTTATTGGCGGACGATACGGAACTGCGCCGCCGCAGAGACGATATCGCTGCGTATTTTGAGCTGGCTCGTGAAGGCGAGTCCGTTGAGCCCGACCTGCTGCGCGAGATTGAAGGGCTGCGTACGTTTTCTGAAGCGCTGGAATCGCGCACCATGCTGTCGGAAGAAACCGATCCGCTGAACGCGATTGTGACTGTCCACCCTGGGGCGGGTGGCACCGAATCCCAGGACTGGGCAGAGATGCTGATGCGCATGTATCTGCGCTGGGCCGAGCAACAGCATTTCAAGACGGAGATCAACGACTATCAGGCGGGTGACGAAGCGGGCATCAAATCCGCCACCTTCACCATCAGCGGCGACTACGCCTATGGTCTGCTCTCCGGTGAGACGGGCGTGCATCGGCTGGTCCGCATTTCTCCTTTCGATTCTGCCAAGCGCCGTCATACTTCTTTTGCCAGCGTGTTTGTTTCGCCGGAAATCGACGACTCGATTGAAATTGATATCAAGCCGGAAGATTTGCGGATCGACACCTATCGCTCCGGCGGCAAGGGTGGCCAGCACGTCAACACTACAGACTCGGCGGTGCGAATGACGCATTTGTCGACGGGCATTGTCGTATCGTGCCAGAACGAACGCTCGCAACATAAGAACCGCGAGAAGGCGATGAAGATGTTGCGCTCGCGACTCTATGAATATGAGTTAGAAAAGCAACGAGCAGTGAGCCGCAAAATTGAAGATGCAAAACTGGAAATTAATTTCGGATCCCAGATCCGTTCCTACGTCATGCAGCCGTATCGCATGGTCAAGGACCTGCGGACGCGCGTGGAGACCGGCGATGTCGATCGCGTGCTGAACGGCGATCTAGATATGTTTATTCGCGGATTTTTGCGGCTGCGGCGGGAAGGGAATTACCCTGCGGGGCCGGTAGAGGATTTGGACTGAGTAGGCTCGGATTTAGTCTGGCTTTGTATCAGGGCACGGCTTCAGCCGTACCGTCACTGGTTGAATCATCCTTGGGGCTTTAGTCCCCGAGCGACACTTTAGGCAGTGACTCAGCGAGGGCATTACGAAATCTGGAGGTTATGTGAACGAACCCGAAGTGATTGACGAGATTCTCGAGAAAACAAAAGTGATCGCGGTGGTTGGCATCTCCGACAAGCCGGAGCGCGCCAGTCATGGCGTTGCGGCGCAGATGCAGCGGCGCGGGTATCGCATCGTCCCCGTCAATCCCATGTTGACCAGCGTGTTGGGTGAGGATTGCTATCCGACGCTGGCGGAAATTCCTTTTCCGGTGGACCTGGTCGACGTGTTCCGTGCGTCGGAATTTGTGCCGAAGATCGTAGAGGAAACGATCGCCATCGGCGCTAGGTATTTATGGCTGCAGGAAGGCGTGATGCATCCGGAAGCGATTGCGCATGCGGAAGTCAATGGCATCAAAGTGGTGGCGGATCGATGCATTTTCAAAGAGCATCTGCGCTGGATGGCGGAGAAGGGTGGACGTTGAAGGTGCGACCCAGTTCGTGGGTGAAGAAGGAAGTGGCGCGCCTGCATCGTAGGCCGACTTTTCTGCTGGCGGCGCTTGTGTGTTTGTTTTTCCTGTCTGGCCGCGGCTTTGCTGCGCCGGTGCGAGCCACACATTTGACCGTCGAGCTGGTGACGGAAACAACCAGCATCGCGCCAAACCATGACTTTCTCGCCGGTCTGCATTTTGTATTGGACCCGGGCTGGCACATTTACTGGATCAACGCCGGCGATGCCGGAGAGCCGCCTCGCGTGGACTGGCAGCTTCCTGCGGGAATCACCGCGGGCGATCTGCAATTCCCTGCGCCGGCGCGGTTGCCGCTGGGACCGCTGATGGATTTCGGCTATCAGCATGAAGTCTTGCTGCCGATTCCTATGCGCGCCGATGCCAGCCTTCGCGCCGGGACCAAGGCAATCCTTCGCGGCCACCTGCATTTTCTGGTGTGCAGCAATGTTTGCATTCCCGGCAAAGCAGAGTTGCAGCAGACGGTCCCTGTTACCGCGCAACCCGGCACAAACAATCCAGCCACGGAGCCGCTCTTCCTTGCTGCGGAGCGTGCGCTGCCGCGAACATTGCCGGAGGGCGTGTCCGTACAGGTGCAGCAGACGAAGACGGCGTTTGTTATTCGCGTTACCGGGAAGAGCGTGGCGAGTGCGGAGCTTTATCCGTATGACGCGAATCTGATTGCCAATGCAGCGCCGCAAGCCTTCAAGTCAACGGAGGACGGCCTACAGATCACGGTTGAAAAGGCGCAGGGGCTGCAGCAGGTTCCGGCGCAGTTGCATGGATTGCTGAAATTTCCCGACGGCACGTCGTATCAATTCACGTCGCCCATCACCACTGGTTATGTCATAGAGCGCTCCGTCCCCGTAAAGCGAACCGGCGGATTGTTTCGCGTCCTGGGGCTCGCGTTTCTTGGCGGACTGATTTTGAACCTGATGCCGTGCGTGTTTCCGGTGCTGTTCATCAAGGGGTTGGCGCTGGTGCAATCGTCGGGTCACGAACGCCAGCGGATGCGTGCCCATGGTGCCATGTATGCGCTGGGAATTCTGGTGTCATTTTGGGCGATTGTTGCGCTGCTTTTGCTGTTGCGCGCGGGCGGTCATCATCTCGGCTGGGGATTTCAATTTCAATCGCCATACTTCGTCGCCTGCATGGCGCTGCTGTTTTTCTTTCTCGGACTCAGCCTCGCGGGAATGTTTGAGGTCGGTCTTTCCGTCACCAGCGTCGGCGGCGAACTGGCGCAGCGCGGCGGCTATTCCGGCAGCTTTTTTACCGGTGTGCTGGCCACCGTCGTCGCCACGCCGTGTACCGCGCCGTTTATGGGAGCGGCCATCGGCTTCGCGCTGTCGCAAAGCGCGCTCATCACGTTTGCCGTGTTCACACTGCTCGCTCTAGGCCTGGCCGCGCCGTACGTGCTGCTGACGCTGCAGCCAGCGTGGATACGTCTGCTGCCGAAACCCGGCGCGTGGATGGAATATCTGAAGCAGGCCGTGTCGATCCCAATTTTTCTTGCGGTGATCTGGATGGTGTGGGTGTTTGCCCAGGTGGCCGGCAGCAACGGCGTAGCTGCGTTGCTTGCAGGATTGTTGCTCACCGCGATCGCGGGACGGGTACTGGGACATTGGCCGGCAAAGCGGTCCTCAACGATATGCGCGATCCTTCTGCTGGTGGCGGCGATTGCGTTGCCCAGTATCGCGGCAAAGAAGCTTCCTGCGCGTGAAACTTCGGCCGGAACATCAGCGGCAGCGTCGACGTGGCAGCCATTCAGTCCGAAGCGGTTGGCGGCGGTGCGCGCCCAAGGCAAGCCGGTGTTCGTCGATTTCTCCGCGGCCTGGTGCCTCAGTTGCCAGGTGAATGAGCGCGTCGTGCTCGACCGGCCCGATGTGGAAGAAGCCTTCCGCAAAAGCGGCATAGTCATGATGCGCGCCGACTGGACCAACCATGACGACACGATCACCGCAACTCTCGCGCAACTCGGCCGCAGCGGAGTTCCGACGTATGCGCTCTATTCCGGTGGACCGCAATCCGCGCCCACGCTGCTGCCCGAAGTGCTGACCACCGGAATTGTGTTGGATGCGCTCAAGAATGTTCAGCCTCCGCGGTAAAAAGCACGCCGGTCATTCCGAGGAATCCGGGCTGAGTCGAGGCAAGGGCACGTTCTGGATTCTTCACTCCATTCAGAATGACTCCACAACTCTATTTGCGATTCTTCTTGCGCAACTGCTCGATCTCTTCCATGCGCAGCTGCAGCATCTTCTCGCGGCCGCGATCGGTCGGGTGATAATATTTGCGCCCAATTAATCCTGGCGGCAGACAATCCATATCGGACACGGCGCCCTCTTCATCGTGCGCATAACGATAGCCCTTGCCATAGTCGAGCGATTCCATCAGCCGCGTCGGTGCGTTGCGCAGATGCAGTGGAACAGGCTCGGCGCGCGTTTGTTCCACATCGCGAGTCACTGCGCCATACGCCGTATACAGCGCGTTCGACTTGGGTGCCAACGCAAGATACACCGCGGCCTGCGCCAGCGCCAGATCGCCTTCCGGACTGCCTAAGAAATCCATCGAGTCGCGCGCGGAAAGTGTCAAGTTCAGTGCTTCCGGCGCCGCCAGTCCAATGTCTTCACACGCCATCCGCACCAGCCGGCGCGCCAGGTACATCGGGTCCTC
>Ga0307373_10016115_pt1 | contig 10069 bp, 7 predicted proteins | sample OX2MG_FD_202534 | JGI IMG/M metagenome (GOLD analysis project Ga0307373, IMG submission 202534) | Soil microbial communities from Risofladan, Vaasa, Finland - OX-2 | ecosystem: Environmental > Terrestrial > Soil > Coastal area > Acid sulfate soil | place: Finland: Risofladan, Vaasa | collected...
TTGATCGCGTCAATAAACTGGGCGAATCGGCCATTATATTCGTGGGAGTAATCTTCATTTCCAATTTCGACGTAATTGACGTGAAAAGGCGCCGGGTGTCCATCGCGAGCGCGTACTGCTCCCCAGCGCGTGGTCACGGCGCCGGTCGCGTATTCAATCTCATCCAGCGCATCCTGTACCCACGGCTGAAGCCGCGGTCCCGGCTCGATATAGGTTCCATTGAGGACGTAGCCATCGAAGACGGCGAGCACCGGCTGCATGTGCAGGTCCTCGCACCACTCCAAATACTCCAGCAGCCCGAGTCCATCGCTGGATCGATAGCCCCAGGGACTTTCGTGTCCCGGCCGCATCCAGAGAGGTCCGATCGTGTTCCTCCACTCAAACCGTTCGTCAAGCGAATTCCCCTCCAGATAATTGCCGCCGGGAAACCGCAGGAACGAAGGGTTAAGACCAGCCAACTTCTGCATGATATCGATCCGATTGCCGTTCGGCCGGTCGTGATAGGTGGGTGGGAAAAGCGAGACCAGGTCCAGCCACAGGGTCCCCGGACTGGAGGTCGAGACGACGAACCGGTTGGTTTCGGAAGGAGCGAGATCACCCGTGGTGAGCGTTACCGAGTAAGGCGCCCAACTGGATGTGATCTTGGGGATCTCAGCGCGGGCTAAGACGTTCGAGCCGTCGGCGCTTTCAATGTCAACGGTGAGAGGTCCTGTAAAGCTGCGGTCTCCGCGGGCGTAGAGCGAAGCCCGATAGCGCGTGTTGGGCCGGACGGGAATGCCCCAGTAGCCATCGTTCGCGACGCCGACGCGCTGCCCGGGGGTAGTGATCGTGAGACGGAGAGTTGTTTGGAGCGACATGCTTAACGGCTGGCGTTGATCCAGCGCGATCGAGCCCGCGCCTCCGCCATCTTCAACCAGTGTCCAGTCAACCGGCTCCTCGGTGTTGTCTTTGAAGGCCCGGTTCCGGATCAACTCGGCGTACAGACCCCCATCGTAGGAATGGCTGATCTCCTCGGTCATGAGGCCGTACAGTGTCGGGCTGATTTTTGGGCCAGGCTGGTTCACCTTCACCAGGAGCCGTCCCGGCTGAGCGTGCAGCCCGGCGGGAAGAATGTTCGCGAGGATCGCAAAGATAACCAGGGTGGCAAGCCGGAACGGCCATTTCAGAGTCGGCACAATCTTCTCCAGGTGAGAACGGAACCGGGGATACGGCGGATACGATAGTCTTCGATGCGAGGCTGCCCGGTTCCTCTTTAACCGAGCAGCGGTTAAAGGCTCTACCACGAAGACCGGGGACGAAGGACCAGACACAGGCGTGTGGTATTGGTTCCTGGCATGGGCAGCGCGTGGCCGGCGGTGAGGTCCCGTCCTGGATTGGCTGGCTAGAACGGCTTCGCAAGGGGTTCAAAAGGCCAGGACGGAATTGGAGCGAGAACAAGGATCTGGACGTAAGCCGGGCACGGCGGCGAAATCAACCATGCTGCGCCGCGCCCGGTCGAGCGGCGAGGGCGATTACTGGGCGGCGCCGCCGTTCGCGGCTGCCTTGCGCGCCGCGCGGGCTTTCTGGCGCGCTTCCTTCATCATGGATTTGAACTTGGCCTTCTGCTCCGGCGTGAGGACCGCCATCAACTTGGTCCGTGTATCCTTGCGAAGATCTTTCATTTTTGCTTTGCGCTGGCCGGGTGCGAGAGTGGTGTCCTTGCGGATCGCGACGACCTGCTCGCGGTTGCTCTTCCGGATGGCCTTGAGCTGATCTTTCTGTTCGGCGGTGAGATTCAGCGCCCTCAGAATCCTCTCAAGCTGATTGACCCGGTGCGGCTTTGCCGCATGTTTCGCGCCGGCCGCCTGCGCCGCGGGCGGAGCCGCCATAAAGGAGGTAGAGAAGAGAATCGCAGCGGCGCTGAGCGCTGCGACTGCAACTGATACAAATCGGTTCTTTCGCATTGCGAAGTCCTTTGAAAAGAAGGCGCCTGCTTATGCAGGTCGCGCAGTGGGCAAACGAGCGCGGCACGGAGGCGCGCCGCGGTCACAAAACGTAGACGCTGGTCCCGGTGGGAGAGTTCAAATGAGAATGGAGAGCGGGCGCAAGGTACGGGGTCCGTGGCGCGAGGCGCGGAGTATGGACAACGACTGACCTTCGACCTTCGACCTCCGTCCGCGCCTTGCGCCCCGCGCCTTCTAAGGCTGGAGGATTCCGCGAGCTAAGGTTTCGCGAAGTCGCCACGTCTGACTCCAGCAATAGGGAAGGAATACAGTTAGAAGCGGTGTTGTCACCAGTATCTGCTGGGCGTTTCCAGAGAGGGCGGGGGCTGCGCCGACCGCGATGACGAATGCCGCCCACAGCGCGCGCTCCCAATGATGCATGGCGGCCGCGTCGGCTTTAGCCCATCCGCCGCGAGTCATCGTGCCCCGCAGAGAGCCAAGGTAGAGCGCGAGCGCGGCAAAGTCTCCAGCTGCCAGCACGTTATTGATGAACGCCGGATTGCCGAAGACCGGAGGCAGTTTGACCCATTTCCAGAGATCGATGATCGGCAGCAGAGGCGCTTTATGCGGGAAATGACTGAGCGGCCAGAAGAGATCGACCGGCGAGAACCAGAAGAAGATGTCGAGCATGGTGTGAGTCCCCATGCCGGCCGCCAGACCCCACCAGAACCAGCGGCGCCGGTGGACGACGCCCACTGCCAGGACAACCAGCATCAGGAGAAGGCTGTGTGTCAGCGTCCGGTGAACGGAGTAGATCAGGTCATGCCGACCCAGAAGGAAGATGACGGCGGTGGGATAGAGATCCACGTCCGGCAGCATCGCGCCCACGACGACGCCAGCCACCCACGGGGCGAGCTCAGCGCGCGGCGCCCATCGCGCCGTCTTTCCCGCCGTCCACAATCCCACCAGACCGTGAAAACCATTTTGAGCCAATGCAACTCCGATAAGGATGAAGGATGAAGAATGAAGAATGAATCAAGATAAAGGTCGACGGATGGGTCGGGTACGAGACCGATTGATGACCGCGGCCTTTTCGCCTTCTTGACGATGGCCACGAAGATTGCCAAGAGTTCCTCGGTTTCCGAGGAGGCGGCGTCAAGTGTGTGAGGGTCCGCAAGTTTCGTTTCAATTAATAACTCCAGCCAGTAGGCGGTCTCATCGAGCTCCTGGGCTGCGCCCTCCATTTTGCTGATAAAGTCAGCGGTTGACTTCGCGCGTGTTGCCTCGCGATAATGCGCGCCGGGCGCGGTTCCGGAGCGCAAAAGCTGCCTGCCAATTACCTGGGCCACGGCGGACTGAGGCAGGCAGCCGTATAAGCGAATGATCTGGAGCGCGTACCGCCGGGTTCTGTCTCGGAGGTCGCGCGCGGCATCAGTCAACTCTCATCCCTCACACAAATTAACGCGTAACCCGTTTTTTTGGGTCCCTCTTTTATCCTTCACCGTCCACCAATAAACTCCTACTTCATCTCTTTGCTTTATCTTGATTCATTCTTCATTCTTCATCTTTCATCCTCCACCCAAAAGGGTCCTTGCTTGATCTTGATTCATCTTTCATCCTTCATCCTTCATCCTTTTCTTCTCATCCTTCATCCTTTACGCCCCCGGTGCCGGATCTGGTCGAGGGCGACGGCGGCGACGATGACAGCGCCGATGATCATTTCCTCAACGTAGGCCGGCCAGCCCATCTGCTGGGAGCCGTTGCGGAGGAAAGACATGATCAACGCGCCAAGTATGGACCCCAGTACGGACCCTTCTCCTCCACTGAGGCTTCCGCCGCCGATGACGACCGCCGCGATAATATCCAGCTCCGCGCCGACAGCGACAGTGGGATCGCCCATCCCGAGCCGCCCGTATTGAAGCGCCCCGGCGAGGCCAAAAAAAAGGCCGCCGAGGGCGTAGATTCCGATCTTCAGAGCGTCGACGCGGAGACCGCCGAGCCGGGACGCGATTTCGTTCGATCCGATCGCGAATATGTACCGGCCGAGCAGTGTGTACCGCAGGAGTATGGCGGTGAGAATGGCGAGCGCAAGAGTGATCCAGACCCCGGGCGAGACTAGCAGCCACGAAGGTACGGGCTGGGTCGCGGCCAGGTTATTCAGCGCCGAGCTGGGCGGGTTAATGGTCTGCTCCTGCGCCAGCCATTTCGCGGCGCCGCGCGCCACGCCTAACGTACCGAGGGTTACGATGAACGGAGTTACCCGCAGCCCGGCGATCAAGCTGCCGTTGATGGCGCCCACAACGCCGCCGGACAGGGCGGCGACGCACAAGGCGACTATGGCCGGCTGACCGGCCTTTATCATCAGGGCGGCGATAACGCAGGTAAGCGCGATGACCGAGCCAACCGAGAGGTCGATACCGCCGCTGATCATGATGATCGTCATGCCGAGAGCGCCCAGCGCCACGATCACGGTTTGCGCCGCGACGATTCGAAAATTGCCGACCGCTAAGAAACTACTCCGCACGTCGGGTTTAATGGAGAAGAGAAGCAGCACCAGCGCCAGCCCGAGGAACGGGCCGGCCATGCGGCCCGCGGATCGCATCGTATCACGCGGGGTTGGACGGCCCGGGAGATCGGGCGAACCAGGCTGGGTGATGGTATTGGATTGAGCCATGTCTTGTATTCAGGAGCCTCTAAATGAGCTATTTGAGATACTGGTCGAGCGGCGGATTGAGAAGTTTTACCATATCCGGAGTATTCATATTCTGTGGCGTAACCACAGCCACTCCGGTATCGATCCGCTTCGGAACGGGCTGCTTATTGATGACTTTCACCACGGTTAGCACACCCTCTTCGCCCATTTTGAACGGATTCTGAACCACGAGGGCCTGGATTTCATGCGCCTTCAGCGCGTCTATCAATTTCGGATCGGAGTCGAAGCCAACAAACTTGACCTTACCCAGCATTCCGACGCCCTTCAAAGCCAGTCGCATCCCGAGCGTGGTCGATTCATTGGGCGTAAAGACGCCATCCAGATTCTTACTGAAGCGATTCATGAGATTCTGCCCGGTCTGGAACGCCGTTTCGGCCGACGCGCCGCCGTACTGATCGCTCGAAACCAGAGTGATTCCTTTGGCGGCTTGAATAGCCTGCAGGAAACCGGCTTCCCGATCTGCCGTGCTCGCCGATCCTTCCAGGTAGCGCATCATCAACACCCGGCCCTTGCCTCCGAGCAAATGGATCAACGCCTGGCCGGCCAGGAATCCGCCCTTCTTGTTATCCGTGGCGACGAACGAGGAATAATTGCTGCTGTTGAGCGCCGAATCAAGAATCACAACCGGAATGCCGGCCTTCTCAGCCTCATTCACAGGGGTTACGAGAGCCTGTGAGTCCAGCGGGGCGAGCACAAACCCATTGACCTTCTGCTGAATGAACGTCTCGACGATATTGATCTGGGTATTCTTATCGTTCTCTTCGAGCGGCCCCTGCCATTTGATGTGGATCTGCTGGCCCTTCTGCGCGAGCTCTTGCTGAGCTTTGATCGCGCCGGCATGAATTGACTTCCAGTATTCATGCGTGGTGCCCTTGGGAATGACTGCGATTTCTAACGCCGGCTTCCCACCGCCGGCGGAGACCGGAGATCGGCCGCCCGACGCAGATCCACCGGACGCGCCAGTTTGAGCGCCGCCCGATCCGCCGCACCCGGCTAAGGCGACCATTGACGCCAGCGCCAGCAATACAATCCAGCCATTCTTCTGCATTGTTGAAATCTTCATTCGCTCCTCGCCCTTTTCTTTGGAACCCCTGCCACTTGCCCCATCAGTCAATTCCGGGCGCAGGGCGCCGTTTCCTGCAAGACGGAGGACGGAGGACGGTGAGTGTGTATGTGTGTGGGTGTGTGGGTGTGTGGGAGCGTGGGTGTGTGGGAGCGTGGGTGTGTGGGAGCGTGGGTGTGTGGGAGCGTGGGTGTGTGGGTGTGTGGGTGTGTGGGAGCGTGGGTGTGTGGGAGCGTGGGTGTGTGGGTGTGTGGGTGTGTGGGAGCGTGAGTGGGTGAGTGTGTGAGTGAGTGGGTGGGTGTGTGGGTGAGTGTGTGAGTGGGCGGGCGTGTGGGTGTGTGGGTGAGTGCGTGAGTGTGAGGTGGGGGTCGGAGGTCGGAGGGCCGGGGATAGGGACGAAGGACGGATCAACCCATCGTATTGGCCGGCTGCGAAGTCTCGGACGGACGGTCGAATATCGCGAAGAGCTTCAGCCCTGGAACCGCGGCGTATTTTTCGGCCGTGAAGTCCCCGCGAGACGACCGAGCGTCTAACGCAGTGCGCGAGGGTTTTCTATAGCGACTGTGCCGTGATCCTGACTCCATTCTCGGGCGACCGTTCCGGACAGCATTATGCTCAGTCGCTACCTCTACCGCGGCGCCAAAGCGCCGGGCTATACCTGTGCAGTCCCTCCCGGACGGGGTTATGGCCGGGCGCTAGCAGGTATTGAATCCCGTGGAGAAGCACGGGCAGGGACACCCGCAGCACCGGGGCGCCGCCGGCTGCAATCGGCGCCTGCAACCGCCGGGGGATGTAAGCGAAGATAGACGCATGCGGCCCCAGCGACATCTTAGTAATGGATCTTGGCAACCTCGAGGCTAAACGGATTGATTTCAGCGGTCACGCTGGCTCCCGTTCAGAAATATTGCTTTATCGAAGAGGACTGTGCGAAAAAGACGGGACCAAAAAAAAAGGACTCCGCCGCGTCCCGGAGAAATGGGGTTATTAAGGCTATAAACATTGGATTACGATTGGATGACGCGGGCCATGGAAGGATTAGTAGGAGTTTCAGTGTGGAAAGGAGAGAAGCTCGGCCCGGCGCCCCGGATGGATTCTTGGAGAGTGCATCATCATTGGATCAAAACCGGCGGGCGTCCGAAGGCACAGGAAATGCAGCTTCGCAGAGACTTAGTTTTGCTCGTTTCAACTTTATCCCGCCGTCTCCTTCCAGATGGCGCAGGGGGACTGTTATGAGATTGAAGAAGGGCTTTACTCTAATCGAGTTGTTGGTGGTCATCGCGATTATCGCGATTTTAGCTGCAATCTTATTGCCCGTGTTTGCGCAAGCGCGAGCCAAGGCGCGACAGACTGCGTGTCTGTCGAATCTGAAGCAGTTAGGTCTGGCGATGGATATGTACGCGCAGGATTATGATGAGACGTTCCCAGTGTGGACGTGGTGCGGTGATAAGAGCACCGGCTTCGGGTCTGGCGTCGGGCACGCGCCGATCGATAATTATTCAACGTTCTGGATGGATGCGATCTACCCATACGTGAAGGACGCCGCGGTCTACACCTGTCCTTCAGATATTGTGAACACGACGGTCGCTCTCGGAGGTGTGTGGGGCTGGTCTGGCTCCAGAGATCCCGCTACGCTGGTGACGCATGGAGTTCGCCCGGAATTGGTAAATACTGTGGTGAGTTATGGGGTAAGTCAACCGCTCACTGACGGCGGCTGGTGGATAAAGGGGAAGCTGGCCGGACTCCAGAAACCGGCAAGCAGTCTCATTCTCGCAGACGCCGCCGCAGGGCTGGTTTGCTGCGGGGTTCTCCCTGATCCAAATAACCCGAATGACCCCGCCCACGCTTATATTCTACATCGCATCGCCTACTCCAATGGCGGAGGTACGGGCAGCGGCGCCTGGGCGAATGACAACAGCAATTTGACGAGCCCGGCCTGGGACGACGAGTGGACCAGACACTCCGGCGGTAATAATATCGCATTCGCGGATGGCCATGCCAAGTGGTATAAAGCAGAGAATACGACCGACGATCTTTATAACGGCGCCGGCATAGGCGGTTAGCTCGTCGGATGAAGGACGGCGCGGTTTTCATTACCGCTGACGGACCGGCACGAGGTGGGCGTCTGCCATACGGTGGGCGCCTGTCTCCGGGCGCGGCCGCGATAAGCGTCTTTCCCCACAGCCGCTCTGTGCGTTGCCAGGTCCGGTATGTAATCACCACGGGCCTGCTGATTTGAGAAAGTCAATCAAAGGAGCATCTGGCCGGGCAAGCCCGGTAGTGTGATCAAGAAACCCACGTTTGGTCAAGATGGAAGATGGGGTTGTGCGAATCATGGCCGGTACTCTCTGGTGCTTTTATGCCCGTAAAAGAGCATGGTCCCGGAGTCGAAGGTGGTATGACTGGTGAAGCTTGGTTCGGGTTGTTAGAGCCATAGCTATCCCGATTAGGAGATTTTTTAACCGCATCCTCTCCGGCTCAGAACCCCATGTGTGTTTCTTTTGGATTCAGCTACCGACAGCGACTGAATCCCAAGAGTGTTTCCTCGGGGAGAAGTGAGATGGGCCAGATTGATAAGAGACCAGGCAAGGGAAAAAGAGGACGAGGTCAGCAAGGCGCCACGCAAAAGGAGATACAACAGAGGGGAATGCGGGAGACAAGGACTCTCGTAGATCATCTCAATCCCATCGACCTGAAAGTGGCGGGCGTTGACCTCGGCTCGACAAGCCATTATGTGGCTGCGCCGGATGGCTGCGACCATGTGGTGGTGCGGGAGTACGGGTGCTTTACGCCAGACCTTATGGCGATGGCGGAGTGGTTGAAAGGACGGGGTGTTGAACGGGTGGTCATGGAATCGACGGGTGTCTATTGGGTACCGGTCTATCAGGTACTGGAAGATAGCGGCCTGAAGGTAGTGCTGGTGGACGCTCGATACTCCAAGAATCTGCCGGGGCGGAAAAAGACGGACGTATACGATTGTTCCTGGCTGCGTAAGCTGCAGTCGTATGGGATGTTGAGAGCCTGCTTCGTGCCGGACAAGAATATTGCTGAGATGCGTACGTATTGGCGGCACAGAGCGACACTGGTAGAGCAAGCTAGCAGACAGATCTTGCTGATGCAAAAGGCGCTGGAGCAGACAAATCTGCAGATCCACAAAGTGCTGAGTGACATCAGTGGGGTGACAGGGATGGCGATCATCCGAAAGATACTGGAGGGAGAGCAGGATCCACTGGTGCTAGCAAGACTGAAGCATCCGCTCGTGAGAAGTTCTGAAGAGACACTGGTCAAGGCGCTGACAGGGAACTACCGGGCTGAGCATCTCTTCACTCTTAAGCAGGCAGTCGATACTTATGACTTCATTCATGGACAGATGGAGGAGTGCGATGCTAAGTTGCAGGCATGTATGGCCGAGTTCGAACCTGAGCAGCGCGCCAACGAGAACTCAGGCAAGGATAGACCTGAGAATGACGAGAACTCAGGCAAGGCCGGACCTGAGAATGACGGGAAATCAGGCAAGGCCGGACCTGAGAATGACGAGATACAACGCAGAGCCGACAAGAAAGCACGAGCGAAAAGGACGAGACGCGGCAAGAACCAGCCTCGGTTCGACCTGCGAGAAGAACAGATTCGGATTACCGGGGTGGATCTAACCAAAATCGATGGGATCAATGTTATGACGGTACAGACCATTATCACTGAGTGCGGCCCTCGACTGAGCGCCTTCGAGACCGAAGGTCGGTTCGCCTCCTTTTTGGGACTGTGCCCCAACAACCGCGTCACCGGTGGCAAAGTCAGGTCCAGTTCCACCAATAAGGTCCATCATCGTGCTGCACAAGCACTGCGTCAGGCTGCCGAATCCCTCCACCACAGTGACAGCGCCTTGGGCGGGTACTACCGCCGGATGGCCGCCCGATTGGGTCCTGCAGTGGCAATCACCGCCGCTGCACACAAGCTGGCACGTCTTATCTTCCACATGATCAAGTATGGAGAAGACTATGTGGATCGGGGCCAACAATGGTATGAAGAGCGGTACCAGCGCGGCCTCCGCGAACGCCTTGCCAAGCAGGCCACACGTCTCGGCCTGGCTCTGGTCGAAGCCACGACTGGAGAAATGGTTTCTTAGGAGTTTCCATCAATGAAGTCGTCTATTAATGGCCCCATAGGAATCGTGGTGATCGTGATCGTCGTGATCGCTGCCTGCGCGGCCGGGTATTTATATCTCCGCGGGCCGGCGCACGCTTCACCTGAGGAGAATATGGCTCATTTGCGCGCAGCCCAGAATTATAAGCCTAGCGCTCCTCCAGTCAGCGCTAACGAGGCCAATATGCGTGCAGCCCAATCTCAACAGCCGCGCCATTAGTTCGAGCCAGGGCT
>Ga0307373_10016116_pt1 | contig 10069 bp, 8 predicted proteins | sample OX2MG_FD_202534 | JGI IMG/M metagenome (GOLD analysis project Ga0307373, IMG submission 202534) | Soil microbial communities from Risofladan, Vaasa, Finland - OX-2 | ecosystem: Environmental > Terrestrial > Soil > Coastal area > Acid sulfate soil | place: Finland: Risofladan, Vaasa | collected...
TCGGCGCTTGCTCTTGACCCTCTCGAGATCGAAGTCAGTCCTCATGGACCTCAACCGCGCCGCCTTCACGACTTCGGAAGAGGGTTTTTCATCAGCCTGCTAGTCGTCCCCGGCGACGGTCCAGCCGCGAGCGATGTCTCCCGGCGCCTCCCAGCCATCCTCGGTGACGAACAGGGTGTCTTCGAGCTTCACGAAGCCGACCGCCGGATCGGCGATATGGGTCTCGACCGACAGCACCATTCCGGCTTCCATGGGTTTCGACAAGTGCGTCGCCGGATAGGGGGCGACCGCCCGGTCAGTCAGGCGCGGCGCTTCGTGCGTAATGAGCCCCATGCCGTGGCTCACAAACCTCATGTGCTCGCGATGCGGAGATCTGGCGACCTGCTTCAGCGCAGCCTCGTAGATGGCGCCCCCGGTCACGCCTGCCCGGATCGTGCTCCGGGCCGCCACCTGCACCGCGTCGACCTCTTCGAGCGCCTCCTTCAGCCGCGAGTCGGGTTGACCCATGACGGCCATCCGGCAGAGGTCGCCGACGTAGCCTTGGAAGCGGCCGCCAGAATCGAGCGACAGGAGTTGGCCCTGCTCCCAGTGTCCCCCGTAAGGGGCACGGTTGAGGTTTCGCCCCACCGTGATGAGGGCGTAGTCGAATGTGAGGCCGCGCGAGGCGACCTCATTGGCATACACGGACGCGACGGCGTCCTTGGTCGCTTCCGGTCTGGACGTCCGGAACGTCGCCAGCATCGCCTCGACGATGCCCTCCGAAGCTCTGCGCAGGAGATCAAGCTCATGGGCGCTCTTGACGGATCGCAGCGTTTCGAGAAGAGCCGTCGCGTTTACGAAGTGCGCACTAGGGAGCGCGGCGACGAGCTCATTCATAGCGTCGCTGGGAAGAAAGGCCGGTTCGACGCCGATCCGCAGCGTGCCCCCCGAACCCTTCAAGAGAGCACCCGCCGTGACGGCGGCGGCCGCGCTGGTGACCGATGCCACCTCCACCCGCTCGATCCAGATCGGCCGGACCTGGAGCTGCCACGATTCGTTGGCCGCGGCGACGTAGAAAGCGTGGTCGGGCCGCCCCATCGAGTAGCCGACCAGCGGCAGGTAACGAGACAGGCCAATGGCGTCGGCGTGCTCGTGGAAGAAATAACGGTAACCGCCGAGCAGGTACCGGGTGTTGTGCTCAGAGCTGGCCAGTATCCAGTCGACTCCGGCGTCCTCCATCAAGACGTCCAGCCGCTTCGAATCAAAGGGAGGAGTCGTCATCGATCGACGACGTCAGTTACAAATAACGCCAGTGACAAGGCTGGTATAAAGTAGCTCGAATGCGATCACCACGGCGCCGGTTGACGAATCTGGCCCGCCCGCCTCTCGCTGTGAAGCAGAACTGAAACCGAGGTGAAGGGCGCCGAGGTCATCGTCGACTTCCTGGTTCGTAAGCGGGTCCCCTATGTATTCGGCTTGTGCGGCCACGGCATCCTCGGCTTCCTGGACGCCGCCTACGACCGCAGCCAGGAGCTTAAGACAATCTCCGTCCACCACGAGGCCGCAGCGGGCTTCATGGCTGATGCCTTCTTCCGCGTTGCTCACCGGCCGGTCGCGACGTTCACCTCATGCGGTCCTGGCTCCGCGAACCTTCCGGTTGCCGTCGCCTCCGCCTTCGCGGATTCCTCAGCTTTCATGGCGATCACGGGCAACGTCCCCACGTCGCAGTGGAACCGAGGACCGTTCCAGGAAACGGCACGTCATTTCCAGGGCGACTTCGTCAACGTCATGCGCCCGTACGTCAAGCGAAGCTATCAACCGACCCGGCCCGATATGCTGCCGCTAGCCCTCCGGCAGGCATACAGCGTCATGCTCGGAGGCCGGCCGGGGCCGGTGCACATCGACGTCCCGCTCAACGTGTTCGTGGAAACCGTCGACGACGAACTGGTTGCCCGCGAGGCCGAGGAGGGCGCGATCCCGAGCCGATCCGCTGCCGAACCATCGTCCATCGCCGCCGCCCTCGCGATGTTGATGGGCGCCGAGCGCCCCGTAATCGTCGCCGGGCATGGCGTCGAGATCAGTGAGGCGGAGCCGGATCTGCACGCCCTGGCTGAGCGCCTCCGAATCCCGGTGGCCGTCACGCCTCTCGGCAAAGGAGTGATGGACATGCGCTCGGCGTTATGCCTGGGGACCACTGGTCGCAACGGCACTTACATGGCCAACGCTGCGACTCGAAACGCGGATGTGATCCTTGCGATCGGCACCCGATTCGACGATCGGTCCACGAGCAGCTGGCTGCCCGGCTTCACCTACTCGATCCCTCCAACCAAGCTCATCCACGTCGACATCGACCCCGCCGAGATCGGACGCAACTACCCGGTTGCTCTCGCCATGCTCGGAGACGCCAAGGTCGTGCTCCGCCAGCTGCTGGAAGCGGCCGGCACGGCGCCGGCACCGTCGCATGGCTTTCAGTCCTGGTGGAGCCGGATCGACGCCTGGCGGGAGCGGTGGCTCGATCACGTCATGCCGAGTCGAGGCTCGGAGGCGCAACCGATTCGGCCCGAGAGGGTGGTGAGCGAGGTGCGCAAGGCGCTGCCCGACGACGGCATCCTCCTCGCCGACGTTGGCGTCCACCACAACTGGATCGTCGCCGAGTTCGATGCCTACCGGCCTCGCACCGTCCTCCAGAGCTGGGGCTACGCTTCGATGGGTTTCGGTGTCGCTGGCCCCCTCGGTGCCAAGCTGGCCGCTCCCGATCGCCCTGTGCTGGCCGTGTGTGGCGACGGCGGCCTGCTGATGATGCCCGGCGTCGTGGCGACCGCCGTGGAGTACGAGATTCCGGTCGTGTGGCTGGTGTGGAACAACTACGGCTACTGCGCCATTCGCGACCAGCAGCTCGCATATTTCGGCGCCGGCCGCGAGCTCGCCACGTCCTTTCTGACCGACAGAACCGGCCAGCTTTTCTCGGTGGACTTCGCCGCCCTTGCCCGCTCCATGGGCGCTGAGGGCGCGACCATTGAACGCCCGGCCGATCTGGCGCCGCAAATCGAACAGGCGTTGGCTTCGCGCCGTCCGTGTGTCCTCGATGTACGGATCGACCGTGAGGCCAGGCCGACCTCCACCGCGAGCTGGGACTTACCTCCACTTCCGCATCCCATGCCCAGCTTCGGATGGGGCGAGGACGGTCTGTAGTGATGGTTGAACATCATCCGCACCTGCAGGCGGTGCAGGTCCGAGACAAGTGGACTGGCGAGATGTTCGCCGAACTGGAGCGCGCCAACGAGACCCGGATCGAATCCGTGCTCAGCGGGGCCAAAGCAGCTCTTCGGCAGCCCTGGCCCGCTCGGGAGCGCGCCGCGGCGCTGAGGCGTGCGACTTCGATGCTCCTCGAGCGCCGAGACGAGGTGTCGGCCGTGATGCGTCGTGAGACTGGCTTCACCCACACCGACGTCCGCGACGAGTTCGATCGAGCAATGATCACTCTGCAGCTCTGCGCAGAAGAAGCGACCCGGCTCGGCGGCGAGGTGGTGCCACTCGGCGCGAGCGCGGGCTTCGAGCATCGAATCGCGTTCACGATCCGGGTTCCAATCGGCGTCGTGTTGGCGATCACGCCGTTCAACGCGCCGATGAACACCGTGTGCCACAAGATAGGGCCGGCTCTAGCAGGCGGCAACTCCGTCGTGCTCAAGCCGGCCGAGCTGACTCCTTTGACCGCCCAGACCCTTGTCGACATCCTTCATTCGGCAGGTGTTCCGGAAGGCTACCTCCAAGCCGTCCATGGCAGCGGCAGCGAGGTCGGCGTCCGCCTGCTGCGTGACGACAGGGTCGCCTTTGCCACCTTCACCGGATCGACTGACGTCGGGCTGATCGTCAAGCGCGAGACCGGCGTTCGTCCGGTCCAGCTGGAACTGGGCAGCGCCTCGACCACCATCGTCTGCGACGACGCGGACCTCGATCGCGTCGCGGCCGACGTGCAGCGGGCTGGGTTTCGCAAGGCCGGGCAGGTATGCACCTCGGTGCAGAGCTTGCTCGTCCACCGCTCAGTCGCGGCGGAGCTCCGTGAGCGCCTGGCGGAGAAGGTCGCGGCGCTATGTTCAGGGGATCCCAGTGACGCTTCGACCGAGGTCGGTCCACTGATCACCGAGCAGGCGGCGCGGCACGCAGATGAGCTGATCGCGGATGCAATCAGAGGTGGCGCGGAGGTCGCAGTGGGCGCTCCAAGTTCGCGCAATCTCGTACGGCCCACCCTACTCGACGGCGTCAAGAGCGACATGCGAATCGTGAGCGATGAGGTCTTCGCGCCGGTTGTGAGCCTCATCAAATTCGACTCGCTGGATGAAGCGTTCGAAATCGCCAACGCGTCTCGCTACGGCCTCCAGGCTGGGTTTTACACTGCGTCGATCGCGAACGCCATGCGGGCTGCCAGATCTCTGGAGGTCGGCGGAGTAATCGTCAACGGGACGTCGAGCACTCGGGCCGACGGAATGCCCTACGGTGGAGTCAAGGACAGCGGGTTTGGCCGCGAAGGCCCGGCCTATTCGATCCGTGAGATGACCATCTCGCGCTTGGTGATGCTCACACCCTGAAAGCCGTTCATGTGGGGTCGGTGACCAAGCTCCGATCAATGTCGGCCACCGAGGCGCAACCCATCATCGCCATCGTGTGCTCGATCTCGTTGCGGAAGATCTCGAGGACTCGCGTAACGCCGGCCTCACCACCCACCGCCAAGCCATATAGGTAGGGCCTGCCGATGAGGCAGGCACGTGCCCCGAGTGCGAGAGCTTTGATCACGTCGGTACCTCTCCGGATGCCGCCATCCACATACACCTCAGCCTGGCCGCGAGCCGCCTTGACGACCTCTGGCAGGATGTCGATCGAGCCGCGGACGCAATCGAGGTTGCGGCCTCCGTGGTTCGAGACGACGATGCCGTCGACCCCGAGATCGAGAATGCGCGGCACCTCGTCTCCCCGCATGACGCCCTTCAAGACGAGCTTACCTTTCCAGCGGTCCCTAAACCAGCGCACGTCGTCGAATGTGATCGACCTCAGGCTGTGAATCGACCGGGCAAAGTTCCAGTAGGCGGTGCGGACACCGGTCAGGTTCAGGGGAGAGACACCTCGATGCCCGACCTTGCCGAGCACGAAATCCTGCGCCCAGATCGGATTTGTCACACCCGTAAGGAAAAGTCGAGGCGTCATCGTCAGGGGCACGGTCAGGTGATTGCGGTAATCGCGTTCCCGCTTGGGCGTGACTGGTGTGTCGATAGTGAGGACGAGCACCTCATAGCCGGCCTTTTCGACTCGGTCGACGAGGGCTTCTCCAGCCTCCTTGTCGGGCGAGAGGACGAGCTGGTACCAAAGAGGTCCGGTCGCAGCAGCTGCGATCTCTTCCACCGAGTAACTGGCTGAACCGCTGACGGCGAACACGGTCTCGGCACGACCGGCAGCTCGCGCCACCGCGAGTTCGGCATCGCTGTTGGCCAGCCGGGCGAACCCGCATGGATCAAGCATGAGCGGCATCGATATGCGCTGTCCGAGCACCGATGTCGACAGGTTCCTCTTGCTCACGTCGGCCAGCGCTCGAGGTCGCAGCCAGATTCTGTCCAGAGCCGCGCGATTCTCCCGGAGCGTGAGTTCATCGCTTGCGGCACCGTCGATCGCCTCGAATACGACTTTGGGAAGCCATCTCGCGCGCTCGCGCATTTCCTCCGTGTTTAGGATTTCATTTACGCGAGTCCGCATTACATAGTCTCCCATCGGTTTCGGTGTGACACAGGCAGTCTCAATTCTCGACGTGCCAGCAGGCGGCCATTGCGTCGCCGTATCGCTCCAGCTTCGGGTTCTCTCGCCGGCACTTGTCGCTGGCAAGCGGGCAGCGGGGGGCGAACGGACAGCCCACGGTGATCATCCCCGCAACCGGCTGCTGGCCCGCGATGGCCCGCAGCCGTGTCCTAGGCGCGGCGCCCATGTGCGGAATGGCGCCGACAAGGGCTCGAGTGTACGGATGTCGAGGGTGATTGATGACCTCCTCGGTCGGACCCTTCTCGACCACCCTGCCGGCATACATGACCACCACATGCTGACAAAGCATTCTCGCCACGGAAAGGTCATGCGTGACGAAGAGCATGGACAGACCACGATCCTTTCGAAGCCGATCGAGCAGGCGCAGGATACCTAGCTGCGTGGTGACATCCAGCGCGGTCGTCGGCTCATCGGCAATGATCAGTTTGGGTTCCCTTGCCAACGCCGTTGCGATCGCAACGCGCTGTTTCATGCCACCTGAGAATTCGTGCGGATAGCTGCCCAGGCGGTCGGCCGCATTTCTGACTCCTAGGGATTCCAGCAGCGTGACAATCGCCTGGCGACGCTCCGAACGCGGTACTTTTGCCGACAGAGTCTCATCGACGTGCTTGCCGATGGGGCACAGCGGATCGAGCGCCGCAGCCGGGTCCTGAGGTATGTATCCGATATCCTCGTGTAGAACCTTTCGCATCTTCGCTTTGTCCAGCTTGAGCAGGTCGGATCCTGCCAGGCGAATACTTCCGGACTCGATCACGCCGATCGGTGGTCTGATCAAGCGCATCACGCTCAGGGCAACCGTGCTCTTGCCGCTACCGGATTCACCCACGAGACCGACTGTCGTCCCGGTTGGAACGTCGAAAGTGATCTTGCGCACGGCTATCGAACGCTGATCGCCACGCGTGTAAGCGACCTGCAGATCTGTGACCTCTAACATGGCGCTCAGCGCATTCCAGTGGGGTCGCTGTGGGAGCGAAGCCAGTCGCCCATGAGGTTGGATGCGAGTACGGTCAGGCTCAGCGCAACTCCCGGGAAAACCGCCAGCCACCATGCAACGGTCAGGTAATCGCTCCCGTTCGCGAGCATACCGCCCCATGACGGATTCGGAGGCGGCACGCCGATGCCCAGAAAGCTCAGCGAGCCCTCGCTCAGAATGGCGGCCCCGACTTGGAGAGTGGCCAAGACAACCAATGAGCTGAGCACATTGGGAATGATGTGACGTCCGATGATCCATACTCGCCCTCCGCCCATCACTATGGACATGGAGACGAACTCGTGATTCTTCAACGACAGCACCTCACTGCGGATGACGCGGGCATAGCTGGCCCAGCCACCTGCCGCAAGAATGATGATGACGTTTTTGGTGCTAGCGCCGAAGATGGATGCCAATACGATCGCCAGAAGGATCAGCGGAAAGGCCAGGGTTGCATCCGTCAGCCTCATCAGCACGGCATCGACCACTCCGCCCACGTAGCCGGACACCACTGCGACGAGAAGACCGATCGAGCCTGAAATGAAGACCACCGTGAATGCCACAAGGAACGAAACTCTCGCACCACCCAACATCCGGCTCAAGACGTCCCTACCAAGCGAGTCGGTCCCCAGCGGATACGTCCAGTTGCCTCCAAAGAGGAGAGGGGGCTGGAGGTTGTGCTGCAAGTCGATGCGGACCGGGTCGTGAGGCGCGACGAGCGGACCAAAGATTCCAGCCAGGACGAAGATGAGCAAGACCGTTCCAGAGAAAATCGGCGCATGGGTCTTCAGAATTCGGAATGATCTGCGTTCGGCCGCAACTGGGACACCCTCAAGGAGCAGGTCAGTAGATGGTTGAATCCCCACTTACTGTCTCCTAACCCGCGGGTCGAGAAATCCGTATGAGAGATCGACCAGTAGGTTCAGTAAGACCACGATCACTGTATCCACCGTGACGACGGCTTGAATGACAGCGTAGTCGCGAAGCCCGACGGCTTGAATCGCCAGCAGGCCGAGGCCGGGCCAGCCGAACAAAGTTTCGATCACGACCGATCCGGCGAGGAGGTCGCCGAGCTGAATGCCGCTCAGGGTGATCACGGGCAGGGACACGTTTCGAAATATGTGGGAGAGGAGGACCACCTGGCTGACACCTTTGCTGCGCTCAAACAGCGTGTGCTCGGCCCGCAACACCTCCAACGTGGCGGAGCGCGTGAGTCGAGCGATTGAGGCCAGCGGGCGCAGACCGAGTGCGATCGTCGGCAAGATCAGGTGGTCCGGGGTGCCCGACCCGAAGGCGGGCAACAACCTGAGCTTGGCAGCGAAAACCAAGACCAGTAGTATGCCGAGCCAGAAGACCGGCACCGACTGGCCGATCAAAGCCACGTACCTGGCTACAGAATCTATCCAGGTGCCCGAATTCAGTGCAGCCGTGGTCCCGAGAGCCAATCCAGCGACCGACGCGAAGATAAAGGAGGTTGCTCCCAACTCGAACGAGTAGGGCAGCGCTTGCATGATCAGGCCGGAGACGGGGGCTCGGAAGGTGAACGACTGGCCAAAGTCGCCGCGGATTATCTTAGACAGGAACGTGATGTATTGAACGTAAAGCGGCTCGTCGAGGCCCAGGCTCTTGGAGATCGCCGCCAAGTCGGCCTGGCTAGCCTCACTGGGGGCCAGGAGCAAGGCCGGGTTTCCGCTCAGCCGTGCCATCACGAACACGACCGTCACCGCAACCATGACGACGATCAGGGCTTGCAGCAGACGCTGGAGCGTGTACCTGTACATCGGTCAGCTCAGCTCAGGCCGCCCTCTTCGGGCAAGGACCTCGCGCAGTTGAAAAAAACAGGGTCGCCAACCGAATTTGAATCGGCGGTCCGATGCCCTCGACACTCCCATCCTGGTCTTAAGTCGCGCTCGAAGCCGCGCTTCCCGGTCGACCAGCACGCTGATATCGCTGCTCCAGCTCGGCGCCGGAATCCGTGCCGATCAAGTCCTCGAACTCCTTGACCGTCTTGCAGCGGGGGCCGGCATCGACCAGCGAACCGGTTCGCCGGTACTCGAGCATGACCTCCTCGACCGCCTTGAGCGCGGCGAGAGTCGCGACGGCAGGATCGAGCTTGGCAGCGAAGCCCATGGCTTTGGCCTGCTCAAGCGTCACGGACGGGAAGGCGGCGCCCGACATCACCAGCGGCACAGCACCGTCCCACGCCTTCGCGTAGGCGGCGAGGTCTTCCAGCTTCCCACAAGGCACGAAGATGGCATCGGCACCGGCGGCGGCGTAGGCGCCTATCCGCTCGAGCGTCTCGGCCACACCCTTGCCCGCCGCTAACGCGTCGCTGCGTGCCCAGATCATGGTCGTGTCGTCCAGCCTCACGTCGAGGGCGCTCTTCAGCTTGGCGACCATGCCCTCCTTGTCGATCAGCGCCAGCGGGAAGTCTTCGTAGAAGGCGCAGTGCTTGGGCGCGGCCTGGTCCTCGATGACGATCGCGGCCACCCCCGCGCGTTCGAAGGCCTGCACGGTGCGCGCCACCTGCAGGACGCCGCCGTATCCGTCGTCGGCGTCGGCCACCACCACCGAGCCGGTTGCCTCGACGATGGACGTGCAGAAGCGCAGCTGTTCGGTCATCGTCATCAGCCCCAGGTCGCCGACCCCGATGGAAGAAGCGCTGGCGACCTTGCCGCCTCCCCATAGCCCCTCGAAGCCCAACTGCGTCAGCAATATCGCGGATGCCGCGTCATAGGGTCCCGGAAGGGCGACGACATTGGGCGCCGCCAACAACTCACGAAGCCGGCGCCGAGAGGCGGTCGGCGAGCTGCTCCTTATCGGGAATGCCACTACTGCCCTCCTCCCCTAGGTTCGGAATGTAGCAAATGATACTGAGTACGGCTTGCCACCGCCAACTGATTGCCACACCGGGGCGCTCCGCATGACCTCCGCCTACGCGCCAGCGGGCTCGGACGCTCGCAGCTGGCGGAGGGTGTCCAGCTCCTCGGCCGCAGCAAAGACGGCCGCCACCGGGTCGGCACCGCCGCCTCTCACGTCGGGAAAGATCACCACCTCGGTGAAGCCGTGCTCGAGATACGCGGCCACGTCGGAGGACAGGGCGCCCAGATCCCGCCCGTCCCAGAAGACCTGTCCCGACCACCGCACCTCGGCCGGCTCGCGGCCTAGGCGCTCGCATTCCTCCCGCAGTCGGAGCCCAAGGAGGCCGGCAACTCTGGCGTCCTCAGCTCCGCTTGCACTGCCGCGCACGGTCACGTTCCAAACGTCGGCGTGGCGAGCCACCAGCTTCAGGGTGGTGTCGCCGCGGGCGCCAAGCCA
>Ga0307373_10016119_pt1 | contig 10068 bp, 8 predicted proteins | sample OX2MG_FD_202534 | JGI IMG/M metagenome (GOLD analysis project Ga0307373, IMG submission 202534) | Soil microbial communities from Risofladan, Vaasa, Finland - OX-2 | ecosystem: Environmental > Terrestrial > Soil > Coastal area > Acid sulfate soil | place: Finland: Risofladan, Vaasa | collected...
ATTCGTGGCGCAGGCGCGACCAGGCCGAGGAACAACCGCAAGATGCACGTTTCATGCCTCGTGGGTCGGCAACGCCGGTGGACGACTGATACAAAGCTTGGGTTTTTCCGCAGCCTGTAAAGCCCACCTCCTATTTTGAGGCGACTGCGGCACGACTAAAGTCGTGCCCTGTTACAAGGCTTCATTGATTACAAGGCTTTTGATTACAAGGCTTTTGATTACAAGGCTTTCTGTTACAAGGCTTTCTGTTACAAGGCTTTTGATTACACGGCTTAATTGATGAGATTTGCGGCGGCCCCCACCAGCATGCTCATTTTCTCTCGTTGTGTATAGCGGAGGGTTGCGAGGGCAGGGCAATCGCATGAACAGCGATGGAAGCCATGAGAGGGTTTCGTTCCGCCCCTCCAGGGCGGATGGCTCTGGTTGGAACGCCTTCCCCGGATTGCGCTACGCTCCATTCGGCCCTCCCTACGGGAGGGAATGCCGCATTCGCCTGCGTGAAGCGACAAAAAGGAGCCAGCTCAGTCAACAAAATACGTTCATGCGATTGCCCTGGTTGCGAGGGGGGATCGGATCGCGCAGGATACCCGAATTTGTAACGGAGAGGCTCGCCGTTCCACATAAGATATGTGTTGATGGAGATCGAACTGAACGACGCTGAGCTGGCGCGGCGCATCGGCGGCGGGAACGATGAGGAAGCCGAAGCGGAGCTGTGCCGCCGGATGGGGCCGCGGATTCGGCTCTACGGGCTGCGCCACCTGCGAGACCGGCACGCCGCGGAGGACCTGATGCAGCAGGTTCTGATTACCGCTCTGGAGGCGTTGCGGGCGGGGCGGCTGCGCGAGCCGGAGAAGCTGGCGTCGTTTGTGCTGGGAACCTGCCGGATGACGGTGCTCGACCAGCGCCGCGGCGCGCAAAGACGGGAGCGCCTGATGGTGGAGTTTGGAGCGGACTTGCCGGCGGCGACCGCGGCGTGGATGCCGCGGCTGGATCATGACCGGCTGGCGCGGTGTGTGCAGAGCCTGAGAGAGCGCGAACGCTGGGTGATCGTGATGACGTTCTATGACGAGCAGACTGGCGCGGACGTGGCCCGGTTCCTGGGCGTTTCCGAAGCCAATGTGCGGGTGATCCGCCATCGCGCGATTCATCAACTACGCGATTGCATGGGGGTGACGGCATGAGCTGCGCGAATCCCCTGGACGCCGCGGTGCTGGCCGACTACTGGCTGGGCGCGCTGGCGCAAGCTGACGAAGAGGCCGTGGAGGAGCATCTCTTCACGTGCGACGAATGCGGGGCGCGGCTTGGCGAGGTGATTGCGCTGACCGATGGAGTGCGCAGGCTGGCGCGCGAGGGATCGCTGCAAATGGTGGTGAGCGAGACATTTTTGAAGCGCGCCGCGGAGGAAGGACTGCGCGTGCGCCAATATGCGCCGCCGGCCGGAGGCAGCGTGCAATGCACCGTGACCGCCGAAGACGACTTGCTGGTTGGGCGGCTGGCCGCTGACTTGAGCGGGGCAAAACGGGTCGATCTGAGCCTTTGCAATGAGCACGGCGTGGAGCAGCTCAGGATGGCGGACATTCCGTTTGAGCCGGGAGCAGGCGACGTCGTCCTGCAACAATCGATCACGTACGCGAAGGCGGCTCCGTCAGAGACGCTGATTGCGCGCCTGGTGACCTTCGATGAGGCAGGCGAAGAGCACCTGGTTTGCGCGTATACGTTCAACCACACGCGCACCATGCCCGGCCCGGCTGGAAGGTAGGCGCTTTGGGGTGAAGGTCAAGGCGCTCCAGTTCGCGGTCCCACGCCTTTTTCTTCCACTGCTGCGGGCGCGAGTAGGTTATGTCCTTCGATCGTGCATGAGGTCGGGCCTGGACGCTGGAGGCGATTCGCGGAATCGGGATGCATCGGTTACCTTAATAGAAGAGCAGAATGGTTTGCGTAAACCCGGCCCCGCCGGAAATCATGATCGATTCTCCACCCCCTCCCGCCGTAAAGCGCCGGCACCACGATAAGGGGCTTCTGCTCATTGCGATCTACAAGGTGTTGCAGGCGCTGCTGTTTGCGGGCATCGGTGTGGGTGTGCTGCGTTTGCTGCACAAGGACGTGGACGACGTGCTGGCGCAAGTGGCTGCGGCATTGCGCTTCAACCCCGAGTCGCGCTTCGTCAACTTCGTGCTGGACAAGGCGTCGCTGATCAACGATCCGCTTCTGAAGCGGATCGGCGCCGTAGCCTTCGGCTATGCGGGCATCAGCATGGTGGAGGGGATCGGGCTCTCTCTGGAAAAGGTCTGGGCAGAATACCTGACGCTAGCCATCACAGCGTCATTCCTGCCGTGGGAGATGTTCGAGGTCCTCAGCAAGCTGACGCCCATCCGGTTGGGTCTGCTGGGGGCCAATGCGGTGATCTTCCTTTACCTGTTGAAGCTGGTTACGGAGCGGGGGAAGGTGGCGCGCGAGGCCAGGACCGAGTCAGCCGATTGAGCGGAGGGCATTTGCGGCACGACTGAAGAGGCTGCGGAAATAGGTCTGATTCCTGGTGAAATGCCCCAAGGCACGCCTCAGGGCCTAAAGGCCTCATTGATTCCATTGTGGTTATGTACGGGCTGAAGCCCGTACCCTTCAAAACCATGAGTTTTTCCGTTATGTACGGGCTGAAGCTTGTACCCTCCAAAACCATGAGTTTTTCCGCGGTTATGTACGGGCTGAAGCTTGTACCCTTCACCGAGACGAGCTTTTTCCGCGGCCTGGAATGTCTTGGGCTGACAGAAATCCGTAGCAAATTCGGGTCTTTCGATCAATGACCGAGCTGCGTTGGCGATCGCTCTTCGCTTTTTCTTCGCTTAACATGAGCCAGCCGTTCTGTCCAGCCCCTGAACCAAAACCGTAAACACTAGATGTTGTGGTGATGGGAAATTTTCCGCCTATTAGAGGAGATTCCCGCGACCGCTCTCCCGTCCAATCACATTCCAATGATTTTCCACTTGGCGGAAGTACAGAACGGGGTTACTATCGATTTTGTGGTGGTCAAAAGTGGCGTTGAGTGGAGTAGCGGGGAGCCTCTCAACGGGTTTTCAAGGCAAGTTTACTCGAATTTCCTCCCCCTGAACCGGAAATCCGGGGTGCGGTAAGGCTGGGGAACCAGCCTCGCAAACCGGATGGAGCCCGGCAAACGGCCGCGGAAGGCGAAGAGGCTACGGAATGTTTCGCGGAAACCATCCCGCCAAGGTGGATGAGAAGGGACGGCTGAAGCTGCCGGCTGCTTTCAAGCAGATCCTGGACGCTCAGAACGTGACCCAGTTCTACATCACCAGCACGGATGGACAGAGCGCGGAGATTTGGCCTCTGCGCGAGTGGGAAAAGCGGGAAGAGCAGTTGACCGAGGGGTCCAGCACCTTCGATGAGGCGGTGCAGAAGTACCTGAACCTGACCAGCTACTACGGCCAGCAGGTGGAGATGGACAACCAGGCGCGGGTGCTGCTGCCACAGATTTTGCGGGGTACGGCCAGGCTGGACGCCGAAGTGACGGTTTTCGGCAAGCTGACCTACCTGGAAGTGCATAACCGGGAAGCCTTTGAGCAGGGGCTGGAGGCCAACCGGATGACGGCCGAGGATCGCAAAGCGATGGCGGCGATTCTGAGCCGGCGGAGTTGAACGGAAAAACCCCTCAGGGGGAGCGCATGACGAAACCGAGTGAACGCCATGTGCCAGTTCTTTTCAAGGAAGCCATCGATTTTCTCAGGGTGCACCCGGGCGGGACGTATGCCGATTGCACGCTGGGGCTGGCGGGCCACGCCGAGGGGATTGTTCGGCTGCTGGGCCCGGCGGGGCGGTTGATCGGATTCGACCGGGACCCCGAGGCGCTGGCGCTGGCGAAGGCCCGGCTGGACGGGATTTGCGCGGCGCTGGGCAGCCAGGCGCCCCAGGTGACGCTGATCGGCGAGGCCTTCAGCAACATTGCCCGGCATGTGGAGCCGGCTTCGCTGGATGGTTTGCTGGCCGACTTCGGGGCGAGCAGCATGCAGTTTGAAGAGGCGCACCGAGGATTCAGTTTTCAGGCGGACGGGCCGTTGGACATGCGGATGGATACGCGCCAAGGCCCGACCGCCGCACAAGTGGTGAATGAGGCGAGCGAGCGCGAGCTTGCGGACCTAATTTACGAATACGGAGAGGAAAGGAGGTCGCGGACAGTCGCCAGAGCCATTGTGCGGGGGCGGCCGGTTACAACCACGGGGCAGTTGGCCCGGATTGTTGCCTCAGCCGTCCCGCCGATGAAAAAGGGAAAGAAACAGACGCAGATTCATCCTGCGACCAGGACATTTCAGGCGCTTCGTATTTATGTGAATCGCGAGCTGGACGAGATTCGGGCGCTGCTGGAGGCCGCACCCAAGTTGCTTAAGCCCTCCGCAAGGCTCGTCGTTATCAGCTTTCATTCTTTGGAAGACCGTATTGCGAAAGACAGTCTGCGCGAAGGCGCGCGGCAGGGAATCTGGAAGATTCTGACGAAGAAGCCGGTCACGGCAGGCGAAGACGAGATTGATCGGAACCCGCGTTCGCGGAGTGCGAAGCTGAGGGCGGGGGAAAGACAGGGAGCAGGGACGAGGGACTAGGGACTAGGGACTAGGGACTAGGGACTAGGGACTAGGGACTAGGGAACGGGAGCCGGTGGTCAGGCGTGGCATTTCCGATTGGGCGTCATGTCTATTCCCTGTTCGCTACTCCCCATTCTCTGCTTGACGAGGAGGTACCATGGCGGCATGCACGACAACGTATTTCGAGCCCAAGCGCGGCTGGAGCGCGCGGGTGGCAGAGCGCAATGCCGAGCTGCTGGCGCGGCAGTCGATGCGCAGGCGCGGCGCGCTCACGCCCGAGTTCTTCTTTGTCAAGCACTTTGATAATACGCGGCTGGTGAAGGCGTCGGACCCGGTGCGGGTGCGCGAGATGCGCGTGTTTTCAGCGGCGGTGGCGGTGCTGTTTTCGCTGGTGATGATCTATGGCTTGCAGCACTTTTACGCTATCGAGAGCAGCTACCGCGTGGAGTCAGAGAAGCAGGCGCTTGAACATCTGCACGAGCAGAACCGCCAATTGAGATTGCAGGAAGCACAGCTCTCGCAGCCGGGCCGCATCGACACATTGGCGCACCAGTTGGGCCTTGCGGAGCCGCAGCCCGGCCAGGTGATCCATCCCGGCGCCGTTCCCAGCGCCGGAGCTCCCGTGCTTGCCCAGTTGAGGGTGCCGACGCCTGCGGCGCCGTGAGAAGGACAGCTTCTAGCTTTCAGCTACTAACTTGGGAGAACAAGCGACGATTTCTTGGGATAAGGGCGGCGGTTTCATTATTCAGAATGCGAACAGAGGCCGGACGCGGTAATGGAGTGAATAGCCGAAAGCTAGGAGCTAGAAGCTATACGCAGCGCCGGAAATGAATGGGTATCAGCATCCACCAGGGGCTAAACAGGCTGCGGAAAAAGGGGAAAGAGGAGGAGAATCTCCCAAACGACATCCCCCAGGGGCTAAACAGGCTGCGGAAAAACTCGATTTCTCAAAAGTGCGAAAAATGGAACGCACCAGGATGCCCTAGGAACGATCCGTGAGGGTTGGTTGATAGTTTTCCATCCCCCAAATTTTGCCCTTTCGCCGTCCATTCGGAGTTTTTCCGCAGCCTGTAAAGCCCGCCCCTTATTTTGAGGCACTTGCGGCACGACTGAAGTCGTGCCCTGATACAAAGCTTGGGTTTTTCCGCAGCATGTAAAGCCCGCCTCATATTTTGAGGCACTTGCGGCACGACTGAAGTCGTGCCCTGATACAAAGCTTGGGTTTTTCCGCAGCCTGTAAAGCCCAGTCACTTTGCGAGCCTTGGCGGCACGACTCAAGTCGTGCCCTGACACAATGCAGTCCTTGCAATGCGCAATTACTTCTGTCGTCGAGTATAGATTCGCTATGCAGGCAGCCGCTCAAGCTATTCGCTATCGCACCGGCGCGGCGCGCGTCGTTCCGCTCAGAAGGGGGCGCTTCTGGCTCATTTGCCTGTTCTTTCTGGTGTGGGCGCTGGCCATTGGGGGCCGCCTGTTCTGGCTCCAGATTGTGGATCACCACGAGTTTGTGGAACGCGCCGCAAGGCAGCAGCAGCGCACCTTTGAGGTGGCTCCCCGCCGCGGCGTGCTGTTTGACCGCAACCTGCACGAACTGGCAATGACGGTGCTGGTGGACTCCATCTACGCCGACCCGGCCGAAATCGACGACAAGAAGGTGGCTGCGCGCACGCTGGCGGCCATTGTGCACACCGATCCGGAGGATGCGCGCACCGCCGAAGAAGCGATTGCCGCGCGGCTGGCGGCGGGGCACAACTTTGCCTGGGTAGCGCGGCGCGTCACGCCGGATGTGGCGGCGCGCGTGCGGGCGCTCGGCATGAAAGGCATCTACTTCCAGAAGGAGTTCCAGCGTTTCTATCCGGACAACCAGTTGGCAGCGCAGGTACTGGGCTATGTGGGGGTTGACGACAACGGGCTGGGCGGCCTGGAAGATAAGTTCAATTCGCAACTGCACGGCGTACCCGGCCGGATGTACACAGCAATGGACGCCCGCCGCCGCATCTTAGGCTCCAGCGAGCACGATCCCGAGCCGGGCCGCAACCTGGTGCTCACGATCGACGAAAACATCCAGTTCATGGCGGAGAAGGCGCTGGATCACGCCATGGAGAAGACGCACGCCATGAACGGCACGGTGGTGGTGCAGGACGTGCATACGGGACAGATTCTGGCGCTTGCGATCCGGCCTACCTTCAATCCCAACCAGTTTCGTTACGCCACGCCTTCGCTGCTGCGCGATCACGCGGTGAGCGACGTTTACGAGCCAGGCTCGACCTTCAAGCTGGTGACTTATTCCGCGGCTCTGGATCAGAACCTAGCCAAGCCGGACGACATCATCGACTGCCAGGGCGGCCAGATCAGGCTGGGCAGCCGAATCATTCACGACGACCAGAGCGACCGCGGCCTGGGCAAGGTGACCATAGCCACGGCCCTGGCCCGCTCCAGCGACGTGGCCGCCGTCAAGCTGGCGCTCAGGCTGGGGCCGGACCGCTTTTACAAATACATTCGCGCCTTTGGCTTTGGGTCGCGAACCGGCATCGCGCTGCCCGGCGAAACGCGCGGGCTGCTCAGGCCGCCGAGCCGCTGGGGGTCGTCGTCGATCGGCTCCCTCGCCATTGGGCAGGAAGTTGCGGTAACGCCATTGCAACTGGTCTCCATGGTTTCGACCATCGCCAACGGTGGAGTCTATCTTCCGCCGCACATTTTGCTGCCGGGACAGGAAGACAGCCACGACCATCCGCTCGGCCCGCCGCCCGCGGCCAACGCGCTGCGGCCCGCTCCGTTCAGCCCGGACAGCGACCTGCCCAATCCGCTGCCGGCCGGCGCGCACCGCGTCATTTCGACGCTGACCGCGGCCGAGATGCGCGAGATGCTGGAGGGGGTGGTGCTATACGGCACCGGCAAGGAGGCGCAGCTCAACGGCTACTCCTCGGCCGGGAAGACCGGCACCGCGCAGAAGATCGATCCCACTACGCACACGTACTCGAAGACCATGCACATTGCCTCGTTCGCGGGCTTTGCGCCGGTGAACAACCCAGCCATCGCTGTGGCCGTGGTGATCGATTCGCCCAAGGGCGCCTACTACGGAGCGGCTGTCTCCGCGCCGGTATTTACCGAGGTGGCGCAACAGGTGCTTGAGTACCTGGGCGTGCCGCACGACATCGATCTGCGCCCGTCCAGCGCTGCGGCGAAGGCCGAAGCGCCCATCACGGAAGACGATACCGGAGAGAGCAGCGAAGATATTCAGGCGCTCTATGACGCCGCCAACGATCTGCCCAGCGACGATCCGCTGAGCGCGACGGCGCAGCAAGCCGAGGCCGGCAACGCAGCTACTGCGCAGAAGGCGAACACGCCGGTTTCTGCCGGAAGTGGTAAGACCGGTGAAGACGGGACGCAGAGAAACTCTGCGCCGCCCTATGCCGCACCGGCCAAGGCATCCAGCGTGCCGTCGCCGGCGGCCGTCACCATCTCAGAGGCCAAGCAGCTTCGCGTTCCATCGCTCATTGGGCTTTCGATGCGCCAGGCTATCGAGCAGGCCGGCGCCGCGGGCCTGGAAGTGCAGATCGCAGGCACCGGCGTGGTGCGCGAACAGATTCCGGAACCCGGAACGATGGTCAACCCCGGGACCAAAATCGTGGTTCGCTGCGCGCGGTAAGCGCCTTTTTCCCAAGCATTTCACGCCGCGTGACCGTTCCCTTCCCCGCCGGTTGCGTCGTTTCACTCTTGGTTGACAGTCTTTCGTTCACAGCAGAACGGCCAATATGCGATCGCAGGGCTGGATAACTCGAAGATTACGCCCACGGGTACGGATGTAACGACGTTCGACTTTAATCTAATGGGCATGTCCAGCGCTCGCCAGGCCTCTGACCGGATGATTTTGTACCTTGAGATCGTGGTTTCCCAGGTCTCAAAATCGAGACCTGGGGCACCCAACATTGATACATCTTTAAGCGGTCGGAGGCATAGTGTGGCCCACCAGGAATGCATGACATTATTTTGCAGACCGATGATGGTCGCGTATGGCATAAATCAGCAGGGGCTAAACAGGCTGCGGAAAAACTCCGAATGGACGGCGAAAGGGCAAAATTTGGGGGATGGAAAACTATCAACCAACCCTCACGGATCGTTCCTAGGGCATCCTGGTACGTTCCATTTTTCGCACTTTTGAGAAATCGAGTTTTTCCGCAGCCTGTAAAGCCCATTCGTGTTAGCTTCGGCGTTTGCGGCACGACTGAAGTCGTGCCCTGTTACAAGGCTTATTCGGCGTTTGCGGCGCGACTGAAGCCGTGCCCTGTTACAAGGCTTAATTGATGAGATTTGCGGCGGCCCGCACCAGGCCTTTGCCCGCATGACCTTGGGTATCTTTCACCTTGCGGTCCGCCGCTTGGCGACGGGCGGCGGCCGTATGCACATCCCCGCGGCAAAGTGAATGGATCTGCCCGGTGCATCTACAATCAAGCTCGGGATGAATTGGAACGACCTGATTGCGGAAATTGAAGCGGTGGGATCGGGCGGCGCTTCGGATGCGGCTGTCGCCGGAGTCGAGTACAACTCGCGGCGGGTGCGGCCCGGGGCTGTCTTCGTCGCCATGAAGGGCGGCTCGACGGACGGCAATCGCTACGTGGAGAAGGCCATCGCCGCGGGAGCGTTGGGCATCGTTACCGATTCATCGGAGAGGTTCGATCATCTGCTGGTGTATAAGCCGGGCCTGCCGGTGCTGGAGGTTGAGCACGGGCGGCGGGCGCTGGCGCAGGCTTCGGCGGCTTTCTTCGAGCATCCCGAGCGCAGGCTGGCAACGACCGGCATTACCGGGACGAACGGCAAGACCACCATTGCCTTTCTGACTGAGGAACTGCTCAATGCCGCCGGCCGCGCCACGGTTCTGATCGGCACCATCGAGTATCACATTGCCGGCGAGGTAAGCCCCTCGGTGCACACCACGCCGGAGTCAAGAGATTTGTTTGAACTGATGGCTGAAGGCGTAAACCGCGGGGCCACGGAGCTGGTGACCGAGGTCTCAAGCCACGCGCTCGACCAGGGGCGCGCCCTCGGATTGAATTTCGATGTGGCCGTCTTCACCAACTTGACCCGCGATCACCTGGACTACCACCAGACGATGGAGAAATACTTTGCCGCCAAGCGGCTGCTGTTCGACGGCGCGGTTTATCCGGCTCCGCGCGTCGCTGTTCTCAATGCGCACGACCCGCGCACGGAGGAACTGGCCGCGGCCGCGCGCGCGGCCGGCGCGGAGATTCGCACTTACGGCATCGGGCAGGGGGATTGGCGGGCTGCGAGCTGTTCGCTTACGCCGGGCGGCGCGCTTGTGCACCTGGAAACGCCGGCGGGCGCGGCTCAAGTGAGGTCGCGGCTGGCGGGCGAAGTGAACGTGCTGAACCTGCTGGCGGCATTTACGGCAGCCCATGCGCGCGGCGTTTCTTTTGATGTCCTGGTCGAGTCGATCGCGCGTCTCAAGCCGGTTCCAGGC
>Ga0307373_10016120_pt1 | contig 10067 bp, 7 predicted proteins | sample OX2MG_FD_202534 | JGI IMG/M metagenome (GOLD analysis project Ga0307373, IMG submission 202534) | Soil microbial communities from Risofladan, Vaasa, Finland - OX-2 | ecosystem: Environmental > Terrestrial > Soil > Coastal area > Acid sulfate soil | place: Finland: Risofladan, Vaasa | collected...
ACAGAACTAGAGCCACGATTGGCAGGCTCATCAGAAATCTACTACGCACGATCTACCTCCTTAAGAGTTGCGTCTCTTACACGCCCGCATCAATGCGGCAGCGGCTTTCACCTTCAATCGGATTTGATGGCAGCAAATGAGACAACTTATATCCCGCCGCTGCCTCTCCTATTCGGTAGATACCACGCAAACCCTTCTTAAAAGCACAATATCCGGTTTAATCGCACAATATCCGAAAATCCGCCATTGTGCCCGTAGGGTCGAAACAAGCGCGGCGCTTGCATGAGCTGATTTATCCGCGATTTTCAGATCTTCAAGAGATCCTCCCACTGCGGAAAGATGTTCGACCAATCAAATTGTACGGCCTTGGCCCGGCCGCTGCGGGAGAGGCGGCTGGCGAGCTCCGGATCCGCAAGCACCCGACGCGCTGCGGAAGCCATCGCCGCGGCGTCGGCGGGAGGAACTAAAAGCGCGTCCTGCTCATGCTCAAGGAGATCAGGTATTCCACCAACATTGGTGCTGATCACGCAGAGACCGCAGGCCATCGCCTCCAGGACACTTACGGGTGTATTGTCATAGTTAGTGGTGTTCATGAAGATGTCGCCGCGATTGAGCCAGTCGGGGACTTCCGATTTCTTCACGCCGCCGGGAATCGACAACCTAGCCTCAACGCCGCGCTCGCGCGCCATCGCCCACGTCGCTTCGAGGCTGCCATCCCCTTTATCGCGCCCCACCATTAGCAGCGTCGCGTCCGGATGATCGGGTACCAACTGTGAAAGCGCGTCCGGGGCCAGCGCCGGATTGTAGACGTTGTGGAATGAGCGGAGCCAGACCAGTCGCGGCGCCGGATGATCGCGCAGCCGGAATGGATAGCAGGCGATGTCGATTGGATTGGGCAGCAGACGCATTGGCGGGGCGAACGGCGCCATTTCCCGCAGGAGGAACGAGGACGGGGTGGTAATGGTGTGCGCTGAGCCCAATAGTCGGCGCACCCGGCCCGGCCATCGGCGTGAAAATGTTGGCAGCCTGCCGCCCCGCAGTGTCAATATGTACCGTTTGCGCGCCAGGCGGAGCACGGCGCAGACAACCTCCGCCCAGATAAAGCCCCAGCCGCTATAGAGGTCTACGGCCGCGACACGATACTCCGATCGCCGCCGCCAGGCGGTATAGGCCATGTCCAGGGTACGGAGAAGCCGGTTTTCCTGGCAAGAAGTTGTGACGACGCGCCAACCGGCGAGCCTGAGTCGATCGCCAAGGTCTTCCGCCACACTTCGGGCGGTCATTTTACTGGATAGAAAATAGCCAACGAGCAGCACGCCGCCTCGTGAGTCGCCATTCTCCGACACTCAGGCCTCGCCCGCTAGAGCCACGGGCGTATCAGCGGATGGTAGAGGCTCCCGCTTTCGCGCATTGACGAACGTCGCTGTGGCCAATCCGAATATGAATGACGGCGCTGCGATACGCATTGCCGCCACAGCCATAAACGCGAACGCATAGGATGCCAGGCAGATGGTCAGCGCGCGGGCTCGTCGTGACTGCGCCTTTCGAATTGCCGAAATGAACATCGCTGCCAGCACGAACAGGGCCAACAATCCGAGCAGGCCGTGCTCGGCGAGGAGACGGCTGAACTCTGTGTGGGCGGCTTCGGCATTCTCGAACATGCTATTTTCATGGTAGTACATAGACCGTCCGGGTCCAATCCCAAAAAGCGGATTGTCACGCCATACCTGGATGTCGTCCATAATAATTGCGCCCCGCCCCGTGGGATTGGTGTTATCAAAGCGGGCGCCAAATTCGCCCCCGGTAAAATGTTCAAGGTGGGGCAGCAGCAGCCGGCTCGCAATGAAGAATACAACGATCCCAATGACAGCGAATTGAAGACCGCTGCGAGAATCCCGGCTTTGAAGGATGACATACAGAATCATGCCCAGCGCAAATTCATAGACGCCCTCGCGAGCGAGCGTGAGGGCGCTCTGAGTCGCATAAAGTGTCATCGTGCAGAAGAATACAAAGCGAAGCGACGGACTGACTTTCCGATCCATGAGGTAAATAAATGAAGCCAGGGCGCCCAGTCCCAGAATCGATGCAACCTGGTTTGGACCAAAACCGCCGCTCGTGGTGAAATTAGACCGGTTACCGAAATCAATCGCTTTCGCAGTCATCGTCCAGAGCATCGTCCTACCAGCTACCGCCATGGTCGCCCCTATCAGCGCCAGAAGGATACCCCGAAACTGGGATGGAGTGATCTTGATCTTTGAGAAGAACCAGACACTTGCCGCGAGCGCCAGCGGGCCGGAAAGATTGAAGCTGATCGCGTTGCGCGCCGTCGACAGATCAAGATTGGTGATGGTTATCATTATGGAGGGGATCAGCAGCGCGAAGTAGATGAACGGCAGCGGCGAGCTTTTTTGCCGCCGTGCGCGCCAGGCGGCGATCACAAAGATGATCACCAGCGCGTACTTCCCGGCCTCCCAGAAGATGTGCGCGTGGTTCATGCGCCAGAAGACTTCAGACCCCACAATATATGCGCCGACGTACGCCACGCGCATGAGCCGTTTGCCAAAAGCCGCGCACCAGATACCCACCGCAAATGTCGCCACGGCGTGGAGGGTGCTGACGTAGGAAATGTGAACGGCCGCGTACGCGAGCGGCAGGTGCGCGAGAATGAAGAGGGTCGTGAACGTCGCCGAGCCCCAACGAGTCTTCGCGGCCGACTTACCGTGTGGAACCGCGACTGCGGGTGTATAGTTATCGATGTATTCAGTGGTAGCGGTGGACATCCGGCGCCTTCCCCCGACTCCGTTCCCCGAGGGCAAAAGATACCTCTTTACCGGGTGCTATTGTAGCACAGGAGCCTTCGCGTCTGCATAGAGGCGCCCGAGAATCCCTCACAATCGAATACCCACACTCCCACCGTACCTGTTCCACGCGTAATCCGTCAAAGGATCATGCCAATACGCGGAGCGCGGCTGCATCTACTTAATAGGTGTTCCACCACTACCGGCTGGTGCCGGATTCGCCCGTGATCTCACCGGTCGCGGGAGGGGATCGCCGTTCCGGAGAGAGTTCGTACAGCCGATGGACGACTCCTCAAGCTGAATTTAAGGGCCTGCCGGTTGTACGGTCTGAATGTCGATGAAAGTTTTGCGCGGCGCCGCGCGGTGGCCGCACGCCGATGGAGGAAAATGAAAGCTATGAGCAGGAAGTTACGGGGCAGGACCCGGGCCGGCTTGATTCTGGCTGTGGCCGCGCTGGGAGTCGCAATCGTGGCGCCGGCGATAGCGGGTCCGAAGGAATGCGAAGATAACTTTGTATTCGCGAACCAGTTGCTCGAGAATCAGCCGCCTGACTACACCGACGCCGTCCAGCAGTATAAACTGCTGCTCCAGCAGTGTCCGAATTTTGATAAGACGGACCTCGTTGATCAGAACCTGGCGTACGCGTATATCAAGCTGAACCAGATCCCCAGCGCAATCAACGTGCTGGAGGAGGCTGTTCAGAAGTTTCCGAATTCAACCCACCTGACCGATCTGGAATCGGCGCTGGCGACCGCGTATATGGGTGTCGCCGAAAAGCAGACTCCCGACCAGGCGAAGTTGACCTATGGGAAGGCGGCGCAGGTTCTCGAGAAACTGGTGAACCGGCCGGGCGACGCGGGGCAGAAGTCGCAGGCTATGTTCAATTTGGGAAACGCCCAGTTCAATATGGGAGATTTTGGCGCCGCGGCCCACACCTATCAAGCGCTAATGGCGAGCAATCCCGAAAAGGGTATCGCGGCCACGGCGCTCTACAACCTTGGCAACGCCGAGCTGAACATAGCAAGCACGAACAACGATTCGACAGCGCGGTCCCAGGCCTACGACCAGGCGGCTGTCGCGTTCCAGAACCTGTTACACGGCTACCCTAACGATCCAAATGCAACCGACGCGAGGCTGCAGCTCGCCAAGGTGCTGTTTCAGCAGAAGAAGTACGACCAGGCGGCGCCTCTCTTTGAGGAACTGACCCGGCCGGGGATCAATGAAAAGGTGCGATTGGAAGCCACCGACGGTCTTGCGTACTCCTATTTCGAAGGTAAGCAATACGCCAAAGCGCTGCCGCTGCTTAAGAGCTACGTGCAGGCGAGCCCGGGGACGCTCGAAGCCGACCGGAACAACGTTCAGATTGGCTACATTCTCAGGACGCAGAATAATGATATGAAGGGCGCGCTTCAGGCGGACGAGGCAGCCGCGAGGAGCAAGGATCCCAAGACTGCGGAGGCCGCTGAGGAGGGTGAGATTGCGGTTGCGGTTGCGGAGGTGAAGGCAAATCAATCCAGCGAGGCGCTGCCCGTCTACCAGGCGCTCGTAAACTCGTCCTATCCCAAGGTCAAAGAGGACGCCATCTACGGCCGCGCCATTACTATGGTCAATATGAAAGACGCCGGAGCGCAGCAGGCTCTGGCGGACTATATTCGAACTTACCCCGATGCGGCGGGTACATCCAACGCCGCCTACCAGCTCGGGGTCATCCAGTACGCCGCGAAGGACTACGCGGCAGCCGCGGCGATGTTCGCCAAGTCCGGCGCAACCGCGATGCCTCCAGGGACCAATCCCACTCCCGCTGAGATCAAAGACGCGAGCGATCTCAAGAGGGACGCGCTCTACTGGGCAGGTGAGGCGTATCACGAGGCGAACCAGCCTACCCAGGCGGTGAGCTATTGGAAGCAGTCGGTGCAGGCGGACCCGAATTACGCCAGCGATGACACGGCCAACGCGCTGGTTGCCCTGGGCGAATACTACTCTGCTCAGCCGAATGAAGAGACGCAGGCGGACACCTATTTTCAGCAGGCGCTGCAGCATTTCCCGAACAGCCCGGCAACCACCGACGCGCTGCTTACCCTTGGAGCGCAGCAGGTCAAGAATGGTCATCCGGATAAGGCGATTGAATTCCTGAGCCAGGTAGCCAAGTCGCAGCCGACTTCGAAGTCGGGAGGCACGGCGCAGTATGATATCGGGGTCGCTTATCTCAAGATGACACCTCCGAAGCCGGCGCCCGCAATTCAGGCGTTCCAGACCTATCTACAGAATAACCCGAACGGTCCGCTGGCTGACAAGGCCTCCATCTCCGAAGCGGAAGCTTTCGAAGCCCTGGCTTCGAGCAACACCGCCGACAAGACGACCGATTTGAAGAACGCGCTCACCGCCTACAAACGGGCGGCTGCCACTTCGAGCGACGCTCAGGTGGCTGCCGACGCCGCATGGAAAGCCGGTGTGCTGGAAGGCAAGCTCAACGACACCGAACAGGCGATTCACGACCTGGATGCCGCCATCGCCAAGTATCCCACCTCAAAGAACCTCGACAAGATGTACTTTGAGAAGGGCGCCATTTACTTGACCAGCAAGCAGAACGGTCCGGCGCTGCAGGCGTTCGACGCTTATATTAAGCAGTTCCCGAACGGGCGAGATTCCCAGGCGGCGCATTTTAATGCGGCCGTAATCGAATACAACACGGCTGCGGCCGATCTTGACAGCGCGGGCAAGGAGACCGACCAGGCTCGAGCCGCGGCGCTGACCGCGCAGGCTAAAGCCGAATACACCCGGGCGGCGTCGGACTTTGACGCCGCGGTGGTCGGCAACGCACCGACCGTTCCGCTCGACCAGGCGCTTTACTTCCAGGGATGGTCGTACGCCAATTCGGGGCAGCCTGAGAAGGCTATCACGGCGTTCAAGACGGTGGTAACGAAGTATCCGAACAGCCCCAATGCCCTCACCGCCGGTGAGAGACTGGGCATTTTGGAAGCGTCCACCAATCCTGACGAAGCGATCAGTTATCTCCGCCGGTACGTCGCAAGTGGTCCGAAGGATACCGACGCCATCGATGCTAACCTTGCGCTCGGCGAGGCTTACGAGATGAAAGGCGACTGCGCCAACGCCATGCCGGCGCTGCAAAAGGTGGTTGACGCCACTCACGATGAACCGGCTGCCGCGGCGACATACTACATGGGCAAGTGCTACCAGCGGCAGGGGAACACGACCCAGGCCCGGCTTTCGTTTCTGAAGGTGAAGACGTTCTATAGCGCTGCCAAGAGCTGGGGCGCAAAGGCGAACGCGGAGCTGCAGAAGCTGGGAGCGCAGGCGACCAATACGCAGTAACGGGATCGCAAGGGTTCAGAACCCGTAACCACAGCCTCTTGGAGGCGTCAAAGCGAAGAGATAGTGGGACCGGAGCGGCGGACTTTTAGGACGTCCGCTCCGGCAGATAATATGCGGGCGCCCGCTCTGTAGGGATCAAAGATTCCTAAAAAGGCGTCTCAAGCTTGAAAAGGAGTTCTACCGATGTTTTCATCAGGCCCCATGAACTGGTTTGGCATGATTCACCTGGATTTCTCCACCATCATTCTGGCGCTCTTCTCGCTGCTCTCGGTGGCGACGATTATCGAGCGGGGGATCCGGTACCGTAACGCTGATATTGATGCGGAAGAGTTTATGGGCCGCATCCGCGAGCTGCTCCGCCTGGGCAAAGTGAACGAGGCGGTAAATCTCGCTACCCAGACCCCTGGTCCCGTGGCTGCCGTGGTGAAGTCGGCGCTCGTGAGCATAGGTCGTTCGCGAGAAGAAATCCGGGACACCATCGATCGAGTGCGAATGCGCCAGGCGGCATATCTGGATAAGCATCTCCCGGTGCTTGGAACCGTTGGCGCTACGGCGCCGTTCGTGGGCCTGTTCGGAACCGTTATGGGTATCATGCGCGCATTCCATGATATTGCCCAGGCGGGCGCCGCTGGAACCGCTGTCGTCGCCGCCGGTATCGCCCAGGCGCTTATCGCCACCGCGGGCGGTCTGATCGTGGCGATCATCGCCGTCATCGCCTATAACTTCTTCCTGAACTGGAGCGGTCACTTCGTGGTGGAGATGGACACCGCCGCCAACGAGATTGTTCACCTGATGAATGCTGAGCCGGCCCGCTAAACGGCGCTATCAACCAATGAGGGACGCCGCTCTTTTCCCGACGTACCGTCGGGAAAAGAGCGGCGTCCCATGGGCGTCTAAAGAACAGGAGCAGGTACGATGGCAATTTCGTCGCGGGGTTCAGGCAAGCGGGTGATGGCGGAGATCAACATCACGCCGTTCACGGACGTATGCCTGGTCCTTCTCATTATCTTCATGGTGAGCGCAAGCTTTCTCGGCTCTCCGACCGGTATGGATGTAAAGCTGCCGAAGGCTTCGCACAAGTCCACCAATAACCTGCCTGCCAAAGATGTTACCATCAGCCTGGTAAAGAATGGCACGCTCTACCTGGATACCCAACAGACCACGTTCGGGAGCCTTGCGGGCAGTCTTCAGGAGTACGCCAAAAAGAACCGGATTCGCAACGTGATCATCAAGGCCGATCAGAATGTACTGTATGACCAGGTTGTGAAGGTGATGGACGTGGTGCGGCAGACCGGTATGAGTTATATGTCGCTGGCGGTTGAACAGGCCAGGCCGCCTCAACAGCCGTATGAAAGCCAGTAGCCGGAGTTAAACCGAGGAACGATTCTATGGCAATGTCAGTTCAATCCAATTCCGGCGGACGCCGCCGTCCGATGGCGGAGATCAATATCACGCCCTTCACCGACGTCTGCCTGGTGCTGCTAATCATCTTCATGGTGAGCGCAAGCTTCATGAACGCGCAGCGAGGGCTGGATATCAAGCTTCCTTCGCCCTCTAAAGACGCGCAGAAAGATAACCGCCCGGTGCGCGATATTACGCTGCTGGTGGCGAGCGCCGGCACGATCACCATGACCGTTACGACGGGCAAGTCGGCCGCGGTATCGAAAGTTCTCCAGCCCAATCAGCTCATGGCGGCGCTGGATCAGGAAGCCAACCAGTACCATGTTCAGAGCGTCACGATCAAGGCGGATCACGGTGTCGTTTATAAGAGCGTGGTCAGCGTGATGGACACAGTTAAGCAGGCTGGTATTGAGTACATGGCGCTGGCCGTTCAGGCGCCGGCCGGCCGGCCCGCTCCTAAAGCAAACCGGACGTAATCTGCGCCGCAGCCGTATAAACTATCCCTGGTTCCTCTAACAGAACCCGCGTTGGCCCCGTTCCGTTTGTGGCCGAAGCGGTGTTTTGTTAGAGACGTTTAGTGATCGATTTTCCCCAAGTGGAAAGGGTTAGTTTATGTCCAGAGTTCGTGTTGCGATTATGGGGTGCGGCGGTATGGCGGGAGCGCACGCCCGGCGGTACCGATCAAATCCCGATTGTGAGATTGTCGCTCTTTGCGACGTGGATGAGCCCCGGGTTCAGGCGTTCATCGACCGTAATCTGAGCGATTATCAGCCGAAGCCCAAAATCTACACGGACCCGGCGAAGATGTACGCAGAGGCAAAGCCCGACGCGGTCAGTATCGTCACCCCTCACACGCTTCACTTCGAGCACGGAATGCAGGCGCTCGACGCCGGCTGCCACGTCCTGATGGAAAAGCCGATGGTCACCGACTCCACACAGGCACACAAGCTTGCGGCCCGCGTCAAGGAGACAGGGAAAATTCTCTGCATCGGTTACAATACCCCCTGTACTCCTGAATTCAGATACCTCCGGGACCTGGTTCGCACAAAGGAGCTGGGCAAACTGGAGACGGTCACCGGCTGGCTGGCGCAGAACTGGAAGAAGGGAACGCGGGGTTCATGGCGGCAGGATCCCAAGCTCTCGGGCGGCGGCCAGATGTATGACAGCGGCGCCCATCTCTTTAACAGCCTGGTCTGGACTGTGGAGCAGCCGATCGCCGAGGTGTTCGCATTCGTGGATAACCAGGATGCCCCCGTGGATATTAATGGCGCGGTGAACATCCGGTTTGCCGATGGGACGCTCGCCACCATCACAATCGTGGGCAACTGTCCCAGCGATGGCGCCGGCATGTACCTGACATTTGAGAACGGCCGGGTCGAGATCGATGGCTGGGGAGGCGGCTGGATTCGCGTCTTCCGGGGCGGACAGGGTCAGGTGAAATATCCCCCGATTATGGGGCAGGCCGAAACGCCCAATGACAATTTCATCGCCGCGATTCTGGGCAAGGAGCAGCCGCAAACCAGCCCCATCAACGGCGTGCAGCAAAGCGAGTTGATGGACGCTATCTATGAATCGGCCCGCACCGATAAACCGGCGCGTCCCAAAGAGCGTTAGGACCACTCTTCCAGCAGCCTGCAGTACGCGCGCTGACCACGCTGGAAGCTGCTGAGGCGGAAGAACTCGTTGGGGGCATGCAGGCGCTCATCTTCGAGGCCGAAGGCGAAGGTGACGGTGTAGACGCCGAGCTCGTCCAGAAAAAGGCGATACACCGGCACCGTGCCGCCGGTTCGGATATAGTAGGGTTCTTTTCCATACATCTCCGTCAGCACGCCGTGCGGAATCCGGTTGTCCGGGTGATCGACCGGCATGCGGTACGGCCGGGCCGAGGCCGGGAAACGCTGAATGACGATCCGAACGCCGGGCGGCGCATGCTCTCGCACATGTGCCTCGACCGCGTCGAGGACCCGGTCCGGGATCTGTTCGGCGACCAGCCGGCAGGTTATCTTGGCGTGCGCGGACGAGGGCAGCACCGTCTTGACTCCATCGCCCTGGAACCCGCCCCAAATTCCATTCACTTCTAAAGTTGGACGCGCCCATGCCCGCTCCAGCGGCGAATACCCGGCCTCTCCGAAGAGATCATCTACGTCCAGGTCTTTCTTGTACGCCGATTCATCAAACGGCACGGCGGCGATGGACTCCCGGTCGGCGTCGGTGAGAGGAATCACGTCATTATAAAACCCGTTGACACAGATCCGGCCGCGGGGGTCTCGCATAGAAGCTAAAATCTGCGCCAGCGCATGGATTGGATTCTGTACGGCGCCGCCATAAGTACCCGAATGGAGATCGGCGGCGGCGCCCTGTACGTCGATCTGCAGTCCGCAAAGACCCTTGCATCCTACCCATAACGCCGGCTGATCTTCACCCCACTGGCTTCCATCGGCGCTCACCACGACATCACACAGCAGCCGATCCCGGTGAGCCGCCACAAAGGCGGGAATCTGCGGGCTGCCAATCTCCTCCTGCCCCTCGAATATG
>Ga0307373_10016121_pt1 | contig 10066 bp, 10 predicted proteins | sample OX2MG_FD_202534 | JGI IMG/M metagenome (GOLD analysis project Ga0307373, IMG submission 202534) | Soil microbial communities from Risofladan, Vaasa, Finland - OX-2 | ecosystem: Environmental > Terrestrial > Soil > Coastal area > Acid sulfate soil | place: Finland: Risofladan, Vaasa | collected...
TTGAGCACCGTCGTCGAGGCCGGGACAGGGAGGATCCTCGCGTGGAAGGACAGCATCCCGCTGCACTACGAGTACACGGCGGGGACGGCGGGCGAGGCTTTCCTCCGGGGGCTCAAGCAGGGAAGGATATTGGCTAGCAAGTGCGGGACGTGCGGCGAAGTGCGGCTTCCGCCTAGGACGTATTGCCTGCAGTGCTATGGGCGGACGAGGGTCGAGGTCGAGCTGCTGCACTCCGGCCGTATCGCCGCTCTCTCGACGTCACGCCTAGGGGTGGGAGGCCTGAGGCTAGCGGCCGGGTCGAGGACGACCTTCGGGTTCGTCACCTTCGAGGGGGTGGGTGGCGGGCTCGTCCACAGGATCCTGCACGAGGGCCGGAGCGGACCAAGGGCCGGCGAACCCGTTGGGCCGCTCTTCGTGCCGGCCGAGAAGCGGAAGGGGTCCATCCTCGACCTCGATGGGTTCCGGACGAAGGCCCTAAGATAGGGGGAAACGATAAAAGGGCTGGCTGGTTTGTCCAGCCAAGGCTTCCTGGATGAAGACAAAGGACTTGGCGCTGGTCGCGGCATTCACCGCGCTGACAATCGCTTCGGACTACGCTCTGACGGACTTCGCAAACGTGAAGCTTGTCGACCCCATAGTCTTCTCGGTCGCGTTCGTTTTCGGGCTCGAGATGGGGGTCTACGTGGGCGTCCTCTCGGAGCTAATCTGGGGGACGTTCAACCCACTCGGCTTTGGCGGCTACATAATCCCCTTTCTCGTAGCGGGCGAGGTCCTTTTTGCCATAGCAGGGTGGGCGGCCGCGCGGGTCTGGGCGGGCGAGAGCTCCCGGCTCGCGACTCGCAACCTCTACTTTGGTGCTGTGCTGGCCATATGCGCGTTCGTGTGGGACCTCGAGACGAACGTCGGGACAGCGCTGATCTCGTTCTGGCCGTCGCTGACTCTGCAGAAGCTTCTTGCGACCGAGGTCATCGGCATACCGTTCATGGTCTCCCATGAAGTGAGCGACCTAGTGACAGGGACGGTCTTCACCCCCTTCATCATATTCTATGCTTCCCGAGTCGCGAGGCCGCACACCCCCTCCGGCGAGATGTAGCGCTGTCCAGTTTCACAGTGTTTTCCGGCGCAAGCGGCTCGCTCTTCTAGCTTCATTTTCATTATAAAGGAACTCGAATCATAGGTGAGCAGTGCAGACCCCAGTAATAGTGTCGGCGTGTAGGACCCCAATCGGGAAGTTCGGGAAGAGCCTCGTCGGCGTGCATGCGTCTCGGCTCGGCGCGGTGGTCGTGAGAGAAGCGGTGGCGCGGGCGGGCGTCAAACCGAAGGACGTGGGCGAGGTCATCATCGGGAACGTGATCTCGGCGGGGCTGGGGCAGAACGTGGCGAGGCAGGTGGCCATCTATGCGGGCGTCCCCGTCCAGGTCGGCTCGATGAGCGTCAACATGGTATGCGGCTCGGGAATGAAGGCCGTGATGCTGGCGGCCCAGGCGATAAGGGCCGAGGACCAGGAGATAGTCCTCGCTGGGGGTACCGAGAACATGAGCGACTCACCGTACCTGGTGAGGAAGCTGAGGTGGGGGAACAGGTACGGGGACGCGAAGCTCGAGGACTCGATGATAGTCGATGGCCTCTGGGACGTCTACAACGGGTTCCACATGGGCATGACAGGCGAGCGGATCGCGAAGAAGTACGGGGTGACCCGAAGGCAGGCAGACGAGTACGCGTTCGAGAGCCAAATGAAGGCGGCGAAGGCCCATAAGGCGGGAAAGTTCGCAGAGGAGACAGTCCCGGTCGAGGTCGAGGACGGCGCCGAGCCGACGAGGTTCGCTTCGGACGAGTGCATACGCTCCGACACCACGTTGGAGAAGCTGGCCAAGTTGAAGCCCGCCTTCGCGCCGAACGGGATACTGACCGCGGGGAACTCCTCGCAGCTCAGCGACGGGGCCAGCGCGGTCGTCGTGGTCAGCGAGGAGGCGGCGCAGAGGAGGAGGCTCAAGCCCCTGGCGAGGATAGTCGCCTACGGCGCGGGAGGCGCCAGGCCCGAGGACGTGATGGAGGCACCGATCCCGACGGTGAAGGCCCTGTTGAAGAAGACGGGGTTCTCTATCGATGACTTCGACCTCGTGGAATACAACGAGGCGTACTCGGCCTCGTCGATAGTCGTGAGGGACGAGCTCGGCATCCCCGAGGAGAAGTTCAACGTTAACGGCGGAGCCGTCGCGCTAGGGCACCCCATCGGGTGCAGCGGAGCGAGGATTCTCACGACGCTGATCTACGAGATGACTAGGACTGGCAAGAAGCGCGGCCTCGCCACCCTTTGCATGGGCGGGGGCAACGCTCTCGCGATGATCATTGAGCGCTGCTAGGCGGCGCGGGCGGCCGGCCCTCCGAGGCTCCCGCCTCCCTCAGCCTCCGTCGGAGCACCTTCCCCACGAGGGTCTTCGGCAGCTCGTCGACGAACGTCACCTTCCTTGGGGCCTTGTAGGTCGAAAGTTGGGCCCTGCAGAACTGGACTATCTCCTCCTCGGTCACCTTTCCCTTGGCCTCGGGCTTGAGGACGACGTACGCGCTGACCGCTTCTCCTCGATAGTCGTCGGGCATCCCGACGACGGCCGCCTCCTTCACACCCGGGTGCGTGAAGAGCAGCTCCTCGACCTCGCGCGGGTAGACCTTGAGCCCTGAGACGTCTATCATGTCCTTCTTCCTGTCGACTATGTAGAAGTAGCCGTCGGCGTCCATCCTCGCGACGTCCCCCGTGAGCAGCCAGCCGTCCTTTGTCAAGACGTTCTCGGTCTCCGCGCGGTTGTTCCAGTATCCCAGCATCACCTGGGGGCCCTTGACGGCGAGCTCGCCTGCCTCTCCCACTCCGAACCGTTTGGAGGGGTCGTCCAAGCCGACTATCTCCGCGTCGGTGAAAGGCAGGGGGACCCCTATCGACCCCTCCCTGAGTGAGGCGCCCTCTCCCATCGGGTTGCAGTGGGTCACGGGGCTGGCCTCGCTCAAGCCGTAGCCCTCAACCAGAGTCCCTCCCGTGAGCTCGCCGAAGCTCTTGATGACGGCCGCTGGGAGCGGAGCGCCGCCCGAAATGCAGCCGCGCACCGTCCTCAGGTTGAAATCCTTGACCTTGGGGTGATGTATGACCGCGATATACATGGTGGGGACGCCGCAGAACGACGTGATCTTCTCCTTCTGTATCGCCTCCATCACCGCCTCGACCTCGAACCTCGGCAGAAGGACGATCGAGCCCCCGGCAAAGAGCGGGGCGTTCATCGCGGCGGTCATCCCGTAGATGTGAAAGAACGGGAGGACGCCGAGGGCGACGTCGTCCTTCGCGAGGGGGAACCAGGCGGCTATGACCGCCGCGTTGAGGTAAAGGTTGGCGTGCGTGAGCATCGCGCCCTTCGCCACTCCCGTCGTCCCTCCAGTGTACTGGAGCACCGCGACGTCCTTGCGAGGATCTATTTCGGCGAACGTGCTCAAGGGCTGGCTCTTCGCGACCACGTCCCGAAACGAGCCCGCGGTCCCATCCCTCTCCACGTTCTTGACTCCGGCGAAGCCGGCGAACGCGCGCTTTGCCGAGGGGAGGTAATCCGTGAGGCTCGAGGTGATGACCTTGAGGGTGAGGTTCCGTCTGCACGCTTCGACGCTGGCGAATAGGTCGTTCTCCTTCACGATGTCGTTCGCGGCGACGATGACGGAGGCGCCTGAGTCCCTCAGCTGGAACTCGAGCTCCTTCGCCTTGTAGAGCGGGCTGCAGGGGACGACGACCCCTCCGGCCTTCAGGATGCCGAAGTAGGCGAGGACGAACTGCGGCATGTTCGGCATGAAGATCGCGACCCTGTCACCCTTCCTCACCCCGAGCGAGACAAGGGCGGTGGCGAACCGCGACGAGAGGTCACCCACCTGCGCGTAGGTCATGCTCGCGCCCTGGAAGCGGATACAGGTCCTCTTCGGGTCGCTCGCGGCGGTCGATGAGACAAGGTCGAAGAGCGGCCTAGGCAGAGGGGGCTCGTCCCCCCTTTCGATGACGTGCTTGGCCCAAGCCTTTCGCCAGGGGCGCTCGACCAGCAATACCCGAGTTCTTCGACGGGCGTCTAATTTGTCTTTCCGAGCGCCTCGCGGTAGAGCGTTCGGGAGTAGCCCTTAAGTAGCGAGTGGGCCTGTTGACGTCGAGAAGAGGCAATGTCGGCCACGCAAGAGCGAGTCCTCGTACTCTCCGTCGACAGGGACGGAGACTTGGAGCGGAAGACCGGGATCCAATCGCCCGTCGTCGGGAGGGACGCGCTGATGGCCGCGGCGACCAGCCTCGCAGTCGCCGACCCCGAGGAGGCTGATGCAAACGCCCTCTTCGCCGCGATCAGGGAGTACGATAGGCTCCGCGCGCAGGAGGTCGAGTGCGAAGTGGGAGCAGTCTGCGGGCTCGAGGAGAGCGGCTTCAAGGCCGACAGGAAGATCAGGAGCGAGGTGGAGGCGCTCCTGTCGAGGCAGCTGTATTCTGGGATAGTGTTGATCAGCGACGGTGCAGAGGACGAGCTGGTCATCCCCATCCTCCAGACGCTCAAGCCCATAGTCTCCGTGAGGCGGATCGTGGTAAAGCACAGCCGGTCGGTGGAAGAGAACTACATGGTGCTGGGGAGGTACCTGAGGATGCTGGTCTTTGAGCCCAGGTACTCGAAGTGGGCGATCGGCGTCCCCGGGATAATCCTGCTCTTCGCGGGCGTCTTGGTGCTCGCCGGACAAGCCACCCTTGCGACCTTCGCCGTGCTGATCATCATCGGCGGAGCCTTCCTGGTGCGGGGCTTCAACATCGACAGGTTCGTGGCCGGGATGCTGAGCCAGAAGCCCTACGGCTACATCCGCCTCTTCACCATCCCGACTAGCATCCTGATCCTCATCGTGGGGCTCTCGAGCGGATACACCAACATGACCGACGAGGCCCCCAGCCTCGTGACGCTGGTGGGCGCCTCGCCGTCCCACTTCTTCCAGTACGGAGGGTCCCTCGTGGGATACTATCTCCAAGGCTCGCTCCTCCTCGTCTGGGCGGCCATCGGGGTGTACCTGGCAGGGACGCTGGCGGTCCAGCTCGTGCACGGAAGCCGGATGGCGTGGAGGAGCGTCACGGGGATCGTCGTCCTCGCACTGCTCTTCTTCCCCATGGACCAGTTCAGCAGCTACTTGATCACGGGCGGGACGAGCTCTTCGATACTCCTTTTGATCTACGTCTTCGTGGGGCTTGCGATGGTCTTCAGCGTCGTGGGCACCCTCTACCCGCGCCTCAGGAGCAGGCCACCCATCCCCACGACGGCGACTCCGGGCCCCTCGCTGCCCCCCGCCTCGACGGCTGACCAGCAGGACGAGGACCAGGACCCGCCAGAAGAGCAGCAGGAGTGACGGCCGTGCTTGACGACATCCTGCGGTCTATCGGGGTCTACAAGCTCTACGAGAGCAGCCTCAACTCCCAGATAGAGGACGGCCCCATCCCCGGACACATAGGGATCATACTCGACGGCAACCGGAGGTGGGCGCAGAACCACAGGCTCGCGATCGACCTCGGCCACACGCAGGGCGCAGACGTCGTCGAGAGGCTGCTCGACTGGTGCCACGAGATAGGGATAAAGTCGATAACCCTCTACGTCCTCTCTACGGAGAACCTCAACAGGTCGTCCGAGGAGGTCGCGGAGCTCTTCCGGCTAATAGAGGAGAGGCTCAGGAGGCTGCTTACCGACGAGAGGATATACAAGTACAAGGTGAGGGTCAAGGGGATCGGGAGTTTCGACCTCCTCCCGCCGGAGATGAGGGCGATACTAGACGAGGTCGAGGAGAAGACGGCGAAGTTCGAAGGCCACTTCCTCAACATCGCAATCGCATACGGCGGGAGGACGGAGATCACTGACTCGGTCAGGGGCATCGCGGAGGACGTGAAGAAGGGGCTCTTGTCGCCCGCCGACATCACGGAGGAGACCATCGCCCAGAGGCTCTACACCTCACACCTCCCGAACCCCGAGCCCGACCTCATCATCAGAACGTCCGGAGAGGAGCGGATGAGCGGATTCCTCCTCTGGCAGGGCGCCTATAGCGAGCTGGTCTTCCTTGACGTGTACTGGCCCGCCTTCCGCAAGATAGACCTCCTGCGCGCGATCAGGATATACCAGCGGAGGCAGAGGCGGCTTGGAAGATAACCGTCATAGCCGCTGGAGAACAAGTGGTTCTTGAGTTATGGTCGATTAGCTAAGATAGGCAGCTTGGCCATCGAGTGGTCCTGTCGCCATTCCCGGGGGTCGTCTTCCAGCATCACAACCATCCTTCATGCCCACCTATGCCACGTTGGACTGGAAGCGTCGCTTTGAATAGGCGAGGATTATGGCAGACAGCCCGACGGCAACCACGGAGTAGCCGGACAAGGGGAACTCCGGAACTCCGACAGAATTCGCAGCTGCTAGAACCACATCGTCACCGTTGGCATCCGCAGGTACTGGAACCGACTCAACGGTATGGAATGTGGATGTTGTGCCGTCCGCGTTGCCCGTTCCCCAGGCGAATTCCCTAATCAGGTCCGTGGTCTTGACACCGCGATCATTCGCCCCCTTTGGCACCAGGACATTTCCACCTGTAAGACATGCTCCGTCGGGTCCAGTCCAACAGGCACCGACGATGACGAAGTCGGGGATCGTCCACAGTATGAACAAGTCGGTCGCTCCAGGAGGAGCAGGTATGTTGTATGGCTTGAATGGGACTCCGTTATGTGTGAAATTCAGTGTTGACGCATCCGTGAAAATGACCTCTGAAGAATTTATTGCAGGAGGAGCCGGATGTAGAGGGCCATCCGGCAACGCGTCATGTGTAAACTGAACCGTAGCGGGCGGCACCGTTGCACTTGCAACCGGGATACAGCAATAGCTCCGCCGAGGAAAAGGAGAGCCATTAGGAGGAGATTCAGGCCCTTTGACAGCTGTTCGCCCATCCCGTTATCATTCTTCATGATCACGCTAAATTTCAGAAGAGGTATATACGCGCGTCAAGCCAATAAATTGATGCTGCCGCAAAATGGCATCCTCGAGCTTATTTTCTATCGGTCTCAAGAAAACCTAAACCACTCATAGCTTCTCTGTAGTCCAGAAAGAGATGTGCGCATGAGAGGATAACCGTTATAATCACAGGCAAATGAGGTGCGCTGAACAAGAATGAAGATACTCCTCGGCACCCTTAAGGACAAGGGGGACGACCTCGCGGCGTTTCTCGAGCCTAGAATAGGCGTAAAGGGAGATGTCAGCGGCGGAGAGCTCGACATCGAAGACAAGTCCTTGAAGAAGGGGATCAGGTCCAGGCACGTCAAGACATACATCAAGCGCTTTCTCAGCATGGAGAAGGTGAGGGACCACTATCGCGTGCTCGTCGAAGGAGGGGAGCTGAGGCTTGTTGAGCTCGAGACAGACGAGGAGATAGAGGAAGAGCTGAAGAAGGAGGATAGCAAGAAGAAGACGGAGAGCCACGGCGAGAAAGAGGCCGCGAAGTCGGCGGAGATTCCGTCCACCCAGGCTGAAGGCACCACCGCGACCAAATGACACCTCAGGTAGAAGGCTCGCCGCGAGGTCTCCTCTGGGACTTGATGACGGATTTTCTCTTTTCGATCAGATAGCTCCTTAGGCCGTTTCTGGCTTTCCGTAGCGTCCCGATGGACTCGACCAGCCTGCCCTTCGAGATCTCGTCGGCGGCCTTCGAAAGGAGCTCTCGGGCGTCCCGGAGAAGCTTGGCCGGGTCGCTCGCGTCAGGCAGCGTTGCGAAGACGCCGGGGGTCTCGTAGTCGAGACTGAACTTCATGATCGCAATGAGCTTCTCGGTCTCTGCGTAGACGTCCCAGACCGCATTCTCGGCGTCGGCGTCGGCCAGCCTTTCTGCGAGCGAGACGACGATGCCCCGGTACCTGTCGCGGTCGACTTCGTCCGCCTTGTGATTCTCTTCGACCGAGGGGAGAGGCAGATTGGAGGACCTGGCGCCTTTGAATTGCGAACATTATTAAAGAGCAGGAATGGCGAGCGCAGAGTTTGTCTGCAAAATCAAGAAGCGAGGGAGCAGCCCCCAGGCGGATTGTGGGCGCCTGCTTCGTCGAGCTCGAGAGCCTTACAGACCTCGCCCGCCTGTCGTGCGCCTTCGAGAGGGCGCCGTTCCCGATCTTCATGTCCAAGGAGGGCAGCAAGTTCAGGCTGGCCGTCCAGACGGACCTTTTCATGGGCATCCCCATCTTCTACCATACCGAGGTCGAGAAGGGAGGGGAGTTCCTCGCGTACAAGAGCTCGGGAGAGGTCGAGGAGGCGTTGCTGGTCGAGGCCGCTCTCAACCCCTCGTACATGTACGCCCCTGTAGTCCACGTCCTGAAGCTTCCGCGCGTCCTAGAAAGGAGACATGGGTTCAAGGCGAGGTTCCTGGCGGCGCAGGTGTCAGACCTCGCCAACCTGATGAAGATCGCTTCCTACAAGATGCTCTACGAGGAGCCCCCGCTCCCCCTCTACACGTTCAAGAATGGGACCAGCTGGATCGCTGGGTGCTTCGCGAGGCTCGACGACTTCGAGGAGGCCTCCCTCTTCTTCTACGCCAGGCTCGACAGGGCGCCGCCCTCGGGCTTCGTCAGGTACTCAGCCTCCAAGCTCGGCGACACGGACTTTAGCAAGAGGATAGACGAGCACGGCTCGATATACGTCAAGGTCGTCAGGTTGAAGGAAAAGCACCCCCTGGTGGAGTTCAAGTGAGACTCCTCGGGGAATGGCTAGAATCAAACTCACGCAAGTCAGGCAGCAGAATCATCCTCGCGGTCGACGTAGGCGGTCCCTTCGAGACCAGGCTAGACAGGGCGGCTTCGCTCATCTCGGCCGTGAGCGAGAGGGTCGTCGCGGTCAAGGTCAACTGGCACCTGCTACTCCCGTACGGCGTGCTAGGCCTCCGCGACCTGGCGGGGCGGTGCAGCGACGCAGGGCTCCCCCTCATCGCGGACATGAAGCTCAACGACATCGGCGCCACCAACGCAGAGGCAGCCGAGACGCTGTTCTCGAACGGGTTCGACGCGCTCATCGCCAACCCGTTCGTGGGCTACAAGGAAGGGATGGATGACCTTCTGGAGAAGAGCAGGGCGATGCGCAAGGGTGTCATCATGCTCGTGTACATGAGCCACGCCGGGGCGAAGGAGGGGTACGGGCTCAGGACAGGGGGGGAGCCGCTCTACCTCAGCTTCGCGAGGAAGACGAGGAAGTGGGGCGCCGACGGGGCCGTGGTCTCTTCGAAGTCCCCCTCTGTCATCCGCGAGGTGAGGTCTATCCTGAAGAAGGAGCAGGTCATCCTCAGCCCGGGAGTTGGCTTTCAGGGTGGAGATGCAAAGAAGGCCTTGGCGGCTGGGTCCGACTACCTGATCGTCGGAAGGTCGATAGTCGAATCCAAAGACCCTGGGAGGAGCGTCGAGGCGTTGAGCCGCGAGGCCAGGCGAGAGGGCGAGTAGGCAGGCCGTCAGTCTGCGCGGGGAGAAGCAGTTTATAATCACGTCCAGGGTCGGGTTGCAGGAATCCGCTTGTCGAAGATACGCGCCGGGATCGTGGGGGTGGGGAACTGCGCCTCGGGAATCATCCAGGGGATAGAGCTCTGCAAGAGGGGCGACAAGGACGCCAGGTCCCTAGGGAACACGAGGATCGGCGAGTACCGCATAGAGGACATCGACTTCGTCACCGCCTTTGACGTAGGGGCGAACAAGGTCGGGAAGCCCCTCGCCAAGGCCATCTACCTAGGGCCTAACATGGTCAGGTGGACTGCGAGCGTCTCCGGCTGCGACGCCGTCGTGAAGGAATCACCGGTCCTCGACGGGGTCGGGATATACGTGGGCGAGAAGATCAAGCCGATCAAGAGCGGGAGGCCCATCGCAGAGATCAGGGACGAGGTACTGGACGACCTGAAGAGCTCGAAGACCCAGCTGCTCGTCAACTACCTCCCCGTGGGGAGCCAGAAGGCGACAGAGTTCTGGGCCGACGTCGCGCTTGAGGCAGGCGTAGGCTTCGTCAACTGCATCCCCGTGTTCATCGCGTCGAACGAG
>Ga0307373_10016124_pt1 | contig 10065 bp, 9 predicted proteins | sample OX2MG_FD_202534 | JGI IMG/M metagenome (GOLD analysis project Ga0307373, IMG submission 202534) | Soil microbial communities from Risofladan, Vaasa, Finland - OX-2 | ecosystem: Environmental > Terrestrial > Soil > Coastal area > Acid sulfate soil | place: Finland: Risofladan, Vaasa | collected...
TACACCCACCGCAGACCGCCATCCTCGGCATGGGCAGGGCGCGCAGTCGGCCCGCGGTCATCGGCGGAGAGATCGTCCCGCGCCTGCTCATGGTCCTCAGCCTCACCTTCGACCATCGCGTGGTCGACGGCGCGCCGGCGGCCGCCTTCCTGACCGAGGTCGTGGGCCTGCTCGAGGAGCCGGCAGCCCTGCTCCGCCCCGTACTCTGAGGCTCAGCCCATGCGTGTGATCGTGGTCGGTGCGGGCGTCATCGGCTGCTCGGCGGCCTTCGCCCTGGCGAGGCGCGGCGCCGACGTGATCGTCGTGGAGCGCGGCGTCGCTGGGTCCGGGGCCTCCGGGGCGGCGGCCGGGATGCTGGCCGCGCTCTCCGAGAGCGACGCGCCCGGCGAGTTCGTCGACCTCTGCATGGCGGCGCTGCACGAGTTCGAACCCTGGATCGAGTCCGTGGAGCAACTCGCGCAGATGCGGGTCGATCTCGTGCGCAGCGGGGTCCTCATGCTCGCCTCACGGCCCGAGCAGGAACGGGACCTGCAGGCGCGGCTGCCCTGGCAGCGCGACTGCGACCCACGCGTCGAGTACCTGGATGCGGCCTCACTGAAGCGGCTCGCGCCCCATCTTGGCCCGGGCTTTGCCGGCGCGATGCACTACCCGGGCGAGGTGCAGGTCGACGCGCGGCGCTACAGCCTTGCCCTGAGCCGGGCCGCAGTCGCAGTTGGGGCCCGCCTGCTCGAGGGCGCCGAGGTCACCGCCATCTCGACCAAATCCGGCAGGGCCGTCGGTGTAGAGATCGCCGGCGAGCGGCTGGCCGCCGATGCCGTGCTGGTCGCCTGCGGCAGCGACGCCTCGCTGCTGCACCAGGCGGGGGTGCACCTGCCGCTCGCCCCTAATAAAGGAGAGCTGCTCAGGCTGGTGCCGGCGGCGCGCCTGGCGGGACCGATTATTTTCGCGCCCGGTGGCTACCTGGCGCCGAAGGCCGACGGCAGCGTCCTGGTCGGAGCCACTCAGGCCCAGGGCCGTCACGACGTCGTGGTCGGCGCGGGCTCGGTCGCCACCCTGCTCGACTTCGCGTTCGGCGTGGTGCCGGCGCTTAGGGAGGCGAGATTCGCGGAGGCGTGGGCAGGCCTGCGACCGACCCTTCCTGACCACGTGCCCGCGGTCGGCCTCGTGCCCGAGCTGGACGCGCTGTGGGTGGCGGACGGACACCATCGAAACGGCATCCTCCTCGCCGGCTGGACGGGGGAGCACCTGGCCGCGGCGATGCTCGATGGGGCATCCCTGCCGGAGGTGGTCGCGCCGGGTCGCTTCAGGGCCGCCGTCCCGCGGTGACCCGGCCCGGAGTCGCCGGGGGGAGCGGGCGATGCCGCCGGTCGGCCTGATCGCCAACCCGGTCGCGGGCACCGACATCCGCCGACTGGTCGGGCAGGCGTCCGGAGTGCCAATGCATGAGAAAGTGGCGACCGTGCGACGCGTCCTGCGGGGCCTGGCCGCCGGCGGCGTCGAGACCGTCTTCTACATGCCCGACATCGCGGGCTTGGCGCACGCCGCGGTCGCCGGCGAATCCGTTCTCAGGTGCGAGCCGCTGCCTATGCGTCCGTTGGGGACGGCCGAGGATTCAACCCTGGCCGGCCGTCTCCTGGCTGATGCCGGCGTGGCCGCGATCATCACGCTTGGCGGTGACGGCACCAACCGAGCGGTGGCGCAGGGCTGCGGCACAGTACCTCTGGTGCCGATCTCGACGGGTACCAACAACGTCTTCCCGACCATGATCGACGGCACCATTGCGGGCCTGGCTGCGGGACTCTTCGCGACAGGTGCCGTTCACCGGGATGCGGCCTGTCGGCAGACCAAACGCGTCGAGATCGTGACGGCCGGCAGCGAGGACTTCGCGCTCATCGACGCCGCGGTGTGCATAGACCACGTCACAGGCGCGCGCGCCGTGTGGGATCCGCGCCGGGTCAGCGCGGTCGTCATGGCGCGCGCAGATCCCTGGGCGGTCGGCCTTTCGTCCATCGGGGGCCGACTCCGTGGGGTCGCCGACGACGTTTCGCTGGGACTCTACGTCGAACTGGGTCGGGGTCCGGTGGTCACCTGCGTGCTGGCCCCAGGCCTGGTCGCCGAGGTTCCAGTCGCAGCTTGGCGAACCTTGGCTCTCGACGAGGAGGTCGCACTCGACGTCGGTCACGGCACCATCGCTCTTGATGGCGAGCGGCAGTTGAGCGGCAGCGGCGATGTGCGAGCGCGGGTAACCCGTGCCGGACCGGTCGTGGTCGATATCCGAGGAGTGCTGGCGGCGGTTCGTCACCGGCAGGGCTGGGCTTAGGGCACGCTTCGCCCTGGTCCGCGCAGGAAGGCTCGCACCCAACGCTCGGCGGAGAACTCGCCGCTCGAGAGGTCTCGCCAGCTCAGCGGCGTGCCGGGCGCCAGCGGCTCGCCGCCGAAGACTTCAGTGACGATTGCTCTGGGCGAAAAGCCTTGCAAGCGAGCGGCCTGGATCCGGCTCGCCAGCTCCTCCAAATAGTCGAGCTGGTCTCGCACGAAGGGCGCCGGGTCAGTGATGAGGGAGCGATGACTGGTGGCCAGCGCAGCCGGCTGGAGGTCGAGCACCACGCGCAGCGTCTCCATCATCGCCCAGGGGTCCTCGCCCGGCATGGCGATGCTCTGCCTGCGGCGGAGCGCGACGTCGCCGGAGAAGAGCCAACCGCTGGGCTCGTGCAGGTACCCGAGCTGGTCAGGGGAATGGCCGGGTAGGCGAAGCGTGCGCAGAGGCTGGCCTTCCGGTGGGTGCAGCTTCACCGGCTCGATCTGGCCCCAGAGCGCGGCGCGGTAGTTGGGCACGCGCGCTGGTCGGCGCAGCCTGGCCGCCGTGCTGCGGCCGCCGAAGAGCGGGACACCGAGCCGCGCCACAGCGGCGGCGCCGGCGGAATGGTCCTCGTGCCAGTGGCCGATGACGGCGCCCTCCAGCCTGCGGCCGCGCAGCCAGCCCAGCAGTTCCGCCACCGTGTGGGCGCCGCCGGTGTCGATGAGGAGGCCGTCCAAGTACCAGGCCGCCACGTGGTCGAAGCTCTCGGGCCGTGTGCCGAGCCGGAGCTCGACAGCCGGGCCACCGTGGTTGACCGCCTCGATCATTGCGGCCATTGTCGCCGGGTCCGAAAGCTAGTTTGCTGTGACCGTCATCTACATGAGCGCCGTCATGCGAGCGCGCGGCGATTCTGGTCGCCATTACACCGCTCGCATCGTGATGTAGCATCGGGTGCAATCTTTCGTCAGCGGTGGAGTAGCCACATGGGCTGGGGAGTTCGAAGGATGGCAACGCAGGTCACGGAGACCGGTCAGGTTCTGAATCACCACCTCCAGGCTCTCGGGGCCGGCAAGCTAGATGAGATTCTCGAAGACTATGTCGAGGACTCTGTCTTGATCATGCCGGACGCGACGATCAAGGGACGCGACGGCATTCGGGCGGTGTTCGAGGGATTTCTTTCGGGTCTTTTCAAGCCCGGGACCTACGAGTTCGCGCTGGACACGCGCCGCTTGGAAGGCGATGTGGCATACATAATCTGGCACGCGAGGTGCGCATCTGCCGACATCGTGTTTGCCACTGACACTTTCATCGTCAAAGACGGAAAGATCGCTGTTCAAACCTTCGCCGCGAAGATCGAGCCTAGATAGGACGCCGGACGGTCGAGCTCCGATGCGGGTATGGGACGCTACTCGGCCCGTGGCGCGCTCTCTGAAGAGGCGGGCAGACGGCTTGATGATCAAATTGCGCCTGTCTGATCCATGCAGCGACGGCTGATATCCGTCCTCAGAGCGTTGATCAGTAAAACCGCCGGTCAGCGCGACGTGGCACCTAGGCGAATGGCGTGTAGCAACGCATGTAGCAACCCGGGCGGCATCCGGCGATTCGCAGCGGCAGCTGGCGGACTTCAAGCGCGGACGGAGCGAACTGAAACGGCCTCTGGCGGAACGTCCCGAACCGACCGCTACTGCGGTTCGGGACCGTGAGGGCCCCAGGTTCAAATCCCGCGGCCCGGACCAAAATCGAAGTCAAAGCTCCGCCTCGAACTGCGGTTAATGGGATAGCTCCGATGTCATCTGTAGTAGTTTGGTCAGAATCAGGATCGTCTCTGATGCGATGAACACCCGGCAGGCCGAGTCCAACGAGTTAGCGCCAGATAAGACCGCCCTGACATCGCCCTGAATTCGAATTACGCTGCCGCCGTGAGCCCCGAGCCGCCCCTGTCCGGAACCGCCGAAGACGTAGGCGACGGCCGTACCGTGACCGTGCTGGTCGTCGACGACAACGACGTGGCCCTGCGCCTGTGTCGGCGTGTGCTCCAAAAGGCCGGGTACAAGGTACTCACGGCTACGGACGGGCTGGAGGGGGTGTCCGTTGCGCTGGCCAATTCACCCGACGTGATCCTGATGGACGTCGCGATGCCGGGGATTGACGGCTTGGAGGCGACGCGCCGAATTAAGCAGCAGAGACCGGGCATCGCGATCGTGATCGCGAGCGTGCTGGCGACGGCGAGCAACCGCGAGCGGTTCCTGGCGGCCGGCGCCGATGACGTGCTGATGCCGCCTTTCCGGCTGAGCGACATGATCGCGGCGGTCGCCACGCTCACTGCCAATCGAGGACCGCAAATGAAGGACGTCACCGGAACGAGGCTCGGCTCGTACGAGATCGTTCCTGAGATCCTGAAAGGCGATCGTGAGGTCCGGGTGGCTGCGAAGTCGTCGGGCCCGCCCAAGTCACGACGCTGGCTGCATCTGCGAATACCCCCGTGGAGGTCGCGTCGCCGGGAGGAGCAGCCAGCGAGCCTAGCGATCGCCGCCGCCGCGGCATCGATGTCGGAAGGCAGCGGGTACGGGACTCTCGACGCCCTTCTCCACGACCAGTCGGTGAGCGAGATCATGGTCAACGGCCCCGACGAGGTATTCATCGAGCGGCGCGGGATCGTAACCAGGGCGAAGGTCCGCTTTGACGACGAGACGCAGGTGCTGGAGACGATCCAGCGCCTGGTCGCCACCACCGGCCAGCACATCGACGTTGAGAATCCGATTGTCGAGGCTTACCTCCCGGATGGCAGCCGCATCAATGCGATCATCCCGCCAGCCTCCAGCCGCGGGCCCGCTCTCACCATTCGGAAGTTCCCCATCACCGCCCTGACCATGAACGATCTCACGCGCGACGGCACCCTGAGCCCGGCGATGGCGGAGTTCCTGCAGGCGGCAGTGCTGGGCCGGCTGAACATCCTGGTCTCGGGCGCCGCCGGTTCCGGCAAGACCGCCACCCTCAACGTGCTCGCCAGGTTCGTCCCGCACAACCAGCGCGTGATCACGATCGAGGAAGGCGCGGAGCTGCAGATTGGCCATCCCCACGTAGTCTCGCTACTGCACCGCCCGGTGGACGTGGACGACGAGGGCGAGCCTACGATCAGGCAGCTGTTGCACCAGGGCACGCGGATGCTCCCGGACCGCATCCTCTTCGGGGAGGTCCGAGGCGCAGAGGCAATCGATCTGCTCGAGGCGATGAACAATGGCCAGGACGGCAGCATGTCAACGATCTCCTCCAAGTCGGCACGCGACGCGCTGTACCGCCTCGAGACGATGGTGAAGATGGCCTCGATCCACATGCCGCTCGAAGCCGTACACGCTCAGATCGCATCGGCCGTCAACCTCATCGTCCACCAGGTACGCCTGCCCGACGGCCGGCGCAAGATCGTGCAAATCGCCGAGGTGGTCGGCTACGACGCCAACGGCGTCATCTTGCGGGACATCTTCTTGCTTGGCATGGGTTCGGACCTGCGCCTGCAGTACAACGCCACCAGCTACGATCCGACCTCGCTCGACAAGGCGGCGTTCTTCGGCGTCATAGTGAGCCAGGACCTGTTCGACCCGGTGAAGTCTCGCTTCGTCCCCGCGGGCTCCGACACCATGATGCCGGTCGTCAAGGATCCGCTCATGTCCGGCCAGCGCGGCAGCGGCCAACACACGCAATCGATGGCATCCACTCAACAGATGCAGGAGGAGATGCGCAAGCTCATCGACGCCGCCCGCTCGGCAGTCGCCGACCTGCAAGCGGCCGCTTCACAGCCTGCTCCCCAGCCGCCCGCGTCGGCGGAGTTGGTGCCACCGCCCGGGATCCCCGAGCCCCCGACGACGGAATCTACGCCGGAGGCACAACAAGAGATGCGCAAGCTGATCGACGCCGCCCGGGCGGCTGTTGCCGACCTCCAAGCAGACCTCCCCGGACAGGGCGGTGCGAGCCCCGGGCCGAAGGCGTCAAAGAAACGATCGACTCGTAAATGAACCTAACCCTCGGGCCGGCGCCGACCTTCCTTTGCGATGAACACCGGACAGGCCGAGTCCGTCGAGTTGGGGCCAATTAATACCGCGCTAACATCGCCCGGAGCGAATACGCTGCCGCCATGAGCGCCGATCCGCCCCTGTCCGGAACCGCCAACGTGGGCGGAGGCGGCAATTCCGTGACTGTGCTCGTCGCCGACGACAACGATGTCGTTCTGCGCCTGTGCCGGCGCGTGCTCGAAAAGGCGGGGTACAAGGTCCTCACGGCCTCGGACGGGCCGGAGGCTCTTTCGCTGGCGCTGGCCAACTCACTGGACAGGATCCTGCAGGACGAGCACCATCCGGAATCACCGCGGCCGGACATGATGCTGCTGGACGACGCGATGCCGGGGATGGACAGCCTGTGGGCGATGCGCCAGATCAAGAAGCAGAGGCCCAGGATTGCGATCGTGATCATGAGCGTGAACCCGACGGCTAGCGACCGCGAGCGATTCCTGGCGGCCGGCGCCGATGACGTACTGATCAAGCCTATTCGGCTGGGCGACCTGGTCGCGGTGGTCGCCAAGCTCACCGCCAACCGAGTACGGCAAAAGAAGGACGTCACCGGAACCAGGTTCGGCTCGCACGAGATCGTCAAGCGGCCCGGAGGCGGCGGCATGGGCGCCGTCCCAACTGAGCCCTATCCCTTCGCGGGCTCCGGGGTCAAGGAGCCCCATGCGCTACCGACCGCCGAGGCCGAAGTTCAGAGGCAAACGATTCTCAAGGTACAGACTCTCGACTTGGCGATGCAGATGCTCGACGCTCGCGATCCATATACGGTGTGGCATTCGACTCGCGTCTCCGAGATGGCCGGCCACCTTGGCGAGCAGCTCGGGCTCGGCCATCGTGAGGTCGAGCTCCTCCGTACCGCCGGATTGCTGCACGATCTCGGCATGATCGGGGTCGGCGACCACATCCTCAAGAAGGGGGGGCGACTCAGCGAGGAAGAACGGGATGTCATGCGCCGCCACCCTGAGATCGGGGCCGATCTGATCGCTCGGCATGCCGCGCTGGCCGAGGTGGCGCCGCTGGTGCGGCATCACCACGAACGCTGGGATGGCGGCGGCTATCCACTCGGGCTGAACGGCGAGGTGATCCCGTTCGGGGCTCGGATCCTATCCGTGGCCGAATCATTCGCTGAGATCACAGGGCCACGTCTAGCCCTGAGCTCGTCAATGAGTCCGATCGACGCCGTGGAGGACATCAGCGAGCGTGCTAATCGTTGGTACGACCCTAACGTTGTCGACGCGCTACGAGAGATACATCAGCTGAAGCCGCTGAAAGTGTAAGCACATATACGTCCAAACGCTGCCGCTCCTGGGGGTTGCAAGGTGGGGCCGCGACCAGACCGGATCACCCAAACGGGAGCCTTCGCGTGTAGTAGTTCATGTAGTAATCCGAGGCACTGAACCAGCTCGAAACCGGTCTAACGCGCGTGCGCGAAGCCGCCAATCGATCTCAAACCCCTCGAACACGGTCTCGGTGGACGAACCCGCGTCGAGTGCGGGCTTATCGACAGCTAACCGAGCCCCTCCAAGAAAGCCGCCACCTTCAACTAACACGATCGTTCGAGGGGAGTCCGACAGCCAGTGCGCGGCTCAGAGTTTCAATATGAGCTGGATTGAGGACGTCGCCACCACTCACGAGACCGTTGATTGACCGAGCGCCTTCTAAGCGGACCCCCTTGTACGATTCGGGTGGGGCCAACAGCGGCCATTCCCCGTCCACGAAACACAGAACGGGAAGGACGGGTAGGGCAGCGAACTCCCCACCTGTCGACTCGAGCACCCGCTTAACCGCAGCTACCTGCCAGCCCATGTTCTCCGCGAGTTTCGAGCAGTCGCGACTGCCGACATAAAGGCGATCGTCCGTCTTGAGTAGGCTGCCACGATCCCGAATCCGAATCAAACCTTCGTAACGTTTCGCGTCGACCACAAATATTCCTGCAGGCGCGATGACGATGTGATCTATGTTGCCTTTGGTTCCGGGTACCCGGCGATCATTGAGGACTTGAAGTCCCTTGACGCTGTTAATGGCGGCAGCAAGTTTTCTTTCTCCGGTCGATCCGCGCTCCCATGCCGCTGTGGACTGGGGCTCGCCAGTTAGTGCCAGGGCGACCCCACCGACGAAGTTGCCGAGCCTCGCCTTGACCCTCGCATCTCGCGCGGTGCGCCTTCGCTCGTATTCGCGATGTGCCGAGGCGCCTGCAGTGCCGGCGTCGAGTGCACGTTCAGGAGTGGGGAGACGATTGGGGGGACAGCTGACGCACCTAGTGGTTCTGGCGGCTCGGTGATACAGCGCCTCTGAGCCTTTGGCCAGGTCCTGGCCGCACAACACACATTTCGACGGGTAACGCAGCCGAAGACGCTGGAGCTTCAAATCCGCGCCGCTGGGCTGCTCTGGGTAGCCGGGCTCCATTGAGTTGCGAGTCTAGGACACCCGGTTGACGTCGGCCCCTGCTGAACGGCTTGGGATTACCCTGTCGTGGTTCATGGCCTCACCACCCTTTCGTCTTGAGTTCTATGAGGACGAGACTGGTGGCCAACCCGTTCGGGATTGGCTCCGGACCGAACTATCGTCTAGTGAAAGAAGAACGGTTGGTGCCGCTATGTTTGCGATCCTTCAGCAGCAAGGGATCGGTGTGTGCGACTCTGAATTTGGCCGCCAACTCGGTGCTGGCATCTTCGAGTTCCGGCTCCGCGAACGTGCTCTGATAGTTCGGATCTTCTGTCACGCCCACGGGCATCGGTTGGTTCTGCTACTTGGCGCATACGACAAAGGCCGGGACCCGTCACCGAGCCGCCAAGCAAGGGAAATTGCGTTGGCGCGAGTTCGCCTCGCCGATTGGAGAGCCCGCCGTCGCTCTTGACTTTATGAGCAAAGACTCATACTATCGAGCCATGCGATCAAAGCAGAGCGCAAGGTTCGAGGACTTCTACGGTGAGTTGGAGGCGGAAGCGCAGGCTGAAGGCGCTGCCGCGATCCGGGACTTGCGGGCGAAGGAGTTCAAATACGCGTTGATCAACACGCTGGTCACGAGGCGGCGCGACCTCAAGCTAACGCAGGAGAACCTTGCGGCCCGGTCAGGTGTTGCGCAGACCGAAATCAGCCGGATTGAACGCGGCCGCAAGAGTCCGACGATGGACACGTTCAGTCGCCTGGCGAGTGCCCTGGCGATCGACTTCTGGCCGGCAGCCGACATACGCTCGCGCGCCGCTGCGGCCGCGAAAGCCCCGCCTACGCGGGCCAGTAATGTTCGCGTGGCGAAACGGCCGGCGGAGCGCTCGCGGGCCAGTTCCGTGTAGCAGTTCATGTAGTAATCCGAGACTTTGAAACGGCTCGAAGCCGGTCTGACGGGACGCTCAATGCCGCCAATCGATCTCAAAATCCTCGAAATCGGCCTCGGTGGATGACAAGGGCTAGATTTCGGGATAGCCAGCACACTGTGCAAAACCGTGAGGCCTTGGATTCTCCAAGGTGGCTGCAGTCCCACGCGCGGCGTGGGTGACCTTTTCACGCTATCACGAGATGGGATTGCGTCAAATCTGGACCATAATTGTTGAGCCGACCTCGGCCCGGTCCGACGTCGGAAACTGTCTCTCTACGTCAGGACTAGAGGGCTGAATCAGGTATAGATTCAGATGGGATGGCGCAGCGAGTAACAGTCCGTGAACGGATCGACCCTGCGATCACTGCTTCTCTGTTTGCCAACTACCGCTC
>Ga0307373_10016125_pt1 | contig 10064 bp, 5 predicted proteins | sample OX2MG_FD_202534 | JGI IMG/M metagenome (GOLD analysis project Ga0307373, IMG submission 202534) | Soil microbial communities from Risofladan, Vaasa, Finland - OX-2 | ecosystem: Environmental > Terrestrial > Soil > Coastal area > Acid sulfate soil | place: Finland: Risofladan, Vaasa | collected...
GTAGGCGCCGTCGGCGGTCCCCCCGGGGTACTGGTAGAGGCTGAGCAAGAGCAGGGGCCCGGTGAGCAGCAGCGGCAGAACGCTGGAGAGGGTACCGCCCAGCAGGTCATACAGCCGGGGACCGAAGGCCACGGATGCCTCAAGGCTCATGGCCCCGAACACAGCGAAGCCTACCGAGCTGATTCCGCCGATGGCCGTGGCCAGGAACACGGCAATGCTCCCGTAGAGGACGTCATAGCTGCCGGGCACCACGTTGCGCTGCGCGTAGGCGAACAGGACGCCCGCCACCCCGCAGATGGCTCCGGACACGGCAAAGGCCGACAGCCGGGTCCGGGTCAGGTTGATGGTGTAGGCCGGGGCGGCCCGCTGGTTGTCCCGGGCGGCTATGAGCACCCGGCCGCTGCGCAGCCGGCGGAACGAGAGGGCCGCTCCCATGCATGCCACCAGGGCGATCAGGCATACGAAATAGAAGGTCTTGTCACTGCCCAGGTCGATGCGTCCGTAGAGCAGGGGCCGGCTGAGGTGGGCGGCCAGCCCGCTGGGCATGATGTGCCGTCCGATGACGTAGTGGGTGTTCATGAAGTAGAACTCGATGGCGTAGCCGAAGGCCAGGGTGGTCACGGCCAGGTACAGCCCCTGGATGCGCACGGCCGGCAGCCCGATGAGCACGGCGGCCACGGCACCGACCGCGATGCCGAGCCCGAGGGCGACGAAGAAGTCGATGTTGTGATTGGCCACCAGGCCCCCCGACACCGCCGCCGCCGCCCCGACCAGGCCGAACTGGCCCAGGCTGATCTGTCCCGCCCACCCGGTGAGCACGACCAGGGAGACGGCCACGATCCCGTACAAGGGCAGGAGGATCAGGTAGGGAACGTTCGGCCCCCCGACCACGAAGGGAAGGAGGATCATGAGTCCGGCCCAGGAACCAAGCAGGCCGAAGCGGCCCAGCTTGACCTCGATCAGGGTACGCAACTCGGCGGGTACGGGCCGGTACATCCGGACCGCCTGCCAGGTGCCCTCCCCGGTGTCCTGGGCCCGGGAGAGCCCTTTTCGTTGCAGCAGCAGCGCCCCGATGATGATCACCAGCATTATCGCCTCGGCCAGGCTGCTGTCACCCGTGGTCCCGATGGTGGAGAAGATGATCACGCCGATGGCCATGCCGGCGCCCACGGCCAGGCCGATGCGCTCCATACGGGCGATGACCGCCGCCGCCAGCGCGTACAGGAGGGTGGTGAAGCCCAGGCTGGCGTCGCTCGGCACCCCGATGAGGGGGCTCTGGAAGTAGATGGCGACCGCCGACAGCAGTCCGGCCAGGGCCCAGGCCACCGTGGTCACCCGCTTGACCGGGATGCCAAGGAGGGACGCCCGGTCGGCGTTTTCTGCCGACGCCCGCAGGGCGATGCCCATGCGGGTATAGCGCAGGAAAGCCCCGATACCTGCCCCCATGATGATGACCACGGCTATGGCCGCTACCTCGTTGCCGGTGAGCAGGGGCTGGCCCCGGCCGTTGTGGATGACCCACGTGTCCCAGGGCGTGGGTACCAGCGAGACGGTCTCGGCATTGTTCTGACCGAAGATCTTGGGCAGGAAGAACCCGACCACAGCCAGCGTCTGGGCCACGCCGATGGTGACGACGGTGGTGATCACCCGGGCCGTCTTGGAGAAGTGGCGCATGACCACGATGTCCGTGGCCGCCCCGAACAGCGGTCCACCCACCAGAGCGATGGGCAGGCAGACCAGATAGCTGACGTGGTCCTGGACGTTGAGCAGCAGGGCGGCTATAGCCGGAACGGCTCCGATTGCCCCGGCGGCAAAGTTGATCAGGCGGGCCGTGCGGTGGATGAGGATGAGGCCCACGGCAATGATCCCGTAGAGGGCGCCGAGGGAGATGCCGTTGACGAAGTCGGCCGGTGAAGTTCCGAAGAGGGCCTCGACGGCCACCACGAAGACCAGGGCCAGAGCGATGTAACGGCCCGTCAGCGGCCCTAAGCCCGGCCCGCCGGCCAGCTCCCAGGCACGAGCCCAGGCGGCCCTGGCCCCCGCCGCGCGACCGGAGCCAGCCGCACCCTCAGCCGACCTGCCGACCACGCCCCGGAGCAGCGTGGCCGGTTGGGCCTCGGGCTCGGTATCGACAGTCATGGCCGGTTGGTCGGGACAGGGGGCTCGGACAAGGTCGGGAAGTTGGTCGTGAAGCGGGACCCCTCGATCGGCACCATGCTCCCCGCCTGTCCGTTGTAGGGGGAGGTCTTGGTCTTGTCCCAGTACACCGCCTCGACGTCCCTGGTCCAGTTGTACTCACCGGGGAGGAAACCGACCTGGGCCACCCCGGAGGTACCCCCACCGCGCATGCCCAAGGAGGGCGCCGCCGCCTGCATCCGGGCCGGGTTCAGGGAGGGGCCGGTGTTCTCGATGAGGCTGGCCATCATGTTGTAGTTCTCCCACACCGTAGTGGCGGTGATGGCGCTCACCGGGAGGTTCGTCCCACCCCCGGCGGTATAGACCTTGGGCCCGGCCATCTGGGCCCCGACCGGGTACGGATAGACATTGGACAACCCGAAGGCATCGTCGTACTCACACGATCCCGGCTGGGGACAGCCCAACCCCGACATGTAGGACTGACTGGTGGCGTCCGTGGTCATCCCCTGAACGTCCGCTACGACGTTCTCGGGCCAGTAGTTGTGGCTGGCCTCGCCCTGGAAGAGAAAGGCGGGGGCCACCGGGTCGCAGAGGCAGAGGACGTCGGTGGCCGGATTGGTCGGAGTGTCCATGGCCGAGATGCCGGCCTGGGTCTGCTGGGCGGCGGTGTTGATATCCTGAGCGTAGTAATAGGTGTGATACACCTTGTCCCCGCAGTCCTTCTGCAGAGCCGGCTCCAAGACGTTGGTGACCGTGTTCTCGTTGTCCGGGTCGTTGGTGGAGATGACACCGAGCACCCGCGGCTTGCCGTTGAAATTCTGAGCGGGGTTCTTCGGCTCGGCAAAGCTCACCTTGCGGCTGGTGTTCACGCTGGAGAGCTGCTTGCACCAGAAGGCGGCGAAGTCGGTCTCCATCCGGCTCGAGCTCATCCCGGCGCTGTAGTAGAAGGGGGCGTTGGCGTCAGCGAAGCCCTGGCTGAAGCCGGCTCCCCCGAAGGCCACCGTGTGGTCCTGGGCCAGCCGGGCGAAACAGGCCGAGCACAGGGTCGTGCCCCAGTAAACGGCGTAGGGGTGGTACTGGGCCACGATCGAGTCCATCTCGGCCAGCAGGCAGGGGTAGTTGGGGGGCACGCTCTGGCACTGGCCCTGGTAGGTGACGATCTTGATCTTGCGACCCCACAAGACGTAGTGCTGGTCGATGAAGTTCTGGAAGGCGGCATCGACCCCTTGGGCCTGGGCATAGCTCTCGTAGAGGCCCTCGGCCTGGAGAATGGTGTTCACCTCGGCGCCGTAGTCGCTCACGTAGTCGACCAGGGTGACCGAGTTCCCGCTCACGCCCTGGTAGGTGGCCCCGCCGTTCTTGGGCATAGCGCCTCCGGGCACGCCCGGCGTACACGGCGGCGCGTAATAGTCCAAGGACGGGTCGAACTCGCGACCCCCGACGCAGTGGCTGGTGCTGGCCGAGTTGGCCGCTACCGTCGACCCCCCGCCGCCGGTCCCACCGCCTCCCGTCGGACCCGCCGAGCCCCCCGAGCCGCCGCCCGAGGATCCCGTGAAGCTCCCTCCGGACGACCCGCCCGCTCCGGCCGCTCCGCCACTGGAGCCCAGGGACGACCCCCCGCCGGCTCCGGCCGAGCTGCCGGCTCCGCCGGCGGCTCCGCTCGATGCTCCCCCGGAGGAGCCGGTGGAATAGCCGGCCACCGAGCCGCCGGCGGCAGACAGAGACGATGAATTGGATGCCGTGGAGGGCACCACGGCGATGATGAGGGCCTGGACAGCCACCACCAGAGCCAACGGTAGGTACCGCCGGGCCAACGTCGAACGATTCATCTCACTCCCCCTGGAAGCGGTAAGGCTCCACAGATCCGATCCGCCCCTGGCTTAGGGCGCCTATGACTTCTACAACTGGAGGGACTTCACCTCTAGGAACTCCTCCAAGCCGAACTTGCCCAACTCCCGGCCGTTGCCCGACTGCTTGTATCCGCCGAAGGGCGCCACCGGGTTGAACGAGCCCCCATTGATCTCCACCTGTCCGGTCCGGATGCGCCGGGCCACCCGGCGGGCCCGCTCCGGGTCCCCCGACCAGACGCCCCCAGCCAGGCCGTAGACCGAGTCGTTGGCGATGGTGATGGCCTCTTCCTCATCGTCATAGGGGAGGATGGCGAGCACCGGACCGAAGATCTCCTCCTGGGCGATGGTCATGTCCGTGCGCACCTCGGAAAAGACGGTGGGCTGGACGAAGAAACCCTTGTCCAGGCCGGCCGGGGCCTCAGACCCGCCGGTGAGGAGCTTGGCCCCCTCTTCCAGGCCCTTGTTGATGTAGCCCCGCACCCGGTCGCGCTGTACGGCCGACACCAGGGGGCCGAGACGGGTGTCGGCCGCGTCCGGAGCGCCCGGCTTGAAGGTGGCGGCCGTCTCGGCGGCGATCTTCTCCACCTCGGCCAGCCTGGACCGGGGGACGATCATGCGGGTCAGGGCGGAGCAGGTCTGGCCCGAGTTGAGGTAGCACTTGCCCACTCCATCGCGGACGGCCTTCTCGAGGTCGGCGTCATCGAGGATGATGTTGGCCGACTTGCCCCCCAGCTCAAGGGCGACCCGCTTGACGGTCTGGGCGGCCAGTTCGCTGACCCGCTTGCCCGCCCGGGTGGAACCGGTGAAGGAGACCATGTCGACGTCGGGGTGGGCGGCAATGGCCTCGCCCACCACCGGGCCGAAGCCGGTAACCAGGTTGAACACGCCGGCGGGCAGGCCGACCTCGTCGATGATGTCGGCCAGCACGAAGGCGTTGAGGGGGGCCACCTCGGAGGGCTTGAGGACCACGGTGCAGCCGGCGGCCAGAGCCGGCGCCACCTTGGCCGCGATCTGATGCAAGGGGTAGTTCCACGGGGTGATGCAGCCGACCACGCCGACCGGCTCCCTCACCACCACCGAGTTACCCACCTCCTCCTCGAAAGGGAAGGCGTCGAGGATCTGGCCCATGGACCCGAAGGTCATGGTGGGCAGGCCGGCCTGGATCATCATGGAGAGGTTGGTGGGCATGCCCACCTCTTGGGACACCAGCGTGGCGATGTCGCCCATGCGGGCCTGCAGGCCCTCGGTGATCCGCTGGAGGTACTTGGCCCGCTCCTCGACCGAGACGGCGGCCCAGTCATCGAAGGCGGCCCGGGCGGCGGCCACCGCCCGATCGACGTCTTCGGGGGTCCCTTCAGGGACATGCCCCATGACCTCCTCGGTGGTCGAGTTGATCACGTCAATGGTTCCGGTGCCGGTCGACTCGACCCAGGCGCCGTTCACATAGATCTTGTCCCGGTTGTGCATCGGTCCTCCCCTGACGACAGTGGCGGCACTCTAGGCCGAGTCGGCCCACCCGTCCCCGCGGGGCCCCGAGATGCCGGGCCGGCCCGTGCTCAGAAGAACTCCGGCTGCTCCCAGTCCGGGAAGATGTCAGGCAGTCCGTCGGACACGGACATGGGGAAGCGGGCCGACCTCTTCTCCAGGAAGGCGGTCACTCCCTCCCGGGCGTCGTCGGAGGAGCCCCGCACCAGGATTCCCCGGCTGTCGACCCGGTGGGCCTCCATGGGGTGATGGGCCCCCAGCATGCGCCAGAGCATCTGGCGGGACAGGGCCACCGACACCGGGGAGGTGTTATCGGCCATCTCCCGGGCCAGCTCCCTGGCGGCTGGCAGCAGCTCGTCCGGCCGGTGCAGGCTGCGGACCAGGCCGCCGGCCAGGGCCTCTTCGGCGTCGAACACCCGGCCGGTGAAAACCCACTCGGCCGCCCGGCTGATCCCGACCACCCGGGGCAGGAACCAGCTGGAGCAGGCCTCGGGCACCAGGCCCCGCCGGCTGAAGACGAAACCCATCCTCGCCTCCTCGGAGGCCAGACGGATATCCATGGGGAGGGTCATGGTGATCCCCACGCCCACGGCCGGGCCGTTGATGGCGGCTATGACCGGTTTCTTCGACTCGAAGATGCGCAGCACCACCTGGCCCCCGCCGTCCCGACGGCCCACCCCGACCGCCTCGCCCTGGGCGGCAAAGGTCTCTCCGCCGGCGGACAGGTCGGCCCCGGCACAGAAACCCCGACCCCGGCCGGTGACGATCACGGCCCGTACGTCATCGGTCCCATCAGTGCGGTCGAAGGCGTCGATCAGCTCGTGCTGCATCCGGGCGGTGAAGGCGTTCAGCTTTTCCGGCCGGTCCAGGGTGATGGTGGCCACCCCGTCGGAAACCTCCAGGGCGATGGTCTCGTAGGCCGCGTCGCTCACGTGTGGCTGTCGCTCACGTGTGGATGCGGATGCCGGCGGCGGCGGCCACGGCCAGACCGAGTACCAGCAGGGCACCGGCCCGTCGGGTGTGGAGGAAGGCGATAGCAGCAAACCACAGCGGCCAGACCGGGAACTTCGGCGGCGGGGCGTCGGGTCGGGGCTCGTTCAGAGAACGCCAGACCTTGACCAGGACCGGCAGGCCGCCGACCACGACCAGGGCGGGCCAGGGCAGGGCCCTCAGGGCGACGCAGACGACCACGGCCACGTAAAAACCCGCCATCATGGCCTGGGTCACCCGGCGGGCGGCCGCCTCACCCAGGAGCACGGGCAGGGTGGTCGTCCCTTCCGGCTGGTCCCAGGGGATCTTGTCGATGTGCTTGCCCATCAGCACGGCCGTGCAGAGAAGGCCGTAGGGCACCGACGCCAGGAGTACCTGCCATGGGATGCGGCCGAGGGCGGCGTAGTAGGTGCCCCCCACCATCAGCGGGCCCCAGACCACCAGGACGTCGGGCTCGCCCAGCGCCCGCTTCTTGAGCCGGAGCGGGGGGGCGGTGTAAGCGGCCGAGAGGAAGAATCCGCCCAGGCCGAAGACCAGGATGGGCCAGCCCCGGGCCACGGTGAGCACGATCAGGATGGCCAGGTCCAGCACGTTGACGAACAGGGCGGCCCCAGCCAGGCCCTTCCTCGTGACCAGGCCGGACAGGATGGGATGAGGGGCGTAGAGAGCCCTGGGATAGTTGGCGTTGTCCGTGCCGACCTGGGCATCGAACAGGTCGTTCATCAGGTTGTTGGAGACGTGGGCGAGGACGATCCCGACCAGGGCGAGGACGTACCAGCCCCAGGCGAAGCCCGGTTGGCGCACGGCCAGCAGGCCGGCCACCAGGCCGGCGGTGATGGTCATGGGCAGGACGGCGGCCCGGGTCAGCACCAGCCACTTGGAAACCGGATCCAGCCGGCCGGCCGGGGGATTGGTGGTGCGCAGCACCTCCCGCCATTTGGAGAGGAGGCCCGGCTCGGAAACAGTGGGGGCGGCGCTCATGGCCTCAGCCTAAAGGCGTCAGCGAAGTCCCTCCCACAGGGCCCGCTCCTCCCCCATGGGGTCCTCCCGTATCCCGATGGAATCGCCCAGAACCATCGTGGCCCGGGTGCCGGCCTCGTAGGCGACCCACTCCCCCAGGCCGTTACCGGGCCGGCCGTCCCGGGCAAAGGCAGCCCAGGCGGCGTTCATGGCCCGGGCCAGATCGGCCGGGGGCTGCTCCCCGACGAAGACGCCCGCCCCGGGCTGATGGAGGTTGTCGAACACAAACGGGATTTCCAGGGCGTGACACGATCCCAGCAGCCCGCCGAAGGCCGGGGTGGCCCAGTCGAACAGGTACATCCAGGCCTGGCCACCTGCCTTCTGTTGGGCCTCGGCCAGTCGTACGGCGGGGACGCGGAAGACGCTGTCGGTCGTCATGGCCGAAAGGATCTCGGCCGGGGTGGCGGCGGGACGGCCGGCCCGGTAGGTGGCTATGGCGGCCGGGGCGGCGTCACCGAAGAGGCCCTCAGCCGCCCTGACCAGACCGGCGTCGTCGGTGGCCGAGAAGCGCGGGTCCATGACCGCAAAGAGGTTCCACTCATCCCGGTTGGTTCCCACCAGGATGGGGATGCCGGCTACCGAACCGGCCGCCACCGAGTCGAGGGGCGGGCGCTCCAGCACCGAGCCGTCGACCACCGGCTGGAACATCATCCCCCGCTGGGCATGGGCCAGGGCCAGCTTTCCCTGCGCGTCGAGCAGGACTTCGACCGGGAGCTCGTGGAGCCGGGAAACGTCGGTCGGACCCAGATCCAGCGCGGCCAGCAACTCGGTGGCGTACCGGGTCGCGGTGTCGGGCTCCAGGCTGTTACTGGCGGCGCCGCTCTGCAGAATGGCCCGGTGGAACAGGCCCGACGCCTCCGGCAGGCCCAGCAGGGTGCCGACGCTCATGGCCCCGGCCGACTCCCCGAAGATGGTCACGTTGCCCGGGTCCCCGCCGAAAGCGCCGATGTTGTCGCGCACCCAGGCGAGAGCCGCGGCCTGATCCAGGATGCCGACCGAACCGCTGGCCTGGTAGTCCGGGCCGGCCAACTCGGCCAGGAAGGTGAAGCCCAAGACGCCGAGGCGGTAGTTGAGCGTCACCACCACCACGTCGTGGTGGGCGGCGAAGTGGGCGCCGTCGTACCACGGCGTCGATCCCGAGCCGGTGATGAAGGCGCCGCCGTGGATCCAGACCATGACCGGGCGCCGACCGGCGCCGGCCTCGGGGGTCCACACGTTGAGCGACAGGCAGCCGGCCTCGTCGCTCACGATCGGGGCGGCGCCCAGGATGTTCTCCAAGGGGCTGGGCAGCTGGGGGGCCACCGGGCCGAAGGCGTCGGCCGCCCGCACGCCGGACCAGTCCGCCACCGGCCGGGGTGGCCGGAAGCGTCCGGCCCCGATGGGCGGGGCGGCGTAGGGAATGCCCAGGAAAGACTGGCAACCGGCGCCCGTCCGGCCCTCTATACGCCCACTGTTCGTCTCTACCACCGGTGCGGTCATGGACCCGACCGTAGCGCCGGAGGCCTCAGTCGGGCAGGACCAGACTCCCACTGCGAAGCGGCGTCACCTCGACCACGTGCAGGCGAGCCGAGCGGTAGTGCGACTGCACGGCCAGGGCGATGGCGGTGATGGGCACGGCCACGAAGGCCCCGATGATGCCCAACAGGATCGTCCCTGTAACCAACGCCAGCAGGATGGCGATCGGGTGCAGACGTACGGCCCGGCCCAGGACCAACGGCCCCACCAGGTACCCCTCCAGGTTATGGATGAGCACGGTTATGCCGATGACCACCCCGGCCGCCACCGGGCCTTTGGCCACCAGGGCCACCATGGCGGCCACGATGCCCGAGGCGATAGCCCCCACTAAGGGGATGAAGCCGCCTACGAAGGTGAGGAGCGCGATGGGAACGACCAGGGGCACCCGGAGGATGAGCAGTCCGATGGCCAGGACCACTGCATTGACCAGTCCGTTGGCCGCCGTCCCCCTCACGTAGCCGCCGAGAGTGGCCCAGGCTTTAGCCCCGACCACCCGCAGGTCGGCGGCCCGCCGCTCATCGAAGATGGAGAAGAACCACACCCCGATCTGGTCCCCGTCCTTCACGAAGAAGAAGGTGAGAACGAGGGCCAAGAGGATGCCACCGGCGCCCTGGAGAATGACGGTGACCCCCGACAGCGCCCCCTGGATCAACTTGGACCGATTGGTCGTGAGCGAGTTCTGGGCCTTGGTCACGTAGCTGCTGACCTGCTTCTTGCTCAGGTGCAGCGGCCCGGTCTCCAGCCAGTGCTCGGCCTGTTTGACCCCCTGGTTCAGGTCGTGACCCAACTGGTTGAACTCGTGACCGACGCTCGGAGCGAGGCCCAATCCGATGCCGAACAGCGCGGCCAGGGCGATGAGGAAGACGATCCACGTGGCCAGCAGTGGGGGCAGGCCTCTTCGTCGGAGCCAGCGGGCCGGGGGGGACAGCACGGTAGTGAGGAAAAGGGCGCCGATGACTGGGACCAGGATGAGGCGCAATTTGCCGAAGGCCAGGGCCAGTACGACCAGTCCCGCGCCCACCACGAGCATCCGCCAGCTGTAGGCGGCGGCCGTGTTCAGCCAGGCCT
>Ga0307373_10016126_pt1 | contig 10064 bp, 8 predicted proteins | sample OX2MG_FD_202534 | JGI IMG/M metagenome (GOLD analysis project Ga0307373, IMG submission 202534) | Soil microbial communities from Risofladan, Vaasa, Finland - OX-2 | ecosystem: Environmental > Terrestrial > Soil > Coastal area > Acid sulfate soil | place: Finland: Risofladan, Vaasa | collected...
CAGGTGGCGTTCCAGCCCGGCCCCTCGGGCCTCGCCGGCCGTCGCGCCCGCCTGCCGCTGCCGACACGCGCGCTGCCGCCGGCCGAGATGGCGAAGCTGCGCGGGGCGGCTGACGCCATCGCGCTGCGGCTGCGCCACCACGATGACGCGGTGCACGCCGCCCGCTGCCCGCACAACCGAGATGCGAAGGACGTGTACGACGCGCTGGAGCAGGCGCGCGTGGAGGTGGTCGGTGCGCGGCACATGGACGGCGTGGCCGCCAACCTGCGCGCCCGGCTGGCCGACGAATGCGAGGCCGAGGGCTACGACCGGATGACGCGGAAGGACCAGCTCCCGCTGCCCGCGGCACTGTCCATGCTCGCCCGCGAACGCATGTCCGGCGATGCCGCGCCGGCCGCGGCCAGCCCGGTCCTGGAACTGTGGCGCGATACGCTGGGCGACACCGCCGATGCGGCGCTGGCCGAGATGGCCCGCACCCAGGAGGATCAGGCCGCCTTCACCCGCGCCGCCCGCCGCCTGCTGGCCGCGCTCGATCTGGCCGAGGCGGAGGCCGAGGCCGAGCCGGACGAGGATAACGCCGAGGGCGAGGAGGGCGGCGAGCAGTCCGCCCAGCAGGACAGTTCGCAGGATGGCGAGGGCCAGTCCGAAGCCGATGCCGAATCGATGCTCGGCGCCGAGCCCGAGCAGATGGCCGGCGAGGCAAGCGACGACGACTCCGGCGAGGACGCCGAGGACGACGCCGCCACGGCCGAGGGCGACGACCGCCCCGGCGGCCCGCAGCCGCACCGCGAGCGCCCCGGCGGGGACGAGACCGCCTACCGCGCCTATACCCGCGCCTTCGACGAGGAGATCGAGGCCGAGGTGCTGTGCGATGCCGAGGAGCTCGGCCGCCTGCGCCAGCAGCTCGACCAGCAGCTCCAGCATCTGCAAGGCGTGATCTCCAAGCTCGCCAACCGCCTCCAGCGCCGGCTGCTCGCCCAGCAGACGCGGGCGTGGGATTTCGACCTGGAGGAAGGGCTGCTGGATGCCGGGCGGCTGTCGCGCGTGGTGATCAACCCGCTGCTCGCGCTGTCCTACAAGCGCGAGCGGGACACCGAGTTCCGCGATACCGTGGTGACGCTGCTGATCGACAATTCGGGCAGCATGCGCGGCCGGCCGATCACGGTGGCCGCGATGTGCGGGGACATCCTGGCGCGCACGCTGGAGCGCTGCGCGGTGAAGGTGGAGGTGCTGGGCTTCACCACCCGCGCCTGGAAGGGTGGGCAAAGCCGCGAGCGCTGGGTGGCCGAGGGCAAGCCGCGCAACCCGGGCCGGCTGAACGACCTGCGCCACATCATCTACAAGGCGGCCGATGCGCCGTGGCGCCGGGCGCGCAAGAATCTCGGGCTGATGCTGCGCGAAGGGCTGCTGAAGGAGAACATCGACGGCGAATCTCTGCTCTGGGCCTACCGCCGCCTGCTCTCGCGGCCGGAGCATCGCCGCATCCTGATGGTGATCAGCGACGGGGCGCCGGTGGATGATTCCACCCTGTCGGTCAACCCCGGCAACTACCTCGAACGGCATCTGCGCGAGGTGATCCGCGAGATCGAGAACCGCGAGGCGGTGGAGCTGATCGCGATCGGCATCGGCCATGACGTGACGCGCTACTACCGCCGCGCGGTGACCATCGTCGATGCCGACGAGCTGGGCGGCACGATGATGAAGAAGCTGGCCGAGCTGTTCGACGAGGATGCCGCCGCCGCCTGGGCGCGGGCGAGCGCGGAGCGGGCGGCGCTGGTGGTATAGCCGCCGTTCCGGCCTATGTGTTGGAACGGGCGCCGGCGTCGGCACACAGGAGGGCCGTGTCTTCCGCGAGGACGATGCATACGAGCGGGGCGGATCGCGGGGATCGACGGCGCTGGCGCTGATCGGCTTCGTGGGGCTGTGCCTGCTGGTCGCGGTGGCGGACGGGGCGGTGACGGCCACCAGCGTCGGCACGTGGTACCTTTCGCTCCATCGCCCGCCGGCGGTGCCGCCGAACTGGGTGTTCGGGCCGGTCTGGACCGTGCTCTACGTGATGATGGGCACGGCGGCCTGGATGGTCTGGCGCCGGCCGGCGAACGGCCGGGCTCTGCGCCTGTGGGGCTGGCAGCTCGCGCTGAACGCGATCTGGACCCCGGCCTATTTCGGCCTGCGCAGCCCGCCCCTGGGGCTCGCGGTGATCCTCGCGCTGCTGGTGATGATCGTGCTGACCATCCGCGCCTTCGCCGGGATCGACCGGCGCGCCGCGTGGCTCATGGTGCCCTATCTCGCCTGGACAGGCTTCGCGACCTATCTGAACGCAGGGTTCTGGTGGCTGAACTGACGCTGCGCTAGACTGCCCGCCATGCGATCGATCCTGACCCGGCTGACCGGTGCGTTCCTGTTGGCGTTGTGCGTGGCCGCACCCGCGGCCATGGCCCAGCGCGTGGTTCCCAATATCGGGCCGGTGGTGGGCACAGCGCCGCCGCCGCCGCCGTCCGCCGCACCCCTGCCGGGCCTGCCGGGCGCGAAATCCGGGCCGGTCGCGCCGCCCACGGTGCCGCTGGCGCAGATGTCCCCCACGGTGGAGCTGTTCGACGCGATCGACCGCGGCGATATCGCGGCCGAGCGGGATGCGATCGGGCGCGGCGCGGACCTGAACGGCCACAACGTCCTTGGCCAGACGCCGATCGACCTGTCGGTCGATCTGGGGCGCAACAACATCACCTTCCTGCTGCTGTCCCTGCGCCGGGCGGACGCCGGCGGGGGCAAAGCCACTCCTGCCGCAGCCGTTGCCTCGAAAGCCCCCCCGTTGTCGGCGCAGGTGCGGCCGATGGCGCCGGCAGCCCGGCCGATCGTTCCGCCCGCACCGGCACCGATGCCCCAGCTTTTCGCCAATGACGGCGGAACCCCGAAGCCTTCGGTCGGATTTCTGGGTTTCGGCGGCGGCACCCCGCAGGCGCAATAGACCGCATCGCCGCGGGGGCACTGCCCTCGGCAGGTTGGCGGCGACGCTTCAGAGCGTATCCTGCGCGTCCGCGAACTCCACGTCCCGATGGACATGGACGGAGAGCAGGATGCCGAAGCCGCCCATCACCGTGATCAGCGCGGACCCGCCGTAGGAGACCAGGGGCAGCGGCACGCCGCCCACCGGGATCGCCCCCATCACCATGGCGATGTTGACGAACACGTAGAGGAAGAAGTTCACGCCGATGCCCAGCGCCACCAGCCGCCCGAACGGGTGCCGGCAGCGCAGCGCGATCGCCATCGCCCCCAGCACCAGCAGCGCCAGCAGCCCGAGCACGGCGGCCCCGCCCACCATGCCGAACTCCTCGGCGATGATGTCGAAGATGAAGTCCGTCTGCTTCTCGGGCAGGAAATCGAGATTGCCCTGCGTGCCCTTCAGGAAGCCCTGCCCCCACATCCCGCCCGAACCCAGCGCGATCTTCGACTGGATGGCGTTGTAGCCCGCGCCCAGCGGATCGCGCTCGGGGTGCAGGAAGGTGAGAATGCGGTCCCGCTGGTAGGTGTGCAGATGCGCGTATGCGATCGGCGCGATGGCGGCGATCAGCCCGATCACCAGGGCGAACTTCCACCAGCGCACGCCGGCGGCGAGGAAGATCGCCCCGCCGATCGCCGCCGTGATCAGCGCGGTGCCGAGGTTCGGCTCCTTCAGGATCAGCGCGACGGGGGCGAGCACGGCAAGCGTGGGCGGGATCAGGAACAGCGGGTTGCCCACCCGCTCCCACGACGCGCGGCGGAACCACGAGGCGAGCGCGAGCACCAGCGCGATCTTCATCAGCTCGCTCGGCTGCAGGTCGAACCCGCCGATCGCGATCCAGCGCTGCGCGCCCTTGCCGACATGGCCGTAGCGCGCGACGAGCACCAGCAGCGCGAGCGACCCCGCATAGGCGACCCAGGCGAGCCGGGCGATGAACCGGATATCGATCATGGCGATGCCGATCATCAGCACGAAACCGGCCGCGAACCGGATCGCCTGGCGGCTGGCATAGGGGTGCATCGACCCGCCGGCCGCGGCATACAGCGCGGTGATGCCCACGGCCGCCAGCACGCAGATCAGCAGAACATACAGCCAGCTCACGCGGAACAGCTTGGAGGCGATGCCCAGCGAGGTTTCCCGCAGCAGGCGCCGTTCCATCATGGCCCCGCCCTCGTCATGGCCGGAGAAGCCCTGGTACCGCCCCCAGCAGGGCGGTCTGCGCCTGCGGCAGCGGCGTGCCGCGGCCGGCGGGATCGAGCGTCAGCGCGCGCACCATGATGTCTCGCACGATCGGCGCCGCCGTCTCGGGCCCGGCATTGCCGTGTTCCACCACCACCGACACCGCGTAGCGGGGCGCGGCGTAGGGCGCGAAGCCGATGAACAGGGCGTGCGGCCGCAGCTTCCAGGGCACGTTGGCGGAGTTGTAGCCCTGCTCCCGCTGCAGCCGGCTCACGTGATAGACCTCGGCCGAGCCCGATTTGCCGGCCATCTGCACGCCCGGCAGCGGCAGCTTCGCCAACGGGCCGGTTCCGCCGGGGCTGTTCACCACCTCCCACATGCCGTGCCGCACCACCTGCAGATCGGCTTCCGGCACGCCCATCATCGGCCAGTCCTGCGCCGAAGCGCCTGGCCGCCCCGCCCCGCCGACCGCGCGGGTGACATGCGGCAGCACCGCCCGGCCGGTGGCGAGCCGCGCCGTCTGGGTGGCCAGCGCGAGCGGCGTGACCAGCGTGTAGCCCTGGCCGATGCCGTGCACCACGGTATCCCCCGGCTCCCACGGCTTGCCCTGCTTCATCCGCCATTCGCGCGTGGGCACGAAGCCCTTGAACACGCCCGGCAGCCCCATATGCAGATCCACGCCCAGGCCGAAGCGGTTCGCCATCGCCGCCATCCGGTCGATGCCGACGCGCAGCGCGGTCTTGTAGAAATACACGTCGCAACTGTTCTTCAGCGCGCCGGTGAGGTCGAGCCGGCCATGGCCGCCCAGGTCCCAGCAGAAGAACCGCGCCTTGCCGAGATCGAAATGGCCGGGGCAGAAGAAGGTGGTCTGCGGGGTGATGGCATGCGCCTCCAGCGCGGCCATCGACACGATCGGCTTGAATGTCGATCCGGGCGCGAACAGCCCCTCGGTCGCCTTGTCGAGCAGCGGCTTGCGGGCGTTCGTCATCCACGCCCGCCACTGCAGGTCCGACACGCCGGTGTTGAACAGGGACGGGTCGAACGACGGCCGCGTGGCGATCGCCATCACCTCGCCGGTCTGCGCGTCCAGCACCACCGCTCCGGCGCTCTGCCCCGCCAGGCGGTCGTAGGCATACTGCTGCAGCCGCGCATCGAGGGTGAGGGTGACATCCGCCCCTGGCGTGCCTTCCTGCCGGCCAAGTTCGCGGATCACGCGGCCGACCGCGTTCACTTCCAATTGCTCGGTGCCGGCCTTGCCGCGCAATTGCGGATCGTATTCCTCCTCCACGCCGATGCGGCCCACCCGCATGCCCGGCATCGCCAGCAGCGGATCGGCCTTCACGTCCCGCTGGCGCGGCGGGGCTACGTAGCCGACGAGATGCGCCAGTGCGGCGCCGAACGGGTAGGTGCGGGTGCTGCCCACATCGACCAGCACGCCGGGCAGATAGGGTGCGTTCACCTCGATCCGCGCCATCTCCGACCAGTCGAGATAGTCGCGCAGCAGCACCGGGATGAACCGGCGGTGGGTGCGCAGATCGCGGTGGATCCGCGCCCGCTCCGCCACCGAGAGCGGCATGATGCGGGAGAAGCGGTCGAGCGTGGCCTTCACGCTGGTCGCCTGCTCGGCCAGCAGCAGGGCGCGCCAGTTGGTGCGGTTGCCGGCCACGATGGTGCCGAAACGGTCCAGGATGCGCCCGCGCAGCGGGGCGATCAGCCGCACCCGCACCGAATTGTGCTTCGCCATGGTGGCGTAGCGCGCGCCGTCGATCACCTGCACGCGGTACAGCCGCGCGCCCAGCAGGCCGAACAGGCCTACCTGCCCCGCCGCCACCAGCAGGGCGCGGCGGGTGAACACGTTGGTGCGCTTGGTGTCCCGCCGCATCTCAGCCGCCCGGAACCGCGCCGCGGCCGTTCATGCCTGCTCCGGTGCGGCCAGCCCGCGATGGGCGCGGATGAACACCGCCGCCAGTATCGGATACAGCCCGGCCGTCAACCCGAACTGGAACACGACCGCGATGGGTGGCAGCAGGCGAAGGCTGAGCGCCGAGAGCAGCACCCATTCCAGCGCCGAGGCCCCGGCGGCGACGGCCACGAACACCAGCCACACCACCAGGAACCCCTGCCGCGGCAACACCCGCCGCACCCGCAGCGCCAGCCCGTGCGCGGCCAGCAGGACCACAACGGACACACCGAGCGGCATCTGCCCGAGCAGGTCCGCCAGCACGCCGATGAGGAACACCACCGGCGGCGACATCGCCGCCGGGCGGAACAGCGACCAGAAGAACACGCAGGCCAGCACCCAGGCCGGCAGGATCTGCGCCTGCCCCGGCAGCCCGAACGGCGCGGCGGACAGGATCATGCCCACCACGGTTGCGGTTGCCGGAAAGCAGTGGCGCGCCGCGGCATCGAGCCGCCGCCACAAGGTCGGGCGCGGACGGATGCCGGGGGTGCGGTCCATCGCTCAACCCGGCCGCTGCCGCCGTGCCGCGCCATCGGGCGGCTGCAGCCCGGTCAGCCCGTAATCGAACAGGCGCACCATCTCCAGCCGGTCCAGCCCGGCGGCGGGGATCACCTCGGCGGTGTTGCGCGCGGTGTAGTGCACGGTGCCGACCGGCAGGCCGGCGGGAAAGGCGTTGGCTTCCGCGCTGGTCACCACCCGCTCGCCTTCCGCCGGCGGCTGGCCGGTCGGCCAGAAGCGCAGCACCGGTTCGGGGCCGTTCGTGCCCACCAGCAGCGCCCGTTCGTGGCTGCCTTCCAGGATCACCGGAATGCGGCTGTTGAGATCGGTAATCAGCAGCACCCGCGCGCTGCGGGCGCCCACCTCGGTGATCCGCCCGACCAGGCCGCGATCGTCCAGCGCCACCTCGCCGCGCTTCACCCGCTGGCCGGGGCCCACCGCGAGCAGCACCGACCGGGCATAGATGCCGCCGGCATCGGCGATGACGGGGGCGGTGACGTAGCGTGGCGTGGGCGTGGGGAGCCAGTGCAACTCCGCCTTCAGCGCGGCGTTCTGGGATTCGAGCGCGATCGCCGCCGCCTGCCAGCGGCGCAGGCGGGCGTTCTCGGCCCGCAGCCGGGCATTCTCGGCTTGCAGCGCGAACAGGTTGCGCGCATCGGCCCCGACGGCGCGGGCGGTGGCGAGCGGCTGGGCGAGGGCGGCATAGATCGGCGCCAGCGCATCGGCGAGCGCTGTGCGCGCGCGTTCGGCCAGCAGCGTGTCGGCCTTGCCGATCAGCATCAGCGCGAAGGCCGCCGCCACCAGCACCGGCAGCGTCAGTTTCTCCAATGCCTGTCTGACCGGAATCGAAAGCCGGATCACGCGTGCTTCCCCGCCATCATCCGAAGTGGCTGCACGATCACTACACCAACGCGCGGGCGCGGCGAAGCGTGATCGCGCTCACACCCGCGTACGCTACGCCTCCATCAGTACATCGTGGTCAGCACGTTGCGCAGGCGCTTCATCTCCTCCAGCGCCCGGCCGGTGCCGAGCGCCACGCATTGCAGCGGATCCTCCGCCACCACCACCGGCAGGCCGGTCGCATCCCGCAGCACCTGATCGAGCCGGTAGAGCAGCGCCCCGCCGCCGGTCAGCACGATGCCCTTGTCCACGATGTCGGCGGCGAGTTCGGGCGGGGTGTTCTCCAGCGCGACCTTCACCGCCTCGATGATGGTGCCGACCGGCTCGGCCAGGCTTTCCGCCACCTGGCGCTGGCTGACCAGCACCTCCCGCGGCACGCCGTTCATCAGATCCCGCCCGCGCACCTCGCGGTAGGGGCCTTCGGATGCCGGGTCTTCCGGCGCGGCGGCACCGATCTCGATCTTCAGCCGCTCGGCGGAGCTTTCGCCGATCAGCAGGTTGAAGGCGCGGCGGGTGTAGCTGATGATCGCCTCGTCCATCTTGTCGCCGCCGACGCGCACCGACCGCGAATAGACGATGCCGCCGAGCGAGATCACCGCGACCTCGGTGGTGCCGCCGCCGATATCGACGACCATGGAGCCGGACGGCTCGGTCACCGGCAGGCCCGCGCCGATCGCGGCGGCCATCGGCTCCTCGATCAGCAGCACCTTGCGCGCCCCTGCGCTTTCGGCACTTTCCTGGATCGCCCGGCGCTCCACCGCGGTCGAGCCCGATGGAACGCAGACGATGATCAGCGGGCTCGCGAAGCCGCGGCGGTGGTGCACCTTGCGGATGAAATGCTTGATCATCTCCTCCGCGACCTCGAAATCGGCGATCACGCCGTCCCGCAGGGGGCGGATCGCGGAAATGTTACCGGGGGTGCGGCCGAGCATGTTCTTGGCCTCCTCGCCCACGGCCAGCACCTGCTTCTTGCCCCGCACATCGGCGATCGCGACGACGGACGGCTCCGCCAGCACGATGCCGCGGCCTTTGACGTAGACGAGCGTGTTGGCAGTGCCCAGGTCGATGGCCATGTCCGCTGACATGATGCCAAGCAGGCGAGAGAACATCGGGGGAAACCTTTTCTCGACTCACGCGGGAAGGCGCAGGGCTTACCCGTGACTCCCCCTGTCCACAAGGGGCTGGGCGTACCGATGCCACATTTCGGCCCGCGTGCTGCCGCGAGCGGACGTTTCGTGTAGGGGGTATTCGATCACGGGAGAGATGACAGAGAGATGACGATGACACGCAAATTGACGACACCCGCCATTCTGGCCGCCATGGCGCTCGCCCTGGCGGGCTGCGGCTACAGCCCGGGCGCCAGGGCGCTGTCGGGCGGCGCGATCGGCGCCGGCACCGGGGCCATCATCGGCGCGGCCACCGGCGGCAGCCCATTGACCGGGGCGCTGATCGGCGGCGGAATCGGCGCGGTGGGCGGCGCGGTGACCAGCCCGAACACCATCAACCTCGGGCGCCCGCTGATCGGGTACTGATCCGTTGCCGCCATTTCCGCGAAAGCAGGAGTCCGGGAAACTTCCCCGATCGTTCCGGCGGCGGGCCTGGATGCCGGCCTTCGCCGGCATGACGGAAGAAGAGTCGGGACTTCGGCGGGTCGGCATCAGGCCCCGACGATGCCTTAACTCATTGATTTGAGTGATGAACTTAGCGTCTGCAGCCCGTGGCTGCGGACGCCTGGGCACACCTGATCAGAACAGCGACATCTGCAATTCGGCGACGCCCTTGCCGGGTGCGGCGGGGATGGCGAACTGGCTGCAGTCCAGCCCGGCATGGCGCTCGCCGAAACCCCACTGCCGGGCGACGCGGTCGAAGCGGCGGGACAGCAGGGCCGCATAGGCGCCGGTGCCGGTGAAGCGCTGATGGAACTGCGCATCGTTCAGGCTGCCATCCCGGGTCTGGCGGATCAGGCTCAGCACGTGCTTTGCCCGTTCCGGGAAATGCTCCGTCAGCCATGCCTCGAACATCGCGCGCAGCTCGTGCGGCAGGCGCAGCAGCACGTAGCCGGCCTGCCGCGCGCCGGCCTTCGCGGCGGCTTCCAGGATGCGTTCCAGCTCCGCGTCGTTCAGCCCGGGGATCATCGGCGCGGCCAGCACGCCGGCGGGCACGCCGGCGCGCGTCAGCTCCGCGATCGCCTGCAACCGCCGGGCCGGGGCCGCCGCGCGCGGCTCCATCACCCGTGCGAGCGCGGCATCGAGCGTGGTGACCGACAGATGCACCCGCGCGAGCCCGCGCCTGGCAAGCGGCGCCAGGATGTCCAGGTCGCGCAGCACCCCGGCCGATTTGGTGACGATGCTGACCGGATGATTGAAGCGGGCCAGCACCTCCAGCACTGCCCGCGTCAGTTTCAGCGTGCGTTCCACCGGCTGATAGGGGTCGGTATTGGAACCCAGGACCATCGGCCGGGCCACATAGCCGGGCTTGCGCAGCTCGCGCTCCAGCAATTCGGCCACTTCCGGCTTGAAGATCAGC
>Ga0307373_10016128_pt1 | contig 10063 bp, 6 predicted proteins | sample OX2MG_FD_202534 | JGI IMG/M metagenome (GOLD analysis project Ga0307373, IMG submission 202534) | Soil microbial communities from Risofladan, Vaasa, Finland - OX-2 | ecosystem: Environmental > Terrestrial > Soil > Coastal area > Acid sulfate soil | place: Finland: Risofladan, Vaasa | collected...
TCTGAAAACGTCCATGCTAAACACCAGTCCAACCCGCGCAACCGTTCCCGCTGTGCGCGAAGCTGCTTTGCTCGCAACGCTCCTATTCCTCGGCGCTGCCTCCGGATGCAGTCGCCCCGCTACCAAGAGGCCGGCTTTTTCCGCCATGCCCGTGAAAACTCAAATTGCGCAGCTCGTCGACATTCCCGATTCCTCCGAATATTTAGCGACTCTTAAATCGCGCCGCTCCGCCGCCATCAATCCGCAAGTCGAGGGCTGGATCACAAAGATCAACGTCCACTCGGGCGAGCGTGTCCAGCAAGGCACGCCGCTCATGGAAATCGATCCGCGCGTCCAACAAGCGTCCGTCAGCAGCCAGATAGCTTCTCGCAACGCTCAGGCGGCCACTCTCGCCAATGCCAAGGCGCAATTGCAGCGCGAGCAGAAGCTCTTCGACGCCGGCATCGTCAGCAAGCAGGATATTGATACCTTCAAAACCACCTACGAGAATGCGTTGGCTCAGCAGAAAGCTCTCGACGCCCAGGTGCATCAACAGCAAGCGCAACTCCGCTATTACGATGTTACCGCGCCCACCGCCGGCATCGTCGGCGACATCCCCGTGCACGTCGGGGATCGCGTGACCAACACGACGCTGCTCACTACCGTCGATCAGCCCGGCAACCTCGAAGCCTATATCTACGTGCCCGTTGAGCATTCCCGCGAATTGCGCGCCGGTGAACCCGTCGATCTGCTCGACAGCTCCGGAAAGGTGATCGCCCACAGCACTATTTTTTTCGTCTCTCCCGAAGTGGACACCACCACGCAAAGCGTTCTCGCAAAGGCATCCATTCCGAATTCCCAGGGCAGCTTGCGCACCGATGAATTCGTGAACGCGCGGATTACCTGGCACATAACGAAAGGCTTGGAAATCCCTGTCCTCGCCACGCAGCGAATCAATGGTCAATTCTTTGCGTTCCTCGCCGTTAGCGGGCCTAAGGGAACTTTCGCGAGGCAGCAGCAAATTCAGGTCGGCGACATCGTTGGCAACAACTACATCATCCTCGGCGGCATCAAGCCCGGCGACCATATTATCGTCGCTGGGTTTCAGTTCCTGGCCGATGGCATGCCCGTGAAAGAAACGACCATGGGTTCCTCCGCAGAGGCGCCATCCCATTGATCGCAACATTTCCCAGAGATATGTTCCGAACTCTCGCCCGGACTCCAGCCCAAGCTCGAACCGGAGCATTGCATAGGAACTGCGTCTTCGACCGTAGCAAAAGGCAGAGCTAAACCGTGTTCGTTGATTTCTTCATCAAACGCCCAATCTTCGCAACCGTCTGCGCGCTCATCATTATTCTCGGCGGCGCGGTCGCGATTCCCACGCTGCCTATCGCGCAATTCCCGAATCTCGCGCCGCCACAGGTCACTGTCACCAGCGCGTATAACGGCGCCGACGCCCAAACCGTCGAATCCGCCGTCACCATCCCGCTCGAACGCTCGATCAACGGCGTCGAAGGACTCAAGTACCTCACGTCGACCAGCAGCAACAACGGTCTGAGCACCATCACCGCCACTATCGATGTCACTCGCGACCCTGATCTCGCCGCCGTTGACGTTCAGAACCGCGTGCAGGCAGCTCTCGGGTTGCTTCCTGCCGAGGTCATCAACACGGGCGTGACTGTTACAAAAGGCCTAAGCGGATTCGTCTTCGCCGCTGCTTTCTATTCAAACAACAATAAATACAGTGGCCTTTTCATCAGCAATTACGTGGACGTGTACGTCAGCGACGCGATCAAGCGCGTTCCCGGCGTTGCCAATGTCACCATCTTCGGCCAACGCCAGTATTCCATGCGCCTGTGGCTTGACCCCACACGACTGGCCGCACGTGGCCTGACGGCGACCGACGTTGTCAGCGACCTGCGCGAGCAGAACGTTCAAGTCGCGGCAGGACAGATCGGCCAGCCTCCCGCGCCCAAAGGGCAGGCTTTCCAGATCAGCGTCCGCGCCATGGGGCAATTGATCGAACCTTCCCAATTTGACAACATCATCTTGAAAACTGGCGCGGGCGGCAGTCTCGTTCGCTTAAAAGACGTCGGCTACGCCGAACTTGGCGCGCAGGATTACAGCAGCAATCTCTTCATCAATGGCCACGAAGCTATCGGCGTCGCCGTCCAGCAACTGCCGAACGCGAATGCCCTGGAAGTCGATCGCTTGGCCAAGGCCGAACTCGAAAAACTCGCGCCAACATTCCCAGCCGGCCTCAAATACGACTTCGCTTTCGACACGACCACCGCCGTCGCCGCCGGTATCCGCGACGTGCTCACCACCCTGATCGAAGCAATCCTCCTCGTTATCGCCGTCATTTTCATTTTTCTTCAGGATTGGCGAAGCACTTTCATTCCCGCCATCACGATTCCTGTTTCTCTCGTCGGCACTTTCATTTTTGTCAAGATGCTAGGCTTCTCCATCAACACCCTTACCCTGTTTGGCATTACACTCGCTACGGGCCTAGTCGTTGACGACGCCATCGTCGTCATCGAAAACGTCCAGCGCCACATCAACGAAGGCATCACCGAGCCGCACAATGCCGCTTCCGTGGCCATGAGCGAAGTCGCCGGAGCCGTCGTCGCCACTTCTCTTGTACTCGTGTCCGTATTCGTTCCCGTCGCTCTTTTCCCCGGCACAACCGGTATTCTCTTCCGGCAATTCGCTCTCACCATCGCGTTCTCCGTTGCGATTTCCGCGTTCAATGCGCTCACGCTCACGCCCGCCCTTTCCGCCATTTTCCTCGGCCATCAAAAAGAAGGCGGAATCGGCAAGCGCATCTTTGCGCCTTTCAACCGCATGATTACCGGCGGCACAAATCTCTATCGCCGCACTCTTCGTCGTCTGTTCCAGTGGAGATTCGTTACCGCCTTTGTGTTCCTGATCCTTGTGGCGGTCACCTATTGGATTTTCGCGACGGTCCCTCGCGGCTTCGTCCCCACGGAAGATCAGGGCTACATGATGATCACGGTTCAGGCGCCCGCCGGAGCTTCGCTCGAATACACTTCGAACATCTGCCATCAAATCGAGGGCATCCTCAAGCGCCAGCCCGAAGTCGCCGACATTTTTTCGGTCGCCGGCTTCAGTTTTTCCGGAGCCGCATCCAATTTCGCCATGGTCTTCGTCAATCTGAAGCCTTTCGCGCAACGCGCGGGCGCAGCCCATTCCGCTGCCGCAATTATCAATCGCTTGCGAGGACCTTTCTTCGGCATTTCCGGCGCGATCGTGGTCCCCTTCAATCCGCCTGCCGTGCAAGGCCTCGGGCAATTCGGCGGTTTCCAGCTCGAAGTCGAGGACCAAGGCAATTCATCGTTGCAGGAACTTCAAGAAGCCACTCAAAAATTAGTCCAGGCCGGCAATCGCGACCCGAAACTTTCCGGCCTGTTCAGCAGCTTCACGGCAAACGATCCACAGTTCGTCGTCAAAATCGATCGCGCCACGGCGAAGAGCCTGAACATTCCCCTCAGCCAGATCACCGACGCGCTCCAGGTCTTTCTCGGCTCCGTTTACGTGAACAATTTCACATTCAACAACCGTTCTTATCGCGTCTATGTCCAGGCCGAGGAGCAGTTTCGTTCGCATCCCGACGACATCAATCACTACTACGTGCGTTCGGGCTCCGGCCAGATGGTTCCTCTCGATAATTTGGTCCGGATCACGCAGACCGCCAGCCCACAGGTCATCAGCCATTACAACTTGTTCCGCTCCGCGGAAATCGACGGCTCGGCCGCGCCCGGCCGCAGTTCCGGCGATGCCATCGACGAAATGCAGGCTCTCGCCGCCAAACTCCTGCCGCGAGGAATGTCTTACGAATGGTCGGGTCTGTCGCTCGAGGAAATTCAATCAGGAAGCAAGTCGGCCGTGCTGTTTGGCCTCGGCTTGCTGGTTGTTTATCTAACTCTCGCCGCGCAATACGAAAGCGTTTCTCTCCCGTTCATCGTTTTGATGGCCGTGCCAATGGCCATGCTTGGCGCATTGCTGTTCCAGTCCTTGCGCGGCAATATCAATGACGTTTATTGTCAGATCGGCTTGGTCATGCTCATTGGCCTTTCGAGCAAAAACGCCATCCTGATTGTCGAGTTCGCCGAACAATTGCGCGAGAAGGGCATGGACTTATACGACGCGGCCATCGAAGCCGCCCGCATTCGTCTCCGTCCCATTCTCATGACTTCCTTTGCGTTTCTCCTCGGCGTTCTGCCCCTCGTGCTCGCCACCGGCGCAGGCGCCGCCGGACGCACTTCCGTTGGCACCACCGTCTTCGGCGGCATGCTCTTCGCCACTTCTCTCAACTTAATTTTCGTCCCTGTTTTGTACGTCATAGTAAAAGGCTTCCGAACTCCTCGCAAAAAAACTGAAATCGTATCCTAGCGTCAAGCGAAGTCTGCGGCGGAGCACACCCAATTAGCCTATTCGCGAAACTCGCTAATTAAGTTTGAAGTTGACGTCCGGCGATTACTGATTTGCGGATTCGCGGAAGGCGCTTGGCTCTGCCGCGCGGTGCATTTCATAAATCGGTCGAAATGAAAAAAATCGGAGCCGGCAAGGATCGCAACGATAAGCCGTCGCGTTCAGCGCACGGAAAAACCACCGCAGCGTTCCTTCCTGCACCTGTCGTTTCCCGGTGTGTTGCAATTCAAGGTTCCCGCATCGCGGACAATGCGCGTGCCGGACGGAAGTCAGGGCCACCGCTCGTCCGTAAAATCGGTGTTTGCACTTCAAGCAGCGCCACGGCCGCAGCGCGGCAACGGTCACCAGCCAATCCACGGTTCCCCGCCGGTGCGACCGCATGCAGCCTTCTTTTCCGCACGATGGACAATTCATTCTTACGCTTCCTCTGCTCGCGGCGCAGAATACACAACCCGCCCATCAACTTCAATCGTTCCTTCGTACCATTCGCTCGGTACCCTTGGACTAGTTTTTCCTCCTTTGCTTCCATGCCTTGCCTCCTCGCTCTTTCCTTCAACGCTTGACTTTCAACTCTCAACTGTCGCCTAGCAACCATCCCTCCTCAACTTGCCGTAGAATATCCCCGGAGGTCCACATGCCCGATTACACTGCCGCGCACGCTCGCGCGGGAATCAATGCCAAGCTCCCGCGTCTCGACACTTGGCCGAATCATTTCCCCGGCTACGAAATCACCATTCGCTTCCCGGAATACACGTCCGTCTGCCCGAAAACGGGCCTGCCCGACTACGGAACCATCATCATTCAATATCAGCCCCGCAAACTTTGCCTCGAACTCAAAGCCCTGAAGATGTACCTTCTCGCATATCGCGATCTTGGGATTTTTTATGAAAACGCCGTCAATCGCATGTTGCACGATTTCGTCGCCGCCACAAAGCCCGTCTCCTGCATCGTTCGCGGAGAATTCACTCCGCGCGGCGGCCTTTTCACCAATGTCGAAGCCCGCTGGCCTCATCGACACAGCGCGGCCCGCAAGCCGTAGACTTTCCTCTCCGGGTTAGCGATAATCTCGCGAGCTTGCGCCACAACGAGATTTCCGAGGAGAAGCGATGACTGATTCGCCTGACGCTCCGCCAAGCGCTACTTTGCCGCCTCCCCGTGAGTCTTATCCGTATACACCTCGCTGGGTGATGATCGCTCTCGTCGTCGCCTTCGTGCTGATCGGCTATCTGCTTTACGCCCTCTATCAGCAGCGCCAGCAAACCAACCAATCCTTTGACGCCTCCGCGAAGCGCGCCAGCGTGCTATCCGCGCAACTCGACAAAACCAATTCCGCCATGGGCGACCTGAAAGCCGAGCTTCAGGTCACGGCCCAGAAACTCGGCCTCACCGAAGACGAACTCGCTCGCGCTCGCAGCATGGCCCAGGCCCTTCGCAAGGATCAGCAGGCCAGCGCCGAAAAGCTCCGCCAGCAAATCGGCCAGGTGCAGCAGCAGACGACCTCGCAAATTGGCCAGGTCTCTGACGCGCTGAACGGCACCAAGACCGACGTCGACGCCACGCGCAAGGATCTCGAGGACACAAAGACTAAGCTCGGCAGCGCCATGGGCGATCTAGGAGTCGAGTCCGGCTTGATCGCGCGCAATCACGAGGAAGTGGAGGAGCTCAAGCGTCTCGGCCAGCGCAATATTTACGAATTCAATCTGCTCAAATCCAAAAGGCCACAAAAGGTCGGCCCCATTCAGCTTCAGTTGCGCAAGGTCAACACCAAGCATTACACCTACACCTTCGACGTCATCGCCGACGACAAGCGCATCGAGAAAAAAGATAAGACGCTCGAGGAACCGGTTCAGTTCTACGTTCGCGGCGCTCGCTCCCCCTACGAAATCGTTGTATACGACATGAAAAAAAATCTCGTCACCGGCTATCTGACGACGCCCAAGGAAGCGGCTGCGGCAAATCCAAGTAACCCTGCCAACCCTTAGAAATCAGGCCAGTGCTTGCACTTTTAGGCCACGATTCATTTTACGAGGAGCGCGCGATGAATCTTCCCAAGCTCAGACGTGCAAGCTATTTCGCAACGCAATCTAACTGCTCGCCCATCAGTTTTTCGTTCGGCCGCGTCCTGCTCTTACTCTGTTGCCTCGCTTTTTTCGCTGGCCCTTCCTTCGCCCAGCAGGATTCCCTCGTCGGCCGTCTCCCCGCCGACACCTGGCTCTATCTTCACTGGCGCGGCACTGCATCCTTAACCCGTTTCCGCGCCACGAATTCCGTCCTGCGCCTCTGGAACGACCCGTCTTTCGTTGGGACCCGTCAGAATTTGATCAATCGCGTGACTCAGCAGGCAAAGCAAAAAAATCCGAAATCGAACGACCTCGCGCGGGAACAATCCGATGAAATCTTTTCCTTGCTCGAAAACGAAGCCGCCTTCGGTTTTATCAGCCGCGCGGGAGTTGCGGCCGGCACGTCGAAGTCCGCAAGTTCATTTCTGATCTACGACGCCACCGGCAAACAGGACATACTCGACAAATTCAATGCCCAGCGCGCGAAAAATTCCGCTTTAACATTCACGCGCACTCCCCTGCCCGTCGGCAGTTTCACCGCCTATAAAATTGTTAACGGCAAAAGCACTTCCTACGAAGCGCAGGCTGGGCGTTACTTCGTTCGCACCGACACTCTGCACGCCATGGAAGAAATCTTGCCGCGCATCACTGCCGCGCATCCACCGGCGGCGCGTTTTGAAGAAGCCGCGGGTGTTCCCTCCGCCTGCCGCAGCACAGCGGCAGGTTCACTCTTCAACTTTCTGGCCCTTCCGGCTAAATTTAATCTTGTTGCAATTCCGTCAAGTCCAACCTTCAATTTCCCGGCATTCATAAAGGCGCTCCACCTCGATCAAGTTCACACGGTTTGCGGCAACGTCACTTTTGAATCTCGCGTCACGCGCATGCACGGCGCCGTGCTGGGCGATACATCCCCGGGAAGCATACTCAATATTATTGGCGACGGACGTAGTTCCTTCGCCACGCTCGCGCTCGCGCCGTCCGGCGCTTCGTACGAGTGTTCCGTTCTCGACCTCCTCGCTCTGTACAAGACCCTCCTTGCCGGATTCACTGCCGCCCTTCCGCCCGACAAGCAGGGCTTCATCGCTGGCATCGATTCCCTGGTATCAACTTTCTGGGGCATGCCGCCTGCCGACGCCCTCGGACTTTTCACCGGAGAGTTCGCCACGATTCGCGTCGATCCCGCCGCGGATCCCACACGCGCCATCTACGCCTTCACCATTCAGCACCCGCACAAAGTCGCCACTCTGTTGCAACACTTGATTCCCGCCGCACCTGCTACCGAAAAGCAGGACGGCGACACAACCTACGTCACCATCAAGTTCCCGCGACACGCACAAGCGGCGCAAACTCCCCCCGCCGAGCCTTCCGCATTTTTCTTCGCCGTCACGCCGTCCATGGTCATCGCCGCAAAACACCAGGATCTCGTCCGCCACGCTGTCGCACGCCTCCGCGTCCCGCCCGGTTCCGCGCAGTCCAATTCTTTGGCTAACGATCCGGGCTTCAAGAATGCTCGCGCCGCCATGCCTTCGAAATTGACCAGCTTTGTTTATGCCGACCTGACTGTTTTCAATTGGACGAGTTTGCTCAACAATTTCCAAAAACAAATCAATGACCAAACCCAGGCCGCCGCCCGTAAAGCGGGAAAACCCGCGCCGCCTCCAATTGATCTGTTGCAAGGATTCGACCCGAAGACAATTTCAAAATATCTCCACACTTCCAGCAGCAGCGCATGGAAAAATTCCATCGGCATTTCCTTTGAGTCGGCCATTCAATAACGCGCGATTCATACTCTGTTTCGCGTTGGCATCCGTCAGCTTCGTCGGCAGTGTCCGCTCGAGCGCCCTTCGCACGCGCCAATCGCAACAATCAGCGCCGGCCGCGCCCGAGGCAAAATTAAGAGTTCGTGTTTCGCTTGTGAAAGTCGACGCCAGCATCGTCGACTCCAAGGGCAAATTCGTCGAAGGTCTGCAAAAGGAAAATTTTCGTGTCTTCGACGACGGCGCCGAGCAGCCCATCACCTTCTTCGCTTCGACGGACACTCCCGCGCAAGTCCTCGTTCTCATCGAGACCAGCCCCGCCGTCTTTCTGATTCATCGCCAGCATCTGGACGCCGGCTATGCCCTTCTCAACGGCCTCGGTCCAGACGACCGCGTGGCCCTTGCGACTTATTCGGACACCTCGCAGCTCATTCTTCCATTCACGACCGATAAATCCGCGCTCGCCAGCGCGCTGGCCGGAATTCAGTACAATATTGGCAGCGGCGATCTCAATTTTTACGATTCCGTATCCGCCGCGCTCGACTGGCTCTCGCCCGTCTCCGGGAAAAAAGCGCTCGTCCTCCTCACGACTGGCTTGGACAGTTCTCCCGCCGGGCATTGGCCGAACCTTCTCGAAAAATTGCGCGGCAGCGAAGTCACGATTTTCCCCGTTGCGCTGGGGGGGTCGCTTCGTTCGTTTCGAGGAAACGCACCGGCGACTGCCGGCTCAAGCGCCGCTCTGCCGCCGGGAATGAGTTTCACCGTCGCCAATCACGCGCTCGCATCCTTGGCCGATTCGAGCGGAGGTCAAGCTTTTTTTCCCGAGCAGGACAAAGACTTTGTTCCCATCTATCGCCGCATCGCGGCGGCTTTGCGCCACCAATACACTCTCGGCTTCAAGCCTCCCGCGCTTGATGGAAAACTCCATTCCGTGCGCCTCGAAATTTTTGACTCTAACGGCCGCCTTCTTCCCACGAACGGACCCAAGCATCGCTACCGCATTTTCGCGCGACAAGGCTACGTCGCTCCCTCCTCCTGAAACTGTCCCGAACAAAATGGTGCACGCTGCAACTGCGTTATGAATGCGGCGCTCAAGTCTCGATGGCGTTCCAACTTCCCGCTCAGCAGAAAGCCCTTCGGAACAAATAAAATCGCAATCTAAGGACGATTAGAAACAGGTCCGACCCTTTATTTTGTGCAAGTTACGCGCATTTCTAATCGCGGAGGCGGTCGATTAGAAAGGGCCCTCGCGGCCGCTTTTGGGATATCGGAAGTGGATATCGGAAGTTCAGTTTGCCCTTTTGCGCTGCGTTGCGGCTTGCATCAAAAACCGGCCGCACAAAATTCACATGCGAGATGAAAATTGCTGCCTGCAATTGGCGGCGCGAGTGAAAATTATTTCGCGGAGCAATCGCAAATCATTTGGTGTTACTCTCAACGCTCGCAGCGAGCCTGACGCTGCGGCACTTTCGAAAAATTGGAGATTGTTTAGCCCATGCCCTTCGCAAACGCAAAAAAGCCCGTACTTTTGTTTTCGCTGCTCTCGGGCCTGTATCTCGCAGCAAGCGTGCGCGCGACGCCGCAAACTCCGCGGCAAACTTCCGCGCCTGCGGCCTCATTCCAATTCGCCGCGTCCGGCAACGTAGCCCAAGCTCCCATCAAGGTTTCCGATCATCTGGCGCTGGTGCCCGTCCGCGTGAACGGCGCGCGGCCATCCTGGTTCCTCCTCGACACGACAAGTCCCACATCCTCGCTCGACGACGTTCGCGCGGCCGCCCTCGGATTGCTGTCTCCCGGTTCGAGCAGCCCGGCTTC
>Ga0307373_10016130_pt1 | contig 10062 bp, 9 predicted proteins | sample OX2MG_FD_202534 | JGI IMG/M metagenome (GOLD analysis project Ga0307373, IMG submission 202534) | Soil microbial communities from Risofladan, Vaasa, Finland - OX-2 | ecosystem: Environmental > Terrestrial > Soil > Coastal area > Acid sulfate soil | place: Finland: Risofladan, Vaasa | collected...
GGCCGCGAGCGGTGCCCACGGCGGCTGCCCGCATCCCGCGAGCACCGCGAGCAGCGATAAAGCACCGGCGGCAAGAATCGGGTTGATCGTCATGACGCGCTTCCCGGAGCGGGCGCCTCGCGATCCGGCCACCCGTTTGATTATTAACGAGACGACCGAGGGTCGGTTCCCGCCGCCGCGCAGCCGCGCTCGTATCGGAAGCGGACCCTGCTCAGACCCGCCCGCTGCCAGCCTCGATCGCAGCGATAATGTCGGGATCGGCTCACAGCGGCAGATATTGCCGCTCATCAATCAGCGGGTGCCGCTCACCTGGCCGGCGGCGACCGCGGGCGCGGCATTGCCCCAGCTATTGCGGATATAGGTGATGACCTCCGCCGCCTGTGGACCGGTGGATCGCCTGCGCGATTCCTCCCGGTCCGACCAAAGCCTAAAGCGAACGCCGACGCGATTTAGGCCGATGCGATTTAGAACGCGTCGCGCAGCCTGCCGCCGATCGCCGCGGCGACGCTGGCGATGAACGCCCCCACCACCATCGCCAAGGCACCGATGATCGAGCCCGAGGCCGCGGCCTTGCGGGCCTTCTCGGCGGCCTGCTGGGCCTTTGCCTCGTCGCTCTTGATTTGCGCGACGGTGGCGTCGACGCGCTTTTCGGCTTCGGCCTGGCTGATGCCGGTGCGCGCGGCGATCGTTTGCGCAAGATAGCTGCGATCCTCCGGCGCCAGCGCGCCGCTCGGCAAATCGCGCGCGAAAATCCGCACCGCCTCGGCGTTGCCATTGCCGGCATTGCCGTTGCGTGCCATCGCGGGCGACCCCGCGTTGGGCGTGGCAGCGGTTCCGGTTGCGCTCGGCACCGCGGTTGCTGGAGCGGCGCCCGCGCCGGCCGCGGCCCGGTCAGGCGCCGCGGGAGTTGCCGGCCGGAACATCATGTCGACATAGTATGGGTCCGAGGCCGCGTTCATCGGCTGCGCCGCCGCGCCCTGACGCGACCCGGCGGCCGCATCCAGGGCAGCGCCTTGCGCGGCACCCGAAACCGCGGCACCCGCGACCCGGCCGCCGGCGCTCAGCAGCGACGACGCGCTCGCGGCCACGATCAGCACGCCGAATAGCGTCGCCACCGACCAGGCAAGAAAGCCATGCGCGGTGTCGCGGAAGAACACCTCGTCGGTATGAACGCCGACCCATTTGGTCCGCAGCCTGCCGGCGAGATAGCCGCCGATGCCGGATGCGATCCACTGCACGACGATCAGCCACACGCCGCCCATCACGCCGAGCGTGGCGATCGAGGCGCCGGTATTGGTCCAGGCCGACACCGAAGACAGGCCGAGCCCGAGACCGAGCTCGATCAGGATGACGCTGATCGCGACGGCGCCCAAGGCCCCGGCGAACACCGCCGCCCAGGAAACGGCCGAGACCGCCGCGTCTTCGGCGGGCAGCGCGCCAATCGCGCGCGGCGGTACGGTGTTGAAGGTGGTCGCCATGATCGATCTCCCGGTTGCGTCAGTGCCAAATCAAGGCGAGCAGGATGATGATCGGAATCGGCACGCCCAGCAGCCAGAGCAGAATTCCCCGTCCCATGATAAACTCCTTGAAAGATTGCCCGTCCTCCAATGTCGGGCAGGCAGGATGGTTCCCGCTTTTCGCGAGAGATGCCGGAAGCTTGCTGGCAATGTCCGACGCCGCAGCCCGCTGACGCGGCGCGCAGCGCCCCCGTCACGTCTCCGTTGGCAAGTGGAGATACATCGACTGAATGCCGACTCGGCCGGGTCCGCGAAATCGATTGGTGGTGAAATTCATGGCGCCGAAGAATCCGGTCGAAAGGCTTTGCATGTTGGTGGTCATCTCGACCGAGGCATCTTTATAGAGCCAGCCGCCGGGCTCGACCTCGATGATTTCGCCGGCTTCGAGGACGGTTTCGAAGACGTTGCCATAACCATGCAGCCATAAGATGCCGTCGCCGCCATTGGCATGGAACTTATCGATAAAAAAGCCCGTGCCGCCAAACATCATCGTCGCGACCCCTTTGACCCGCTCGAAGGTGTAACCGATGGTCTTGGTGGCGGCGAGAAATTGGTGCTCGCGAGCGTGGATCTCCTGCCCGCTCGCGAGATGCAAGCCGAAGATGTGGCCGGCGCCGTCGCGCGAAAATGCGATCGATCCCTGACCGCTCGCTTCGGTAACGAAGACTTGCATGCCGGCGACCATGCGCTTCAACGCTCCTTTCATGGCCTTGATTTGAATGGCGACCGTCGGCTCCTTCCACAACATGATGTGATGCTCGAAATAGACCGGCTGGTCCGGGGTGATTTGAACCGTGAGCGCGGGAACCAATTCGCCGTCGAGATGATAGGTGACGCCGGCGAAGGTCTCGCTTTCCGCACTGGTCGGCCGAAGAACCGGTGGATGTTTCATCACTGTCCCCTTCGAATGTATTGCGACGGCGCCCACGGCCGCTCGCACGCCAAGCCTTATGCGGTGGCCGCGGCGCCAGCCGCCACGCGCAATCCCGCCTGCTCCAAGCGCGGCATGACATCGCGCTGCCAGCGCGCCAGCCCGTCCAGGTAATCGACCCAGCTCAAGAGGATGCCGTCGATGCCGATGCGACTGAATTTCACCAGCTCGTCGGTGATACGCTCGGGCGTTCCGACCAGCGGCACGCCGCCCCAGCCGGCCTTGATGCTGAACTTGATTGCCTCGCGCGCCTCGGGCAGCAGGCGTTGCATCTGCTGGCCCTGGATGGTGAGAATGTTCTCGACCGCCGCATCGTCGCCCAGCTCAACGACGTAGCGCTTGAGATAATCCTCGGCCGCTTTCTGGGTCTCGCGCTGGACCACATAGCCATTCGCCCAGATCTGCAGCTCGCGGCCATATTCCTCGCGTGCGAGCCGCCGGTAGCTGTCGATATGCGCCTTCATCCGATCGAGATCGCTGGGATCGAGATGGATGAAGGCCATATCCGCGTATTTCGCCGCGAAGTCGCGGCCCTTGCCCGAGCTGCCGGCGTTCATCAGCGGCGGAAACGGCTGCTGGATCGGCTTCGGCATCGAGAAGCCTTTGGCGACGCGCAGGAACTTGCCCGCGAAATCGAATTCCTCCTCGCGCGTCCAGAGCAGCTTCAAGATGTCGATCCATTCCGCCGCGTATTCGTAACGTGCTCCATGATGTCGCGGCCGAACATTTCGAGCTCGGGCGCGAACCAGCCGCAGACGATGTTGAGCGCGAAGCGCCCATTGCCGATGTGATCGACGGTCGTGCCTTGCTTCGCCGCCATGATCGGATGCACGGTCGGCACATGCGAGGTCGTGAGGACGCAAGTGTGCTTGGTCGCCTGGGCGATGCCGGCGGCCCAGGTGTAAGTGTCGAAATTCGTGCCGTTGAAATTGGTTTCGCCGCCGAAGCCCTTCCAGCGCGCCACCGGCACCAGCGCCTCGTAGCCGAAGCGATCCGCGGTCTGGCAGATCGCCAGGGTCTCGGCCCAGGTGGCGTGGAACCGCTCGTCGGCGGTCGTGACGGCGCAGCCATTGCTGACATTGACCCCGAACAGGCCGAGCTTCAGCCGGTTGGGGCCGAACAGCGGATTGGTGGCGGCGCGCGGATCGAGCTCTCGCATGACGCCGAGACTATGCGGCAAAGCGGGGCCGCGTAAAGCGTTCGCGAATTGTCAAAACGCGAACGCGTAAAGCCCGTCATCGGCGGCGACGTAAAGATGATCCGGCGTCGCGATCGGCGTCGCGAAATGGCGCAGGCCGGTCAGCGCGCTGCTGACGAAGAGCCGCTCGCCGGTGTCGCCGCGAAAGCCGTAGAGCCGGTCATCGCCTTCGGCGCCGAGCATCCACACGATCGGATTGCTGCGCCCGTCCGTGGTGGTCGCGATCGGCGCGCCCCGTCCGCTCACCGCGCCGCACCACGCCGTTGCAAGCGACGGCGGCGCGCCGGCGCCGATCTTCAGCACGGTAAGACCGCCGCCGGCGCTGTCGTCCGGGCAGGCCGAGCCCGGGCCTTCAAAGGCAACGAGCACGCCATCGCCCGCCGGAAATACCGCGGCCGAGGTGATGATCCGGCGCGACGATACCGTCTTGGCCGCCAGAGCGCCGCCGATGCCGCCGAGATCGCGGCGGTCGAGCAGATAGGCCTTGCCGTCCTTGCCGAGCGCGAGCGCGAGCGGCTTTCCTTCCATGTCGAACAGCACCGGCGCGACGCCGCCCAGATCGGCATCGCGCTGGTCGAGCGCACGCCAATCGGCGGGCGCGAAATAATCGGCGGACCGGCCGGAAAAGCGCAGATCGGGCGGCAGGCGGATCACCGCCTCGCCGCCCTCCCATTGCCGCGCATTCATGGTATTGCCGGTCGCGACATAGAGCGCCTGTCCATCGCTGCTGATGCCGGCCGGCGCCCAGATGCCGCCGGCTGCGGCCGCCGTGTGCCAGCTCGTCACCGCATGCGGAGCGCCGAGCGTCGCCCCGACCACCCAGCCGTGATAGCTCGCGCAATCGCCGAAATGCCCGCCATAGGGGATGTAGACCGTGTCGCCGAGGATGGTCAGCGCGCCGCGCTGGTTCTGATTGCGCGCGGCGAAACCGACCCCTTGCGCGCGCAACGCGGCCGCGACAACGACCGGCCAGCCCGGCAGCACCGAGCCGTCGCGCAGCGACAACCCGAACAGCGCATGCGTGGGCGCGCCCGATTGCGGATCGAGCCGCATGGCATCGAGATAGACCGCCTGGGTTCGCGGATCGATGACCGGCGTCCCGGTGATGCCGAGCGGGTTGATATTGCCGCAGGGCAGTGCCGCGCGCGGCACCGGCGTCCCGAGCGATTGCCGCCACACCGTCCTGCCGGTCGCGGCATCGAGCGCATAGACCGTGTCATCCTCGGTCGCGACCAGCAATTGACCCGCCGCCGCCGTGCCGCTCGAACGCCAGAACAAGGGCTGCGCATAGATAGGGCCCGCGACCGCGGCGCGGAAGCCGCTATCAGCATGGAGATCGCGGGCGCGCCCCCAGGTCAGGCCGGGCACGATAAAATCGCCCTTGCGCGCCGCATCCGCGTGATAGCTCAAGACCTCATCGGTCGGCCCGGCGGCGCGAGCCGGCGCTGCGCCGATGCCGACGAGCAAGGCGCCGAGGACCGCCGCCGAGAAATGCTTCTTCGTCATCGATCTGGCCTTTCGTCCTCTAAAACCGAATCGCCGCGATAAGGGTTGCCGCCGCGCCGGTTTCTTGCATGATAGCGCTTAAGAAAATGGAGGAAACGCGATGAGCGATCTCGATCAATTGCTGCACGATCTGGTGGTGGCGAACCGGATTCTCGCCCATGAGGACGTGGTCGATGCCTATGGCCATGTCAGTGTCCGCCATCCCGACCGGCCCGATCGGTTCTTCCTCTCGGTCTCGCGCAGCCCCGAGCTGGTGACGCGCGACGACCTCCTCGAATTCGATCTCGATTGCAATCCGATCGATCAGCGCGGTCGACAGATTTATATCGAGCGGCCGATTCATGGCGGCATCTATCAGGCGCGGCCCGATGTGCGCTCGGTGATCCACAATCATTCGCACGAAGTGATCCCGTTCAGCATTTCGCGGACCACGAAGCTGCGGCCGGTGTTCCACACCGCCGCCTCGATCGGCGCGACCATCCCGGTCTGGGACATTCGCGAGAAATTCGGCGACACCAACCTCTTGGTCACGACCATGCCGCAAGGCCACGATCTGGCGAAGACGCTCGGCCAGGGCAGCGTCGCGTTGATGCGCGGCCACGGTTGCGCGGTCGCCGGGAAATCGCTCTACGACGCCGTCCATACGGCGGTGTTTCTGCAAGACAACGCCAAGCTCCAGGCCGCGGGCCTGCGCCTCGGCGAGATCACTTATCTGACCGAGGGCGAGGTCGCCAAAGCATCGCATGGCGGCCAGGACCGCACCTCGCGCGCGTGGGAATACTGGTCGCGCCGGTGCGGCGCCGACCGGCTTTAGCGCCGGCGCGAGCCGCCCGCGATCGGGGCGCTATTCCAAGGCGCGATTTTTAAGCGCATTTTCGCGTTTTGAGGCCGGCTGCTTAAGGCTTCTTAACCGGTGTCTGCTCCACTGCTCGGATGGCACTCCGCCACAAAGTCCTTGCCGAGTCGTTGATCTGTCTCGAACAGAGCCAGATCGACCAGGTCGTGCTCGCGCATGAGCAATTCCTGGCCGGCCGGCTCTACGGCAACAAAGCGGTCCTCGCGCATCACGATCTCAGCGACCGCGTCTTCAACCGGCGCGACCTCTCGCAGGTGGACCTGACCGAGGCGCGGCTGGTGCGCGCGTCGTTCGACGATACACGCCTGCGCCTGGCGGTTCTGATCGGCGCCGATCTGAGCATGGCCAGCCTCAACCGCGCCAACCTCACCTCGGCCGATTTGCGCGGCGCGACCTTCCGCGGCGCGCAGCTCAACGGCGCCCTGATGGCGGACGCCAATCTTTCCGAGATCACCTTGCCGGCGCCGGGCGAGACCGGCACGCCGCTTGCGGGAACCGGCCGCTATCGGCGCACCGATCTGAGCGCGGTGCAGGCGCAGGGCATCGATTTAACCGGCGCGAAGCTGGGCGGCTCGGTGGTCTTGCGCGCCGATTTCACCGATGCGATTCTCCGTGGCGCCGATCTTCAAGGCGCCGACATCCGCAACGCCAATTTCACCGGCGCCAATCTCGAATCCGTCAATCTCTCGGGCGCGAAGCTGTCGGGCATCAACCTGCAAGGCGCGGTCCTGCTCGGCGCCACCATCAATGGCGCCGATTTCCAAGGCGCCAATATCAGCGGCGCGCTGTTCGATCCGCGCGCGCTGAAATCCGCGGAGTTGAAAGAGGTCGTCGAGACCGCCTATCGCGCATCCTCCGACCAGGAGATGCGCGAGACGCTGGCCCGTCATGCGTCCTGGCTGGAAAGCCAAGGCAAAGCCGGTCAGCGCGCGATCCTCGGCGACGCGGATTTCGGCGGCAAGCAGCTCGAGCGCGCGCAATTGGCCTTGGCCGTGTTCGCCAACGGCAAGCTCGCCGGGGCCAATCTGGCGCAGGCCGGGATGGCAATGATCGATCTCGGCGCCGCCGATCTGCGCGGCGCGGTTCTCTGCCAAGCGGATCTGCGCGGCGCAAGACTGGCGCGCGCCCATCTCAACCGCGCGGATTTGTCGGGCGCCAATCTCGGCCCGGTGCGATCGGTCGGCGCGGGCAAGCGCGACTTCAGGACCAATGGCGAGCGCGCCAAATTCCAGAGCGCCAATCTCGTCGGCACGGATTTGCGCGAGGCGCAACTGCTGGGCGCCGATTTCTCGGGCGCCAACCTGACCGATGCCGATTTCCGCGACGCCGATCTGCAGGCTGCCATCTTCACCGGCGCCGTCATCGCCAGCACGCGCTTCGAGGGCGCCAAGCTCACCGGCGCCAAAGACCTGCCCTGAGCGCGTGGCCGCCCGTGCGATCCGTGCCCGTCAACCAAGGAATGGATTGACGATTCGGACGCCTTCGATCCATCGATCATGCGTCATATCTTCGGTATAAAGCACCTCGCATCGCAATGCGCGAGCAGCGGCAATAATCGCGCTGTCCCAATATGAGAAGCCGGATATTGCCTTGATCTCAAGCGCGCTGGTTACGATACCCAGCGTCGTCGCCTGTAACGCAAAGCGCGTCCAAGTGACGATAAGATCGACCGCCATTTCGTGAGAGAGACGCTCCGTTCGCGTGGCTCGTGTCGCTTGGACGTAAAATTCCTGCAGCACTTGAACCGAGAGCGCGCCATCGGCGCGGTCAAGCAGGGCGATCGCACATTCGCGCTTGGCCGCTTCCGCGGGATCGCGACTGATCGAGTAGAGAAGGATATTCGTATCGAAGAAATGCAACGCGCTCAGCCGCCACGGCGATGAACATCGTCGCGCGATAACCGGTCGGACGCCCGGAATGTCGTGATGCGTTCGCGGAGCTCGGCCTCTCGATGCTTCAAACGATCGATTTCGGTTTGGCCGGAGGCAAGCTCGACGAGAAAGCGCTTCACCAAGGCTGAGACAGATGTGTCGCATTCAGCGGCAATCACCCGCGCCCGGCGGTATATTTCATCATCCAGTGATACTGTGATATTTTTCACCGTATCACGGTATCACTTCTCGCCAATTACGTCAATGCCGGCTCTTTTGTAGGCGTCCGCTCGTCGAGGGCGCCGAACCAGCCCTTTTCCGAGATGTCGAACAGGATGCCTTCGGGATCGGTGAATTTGCGCTCGAAATTCATCCCCTTGGGATCGCCGAAATCGAAGCTGTATTGCCCGCCCGCCGCCTCGATCAGCGCCTGCGACGCCTTGAGGTCGTCGACCCGGAAACCGAAATGGTGGATGCCGAGCCGGCCATCGGCGGTCGCCGCGCCCGGGCGATTGACCGAATCGTAGCTCAGCACCGCGAGATTCATCACGCCATCGGTCAAATAGACCGCGGCGTTTCCGGCCGAGAACGCGCGCTTCATGTCGAAGCAGGTCTCGTAGAAGCGGACCGACGCCTCCAGATCCTTCACCACGATCGCCAAATGCCGAAGCTTGCCCATCGTTTCCTCCATCGCCTGCGCCGTGCGGACATTTGCCCAACTGTAATCCGGTTCCCGCGCTTTGTGAATTCGACCGCAAGCGGCGGAGTGTTTGCCGGCGCCGGATGGCCAAGTATGGCGCATGACGAGTCCGCGAGGACTTGTCGCCCGGAAAGAGGAGCATGTTATGATTTCGACTATGACCGACATTCTCGAGCGGCCGCGTTTTAGCAGCGACGACGCGCGTTGGCGCGCGGTGCTCGCGCGCGACGCGGCGGCCGAGGGCGCGTTCTTCTACGCCGTGCGCACCACCGGGGTTTACTGTCGCCCGTCCTGCGCATCGCGCCGTCCCAACCGCGCGAATGTTGCCTTCTATCCCAGCGGCGCGGCAGCCGCGCGCGCCGGCTTCCGGCCGTGCAAGCGCTGCCGTCCCGATACGCTCGGCCCGGCGGCGGCGCAGGCCGCGACCATCGCCAACGCCTGCCGCACGATCGAGAGCGCCGAGACGATGCCGAGCCTCGCGACGCTCGCCGCGGCTGCCGGGCTGAGCCGATTCCATTTCCATCGCGTCTTCAAAGCGGCGACCGGCGTCACGCCCCGAGCCTATGCCGCGGCGCGCCGCGCCGAGCGCCTGCGCCATGAGCTGACGCACAGCGCCACGGTGACCGAAGCCATCTATGGCGCCGGCTTCAATTCGAGCGGCCGCTTCTATGCCGCGGCGTCGCCGATGCTCGGGATGAAGCCCAAGGCGTTCCGCGCCGGCGGCAAGGATGCGGTGATCCGTTTTGCCCTCGGCGAATGCTCGCTCGGCGCGATCCTGGTCGCGGCGACCAGCCGCGGCGTGTGCGCGATCTCGCTGGGTGATGAGCCCGAGGCGCTGTTGCGCGCGCTGCAGGATCGCTTCCCGCAGGCCGAGCTGATCGGCGGCGAGCGCGATTTCGAGCAAACCGTCGCGAAAGTCATCGGACTCATCGAGCGGCCGGCGCACGGCGCCGACCTGCCCTTGGATATCCGGGGCACCGCTTTCCAGCTTCGCGTCTGGGCGGCACTGAGCGCGATCCCCAGCGGCAAAACGGTGAGCTACACCGAGCTTGCCCAGCGCATCGGCGCGCCCAAGTCGGTGCGCGCAGTCGCTGGCGCCTGCGCCGCCAACCCGCTCGCTGTCGCGATCCCGTGTCATCGCGTCGTCCGCAACGACGGCGCGATTTCGGGCTATCGCTGGGGCATCGAGCGCAAGCGCGCGCTGCTGGCACGCGAGGCCGGCGCATGACGGCCGCACCGGCACGACGCGTCGACGACGACCACGGTCTCGCCGCGCGGGTCGCGGCACTCGATCTGCCGCACCTCGCCGCCGCGCTCGACGCCGAGGGCTATGCCATGCTGCCGGCGCTGCTGACGCCGGCGGAATGCGCGGCGCTCGCCGCAAGCTATGACAGGCAAGATCGCTTCCGCAGCCGCATCGTCATGGCGCGGCACGGCTTCGGTCAGGGCGAATATCAATATTTCGCCTATCCGCTGCCCGAGA
>Ga0307373_10016131_pt1 | contig 10059 bp, 12 predicted proteins | sample OX2MG_FD_202534 | JGI IMG/M metagenome (GOLD analysis project Ga0307373, IMG submission 202534) | Soil microbial communities from Risofladan, Vaasa, Finland - OX-2 | ecosystem: Environmental > Terrestrial > Soil > Coastal area > Acid sulfate soil | place: Finland: Risofladan, Vaasa | collected...
TCTACGTTCTCCCGACCCACTAGGAGGCGTCGATGCGGCTCAAGCATCCGCGGAACGCGATCGGGGTCGGCCTGGTCTTCGTCGCCATCGGGGTGATCTACTACCTGCTCAGCCGGGACGCCGGTGGGACCACGACCCTCGTCCTCCTCGGGGTCGCCATGTCGATCGCCGCGTACGCCCTCGTCGTGGGCACGCCGGACGATCGCTAGGCTCGCGGACTTCCGAAGGCAGCGACGATGGCGCAGATCCAGAGCGTGTGGTCGTCGATCCTCGACGTCCTCTCCAGGCTCATCATCCCGGATTGGGGCGGGCTGATCGCGCTCCTGCCCGTCGCGCTCGCGGCGATCGTCGTCCTGTGGCTGCTCATGGTCGTCAGGGCCTACGCCACGGTCGGACCCGCTCAACGAGGCATGCCGCGACTCGATCCCGTCCCGCCGTCGGGCGTCCACATGCCCGGTCCGTCGTTCGCGCCGGTCTTCGCGGCGGCAGGTGTCGGCCTCCTGTTCTTCGGCTTCGTGTGGGGCGGGGCGGTGCTGCTCCTCGGCTTCGGCGCGCTCGTCCTCACCCTCCTCTACTGGCTCCGCGAGGGGATGCGCGACTACGACCATCTCGCCGGCGCCGCGACGGTCCCGGCGGTCGTCGGCTCGAGCGGGCCGCCCGCCGGAGTCCACCTCCCCGGGCCGTCGTTCCTGCCGGTCATCTCGGCCATCTCCGCGGCGATCCTGTTCGCCGGGTTCGTCCTCGGCGGCTGGGTCCTCATCGCGGCCGTCGCCTGCCTCGTGATCGGACTCCTTCGCTGGCTGCCGGCCGCGGGGACCGAATACCGGCTGACCGAGGAGGCGGACCGGACCGGCCATCTGCGCAACCCGCCGGCACCGCGCTTCCCGGTCCGGCTGTTCGCGTTCTTCACCGTCATCCTGCTCTTCGCTGCTGCGGTCCAGACGGGCGTCTTCCCGCCAGGCAGCTCATCGGCTGGCGCGGCGGCACCCGGCGCATCCGGCTCCCCGAGCGCGAGCGGTGGCGCGGGCGGGCCGGTCGCGAGCCCGTCCGCGGTCGCGGCCGACGTCACGATCACCGCCCAGAACATCTCGTTCACGACCCCGACGGTCACCGCCCCGGCGAACCGCCCGTTCACGATCGCGTTCCAGAACCTCGATCCCGGCACGCCCCACGACGTCGACATCCGCGACCCCAATGGAAGCAGCGCGTTCGTCGGGGCGATCGTCACCGGTGTCACGACGACGATCTACCAGGTGCCCGCACTCGCCCCCGGGACGTACTCCTTCATCTGCAAGGTCCATCCGACGATGACCGGGACGATCACGGTCAAGTAGCGCAGGGGCATCCCACGCGCATCGAACGATCTGCTGGCCGCCGTCGACCGCGCTTCGTCACGCGGGCCGCTGCGGCGATCCTCGTGCTGGCGAGCGTCGTCGCCGGATGCTCATCGGGCGCGGCGTCCACGACGTCGAGTTCGCCGGGCGTCGGGATCGACGTGGGGCAGTTCGCACCGCCGTTGCGCGGCACCACGCTCGACGGCACTCCGCTCGACCTCGCCACCTTCCGCGGTCACCCGGTCCTGGTGAACTTCTGGGCGAGCTGGTGCGTGCCGTGCCGGTCCGAGTTCCCGCTCTTCAGGAACGCGCTCGCCCGACACCCCGACCTCGTCATCGTCGGGGTGCTCTTCCAGGACGACGCCGGATCGGCGAAGGCGTTCGTGACGTCCTTCGGCGCGAGCTGGCCGAGCGTCCTGGATCCGAGCGGCGCGCTGGCGACCGCCTATCGCGTCGTCGCTCCGCCGCAGTCGTACTTCATCGATCGCAGCGGGGTGATCCGATCGCGCCAGATCGGCGAGCTCACGCTCGACGACTTCGAGCGTCAGTACACCGCGATCGGCTCTTGATCGCCCAGCCGGCGCCCGCCGCGGTCTCGCTGGATCGGCTCGTCAAACGGTACGACGGACGAACCGTCGTCGACGGACTCACCCTCGAGGTCCGGCCCGGCGAACTGTTCGCCCTGCTCGGGCCGAACGGGGCGGGCAAGACCACGACGATCGAGATCCTCGAGGGCTACCGGCGCGCCGACGGCGGCTCGGTCGCCGTCCTCGGTCGCGATCCGTGGCGAGCGGGAGCGGCGCTCACCGGGCGGGTCGGCCTGATGCTGCAGTCCGGCGGCATCTACCCACAGGCGCGGCCGCTCGAGATCCTCCGCCTCTACGCCCGGTTCCACGGTTCGCCGCACGACCCCGCGGAGTTGCTCGACCTGGTCGGCCTGCGGCAGGCCGCGCACACCCGCTACAAGGTCCTGTCCGGCGGCGAGCGCCAACGGCTCGGGCTGGCACTCGCGCTCATCGGCCGTCCGGCACTCGTCTTCCTCGACGAGCCGACCGCCGGCATGGACCCTGCCGCGAAGGCAACGACGCGGACGCTCATCACCGAGCTGCGCGACGCCGGCGTCACCGTCGTCCTCACGACGCATGAGCTCGCAGATGTCGAACGACTGGCCGACCGCGTCGCGATCGTGAGCCGCGGCCGTCTCGTCGCGCTCGGCCCACCGGCGGAGCTCGGCGCCGCTGCCGCGCCGTCGATCCGGTTCCGCCTCGATGGACCCCTGACGGAAGCAGACCGCGTGGCGCTCGTCTCGTCACTGGGCGGTCCCGACGTCGTCGCGATCGAGGCGGACGGGCCGGGCGGCGCTTACCGGCTGAGCGGCTCTCCTCCGTCGCCGGCGCTCATCGAGTGTCTCGCGGCGACATGTCTCGCCCGGGATCGGCTCATCGTCGAGCTGCGCGCGAGCGGTGGGACGCTCGAGGAGCGATACCTCGAGCTGGTCGGCGACAGCCACGACCCGAAGGCGGCGACATGAGCGCCGCGAGTCCGAGCCGATGGTCTCCCGGCCCCGGGACCGTCGCGTCACGGCGACGCTCGATCGCCGCCCAGGCCGCCATGGAGCTTCGGCTGACCTCGCGGCGCGGCGAGAACCTGCTCGTCATGCTCGTGATCCCCGTCGTTCTGCTCGTCTTCTTCTCGTCGGTCAACGTCCTGCCGGCCGGGACCGGGCGGCAGATCGACTTCCTCGTGCCGGGCATCCTCGCCCTCGCGATCATCTCGACGAGTCTCGTGAACCTCGGCATCGCGACCGCCTACGAGCGCTCGTACGGCGTCCTGAAGCGACTCGGTGGGTCGCCACTGTCGCGGAGCGGCCTCGTGGCCGCGAAGATCCTCGCCGTGCTCGCGGTCGAGGTGGTGCAGCTGGCGCTCCTCGTCGTCATCGCGAGCGTCGCCTTCGGTTGGGCGCCGGGTTCGTCGTCATCGGCGCTCGTCGTGGTGGCTGCCGTGCTCCTCGGCACGCTCGCGTTCGCTGGCCTTGGCCTGCTCATGGCGGGCTCTCTCCGCGCGGAGGCGACGCTCGCCGGAGCGAACGGCCTGTATCTCGTCCTCCTCCTGCTCGGTGGGGTCGTGGTCCCGATCGACCAGTTGCCGTCTCTCCTGGCCGCGGTCGCCCGGCTGCTTCCGGCGGCGGCCCTCTCCGATGCGCTGCGGATCGGGGTCGGAGCGCAGGCGGGCGACCCGCTCGGTTCGCTCGTCGTCCTCGCCGTCTGGGGCCTTGCTGCGGCCGGCCTTGCGACGCGGGTCTTCCGCTGGGAGTAGGGCCGGGTCACGACGCCAGCGGGCGACAGTGGGTGCGCACGGCGGGCGGCGGCCAACAACGAGAAACCCCGGACCATCGTCCGGGGTTTCAAGGGTCGCGATTGGTTGCGGGGGACGGATTCGAACCGCCGACCTTCGGGTTATGAGCCCGACGAGCTGCCGCTGCTCCACCCCGCGACGGTGAATGATAGGGACGCCTCCCTGAAGCGTCAACCGAAGTGTCGGTTCGCGTCCGTTCGTGTGGACAATCGCGCGACGTGGCGCGACGGTTCCCGCCACGCGCACCTGCCACTGGCTGTGGCATTGGACACGACAACGGCTCTTCCGCCAGTCGCATGGACCAGTCACGGGTCAGGTCCCACGCACGGGCCCCGCGTCGCGACTTGCGATGGGGCCCTCGCCGCGCCCCCGCCGGAGCGAACGCCACCCGGGATGGCAGATGACGCGGCTGCGCGGGTGACGCGGCTGCGCGGCTGCGCGGCTGCGCGGACTGCGCGGGCTGCGCGGGCTGCACGGACGGCGCGGACCGCCGGCGGGCAGGCCCGGCTCATACGCGGGCGTGCGACTCGCCGTCCGTCATCCGCCGAACAACGAACCAAGGCCCGTGGCGCCGCACGCTCCGCCGAGGCATCCGAGACCCCATGCGTCCTCGATCGTGCGGAGCAGCGAATAGTGGGTACGGAACGCCGTGTCGAGCGCGCCGCGGCGGACGAGCGGGCTGATGACGAGCGTCGCGATGTGTCCCCCGCCGTGGTCATCCGACGTTCCCTCGTCGACCGTGATGAACAGGACGCTGCCAGCGAAGGCTGGGCTGTCGACGATCCTCGGCACGAATCCCGCGAGGAAAGCGTCGCCGGCCGCGACCGAGCAGTCGTGCATGTCGTGACACAGGTTCGGGATGATGAGCTCGAAGTCGGCGGCAGCCGGATCGAACCGGCTGAGATCGACGATATTCGAACAGCGTGACGGGACGCCGGAGATGTCGGTGAAGCTGATCGCCGGTTCGTGCTTGCGCGCGTACGTGCCCGAGCCATCGGGTCCGCCGCTGGCGCTGTCACCGGAAAAGCAACCGGAGGGCACGTTCTCGGCATAGACGCGCCATGTTCGTCCATGCGCTGCGAGCTGGTCGACGAGGTTCGTGCCCGGAAGGTCGTGCACCCCGTCGTCGGTCACACCCTGCGTCGCACCGCTGAAGAGGGCGATGTAGTTGGGCTCCGACGGGTGGGTCTCCGCATACATGTTCTCGAGGCTCGCGTAGCGGGCGAGCAGCGCATTGAAGTACGGGGCGGCGGGATCACCGACGAGATCGCCGTACCCCTTGTTCTCAACGACGATCTCATAGACGTGGCGGAACGCCGGGATCCCGACGACCGGGGGCGAGGCACCAGGAATCGACGAGGTACCCAGGGCCGACGAGGTACCCGGAGCGCCGGCTGGTTGAAACGTCGGCGCTGCGGTGGCGGATGGCGTCGCCGTCGGGGCGCCTGGCGATCCTCCGGCGCACCCTGCCACGAGTGCGGCGACGACGGTGACGACGGCCAGGCGCGCGATCACCCGGCGCGAGCCTCGAGCGCGGAGCGCCACGCATGAAGGGCGCGCGGCCACCAGACGTCGATCGCCTCGGACGAGCCGTACCACGGCCTTCCGGCGAACTGGCCGTGCACGACGCCGTCGAGCACGAGCGAGTCGGCACCTTCGAGCAGCGCCGACGCGACTGGCACGAGACCGTCACCCGCCGGTTCGACACGACCCGGGGGGACCGCCGTCGGACGCAGGCCCTTATACAGTTCGATCGCCGCCCGCTCGCGCGGCGTGCCGGATCGGCGACCGACGACCGCTCGCGACGTGACCGCCAGATACGCCGTGGTCGGGGCGAACCGCGCGCCCGGCACGACCTTCGCCGCGAACGACGTGGCGGCGAGGGCCCGCTGCCGTCCGACCCGAGCGGATGGCGCGAGGTCGTGCGGCGTGCCGAGCGTGACGATGGCGCCGATGCGGTTCGCCAGGTCGAAGCGGCGACCATCGAACGACTCGGGCGCGGTGAGCAGCCGGGCGACGATGCCGCCGGCCGAGTGGCCGACGACGAGGATCGGCGCGCCACGGCTCCGTGATGACGAGGCCGAGATCGCCGCGGCGCGATCGAGTGCCCGCGCGGAGCGCCTTGCGATCGGACCGAGACCCACCGCCGCGGCCAGCAACCAGTCAGGCAGCCAGACGGGAGCGACGACCACGGCTGCGGCGCCGCTCGCAAGGAGGCGCCTCCGCATCGACGCGTAGAGGGGCGGCGAGGTGAGGAAGCCGCCGATGACGAGCACGGTGGGAGCCACGTCGGCGGCCGAAGCACGCGGGTCGGCCGGGTTCAGGTGAAGGTCCACGTCGACGGCGATCCAGTGCGAGAGGCGACCATCGCCATCCTATCGGAACCTCCGCCGAGGACGCGTCACCGCACCCCGTATCATCGATCGGTGCCGCTCACCATCGTCGTCGCCCTGGCGTTCGCGGCGGTGCTCGTCGCCGCTGTTCCCGCTCGGCGGCTCCGCCTCGACGGTCGGTCCGCGCGCGAGATCGCGGTCTACCTGGCGATCCTCGTCGTCCTCGCGATCGGGGTCGTCGAGCTCGAGCGCTTCGCCCGCTACCTGCTCCCGCTGCTGGGGCTCGTCTACATCGCTCCGTTCGTGACGTGGCAGGGAGGTCTGGACCGGCTCCTCGGGTCGAGCGGCCCGGGCAGGCAGGCCCGGCCTCCCGCCCGCTCGTCAGGGCCACGCCCGGCACCGCGGAACGTCACGCCGCGGGAGGACGGTGCGGATCCCAAGGATCGCCAGTCCTGATGGTGCGCGATCGCCTGGGCCAGGCGTTCGCCTGCGGAACTCGGCGGGTGGTGAGCCGGGTGGGGCTCGAACCCACAACCCAGCGCTTAAAAGGCGCTTGCTCTGCCATTGAGCTACCGGCCCGGCGCGAGTCTACCAGCGGGCGGAACCGCCGAGGCCGAACCGTCGGGGCCCGGGTCGACCCCGGTCGGGAGCGGTTCTCCGCGCACGCCGGCGATGAGGTTCGCCGCCGCCATCGCCGCCATCCGCTCGCGCGTCGCGTGCGATGCCGAGGCGATGTGGGGCACCACGAGACACTGGTCAAGGGTGAGCAGCGGATCGTCGGGTGCGATCGGCTCGGGATCGGTCACGTCGAGGGCCGCACCCGCGATCACTCCGTCGCGGAGCGCCTCGTAGAGCGACCGCTGGTCCACCACCGACCCGCGCGACGTGTTGATGAGGACCGCCGTTCGCTTCATCGCTCGCAGCCGGGACGCGTCGATGAGCCCTCGGGTCTCCTCGTTCAGGTTGACGTGGAGCGAGACGAAGTCCGACCGGGCGAGCAGGTCGTCGAGACGGACGGCAGTCGCGCCAAGCTCCCGCTCGATGGCCGCGGGCGTCCTCGACCGGCTGTGGTAGAGCACGGTCATCCCGAAACCGGCCGCGCGACGCGCGACTGCCTGGCCTATCCGCCCGAACCCCACGATCCCGATGGTCGCGCCGTGGACGTCGGAGCCGAGGAAGAGGAGCGGGTCCCACGTTCGCCAGCCGCCGCTCCGAACATATCGATCGGCCTCCGGCAGGCGACGGGCGGCGGCGAGCAGGAGGGCGAAGGCGAGATCGGCGGTCGTCTCGGTCAGGACGCCGGGAGTATTGCCGACGACGATGCCGCGCGCTGTACAGGCCGCCAGGTCGACGTTGTCGTAGCCGACCGCGTAGTTGCTGACGACACGGAGCTGCGGGCCTGCCGCCTCGAGGAGCTCGGCGTCGACGCGATCCGTGAGGAGGGTAAGGATCCCGTGGCAGCCGACGACGCCGACGAGGAGCTCGGCCCGGCTTGGCGGCAGTTCGCCATCCCAGACCGTGCTGTCGCAGGCCGCCCGGATCGGGACGAGCCCGGCCTCGGGGATCCGCCGGGCGATGAAGACGCGCGGGGTGCCTGCCGCTGCCATCGCGGCATCCTAGCAAACGGACCGCTGCCGATCGAGAGCCGACCGCGGCCGATCGGGCGCCGCTGCGGTACGATCGGGACCGTGACGACGTTCTACGACATCGATGCCGCGAACGCCCGCCTCCCCGAGGTCGGCGACCTGCTGACCCTTCTACGCGACCAGCGCGCCGAACTCATCCGCCTCCGTGACGAGGCCGCAGCGGAGGACATCGACGAGACCGAACTCCGCCGACTCAGGCTGAGGATGCAGGGGATCATCGACCAGATGCAGGCGGCCGTGGGCCGCATCGACTCCCTCAGCATCTCGCTGCGCGACATCGAGAGCGGCCTCATCGACTTCCCCGCCCTCGTCAATGGCCGTCAGGTCTGCCTGTGCTGGCGCCTCGGGGAGGACGCGATCGGCTGGTGGCACGAGCTGAGTGCGGGGATCGCAGGGCGGCGCCTCATCGCCGACCTCGTGTGAACATGCGCGGCGATGACCCGATCCCGTCGATCGACGTCGCCGCGGCCGACGCACGGCGGCGATCGACCGAGACGCCGACTCCCATCCTGCTCGACGTCCGCGAACTCGCCGAGCACGCGAGCATCAGGCCGGAAGGTGCGGTCCTCGCTCCGCTCTCCTCGCTCGGCGGGCTGATCCCCGACCTGCCGCGCGACCGCCCGATCTTCGTCATCTGCCATTCCGGAGGCCGGTCGGCGATGGTGACGGGCTACCTCCTGGCGAACGGCTGGAAGGACGTGCTCAACGTGGCCGGCGGGATGGTCGCCTGGGAACGCGCTCGTCTACCGACGCGCCACGGCTCGCCCGACCCGAAGGAATACGAACTGCCGAAGTGACGGTCAGCCGCCGTGACCGCGGCGCTCGCGGAGGCGCCGGACGAACGCGCGCGTCTGCTCCTTGTGGGCCATCGCCCAACCAATGAGGATGAGCAGCACGAAATCCGCGCTGCCGACGCCGGCGGCCGCGAGGTAGCCAAGCTGCTGGCCGATCTGACCGCTGATCTCCAACGCTGGGATGGTCGCGCCGAATGGACCGCCGATCTGGAAGAACGGTGCCGCCGGCGACAGGTTCGCGCGGATGCTCGAGGCAGTGACGCCGTCGGCCGTCGCCCCGCCGATGAGATACGCATCCGAACCCGAGGAGATCGCCGCGCTGCCGACCAGACCGGCCGCAGGAAGATCCATCTGCGACAGCTCGCTCCAGGCGGTGATGTCGCCCGTCGCATCCGGCGTCGCCCACCAAACCTGGGTCTTCGGACCGCTGCCGTCGGTCCCGCCGACGAGATAGAGCGACCCGTTCGCGGTGAAGCCGGCCGCGTCCGTGCGGGGGGCCGGGAGATTCGCCCCTGCGTTGGTGGGGGTCCCCCACCGCACGACGGTGCCGGACTGAGTCCCGGTCCCGAGATCGCCGCGCTGGACGACGGCCGTCGGTCCCTTGGCGTCGACCCCGCCATACACGAAGATCGAGGAGCCGACGAGGATGGCGATGTCGTCGGCTCGTGGTTGCACGAGCGGTGCGTCGGCCTGCCAGGGCCCAAGGTTTCCCTTGGCGTCGACCGTCGACTTCCAGACCGTCGACGTCGGCCCAGTCGCGTCGCGACCACCGACGAGGATGATCCCGTCACTCGCCGCGATGAACGCAGCCCCCGAGCGGGGCCCGGGAAGGGCGAGGTTGAGCCGTTTCGTTGTTCCGTCGGCGGCGGTTCCGCCATCCGCGACCTGCCAGCTGCCGAAGGCGCCCGTCTTCGGGTCGGGAGTGAGGTAGTAGACGGTGCTGGTCGGCGCTCCTGAGGCGTCCGCTCCGCCCATCACGTAGACGGAGCCGCTGAAGAAGCCGGCTGCGACCCTTGTTCGAGGGGCTGGCAGCGGCGGCCCTTGCCGCCAGGCCGAGAAATTGCCATTCGGATAGAGGTCGGCCTCGTAGACGGTCGCCGAGGCCGCCGTCCCGTCCGTGCCGCCGATGTACAGCAGGTGGGTCCCGATCTGGACCGCCGTGCCGTCGCGGCGGGCGGCCGGGAGGGCGAGCTCCCGCGGTGAGATCTGCCAGGGCATGAAGGCACCGCCGGGCGCGGGGCAGGGCAGCGTCTCGTTCTGCGGCGGACAGAAGTTCACCGGCGTGAGCGCGTCGGCCCGGATCCCCACCGGGATCGTCGAGAAGACGGTGAAGTAGTAGGCCCGGTCCGGCAGGTAGCCGAGCAGCAGGATGATGAAGAGGAACCAGCCGAAGGCCTTGAGCGACGCCCAGGTCCATCCGTCGCGATCGAGCAGCCCGAACATCGCCCGTCGCTTCGTCGACCCGCCGCCACCGAGCGCCTGGTGCGCCATCGTCCTCCATCCTCACCGTCGACCCAACGTCCCCACGACCCTGGGCCCACGGGCGCTACTTGACCGTGAGTGTCCCCGTCATGTTGGGGTGGACCGTGCACTGGAA
>Ga0307373_10016134_pt1 | contig 10058 bp, 5 predicted proteins | sample OX2MG_FD_202534 | JGI IMG/M metagenome (GOLD analysis project Ga0307373, IMG submission 202534) | Soil microbial communities from Risofladan, Vaasa, Finland - OX-2 | ecosystem: Environmental > Terrestrial > Soil > Coastal area > Acid sulfate soil | place: Finland: Risofladan, Vaasa | collected...
CCTCGGTCGCGGCAGGCCTCGCGTGGGCTGTGAAGTACTACAAGAAGGAGGACAACATCGTGGCGGTCTTCCTCGGAGACGCGGCGACGAGCAACGCGCAGTTCCACGAAGGCATGAACCTGGCCGCTGTCCGGAGGGTCCCTCTCCTGGTGGTGGTAGAGGACAACCATCTCGCGGGAAACATCCGGCCCGAGTTCTATCTCCCTGCGCCCATCGAGAAGCGGTTCGAGTCGTTCGGAATGCCCGTGTCTAAGGCCGACGGGAACAAGGTTGACAAGGTCATGGATGCCGCCCGCACATGCATCGACGAAGTAAGGGCCAAAGGGTCGCCTGCAGCCCTTATTCTTGACACGACACGTCTGTCTTGGCACAAACAGGGACAGAGAGACGTCAGACCTCAGGCCGAGTTGGACGTGCTGGCAGAGAGGGACCCGCTTCTCTACGAGGAGAGGAGGATTGGGATTGACGAGGAACTGAAGTCTACCCTGACTAAGACAATCGAAAAAGAGATAGCCGACGCCGTGGACTACGCCAGGAAGTCGCCGATCCCGAAGATGCCCCGGTTGGAGGCCTAGGTGGATTGGCCTGGAAGCATTCTCCCGTCATCCCAAAGACGCCTCTCTCCGTCGCGCAGAGCGCTCACCAAAAGTCGATAAGGAATGAAATCCACAGCACCGTCCCCAGCCAGGCCCTCATGCTCAGGCTATACCGCAACATGGTCCGGATAAGGGCGTTTGAGACCGCAGTCCTCGAGAACGCGAAAAGCGGTGCCTCTCTCGCCATACATCCCTACACAGGACAGGAGGCAGTGTCGACCGGGGTCTGCTCTGCCCTTAGGAGGCAAGACAAGGTGGTCACCAACCACAGGCCCTTCGGGCACTTCATCTCCAAGGGCGGCTCGATGAACGGGTTGATGGCCGAGCTCTACGGGAAGAGCAACGGAGTCTGCAAGGGACTCGGCGGAGAGATGAACCTCTCCGAGCCCGAGATAGGGTTCTTGATGAGCGACATGATAGTCGGGGCCTGCATCACGATCGCGACCGGAGCGGCGCTCAAGGAGAAGATGGACAAGACCAAGAATGCGGTGGTTTGCTTTTTCGGCGAGGCGGCATCCGCCAACGGAGCGTTCCATGAGGGCCTGATGATGGCCTCCCTGTGGGGACTTCCGATACTCTATGTCTGCGAGAACAACGGATACTCCACCAACACGCCCTGGCCCGAGTTTCTTTCAAACGACATCGTCGCCCCTAGAGTCGCGGGATATGGAATGAGAACCACGCTCGTGGACGGGACCGATGTAATCGGGGTGCGGCAGAGGACTGAGGACGCATTGTGGCAGATCAGGAGCGGCCGCGGGCCTTGCTTCATCGAGGCTATCGTAAAGCGGATAGGCCCGCACAAGCAGGAGCTCGTCGACTCAAGGCTGGAAGACGAGCGTCGAATCGCGAGGATGAGAGACCCGATCAAAATATTCAGGTCTCAACTCATCGATGAACGTATCCTAACAGACGCTCTTGACATCCGAATGAAGGCGGAGGTCAAAGAAGAGGTGGAGAAGGCGATAGGGTTCGCAGAGAAAGGCGTTACTCTGACATCGGAGCAGGCCCAAAGGTTCGTCTATGCCGCCTAACTCGTCAGATGGCGAAATGCCGCTGTCTCTAGACACTTCCCACAGGTTCCGGTCTGGGCGCCTCACGCGGGGATGGGGGACGGGGCGGTCCCATTAAGCTTCGGGTCCTCATTTGGCTCTCTCGTATGCGTCGGCCACCCTCTCGGCGACCTTCTCCCACGTGCGCCAGCTCGCGACCTGCCGCGCGGCCGCCCCGAGGCGCTCGACCTTCTCTGGTGAGGAGGTGAGGCCGATAGTCGACTTGACGTTAAATGACCTGACGCTTCGGGCGATGGACGAGATCGTAAATCAAGTTGCTAAGATTCACTTCATGGCGGCCAGCAAGCTCAACGCCCGCATGGTCATAAAGGCGGACTTCAATCGACCTGAAAACGCGCAGTCGGGCAGCCAGGGTGGTTTTGCGACAAGTCGAGACCGACCATGATTCCGGTCAGGCTGTTGGACACGAGCAACGCCGAGAAGTTGCTTAGCCTCCGCGCGAAGACGTCTCTTCGCGAGGGCTTGTCCAAAACGATTGACTGGCACAGGCCTACATACCTCAGGTGACCCCGGTAACGAGGACCGGTTGTTGCGGTCCAAAAGCCCGCAAGGCATGATGGCTTTTCGCCGCCTCATCAAGAGCAGCCTTCCTGATTTCGGCATAGTTCTTGGTTATTTCTTCTCGAGCATCATCACGGAAACCACGTGGCTAACATCGTTAGTGCCTCGTTGAGGAAGGGGAACAGAATGGCGACTCGGCCAATGCCCATCGACGAGAAATCACGAACGCAAGCAAGCCTTGAAAGAATTTCCGAATAAGAATTGGAGACCTAGATTAGGGGTATACAAGTTATATGAGCAGTTCGCGTGGCAAAACTAGTGATGCCCGCATCGCTGGTCGCAAACCTGGCCCCTTCGGTAATTCGGCGAATGAAAACCAGCCGTTTGCGGGCTTCCGACGGCAACGACGATTCGAATATCGGTGAACTCTCTAGACCGATTTGGTTGAAAAGTTGAGCCGAATCGATGAGACCAGGCGCGGGTGGATAACTAAGGAGACAGTCCTGCTATTTGGGATAGCGATAGGGGTCAGAGCCCTCATCTCTCTTATTCAGGTGCTTTACGGGGTCAGAGGGGTTCCCGACCTCCCTCTTAGCACCTGGAACGACTTCTATGTCGTTTACGGGCAATGGCTGGGATACGTGGGCAAGGGCCTGATGCCATACCGCGACTTCTACACTTACAAGTATACGCCCCTCTTTCTCTACACGCTCTATCCATTCTTCGTTGCTGCCGGGGCCAAGGCCGCCTCCATCCCCATCGTCATCTCGGACGCCGCAACGGCCGTGCTCGTATACCTGATTGCCAGGCGGTTCGCTGGAAACAGAGTTGCGTTTGCCGCAGGGTTGCTCTACGCGTTCGCGCCGTTCGTGCTGTATTACGAAGACTATCTCTGGCTCAGCAGCCAGCCGATGACATTCTTCCTGATTCTCACGATCTATCTCTTCAAGGAGAACAGACCGGTTTTGTCGTTTGCGGCACTTGCCGTGGCGGTGATGTTCAAGCAACAGGCTCTTTTCATCATGCCAGCATACTTGTTGCTATATTTCAAAGAGTACAGAGCAAGCATGCCCAAGGGCATCGGGGTCTTCGTGGCGATAGTGGTCGTCGTATCCGTGCCTTTCTTGATCGCCGCGCCTAGGGACTACATCGGTTCGCTAAACTACTTTACACTCTATCTAGGTCCTCTCGAACCCCCGCTGCCGATCGCGTCCAGCATAGTGAACGCGGTGACTCCCGCACCCAACCCTGTAGGAGCCTGCGGGGTTCAGACAATTCCAGGAGTGTACTCAGGGACGCTTTGCGGGAGCATAGTCAACACGAAGGAGTTCGCCGCATCCTTGCTTCAGGGAAGGCTGAATCAGATCGCCAGCTTTCTCGAGCCTCTGCTTCTGGTGCTCCTGGCCCCCACCCTTTACGTAAGCCGACGGTCGCAAAACTTTCTCCAGATGCTGTGCACCTACTCTCTCCTAGCATCTCTTGTGTTCTTCTCGGATTTTGTGGAGCCCAGTCTTGGGTATTACTTTGTCCCAGTCTATGCCATGATATTCGCATCCATCGTGGACAAGCGGTCACTGTTGCTGGGGGTAGCGACCGCATTGTTGAGCGTGACAATAACAGAAGGTCCCTTCCAGGTTATCTTGCCGCTCGGCTACCTATTCCTGGTAATAGCGGTTCAAGACATGTCAAGGTCGCGGGGCGATATTGCGTCTAACAGATCTTTTGAGAAGAATGCTTACTGAATTTTCGATTTCTCGCGAATCGTCTTCTTCAGCCTTGCTTCCCAGTCCGAATACTTGATTTGGCCCTTCTCGTCCATCACCTCGACGAGGGAAAAGATCATCGAGTCTAGCATCTTGAACTCCTCTGCAATCTGGAGGGATGGGTTTGGCCGGTCCTTGGGAGGCAGGAGGTACCCCTTCTCGGAAAGTTGCGCGATGACGAGATTGCGTATGACCTCAGAGTCTCCGTCGCCCAATTTACCCTTCAACTCCTTGTCAATGACATTCCAGACCCCGTCGGGGAGTGTGACCAGCGCCCTTCTCAATCTCTCACCCTGACCAGCTGGAATATCATATAACGGACACTGCGTGTGGCCTATATATCTGTTATATAGCTATATTATAGCAGAAGTAAGTCTTTACTCGAAGAGACAAGCCGGGGCACAGCACCTGAGCCCGGTCGACTAGAGCTCCCGACCATCCATGTTCGATCTCGCATCCGATATCGGCCTGCACCATCTTCAGGGCGATTGGAATAGATTCTTAGTGCATAAGATATTTATGAGGAATAGGGCTAAAAACAAAAGTTTGAGGCCGAATTGACGCTTACCACTCTGGACCTTTCAATTTTCGGGACGAGCACGCGTCGGCCCCTGCCTCATGGAGGTACACGCTAATGGTCAAGCTGCCATTCGGGAAGAAAGACGCGAACGTCCCCGGGTCGAAACCGGCCAAAGCGTCTATTCGTTACCCGTTCGTAGGGGCGCCCCTCTCGCCCTCGTGGAAGGTATTCGACAAATACCCGCTCAACGCCCCCTTTGCATACGCCGTAATCGCGGAGGACCCCGCCAGCGGGACCAGAAAGTACTTCGTGGACGAGGTAGTCCTATCGCAGAAGGAGGCATCGATCTACACCTACCTGCTCGACACGCTCGAAAGCGAGCTGACGGTCCCACGCTCACAGATCGACCCGCGAGCATACTTCCTCGAACAGGCCAAGAGGCTAGTGAAGAAGTACTCGATACAGGCGTCGCAGCTCTCCTGGCCGAAGATCAACTACTTCGCCGAGAGGGACCTCGTCGGGTTCGGCATCATCGACGGCGTGATGAGAGACGCCCAGATCGAGGACATCACCGTGGACGGGGTGGGCAAGCCGCTCTTCATCTTCCACAGGAGATTCGATAACATAGAGACGAACATGATTTTCCTCCACGACGAGGAACTTGACAACGTAATCGCAAGGCTCGCACACATGGCCGGGAAGCACGTCTCGACCGCGTTCCCCATCGTTCAGGGGACGCTCCCTGGGCGGCACCGCCTGGCCGCGACATACAGGCGGGAGATCTCGCCCTATGGAGGCACGCTCACAATCAGGAAGTTCCGAGAGGACCCCTTGACGATCATCGACATGATGAATCTCAACGTCATCGACCAGAACCTCGCGGCGTACGTCTGGCTCCTCATGGAGAACCGCGCGACGGCCATCGTCTGCGGGTCCACCGGGTCCGGAAAGACGACGCTCCTTAACGCCCTTCTGACGCTCACAAGGATGAATTCCAAGATCGTCACGATCGAGGAGGTCCAAGAGATCAACATCGCGCATCTAAACTGGTCAGCGCTCGTCTCTCGTGAGAGCTACGGGACGGGCGACGACACGAGCGGAGAGGTAGGGCTCTTCCAGCTGGTAAAGGCCACGCTGAGAATGAGGCCTGACATCCTAGTGGTAGGAGAGATAAGGGGAGAGGAGGCGTATGTCTTCTTCCAGGCGATCAGCACGGGCCACGGCGGCCTCTGCACGCTCCACGCTGACGATGTCACCTCGGCCATCCAGCGCCTCACTTCGAAGCCCATGGACGTGCCTCCGTCTTTCATCCCGTTCCTCGACCTCGTCTTCACGGTGAGAAGGATAGCCATACCCCTGACCGGTGGCGGATTCAAGACGATGCGGCGGGTGATCTCGGTCGACGAGGTGGTCGGCGTCGGGAACTACGTGCGGATGTTCAAGTGGGACTCCGCCAGCGACAAGCACCTCGCGTCCCCTCTGAAGACTAGCGTAAAGCTGGCCCGGCTCGCGAGGGATACCGGGACCACGATTCCGGACCTCATGATCGAGATCGAGAGGAGGAGCGTAGTCTTGAAATGGGCGCAGCAGAGGGAGATCCGTAACTTCAGGGAGCTCTCCCTGGTGTTCGAAGAGTACAGGTCGCACTCGAGCGAAATCTATGAGAGGGCTCGCGAGGACCTAGGCAAGGCCGGGCTCGTGATGCAGGCGGAGATGCGCGAAGGGTTCAAGCTTTGAGCCAGGCCGGCCAGCTCGGCCAGCTCGAAACGAAGCGCCAGGCCAAGGAAAGCTCGACGCTCAGCCTCTTCGACAAGTTGACCGGCACCGCCTACAAGATGTTCGGGGCACAGGGCAGAAAGTTTGCGTCGTCGTCTCCCGAGATGAGGGACCAGATCCTAAAGTCCAACCTCCGTATCACGCCGGAGGCGCTCGTCTCTCTGGCAATGTTCATGGCCGTGCTTTCGGTCATCCCAGTCGTCATCTGCGTGATTCTAGGGCTGGTGCTTCACGTCATATACCTGTTTCTGGTAGTCATTGCCCCGCCGATCGTATTCGTGCTGATATGGAACCTCCCCAAGGCATCCGCGAGCTCTCGCTCGGAGGGCATCGAGAACGAACTCCCGATGCTTATCGGCTTCTTGGGAGTCCTATCCGGCGGAGGAGTATCTCCAATCTCGACGCTGAGGAGAATCTCGGGCATGGAGAAGGTCTTCCCGGCCTCGGCCAGGGAGGCGAAGAGGATACTCGTCGACATAGACGTCTTCGGAACCGACCCGATCACGGCCTTCGAGAACGCCGCGAAATACATGCCGAACAAGTCGTTTGCCGAGTTCCTCTATGGTTACACGACTGTCTTGAAGGTGGGGGGCGATGTCAAGAACTACGTCAACAACAAGCTCAAAGAGACACTCGACTCGAGCACATCAAAGGTCAGGCGGATCACGGACTCCGTGGGGACCCTCGCGGAGGCCTACCTTACGGTAACCGCAGTGATGGGGATCACTCTCTTCAGTCTCTTCCAGTTGGAGGGCGTGATAGCTCACAATAACTCCGGACTCCAGACCCTCTACATCTTCTCCTACCTGATCGTCCCGGCGCTGTCGGGCTTGTTCATCTTCATTATCGACGGGACTCAGCCCAAACAGCCTTACTTCAACAAGCGCCCATACTACGTATTGGGTGCTTGCATGCCGATCGGCCTTGTGTTGTTCGTCCTCCCGCTCCCCATGGAGCTCAGCCTCCACGTCTGTCTTGCCCTCGCATCGATTGTGATAATCCCGTCGGTCGTCGCCTTCCGACAGTCTAGCGAGCGCGCTGGTCTGGAAAAGGCGCTTCCCGACTTTATCAGAGATGTGGCGGAGGGACGCAAGATTGGTCTCTCCCCAGAGGGGAGCATAGAGCAGCTCTCGTCGAAGAATTACGGGCGCCTTTCAAAGTCAATCAAGACGATGGGGTCGCAGATATCGTGGGGGCTGCCTATTCTCAAAGTGATCAAGACCTTCGCTGACTCGGTCGACAGCTGGACTACCATGGCGATCGGGACGCTGATGGTGGAGGTCGTCGACGTAGGCGGCGGGACCGTAAGCAGCTTCTCGACCATGGCAGACTTCACTCGTAAGGTGAACGAGATCGAGGCCGACAAGAAGGCTGCGCTTAGGTCGTACATCTTCGTCGTGTACATGGCGGGGATAATGTTGGTCATGACCACGTTCATGATGGTCTATTTCCTCTCGACGCCCATCGTGTTTGCCGGGCAGGCGGCCTCCCTACCGGGAGTAACCATAACTCCTGCCACCGTGCAGGGTCTGCTGACTGCCTCCATCTTCGACGGCTGGGTCATCGGGTTCGTCGCGGGGAAGATGGGGGGCGGGACCGTCGCGGACGGCTTCAAGCACGCGCTGGCGCTAGTCATAGTGGGAGGCCTGATGGTGGCTCTGGCACCGGTCATCCTACACCACCCACTTTAGGATATTGCGCCGATGCCTCGCGATGGATTCCAAATCTGGACTGCGGCGACTATTATCTCTAAATATCATCATACGGCGTTTCTTTTCGGAAATAGTTGCGAATTAACACTCGAGCAATCGGCATTGGCATCCTCCTGGTCGGTCTCACCATCGTTGGCGCGCTTCCAACCAGCCCGACCCACGCTGCGATATCGCAGATTCTTTCGCCCACAGCACTCTCGCTATCGACTATTCCACCGCAGTTACCCGCCGATAACAACACGTACCCTGCCGTCGTCGTCTCCGTAGTCAACAGCATCGGCCAGCCTACGGTGGCGCTGACCGGCATCAACGTGTCGCTGACCTCTTCTGAGGAATACGTCGGAAAGGTGACGGCGAACGTCGTCATTCCGGCAGGCCAGACCTATGCGATAGCCAACTTCACGACGACCCATACAGCAGGTGTGACGACAGTCACGGCGACGACCACCGGGCTAAGAACCGCCTCGACAGGCGTCACGACCGTTATCGCCGTCGGCTATCCGACGCACCTTGTGATAACAGCGGTTCCGGACACGGTTCCAGCGAGCGCAGCGAGCACGGGAAACCTAATCCTTGAGCTGGAGGACGATGTCGGGCTGCCGGCGAAGGCGATCGCGGACATTCCGATCTCGCTTTACTCTTCGAACACAAACGTGGTCAACGTGACTGCGGCCACGACCGTAATGAAGCTAGGCGAGTATCTATTGGAGATAAACTACACTAGCGGCTTTATCCCTGGCTCCGCCGTCATCACGGCGTCCGCTTCGGGTTTCGCTTCAGGAATAGCCACGATATCAGTCTTGGGGTCCCCTCCGCTGGCGCTGAAGCTGCAAGCGCAACCTGACATCATGGTCGCGTGCACCTCGAATGTCACTTCTTGCGAGGGTCGACTGGTCGTGGCGCTCACTGACCTGGGTGGGAACCCCACCTTGGCCACCCGCGACATCCAGGTCCAAATCAGAAGCTCCGATCTGGCGGTTGTGAACGCGTCGGAGACGACAACGATCCTCGAAGGCAACATCTCGGCAATTGCCACGTTCGTGGTAGTGCCCACGTCCGTCGGAGGCACCCCCTACCAGGCGATCATCACAGCCAGTTCGCCTGGGTTACAATCAAGTTCCGCTTCGGTATCTATCTACAACCCCGTCTTCGTCAGCCGCTCAATCTGCACCTCAGGGGCGCTGACGACGTGCCAGCTTGCAATATTCGAGGGACCAAACCCCGTGCTCGCGGACCATCGTTCCTACAGCTCGGTCGTAGTCGCCCTTCAGAATCCGGGCGGCACCCCTGCCGTGAACGACACCGGGCCGACGGAAGTGACGCTCACCTCCTCAGTGACAGGCGTTGGGAATTTCACGAGCATCAAGTTTGCCATCCCCGAAGGACGAAACTGGGCTTCGGTAACATTCACCTCGACGTACCAGGTCGGCACAACGGTGCTCACCGCGTCCGCCCAAAACATCTTGTCGGTCCAGAACTCGCTGAATACGTACGGCGCGATCCCTTCACAGGTAGTCATCAGCGCCATCTCCTCCCGCCTCCCTGCCGACGGAACCACGCATCCAGCGCTAGAACTCTCGCTTGAAGATGCGTTCGGATCTCCCGCGATCGCCGCCTCTGACATCCCGGTCAGTCTCTCGTCTTCGCAATCGGGAATTGTCAGCGTTGCTGATGCAGTGATTCCGGCAGGTCAGACCTTCGCCGTGGTCGATGTGACAGCTGGAATCTTGCAAGGGACGGCCAACGTAACCGCCCTCGTGTCGTCGTTCACAAGCGGGTACGCCAGTTCGTCGGTGAACCTTTCCACGGTAATCCCGGCCCCCTCCTCTCTCTCCGCCGTCGCGCCGAACGATGACACGATAATGTTCACGCCTAGCGGTGCGCAGCAATTTCCCCTCTTGGCGGTGCAGCTACAGAACGCAGCGAATAATCCCGCCCGCGCGAGAGCCCCGATGAACATCACTATCACCTCGTCAAACAGCACGGTGATCTCGAAGGTCTTGACCTTTGTCATCGGAGTCGGACAGGATTACGCCGCGATTACCCTCACTGCAAATGTCCCGGGGAAGACGACCCTTACTCTCTCCACACCCGGCCTCTCGATATCCTCGCTCCCT
>Ga0307373_10016137_pt1 | contig 10056 bp, 13 predicted proteins | sample OX2MG_FD_202534 | JGI IMG/M metagenome (GOLD analysis project Ga0307373, IMG submission 202534) | Soil microbial communities from Risofladan, Vaasa, Finland - OX-2 | ecosystem: Environmental > Terrestrial > Soil > Coastal area > Acid sulfate soil | place: Finland: Risofladan, Vaasa | collected...
CCCGCTTACAGGCTTGCCTTCGGCCTGCTGGTGCTGGTGGCCATCGTTGTCCAGATGGTGTCACTCGGCCAAGCCGGCGCTGCAGACGTGGACGCGGGCAGGCCGGGATTCACGGTCGTCGCTGCGCCGACAGGCTGACGCGGGTTGGGAGAGCCCAGGCTCATGTCACCCCGTCGTCTGCGGGTTGTATGCGATGGACGAGGCTGTTGGGCTTGGTCGCCTCGCCTGGAGCCCTGTACTCGCGGAGCCCGTCGCCGATTACGAAAGGGCCTCGCTCCTTGTCCGTCATCACGCTTGCCTGGGAAAGGGTGATCGACCGACCATGATGAGATAGGCTCGTCGGAGGCCGATCTTGCAACGCTTGGCCGACACAAGAGCGAGATGGGGAAAGTGATGATCCTCCCCAGGATCCGGGATCCGCGGTTTATCACCGTGCGTCGCGGCGGGATCCTCCAAGACGACGATCATCGTCTTCTCGCGACGTGGGCGGTCGACTGCGCGGAGCACGTGTTGCACCACTTCGAGCGGGCACGGCCGAAGGACGACCGTCCACGTCGGGCGATCGACCTCGGGCGTGCCTGGGCGCGCGGTGAGATCACGTGGGGAGAGGCCCGCACGGCTGCCGGCCACGCAAACGCCGCGGCCAGAGACCTGACCGGGGCAGCACGGCATGCCGCGTACGCTGCCGGCCAGGCCGCGGCGGTGGGCCATGTGGCGGCCCACGAACTCGGAGCCGCGGCCTACGCGATCAGGGCCGCGCGGGCGGCAGCGACTGAAGACGACCGCGTGGAAGCCGGCCGTTTGGAGTGCCGGTGGCAGCGCGCCCAACTCCCCCACGAGATCCGAGAACTTGTGCTCGACGACCAGCGGCTGCGCAACCAGTTGTGCTGGTTTGCGTTCGACTGCTGACACGGCTCGCTCACGCCGGCCGCGAGACCGTCAGGTCGGCTCGACCTCGCAAACCTGAGACCGTCTGCAGCTTCGTGAGATGGATGCATTCCAGCCGACGCTGATCTCGCTCGGCCGCTCTCTCCGCGCCCCGGCGTGCTACGGCGGCGGGGGTTGAGGCGGCCCGGTACGCTTGCCGCACGCAACACGTTCAGCGCGGGCCAAGCCCGTAAGCGACTAGCACACCGGCGGGGGTCGCCGAATACACGACGCCGTCGAGCACCGCGACGGTCCCCATCGCTGCGGAGCCGAACTCCTGCTGATCGACGAACCACAGCACGGCGCCGGTGGAGGCGCGGAGCGCGCGCAGCGTCCCCACGTCCTCGACGATGTAGGCGACGCCATCCGCAATGACCGGAGAAGCCCAGAATTCGCCGCGCGTCGCGTTCCACCGCACTGCTCCGTCTCGGGCATCAAAGGCGCGAAGCCCGTCGTCGATTGTCGCGGCGATGACGGTGTCCCCAGCCACGGCCGGCGTCGTGTCCATTTCCCGTCCGAGCGGACCGGACCACAACCGCTTCCCGTCGCTGAGGCGCAGGGCGTACAAGGTCGAGACGTTGGCATTGGCACCGACATACACGGTGCTCCTGGACACCGCCGGACCACCGCGCCACACCGTACCCGGCACGTCACGGGTCCAAAGAACGTGGCCACTGGACCGGCCGAGCGCCAGCACTCTCGCGCCCGACGGGAGATTGGTGGCGACGACGATCGCGCCATTCCCGAGCGCGGGGGCACTGTCCAGCTGACCGCCCACGGACCTGCTCCACCGCTTCGCACCCGTTGCACCATTGAAGGAGTAGACAACGCCGTTGGTCGTGGTCAGGTACACAACTCCGTTCGCGGCGGTCGGCACCGTGAAATAGAGGTCCTGGCGGGTGTCGTACGACCACACTTTCGATCCCGTCGAGGCGCGCAACGCGTACAGCGCAGATCCCACCGTCGCGTACAGCACGCCGTTCACGACCGCCGGCCTGGAACCGACAGCAGCGTCGAAGTGCCGGCGCCACAGGACGTGCCTGTCGCTGAGCCGGACGGCGGCAACATCGTTGGATCCCCATGCGTCATACACGACGCCATCGACGATCACCGGCGCGGACGTCTGAGTGGCTTCCGCAGCGGGGCCGAGACTCACGTCCCACAGCTGGTGCAGGCCGACAACCCGACCGGGGGACAGCACCGTCTCGTTGGGGTTGAAGCCCGTGTGGCCGGCGTCGAACATGAACTGAGTCCACTGGCCACGCGTTCCCGCGTTGAGATCCCGGGCGGCCGCCGGCACCGCCTGCAGCGCCTGTGCCGCACCCAGGGCAGAGGCGACCAGACTCACCAGAAGCAGATTCCTCCTTGCAGTCAATACTCTCTCCCATGCCGTCAGGTATGTCCGTCTCGACGTCGATGGTCGTCGCCGGCACGCTCGCGTGACAGGGTCGTTGTGCTCTAACTCAACATGACCTTCGGACCATGTGAAAGCGACGCGCTGACCCCGGGGACGAGTGTCATGACAATGGCGATGTCATGACGATCGAAGTGGCCGTGGTCGCGATGATCTCCTTGTCCTGCACCATCTCGTTGGTTCGTCGGCCGAGGTGCTCGCCCTGTCTCGTCGCGGATCTATCGTTCCCGGCGGAGCGTGAGGATGACGACTGAGCCGGTTTGCTTTGTTTCAACGAGGTTCATGGAAATTGGGTCTGCACCGTCGGCGAAGAGGCGTTTTCCGCTCCCGAGCACGAGCGGAAAGACCATCAAATGGAGTTCGTCGACGAGATCGTGAGCCAGGAGGGAGTGGACGAGCCGCGAACTACCTGCAACAAGGATGTCCCCTGCAAACTGCTGTTTCAGGTTGTCCACTTCTTCCACGAGGTCGCCCCTCAGGACTGTGGTGTTGTTCCACTCAGGACTTCCCAGTGTCTTTGAAACGACAAACTTGGGCATGTCGTTCATCTTCCTGCCGAACTCGCCCGTACCTTCCATCGTCGGCCATGCCGCTGCAAAGCCCTCGTACGTCACGCGCCCGAGTAGCTGCGCATCGCTCGCCATCAGCTCTGCAAACTTGAATGGCATCCCATCGGGACCCTGGTCGCACTTAAACGTCCAGCCGCCATTGGGGGTGTTCTCGGACCCACCCGGGTCCTCGATAACGCCGTCCAGCGTCACGAACTCTGTCACGACGAGTTTGCCCACGACGCTCCTTCTGTGCACCCTTCAGGAAAGCTCAGGGGAGACAGGAGTCTACAAGACAGCCAAGGACGCGAGCGCGTTCGCTTGTTTCGCAGGTGAAAGCAACGTCCGAGAGCGTTGGCGAACCTTGGGGCGGACAGTATTCTCTCCCCAATATTGGTGGAGAAACCCCATATAAATCAAAGCCCCAACGCCGTCTTGGCGATGATCTCCTTCATCACCTCGTCAGTGCCGCCGCCGATCCGGATCAGCCGCGAGTCGCGGAAGTACCGAGAGATCCCGGTCTCGGCCATGTAGCCCATGCCCCCATGGAGCTGCAGGCACGTGTCGGCGACCTGTGTGGTCACGCGTCCGACCAGGAGCTTGGCCATCGAGATCTCGGTGACCGGGTACTCGTCCCGGTCCCATCGTTCGGCGATGCTGTAGACGAAGTTCTTGGCGACCGTGATCTCCGTGTAGAGGTCGACGAGCTTGTGCCGGTTGACCTGGAACTTCGCGATGGGGCGGCCGAACGCCTCCCGCTCCTTGCACCACTTCAGGGTCTCCTCGAATGCCACCTCCGCGCCGGCGATCGAGCCCGCAGAGCCGATCAGGCGCTCGCCCTGAAGCTCCCACATCAGGCTGTAGAAGCCCTGACCGACCTCGCCGAGCACCGCATCGTCGCCGACCTCCACGTCGTTGAACGAGAGCTCGGCGGTGTCGCTCGAGTGCATGCCCAGCTTCTTCAGCTTGCGCGAGACGGTGAACCCGGGAAGGTTCTTGTCGACAAGGAAGAGCGTGATCCCGTGCGCGCCGTCCTCCTGCGAGCCCGTGCGCGCGACCAGCAGGATGAAGTCACAGCGCACCCCATTGGTGATGTAGAGCTTGCTGCCGTTGATCCGCCAGCGGCCGTCGACGCGCTCGGCGCGCGTGCGGATGTTCGCGACGTCGCTGCCCGCGTCGGGCTCCGTGATCCCGAGGGCAGCGATCTTCTCTCCCCGGATCGCGGGCACCAGATAGCGTTGCTTCTGCTCCTCGGTGCCCCACTTCAGGATTGGCGGCGTCGCCATCTCGGTATGCACGCTGATCGCCATGCCCACTCCGCCCGACCCGCAGCGTGCCAGCTCCTCGGCCAGGACGATCGCGCTGAAGTAGTCGCCACCCTGGCCGCCGTATCGCTCCGGGTAGCGAAGGCCGAGCATTCCGAGCTCGCCCATCCGCGTGAAAACGCTGTCCGGAAAGCCCTCGGCCGCCTCCCAGGCATCGGCGTGCGGGCGCAGCTCCCTGGCGACGAAATCACGCACCGTCTCGCGGAGCGCGTCGTGCTCAGCCGAGAAATGCACGGATGAATGCCTCCATGGGCTGAGCGATTGACCTGCATGTCAATTCTGTCACGCGGCGATTGGCGCTGAAACTGACCGTAGGATGGGTGACGATGCCTCAACGCGCTGGTCTCTTGATTGCCGGCGTGGCCGTGGTGCTGCTGACCGCCTGCTCCGGGGCTGCCCCGCCGGCGCCGAGCCCATCGCCGTCGCCGTCGCGTTCCCCGATGCCGAGCCCGTCATCCACGCCGCTGCCCCCCGACACGCTGGCGGTCGGGGTGCTTGGCATCGGCATCGGAACGTTCGACCTCGCGGCCATCCCGGTCGCCAGGCTCAAGAACGAGGCGATGTTTCACGGGGCGGCCTCGGTGATCGTCCACTTCGTGACCCATCGCGCCGGCCGAACCCTCGGCTCCCTCGACTCGGCGGCGGTGAACCTCGGGCCGGGCGAAACCCTGGCCGTCACCGGCGATTGCACCGACGCCTGCAACGGCGCCACGAGCGTGGCTGCGACGGTCACGGTCGGGTCGTGGCCGACCGGCATCGGACCCATCTTCACCACCACCCCGGCTCGCTACGCCTGCCGGCCGTGCCACGCGTCCCACGGGTATGGCGACGTCCAGGCGACCCTCACGCCGTCATCCGCGGTCGCCGCCGGCGTGGCGGTGGTCGGCTTCGCGGTGTGCGAGAACAGCGCCGGGGTGATCCTGGGGGGCGGCTCCGAGCAGTTCGTCTGGCAGGCGGGGTCGACCCTGTCCGCGGACGTCCCGGTCGTGCTCAACGCGGCCCCATCCTCGTGCTCGCTCGGGGCATCCACCGGCTGGTGAGGAGCGTTCGCTCCGTTTGAGCGAGTTGCGGTCGTCGGTACCCGTTGTGGTACGGTCCGGCGCGGCTCAGGTCGCCACGTTGTCGTCGAGACGCGAGTCTCCAGAGGGGCAGCAGGGGGTCGAGCCGCTCACAAGCCCGGTCAGGGGAGCGATGACCGGAGCCCGACCCAAAATAGGAGTGATCCGCCTTGCATTTACCCAAGCGGGCACGTGGACTGGTTCTCGGCCTCCTCATGTTGGTGGCTGGACCGGCGACCGCAGTGCTCATCACGACGCCGACCCAGGGGGCTGCCGCATCTGCCTCGCTGGTCCGATCGTCGGTCGGTGAGATCGACCGGCTGACCAATGTGACCACGCACCCGGTGATGCTTCGGGTTCGCTCGGCGATGCTGTTCAAAGTCGCCGTGCCCGTCGCCGTGGCCAAGCCGGCGGCGCCGCGCAAGGCCCGCGTATCGCGGCCGGGCTTCGTCGTCCCGCGCGGGCTCTCGGTGAGCCAGGCACAGGTGGTCGCCGACATCACCGCAGCCGCCGAGCACTGGGGCGTGAGCGTCTCGTGGATGCTGAAGACCGCGAATTGCGAGTCGCACTTCCACTGGAACTCCGTCAACCCGCGCGGACCCTACATCGGGGTCTTCCAGTTCCTCATGTCGACGTTCATCGCCAACGGCGGGACCGCGGCCACCATCTGGGACCCCGCCGCACAGGCGAATATCGCGGCCAAGATGTTCGCCCACGGCCAGTCCCACGAGTGGTCGTGCGCCTGAAGTTCGCCTAGGGGCGTCACACTCACCGGGTGACCACGCAGGCGGATTCCAGCGACCCGGGACCGACCGAGCACCTTCGTGAGACCAAGACGGCCCGGCGGGACATCTACAAGGGTCGGCTGCTGACCTTCTACGAGGACGACGTTCGCCTTGCCGACGGGACTCGCGCGCAGCGTGAGGTGGTGGCCCACCCCGGCGCGGTCGCGATCGTCGCAATCGACGGCAGCGGCATGGTGATCCTGGTCCGGCAGTGGCGGCACGCAGTCGGCCGGGCCCTCTGGGAGTTGCCGGCAGGCACGCGCGACGGCGACGAAGCGCCGGAACGAACGGCCGAGCGAGAGCTCGCCGAGGAGACCGGCCTGCGCGCTTCGCGCATCCGTCCACTGGCCACGGCGCCGCTCTCCCCCGGCTACTCGACCGAGGTGATGCATTTCTTCCTGGCCACCGGCCTGACCGACGGGCCGACCAACCGCGACGCCGACGAGCGAATGGACGTCGACCGATTCGATCGCGAGGCTGTCGCCGCTCTGGTCCGCGACGGCGAGGTCGACGTCAAGACGATCGCCGGCCTGGGGCTTGCTGGCTGGAGCACGGCGTCAGATGGCTGATCGACCGCTGCAGGATCCCCTGGAGGCGGACCGCCTCATCGCGCGCGCCATCGAATCCGTCCTGGGCGCCGTGCCGGAGATACCTGGCACCGAGATGCTCGGCCCCGAGGCCAGCCCCAAGGCCCAGCCGTGGGCGGAGACGGCGGCACCCCCGGCGAGCGACAAACGCCCGCTCGAGACGATCGTTGCGGAGTACGAGGCGCGGGTTGCGGCTGCTCCGGGCGCTCGGGCCGGTCAACCGAAGGAGCCGCATCCCGGAGCGGCGTATCTGGAGAAGCTGTCACCGGCACCGCGGAGTGCCGCCAAACGCCCCAAGCGACGCTGGCAGGGCGGCCGCAAGCGCCGCGGCGGTCGCGGGGGTCGCGGCGGCGGTGGCGGAGGAGGCGGCGGCGCGCCCGCGTGAGCAGCGCCGGGGAAGGGCGATCGCACCGGATCGACGGTGTCCTCTTCGACTACGGTGAGACCCTGGTCGAGTTCGTCCGGCCTCTTGAGGCTCTCGCCGAGGCGGAGGGACGGATTCTCGCCCTCCTGGCCGCCTCGGGACGAGTGGTTCCCTCGACGGCCACGGTCCGCGCCGTCCAGGACCGGGTCGAGCGTGAGGTCATCGACCACCAGCGAAGTGGGGCGCTCGAGGAGATCGACCTCGCGGCGGCGTCGTTTCGCGCCTATGCCGACGCCGGGCTCACCCTGGATGCAGCCCTCCTCGACGAGATCCTGCGCGTCGAGCAGGAGGCGTGGTGGCACGGCGCGCATCCCGATCCGGAGGCGGTGCCGCTCCTCGACGCCCTGCGCGGCCGGGGTGTCCGCGTCGGCCTCTGCTCGAACGCGCCGTACCGCATCGAGTCGCTGCGCGCGCAGCTCACGTTTCTCGGGCTCGACCGCCACCTCGACGCGGCGGTGTTCTCCGCCGAGGTCGGATGGCGCAAGCCCTCGCCGTCCATCTTCGAGGCGGCGCTGCGCGCACTCGGAACGGAGGCGGATCGCACGGTCATGGTGGGTGACAGCGAGGCCGCCGACATCGCCGGCGCGCACGCGGCAGGACTCCGTGCGGTGCTCATCAGCAGGAGTGAACAAGGCGGCTCCAGCGAGTCCGATGCGGTGATTGCCGCGCTTCGAGAATTGCCCGGTGCGCTGCGGAACATGGGCATATACTTGGAGTAAGCGTGGAGTTCAAGGAGTACATCAAAGAACGGTGCGCGGAGAGGGGGATTTCCTTGCACCGTCTCGCCCTTCTGTGCGATCTGAATCAGATTTACTTCTATCAGAGCGTCAACAAGAACAAGGACAATCCACCGCCCTGGGTGTTGCGCCGCGCTGCGCCGCACCTGGGAGTTCCCTATATGGAACTCATGATCCGCGCGGGTTACGTGCGTGAAGCGGACATCGATGAGTGGAGGCGGCACACCGGCAACTGAGGCCTCATGCCGGTGGACGCGGACGTGACACACCGCGCGATCATCCATCTCGATCTCGATGCGTTCTATGCATCCGTCGAGCAGCTGCGCCGTCCCGAGTTGCGCGGTCTCCCGGTGATCGTCGGTGGAGCGTCCTCCGGCGACGGGACCGCGGAGCTGAACCGCGGCGTGGTCAGTGCCGCCTCATACGAAGCACGTGCGTATGGGGTTCACTCGGCGATGCCGCTCCGCACCGCGCTCCGGATGTGCCCACGGGCGATCGTGGTGCCCGTCGACTTCCGCGCCTATCGCGACGCCTCCAAAGCCGTCTTCGACGTCGCGCGTGACTACACGCCCGTCATCGAGCCGCTCTCCCTCGACGAGGCATTCCTCGAGGTCACCGGGTCGATCCGGCGCTTCGGCACGTCCCAGCATATCGCCGAGGAGATCCGCGACCGCATCCTCACCACCAGCGGGCTGCACGCCTCGTTCGGTGTCGCGACCTGCAAGACCGTTGCCAAGATCGCCTCGGACCTGCGGAAGCCGCGTGGGTTCGTCGTCGTGGACCCCGGCGACGAGGCGGCGTTTCTCGCACCCCTGCCCCTGCGCCGGCTGCCCGGGCTCGGACCGGCGGCGGAACGCGCATTGAGCGGGCTGGGAATCTCGACGCTCGGACAGCTCGCCGCCCTGCCCCTGGACACGGTGCAGCGTCGGGTCGGCCGGGCTTCGGGCACGTCGCTGTGGGAGCGCGCGCAGGGGATCGACACGGCGCCGGTGACCATTCCCGGGGCACCCCGCAGCGTCTCCCGGGAAGAGACCTTCGCCCGCGACGTCGGCCGGCGTGAAGCCCTCCACGCGCGCATCGCCGAGCTCTCGAGCGACGTCGCCGCCCGCCTTCGCACCGGGGGTTGGACGGCTCGCACGATCACCCTGAAACTCCGCTACACGGACTTCACGACCATCACGCGCCAGGAGACGCTCGCATCCTCCACGGCGACGGACACCACCGTCCGCGATGCCGCGCTCGCGCTGCTCGACGCGGCGTGGTCGGGTGAAGCGGTGCGCCTGCTCGGTGTGGGCGTGAGCGGCCTCGCCGATGCGCCGCAGCTCGACCTGTTCGATCAACCCGTGAATGACCGGATCGACCACACGCTCGACCGGCTCCGTCGGCGTTTTGGGCAGGCCGCCATCAGGCGCGGCACCGGAGAGGGGCTGCACGACCTCGACTGGCGCGGCGACGACCTTCGCCGTTGAGTCAGCGGGAGCTGATCCAGGAGCAGCGCCGCCCCGGCGCCTACTCCTCGTCGATGTCGTCGAGGTATTCGACGATCTCGCTGTCGTACCGGGCTCTCGCCTCGTTGAGCATGGCGCCGACGATCGACACGCGCTCCTCGGGCCAGCCCAGCTCGGCGGCGAGCTCGACGACAGTCGGATTCCGGCCGAGCTCGTGCCGGGTCCGGACCTCCGCGGCCTCATAGATCTCGGTATCGCGGACGAACGCCTCGTCGCTCGCGCGTTCGATCGCGGCGAGCTCGATGGTGTCGTCCATGTGGGAGGCCGCGAGCCGGCCGACAAAGCTGTCCAGCCCGCCGGCGGGACCGCCCTGACCCGCGTACTCGAGGACGGCAACGACACCGGCGATCGTCCCCTCCTGGGCGAGGTCACCCACCTCGACGCCCCTGCCACGCCGCGCCTCCGCGAGCTCGAGGATGCCGGCGATCTGGTGCTCGACGAGCTCGTCGAGTGCCGGCCCCCTGCCGTTGACGCGCACCTCGCTGAGGAGGCGGGCGGTCGCCGAGTCGCTCAACGGTGGCAGCGACCGCACCTTCGCATCGAGGATCTCCCGGTCGGTCAGCTGGCTCCTGGTCACCGCGCCGCGCTTTTCACGTCGTCCTTGCGGCCGAAACGCGCGGCGAGCTGCTCGCACGCGCGGGCCGTCTCGCGGCGAGCGGGACCCTGCGAGGCGAGCTCGACCGCGCCGGCAAAGGCGCGGCCGCTCACCGAGTACCGAGCCGACATCACGACCGTGCAACCGC